>Ga0208245_1000516_pt1 | contig 31212 bp, 29 predicted proteins | sample RifOxyC1_FD_184035 | JGI IMG/M metagenome (GOLD analysis project Ga0208245, IMG submission 184035) | Soil microbial communities from Rifle, Colorado - Rifle Oxygen_injection C1 (SPAdes) | ecosystem: Environmental > Terrestrial > Deep subsurface > Rock core/Sediment | place: Rifle, Colorado... | reverse complement strand
CTGACTTACAAAAAATTCTAACTTCAGATCCCAAAATGTTGACTGCTTGGGAGGCGATTACACCTCTTGCTCGCAATGAGTGGATATGTTGGATTACATCAGCAAAGAAGATAGAAACTAGAAATCACCGGATGGACAGAGCGCAAGACAATCTAAAAGGAGGTAAGAAGAGACCTTGTTGCTGGGCTGGTTGCATTCATCGCTAATATTCTTAATAATAAGAGTATGAAAAATATTTTTACTGCTTTAATATTAGTGTCTTTATTATTTCCCACTACTAGTTTCGCTCAAGTAGTGCAGGCTTATTTTTATAATAATGGTACTGGCGATAAAAGTTTTAAAACTAATTACAGACATACGGATGTGGTGTCACCTCAAGTTTACTATATTGATTATGATTTTGACCTTAAAAAAACAGATGATAAAGGAGTTATAAACCGGGCGAATGATAAAAATGTTAAAGTGGTACCACTAGTCTTTCAGCAGGATTTTAATCGAGAGTTGATGTCTAAAATATTGGCCGATGAAGATACCCAAGAAGATATTATCGAAGATTTAATAGATGAAGCCCGCGACGAAGATTATGCTGGCTGGCAATTTGATTTTGAATATATTTCTTCCGCTGATAGAGATGCTTATACTGACTTTGTAGAAAAAGCTGGAGAAGAATTTAAAGATGCTGATTTAGAATTTAGCGTAGCGGTAATTCCTCGGACTACTCCTTATGACCCAAATGCTATTAGTAAAGATTTAACGGCTGCTTATGATTATGAAAAATTAGCGCAAGCTTCTGATTATTTAGTAGCGATGGCTTACAATGATCCTAATTCATTTGGACCGAGTGGAGCTCTGCCTTACCAGCAGGCGGTTTTAGATTTTATGACGACTATAGTGCCGAAAAATAAATTACAGTTGGGGGTAGCGCTTTATTGTTCTAAATGGAGCCTAACTGGTGGGTATAAACAATTTGGTGAGCTTTCCCATGATAATGTAGAAGATGATATTGATAATTCGAAACTGCTCTTGAGGGGTTATATGAAAAGTTTAGAATCAGAATACAGTGCCTATGTGGTGCCGAGTGGCAACTTGTATTTAACTTGGTGTGATGGACCAGAAGGATTTGAAGCCAAGTTAAAACTGGCAGATAAATATGATCTCAGAGGTATTTCTATGTGGGCTCTTGGTCAAGAAAATAAAGATATGTGGGATCGTTTGTAGTATATTATGAAAAAAATTGCTTATATTATCCCAGGGTATGGTGAATCACACCTTAGACAGAGGGGATATAATAAAATTGCTAAGTTTTTCGAAATGGCTGGAATAGACCCAATTCATGTTGAGATTGATTGGGAAAAAAATAATCCCAAAAAATTTGACGATTATAATCAACAATTTCTCAAAGTTTATAAAAAACCAAAAGGAGGTGAGGTATATGTCTTAGGCTTTTCTTTTGGTGCTACGGTAGCTTTTCTTACTGCGGTAAAAACTAAACCAAAAGCCCTTATTCTGTGTTCTTTGTCTCCATATTTTGAGGAAGACTTAAAAGATATGAAGCTGTCATGGGTTAAATTTTTTAGAGCTAATTTTATTGATAGTGATTATTCTTTTACTAAACTAGCGTCTAAAATAAAAAATACGACTTATATTATGGTCGGGGATCGGGAAGGTGAAATATGTCTAAATAGAGCTAGGGACGCTAAAGATAAGATTCATGGTAGTGATTTAATCATTATGAAGGGGGTAGAACACAAGATTGGCCAGAAGGAATATTTAGATAATATACAAAAAGTTATTTCAAAATTATAACTTGATTATATGTAAATTTTATGCTTTTGATCAAAATTTGCTAGAATAAAAACATTAAAATCTAAATAAAATAAATATGGCTACAGTTGGTACTTATTTAAATTTTCCGGGTAATACTGAAGAAGCTTTCAATTTTTACAAAGCTGTTTTCGGGACAGAATTTGAAGGTGGAATTATGCGTTTTAAAGATGTGCCAACTGAAGAGGATAAAATGTCGGAAGTTGATAAAAATTTAATTATGCATGTGTCGCTCCCGATTTTAGGCGGCCATAGGCTTATGGGCACAGACGCGACTGAGGCCATGGGTTTTAAGGTGACTTTTGGGACTAATATTTATATTAATTTAGAACCAGATACTAGAGAGGAAACGGATCGTTTATTTAAAGAGTTATCAGCTGGGGGTAAAATAGAAATGGCGATGCAAGATATGTTTTGGGGTGATTATTATGGTTCTTGTGTCGATAAATATGGGGTCAAATGGATGTTTAATTGTTCACAAAAATAAAATAAAATAAATTATGGAAAAACTACACGCTTCTGTTTTTATACAAGCACCAAAGGAGAAAGTTTGGCATACAATGTTAGATGTATCTACATACGAAGAATGGACTAAAGTATTTAATCCCACTTCTAGTTTTAGGGGTGATTGGAGTAAGGGTTCAAAAATGTTTTTTTTGGGTACTGATGAAAATGGTGAAAATGAAGGAGGAATGGTGAGTCGAATTGTTGATAATAGACCTTATGAATATATATCTATTGAACACTTGGGTATTTTTAAAGATGGTATTGAAGATACAGAAAGTGAGGAAGCAAAAAAATGGGCACCGTCATTCGAAAACTATTCTTTTATTGAAAAAGATGGTGGCACAGAAGTGGTTGTTGATCAGGATATAGAGGAGGAACATAAACCACAGTTTGAAAAGATGTGGGTAGAAGCTCTAGCGAAGGTAAAAGAATTAGCAGAAAAATAAAATTTTTTATGTCAAAAATAATTACTCATTTGTGGTTTGATAAGGAAGCCAAAGAAGCCACAAATTTCTATGCTTCTTTATTTCCAGATTCTAAAGTAGAAAATGTAACGACTTTACCTGGTACCCCGTCTGGCGATACTGATATTGTGACTTTTAAATTAGCTGGGCAAAGTTTTATGGCGATTAGTGCTGGACCGTATTTTAAATTTAATCCGTCAATTTCTTTATTTGTGACTTTTGATAATGAAGCCGAAATAGAAGAGGTGTGGAATAAGCTAATAGATGGTGGCAGTGCTCTTATGGCCTACGACACTTATCCGTGGGCACAGAAGTATGGCTGGCTTCAAGATAAATATGGTTTGTCATGGCAACTATCTTTTAGTGAAAATCATCAGACTGAGAAAAAAATTACCCCACTTTTAATGTTTACTCAAGGTGTGGCTGGTAAAGCGAAAGAAGCCATTGAAAATTACACTAGTATTTTTCCTAATTCTAAAATAGACATGATGGTGCTGTATGAAAAAGATGACAGCGACACTGAAGGTTTTATCAAACATGCTCGATTTGTTTTAGATGGGGAACATTTTATGGCTATGGATAGTTCTTTGGGACATGATTTTGTTTTTAATGAAGCAATTTCTTTTATTGTTAATTGCGAGACCCAGGCTGAAATTGATTTCTATTGGGAAAAATTATCAGCAGTGCCGGAGGCGGAACAATGTGGTTGGCTTAAAGACAAATATGGAGTGTCCTGGCAAATAGTGCCGACAGCGATGGGAAAAATGATGTCGGGTGGCGATAAAGAAGCTGTGGCTAGAGTCACCCAAGCCTTCCTCTTGATGAAAAAGTTTGATATTGCCAAATTAGAAGCCGCTTTTGCGGGAGAATAATCAATAAAATATTATGCAAAAAAATTTAATTATAGGATTAGTGGTCGGGTTAGGACTTGGTGGTGCGGTTGGATTTTGGGTTGGTAATAAAAATATTAAGACTAATGATTTAACTTCTGGTATGCATGAGATGTCTGATGGATCGATGATGGCTGGCGAGGCAGAAGTTATGGATATGTCTGACATGATGGCTTCTATGAATAAAAATTTAGAAGGTAAAACTGGGGACGAATTTGATAAGTCTTTTATTTCTGAAATGATTTTACATCATGAAGGGGCAGTAGAGATGGCGGAACTAGCACTGACTAATGCTGGCCATCAAGAGATAAAAGATTTGGCTCAAGCGATTATTTCTGCTCAGAATAAGGAAATTTCTGATATGAAAGCCTGGCAGATGGCCTGGTTTAATAACTAAAATTGCTCCTAAGTTTCTCTAGTAGTCTCTAAACATGAAGAGTGGTACAATAAACTCATTATGAAAAAGGGGATTTCAGCTTGGAAGAGTATTACTGGTTGGCTATGGCGATATTTTTCTATTGTAGACCTCACTAAAACTCTTTTTGTACCGTGGCATCAAGACCGGGCGTCTACTTTTGATGATTTTGGTTGGGGGATGAAAATTATAGCTGATATTCTTATTCGTCTTATTGGAGCTATAGTTAGAACTGCGATTATTGTAACCGGCTTAGTGGTAGTGGGTGTATTTATTTTTACATTACCACTATTTGTTTTATTGCCCCTACCTATAAATGTAGAAAGATTGCGTCGGCGTCGGCCTTTGGGACGAGATTTGGCTTTTCGCTTTACTCCACTTTTGAGCCGTTATACTAGGGATATGTCTTTAGTTGCTGAAGTGCCTTTAATTGGTAAAGAAGAGGCTTACAAAAGGCTAGAACAAGTTTTAGCAAAAAATAATCAAGACAATGTTATTTTAGTCGGCAATCCGGGAATTGGTAGGACTACTCTTTTAGAACAATTTGCCAAGTTTATTTCTTGGGGCGATACTTTGCCGGCTTTGCAGTACCGGCATATGTTTGAAGTAAATCTAGAAGGTCTGGCTGAAAAAGACCTTAATAGTTTTTTAACTGAAGCGGCACTCGCGGGTAATGTTATTTTAGTTTTGGATAATATTCATGCTTACCCAGAAATTTTAGATACTATTTTACCTTTTACTGATAAATCTAGTATGCAGATTATCGCAGTGACTGATGTGGCTGGCTATCACAGTGTTTTGAAAAAGCGGGCTGATTTGTTGCAACGTTTTGAAAAAGTTGATTTAGAAGAGCCAACAGAAACAGAAATTATAACCTTACTTGAAGCTGTTTTTAAAAGTCGGAAAGTAGATTTCGCATCTGATGTGCCAGCAGAAATAGTTAGATTAAGTGATAAGTTAATTTTTAATATACCGCAACCAGAAAAATCTTTAGATATAGTAGAAGAATTATTAGCTTCGGGATCTAAAAATATTTCCGTCAAAGATGTTCAAGATTTATTAACTACTAAAACTGGAGTGCCAGCTGGAGGCATGTCTGATAAAGAAAGAGATATTTTATTAAATTTAGAATCTAAATTACATCAGGAGATAATTGGTCAAGATAAGGCCGTGGAGGCTGTCGCTGGGGCTCTGAAAAGATCTAGGTCAGGATTATCAGCGGGCACGAGGCCGATGGGCAGTTTCTTGTTTTTAGGCCCTACAGGGGTGGGTAAAACTCACACCGCTAAAGTTTTAAACGAATTATATTATGGGGCTGATCGAGTTATGACTCGTTTTGATATGTCGGAATTTAGTCAGTCTAGCGCTATGGATGATTTTGTTAAACAATTGGTGGTGGCTATAGAAGAAAATCCGTTTACATTAGTTTTGTTTGATGAAATTGAAAAATCTACCCCAGAAGTTTTAAATCTGTTTTTACAAATATTAGACGAAGGTCATTTAACTGATAGTGGCGGTCGTCAGATTCATTTTAATAATACTTTGATTGTGTGCACGAGTAATGCTGGTAGTGATATTTTATTACAAAATAAAAATATTAGTAGTGAGGATTTGTTGCAACAACTAATTAAAAATAGAGTGTTTACTCCAGAATTTATTAATCGTTTTGATGGTACTGTTTTGTTTACGCCGCTGTCATTAGAATCTAGTTTGGCCATTGCCAAATTAATACTTGAAGATTTTGCGACGGAAGTAAAAAATAATAAAAAAATAACCATTACTTATGATAATGGATTAATTGAAGCTTTGGCTAAAATGGCTCATAGTTCAACATTCGGCGCGCGTTCTATTAGAAGAGTGCTCCAAGATACGGTGGTAGATTATTTAGCGGATCTAATTATTAAAGATAATCTTCAGCCGGGAGCAACTGTTGCTATACCAGTAGAAATTATTAATTAATTTAAAAATAAAAGACCCTTCTGGTCTATTAGTTGGGGATGCACGGGTTTAAGATCGGGGTTATAATAAATGGGTATTATGATTATACGACTTTAAATTTATTTTATTTATGATTAAAAAATATACTCTTGCGTTTACATTGCCACTTTTTCTGGCTCTAATTGTTATTTTGTCAGCTCCAATCAGTGTTGGTGCTACTGAGAAATGTAATTTTAGTCGTAATCTTGACCTCGGTGTTGATGGTGAAGATGTCAAATGTCTCCAGAAGTATTTAAATGCTTCAGGCTTCACCATAGCGACAAGTGGAGTTGGGGCTCCTGGTGGGGAAACTACTTTATTTCGAGATTTAACTAAAAAGGCAGTTGCTAAATGGCAGGCAGCCAATGGTTTGTCACCGGCTTCCGGATATTTCGGCCCCCTGTCTCGGTCTAAATATGATCAGATAACAAGTGGGATTACAAATGCTTTGACTAAAGTGGAGAATCCAATCGCGACTGAAGCCTTACAGAAACAATTGGCCGAGTTGCAAGCTAAAGCTTTGGATATGGGCAAGACTAGTTCACCCGTAACCCCAACCCCAACCCCAACTAATTCTAGTAAAAGCGCTGCTGATAAAATAAAATTGGCAATTCAGGCGCTGAAAGATGCCGATAACCAAATAGAAGATGCCGAGGAAGATGGTTTGTCTATTGGTAATGCAGAAGGAGATATAGAGAATGCTAAAGAAGATTTATTTGATGCCGTCTTAGCTTATTTTAAGGGTAATTATGAAGATGCTATTGAATATGCTGATAATGCTTATGATAATGCTATGGACGCTTTTGAAGAAGCTGGGGGAGAAACAGATGAAGATGAAATAGATGAAATGATTGAAGAGGTAGAAGATCAAATAGATGAAGCTTGGATTGAGATAGATGAAGCGGAAGATAATGATGAGGATACTGATAAAGCAGAGGACTTATTGGAACAAGCCGAAGATGTCTTAGATGAGGCTAAAAATGCTTTGGATGATGGTGATTATGACGAGGCAGAAGAATTAGCCAATGAAGCGGAAGATTTAGTCGATGATGCTATTGATGCTATTGGTGAATCTGATGATGAAAAAGAAGATGCTAAAGATGCTATTGATGATGCTCAAGATTCTCTAAATGATGCTTGGGATGAAGTGAATGAAGCTGAAGATGATGGTGATGATACTGACAATGCAGAAGATTTGTTAGATGAAGCAGATGGATTATTAGATGAAGCTCGTGATGCTTATGGTGATGAAGATTATGATGAGGCGATGGATCTTGTTGACGAGGCAGAAGACTTAATCGACGAGGCTTTAGACGAGATTTAATTTAAAAAAAATATGAAAGGATATCACTCCAATATAGAACAAGACAGTATAGTTAATAATAACTTTAGAAAAGTTGTTTACACTGGAAAACACAGTCAATTGGTTTTAATGAGTTTAAAACCAAAAGAAGATATTGGATTTGAAGTTCACGAAGAAAACGATCAATTTTTTCGTTGTGAACAAGGTCAAGGAATTTGTATTATTGACGAGACTGAATATCAAATAACCGATGGCTCTGCTATTGTGGTACCAGCTGGAGCCAATCATAATGTTATAAATACTTCAGAAACAGAAGACTTAAAGATTTACACTATATATTCACCCGCTCATCATAAAGATGCCATAGTTAGGGAAACTAAAGCGGAAGCTGAAGCTAATGAAGCTGAGTTTGACGGAGTGACCTCAGAATAAACTATCTAGTCTTAGGAATAAAGGTCAGAGCTTTTCCTTGTTTACTACCTCGGCCAGTACGACCAATACGGTGAACATAATCTTCAAAAGTATTAGGTAGGTCGTAGTTGATAACATGGGAGACATTGTCGACATGAATACCACGAGCAGCAACATCTGTTGCTACCAGGACGCGAGCATTACCATTTTTGAATTCTGACAAAGCCCTTTGTCTTTGAGTGTGGTTTTTATTGCCGTGAATAGATGTTGATTTTACATTGTTGGCAGATAATTGCTGAGCCAGGGTTTCTACGCTGTGCTTCATAGCGCCAAAAATAATAACTCTTTTCAAATCTAAATCTTTTAATAGGTTTAAAAGAATATCAAATTTATCGTCATCTTTGTGAGTCACAACATCTTGTTCGATGCTATTAGTAACATCTTTTTTCTTTACAGAAATAGTAATTGGATTTTTTAGAAAATCGTTAACTAATTTAGTAGCTTCTTTTGATGTAGTAGCAGAGAAAAATAAAGTCTCGCGTTCTTTTGGTGTGGTGTCTAGAATAGATCTAATATCATTGATAAAACCCATGTCCAGCATACGGTCAGCTTCATCTAGAACGACAGTAGTGACATAACGAGACTCTAAGTAACCTCGATTAATTAAATCAAGGACTCGGCCTGGAGTACCAATAATAAAATGATTTAGTCGGCCTAAAGATCTGATTTGAGGTTGAATACTTGTGCCTCCAACACAAGTTGTCGAAAACATTCTTAAATCTCTAGATAGTGTCCGTAATTCATTTTCGATCTGAATCGCTAGTTCTCTAGTTGGGGTTAGAATTAAAGTTTGACGTTTTGGTTCTTGGAGAGTTTTTTCAATTAGAGGTAAAAGAAAAGCAGCTGTCTTACCAGTACCAGTTTCAGCAATACCTATTACATCGCGTCCTTGTAAAATTTCAGGAATTATTTGATCTTGAATTGGTGATGGGGTGATTATACCCAACATTTTTAAAGTCTGAACTAAGCGATCATTTAGACCAAAACTACTAAAAGTATTAGTAGGGGTATAAATTTCAGAAATTGTTTCAACGGGGTTTTTGTTTATGAATTGAGCCGGGTTGAAAGTTGGCATTTTTCGGCCACCGCGACGGCGGGAAGAACCACTGTCTCCACGGCTTTGAGGATTATTGGAAAAACGACGAAAACCAGACCCTGATCGACTTTGACCAGAACCAGAATTAGAACCACCCCGAGAATATCGGGAGTTATTATTTGTGTACATATATTAATGTGTTAAAGAAACGAATTAACGTTTCAGGGCTGTGCAGGTAATAAAATTAAACGTTGACCTGTATATAACAAGCGTTTATAGCTTGAGAGCCCTACACGAGTATCAAAAGCGTTTCCTGATAGTATAATAAGCTAAGATATTTGTCAAATAAAATATAAAGATTTGATATTTAAGTTATTTTTATATAAGGTGGTTGTAGTTGAACCTTATAATCAATAAACCTAATGGGACATAACAGGAAAGGTGATCTATATGATTGACAAGTTAATAATCCCTAGGTGGTTTGACCGCCACCTTCATGTTCGCGATGGTGAGATGATGAAAACAGTCCTTCCGTCTACACTCAATCAGTGTGCATCAGGAGCGGTCATTATGCCGAACCTGGTAGACCCGATCTCCACGATCGAGAAAGCTCAGTCTTATTTGGATCGGATTCTCAGAATCCGGGATAACCACGGGTTGAGTTTGGAGGCGTGTTTTGGGGTTACTATTCCTGGGAGAGTTTTCCAGCCAGTGATGACTTGTTATCTGACCGATGATACTGATTTTAAAGAAGTGGTACGCGGTTTCGAAGAAGGCGTCTGGCGAGCAGTGAAGCTCTACATGGCCAATCAACAGGGTCAGGGCGGAACGACCGGTTCGCATGCAGGAGTCAGAAATCTTCTGGGCCGCTATAAGGTCTTCGAAGCAATGGAGAAACACAAAATCCCATTGCTCGGACACTTTGAAGCAGTCGAAGAAGATGTCGATGAATTCGATCGTGAGATCGTTTCCGTTGATCGCGATCTCAAGCCCATCTTGAAGTCCTTTCCAGGACTGCCGGTGGTCTTCGAACATCTCACAGATGGAAGAGCTGCCGATTTCGTCGCAGAAGCCGATCACAATATTCATGCGACTGTGACGGCACATCATCTGATGTTAAATCGCAATGCAATGTTTTGGGGTGGTATGAATCCTGGTCACTACTGTAAGCCTGTACCGAAGCGCGAAAATCATCGCGTAAAGGTTCGGCAGTATGTGACCTCGGGCAATCGTCGCTTCGGAGCAGGAACAGATTCTGCACCTCACGATGAAAGTGTTAAGTCTCGCTGCTACGGCTGCGCGGCGGGCATCTTCACTGCTCCTTCGGCTGTTGAGTTTTACACAACGATTTTTGACGAAGACGATGCTCTTGATCACCTCGGCTCATTCCTTTCCGAAAACTTTCTCGGGCTTTATGGTATGGAAGTGAGCTCAGAGACAATAACGATAAAACGTGAGACATTTGTCGTTCCGCAAAAAGTTGGAGACGTGCAAGTCTTTAAAGGTGGATCTGTTTTATCTTGGAGACTTATTGATTGATTAAATAAATCCCCCGGCTGCCTGTGGCGGCCGGGGGATTTTTATGCCTTAGTAATATCTCTTGGGAAAAAGAGATTGATGGTCCATTCCAACATAATACGAAAACGTTTGCGCCAAGATAAAAATTTAAATAAATAAACAGTACGCCACAACCACCATGTAAAGCGACCATGAATATGAATACCAAAAATCTCTCCAGTTGCTCTCCAGGATCCTAAGGATAGGAGTGTGCCTTGGGATTTAAATTTAAAAGGTTTTAGGTTTTTGTTTTTTATTAAAGCTAAAATATTATTAGCGACTGTTTTAGCTTCTTGGGTCGCAACTTGAGCGAGCATAGGAGCGGGACTTTCTTGCTTTGCGATATCTCCAACTACAAAGATGTTTGGGTATTTTTCTGTTTGCAAAAAATCATTGACCGCAATTCTCTTTATTTTTTCCTCATGAGTGTAAAGGTGGTTTGGGATGACTCCAGCGGTCCAAATAGTAGTATGAGCCTTAATAGTCTCACCATTATCTAATGTGATAACTTTATTATAAATACTTTCAACTTTAGTATTTGTCTTGAGAACAATATTTTTTTTCTTTAAAATTTTAGTGGCGTATTTTTGTATTTTAGAATTTAAATAAGACAAAATAGTATTATCACTATGGAGAAGGTAAATTTTAATATCATTAGCAGTACAATTGTCCGGATAATATTTTTTAATTATAGTACCGTAAATAAAGTCAGATAATTCAGCGCTAAGTTCTACACCTGTCGCCCCCGCTCCCACGATTACAAAATTAGTTAGACTGTCTTTGGTATGGGGATTTTTTTCGTGATTAGCATTTTCTATAACATCTATAATTTGATTCCTTAAATTGATAGCATCTTTTAGATTTTTTAATTCAAATATTTCTTTATGGTCTATATGCCTTAAGTGAGTTTCTGTGCCGGTTGCCAGGACTAAATAATCATAAGTTAATGAACAGTTATCTATATAAACAGTTTGGCTCTCTTCGTCGATTTTAGTGGCTTCTCCTTGGTAAAACTTAACTTTAGTTTTACGAAAAATTTCTCGCAAGGGTTCGGCGATGCTGGCGGGGGATAAACTGCCTGTGGCGACTTCATGCAAAAGGGGAGTAAAGAGAAAATAATTAGTTTTATTAATTAATATTATTTCTACTTCCTGATGATTTTTTAGTAAGCGGTTCAAGTGGCCTGCGGTGTAAACTCCACCAAAACCACCACCGATGATGACAATTCTCATGACCACCATTGTAACATTTTTCTCTTTTAATATATAAGTTTGCAATTACATATTTTATGTTGTATGATTATCAAGTTAGTGGCCATTTAAGGCCATTTTCTTATTTAAATTTAAAGATCAATGGAAATTAGAAATATTGCAATTATTGCTCACGTGGACCACGGTAAGACAACTCTGACTGATGCTTTGATGCGTCAAACTGGAATGACAGAAGAGGGAGTGAGTATGGACTCTAATGCGATTGAGCAAGAGCGTGGTATTACTATTTACGCTAAAAATACTTCAGTTAATTATAAAGATACTAAAATCAATATTGTAGATACTCCAGGTCACGCGGACTTTGGATCAGAGGTGGAGCGAGTTCTACGATCCATTGACTCTGTGCTTTTGGTGGTGGACGCGCAAGAAGGTCCGATGCCTCAAACTCGTTTCGTTTTAAAGAAATCTTTAGAAATTGGCCATAAACCAATTGTGGTTTTAAATAAAATTGATAAACCAGCTGCTAATCCGGAAAGGGTGCATGAAGAAATTTTAGAATTATTTATGGATTTGGGGGCTACTGATGAACAATTAAATTTTGTGACTGTTTATGCTATTGGAAAAGATGGTGTAGCGATGAAAAATTTAGAAGACGAGCGTAAAAATCTAGAACCTTTACTTGATATAGTTTTAGAAAATGTACCACCATCACCTAAAAATTCTGACTTGCCGTTAAAAGCTCAACCTTTTAATCTGGGTTATGATAACTTTTTGGGCCGGCTAGCTATTGTGCGAGTTTATGAGGGTGTAATTAAAGTGGGTGGTAAAGTATTTATCAAAAAACCTTCCGGTCAAACTGAAGTTTCAAAAGTGACTAAACTTTTCACTTTTGAAGGCACTTCACGAAAAGAAGTAGAACAAGTGGAAGCGGGTGATATTGCCATGGTGGCTGGACTACCAGATGTTTATATTGGCGATACTATTGTTGATAATGAAGCAACTGACACTTTACCGGTGATTGCTGTAGATGAGCCTACAATTTCTTTGGATTTTCTAGTGAATGATTCTCCTTTTGGTGGACGAGAGGGTAAATTTGTTACTAGTCGTCAGATTAGAGAGCGTCTGGTTAAAGAATTAGAAATTAACGTGGGTCTAAAAGTTGATTTTGAAAGCGATAATATGAAAGTTAGTGGACGAGGAGAACTTCACATTGCTGTACTTCTAGAAAACATGCGGCGTGAAGGTTATGAAATGTCTGTCTCTCAACCTCAGGTTATTATAAAAGATATTAATGGTGTAAAGAGCGAACCTTTCGAAGAGGTAACGATAGAAATTCCAAGTACTGCTCAAGGTCAAGTTATAGAAAAATTAGCTAAAAGAGGCGTTCATATGACTAATATGAAACCAGATGGCAATATTGTGCGTATGACTTTAGAGGGACCAACTCGAGGTCTGTTGGGTTATCGTGGTCAATTTATTGTCGATACTAAAGGAGAAGGTATTTTTGCTAGTCGAGTAATCGGCTTTAAACCTTATGCTGGGGAAATAGAAAAAAGAGCAGTCGGCTCTATGACCTCAATGGCTTCCGGTAAAGCCCTAGCTTTTGCTTTAGCTAATCTTCAAACTAGAGGAACTCTATATATAGACGCTGGAATTGAAGTTTATGAGGGTATGGTTATAGGAAATACCTCGAAGGGTGAAGAAATGCTAGTGAATCCAACTAAAGGTAAGCAATTAACTAATATGAGAGCCTCTGGTACAGATGATAAGTCATATTTAACGCCACCTATTCCAATTGATATAGAAAGAGGACTCGAAGTGATGTCAGATGATGAGTATTTAGAGGTAACTCCTAAGAGTGTTAGACTTCGAAAAAAATATCTCAACGAGGCCGCTCGAAGTAAAGCTCGTCGTAGCGCTTAAACTCAATATTAGCCTAGCTATTGCAATTATCACACAAATGTGATATAATTGGGTGTATTTTTAGTATTGAATATTTTATACAGTATATGAAAAAAATCATCCATCATTTAAGAAAAATTTTAAATTGGAGTAAAGATAACCGCAAATCAGCCATAATTTTAGGTCTTTTAATTATGATTGGATTGGGTACTATTTATTATATATTTGCTTCCAAATCTAAAGATTTAGATTCTGATATTGGAGGCCAGAAAGTTAGCCTAATAACTGTAGGTGACGTTATTGGTTTGGCTGGAAAAATTGAAACTACAGGAGAAGTGCAATCTGTTAACCAGGCAGAAATCAAAGCTGAATATTCGGCTCCAGTGGCTAGTATTAATGTTGGAATCGGTGACGCGGTGTCGGCAGGGCAAGTATTAGTGACTTTACGTAATGCTGATTTGGCGGCTAGTGTTGCTGGAGCTCGGGCTAATTTGCAAAGAGAATTATCTCGTTTAGATGATTTAAGACAGAGTACTGTGGGTGGGGCTTCTTCTTATGAAGAATTAGTTAAACAGCAAGATATTACAGTTGCTAATGCTTATAGGTCTCTTTTAAGTGATGATTTACAAGCTGTACCAAAATCAGCTTATGGTTCGGGTGAAGCCCCTGCTATATCTGGTAGTTACAATAGTAACATAGAAGGTGATTATGTGATTGATATGTATGCTTCTGGGGCCAATTCTGGATACTCGTTTAGAGTATCTGGTCTAGAATCAGGCAGTGGAACTGTAAAGACGGAATCTTCTGTGCCTTTAGGTACTAGGGGTTTGTATATAGAATGGCCGGAAGATTTTAGTGGTAATGAAACTTGGATTGTATCAATACCTAATAAAAGAAGTGCGACTTATGCAACCCGATTAAATGCCTATGAATCGGCTAAAAGTTCTAGATCTCTTACTTTATCTCAATCAAATAGTAATTTAAAAGCTCAAGAGGCGGTAGTGGCTCAAGCTAAAGCGTCTGTGGCTCAAGCGGAGGCGGCGGCTAGTAAAACAATTTTACGATCACCAGTGTCAGGATCTGTTGTAACTTTGCCAGTAAAATTGGGTGAGTATGTTAGCCCCGGGCAGTTAATAGCCTTGGTAGCTAATAAGGGTAATATTCAAATCAAATCTTATATAGCGAGTAATGATGTAGAAAATGTAATGATTGGCGGAAAGGCACTCGTGGCTGAAAAATATGAAGGTGTAATATCTCGAGTGGCTTCTGGTATTGATCCGGTGACTCAAAAAGTAGAAATTTTGATTGAAGTTACTGATGAAAATATTAGTAAATTAGTTATTGGTGAATTTGTTAAAGTACAAGTAGAAGTTGCTGATCCTGTAGAAATTATCAGCGAAAATAATACAAACCAGTCTTTGCTCTTGCCTTTGCGGGCTGTGAAATTAGACCCCAATCAAGCGGTGGTGTTTACCGTTGATGCTGGTAGTAAAATTGTAGCTAAAGTAGTCACAGTGGGTGAAATTAAAGGTGATCAAGTAGAAATATTATCTGGAATTAAAAGTGGAGATAAAATTATTGCTTCAGTTAGAGGTTTAAATGTTGGTGATCTGGTGTCTGTAGAATAATATAAAAATATGAATCAAAATAATTTTTGGGATTTTTTCTTGAAACATTATCGAGTGACTTACATCATAGTGATTTTGGTGGTGATTTTTGGAGTGATTTCTATTTGGCAAATGCCGAAAGAATCTAGTCCGGAAATTGATGTGCCAATAGCCATGGTGACTACTATCCTACCTGGTGCCAATAGCCGCGATGTGGAAACTTTGGTTACAGACCCTATTGAGCAAAAACTTCTTAATATGGAAGACCTTGATACTTTTACTTCTACTTCAAGGGAAGGTATTTCAGTAGTGGTAGTACAGTTTGATATTAATACAGATGGAGATGAACAAGTGAGCAAACTGCGAGATAAATTAGCTAATATTGCTAATGACTTACCAAGTGATGCTGAGTTGCCAATAATTGAGAAAATTAGATTCACTGACCAAGCTATTTTGGTTATGACTATGAGTGGTGATTATAATTCTAAAGAATTACGAGATTACGCTGAAATTATTGAAACTGATGTAGAAAAAATACCTTTTGTTTCCAGGGTGGATATAGTAGGGGCTCCCGCTAAAGAAATGAAAGTGGAGATCAATAAGAATAAATTAGATCAATATAATTTATCTATCGGTCAGGTGGTCGGAGCTATTAGGGCGGCTAACAGTAGCTTGCCTATTGGATCTATCGAAACAGGGGATGAAGTATTTTCTTTACGTTTATCAGGGGAATTAAAAACTATAGAGGATTTAAGACAAGTACCGGTAGTATCTATTAATAATACCCCGGTAGTTTTACAAGACTTAGGTTTAGTAGAAGAATTTTATAGTAATAACGGTAGCTTATCTAGATTATCAGTAGCCGGTGACAAGAGTGAGCCAGCGGTGACTTTATATGTTTATAAAAGTACTGGCGGGGATATTATCGGTATTGTTGACCAAGTCCAAACTTTAGTGGAAGAGCTGATAGGTACATCTATCCCTTCTGATTTGGATTTAGCCTATATAGAAAACTGGGCTGATATGATTAAGGTTGATTTATATAATCTAATTTCTAGTGGACTACAAACTGTAATATTAGTTTTCTTATTACTGGTTTTATTTTTAGGATGGAGAGAAGCATTACTTGCTAGTTTGGTGGTACCACTAACATTCTTTATTACTTTTATTTGTTTAAGTTATTTAGATTATACGATAAACTTTTTGACCCTGTTCTCTCTAATATTAGCTCTAGGAATTTTAGTAGATGCTTCGATTGTAGTGGTGGAAAGTTTGTATCAAAATTTAGGAGAAGGACAAACGCCAGAAGAGGCGGCCCATAACACTACTCAGGAATTTGCATTACCACTCATTTCTGGGACCCTAACGACGGTATTGGTGTTTTTACCGATGATGTTAACTTCGGGCATTATTGGTAAATTCATAAAAAGTATTCCAGTCACCATAACAATAGTATTGTTTTCTTCGCTGTTTATTTCGTTGGGTATATTGACTACTTTAGGGGCTCGGTTTTTAAAATCTAAACATAATACAGAATATTTTAGTCATGTTGGTATCGCTAAGAAAATGGATGTTTATAGTAAAATGGTTAAGAATAAATATCTTAATATTTTAAGTGATGTATTATCTGATAAAGTAAAACAAAAAAAGATTTATATTGGTTTAGTGGTAGCTTTTATCTTATCTATATCTTTACCTATAATTGGCTTAGTGTCGGTGAATATGTTTCCAGCTAGTAACTATGATACTTTTTACATTGATATTACTAATCCTATAGGGACAACTCTTGATGAAACTAATGAGTCAGCTAAAACGCTTGAAAGTATTCTTGTCCAAGATGAGAGGATAGATACTTTTGTGATGAAAATTGGTGGTGGAGCCACAACTCCTCATACTGCTAATTTTATAATCAAGATTAACCCGGACTCTAAAGACCAAAGCTTAAATTTGATTGATGAATATGATAAGAAGTTGGCCGGATTGTTTAGGGGTGAATTGGTGGTGCGAGGTTTAGAAGATGGCCCACCTCAGGGTTCACCGGTCCAAATTAATATTTCCGGAGAATCGATAGATGATATAGAAAAATTAGCTGGCAATTACCAACAAATATTGGGAACTATTCCTGGTACTCAAAATATTAGATTATCTAGTCCAGAATCTAATGGGGAATTTGTTTTAAGTGTTGATAGGGTCAAGGCTAAAATTTATAATGTTGACCCTACAATAGTTGCGGGGCTGCTGAGAAGCGCTATTACTGGTACGACAGCAACGGTTATTAAAGAAGGTCAAACTGATATTGATGTTATTGTTAAATATCAAATAGATACAAATAAAGATAGTTTAGGTTTAGCTCCATCTGTGACCCTCGATACTATTAAAGGTTTAACGGTCGCAACTCCTAGTGGGTCAGTGCCAATTTCCATGTTTACTTCAGTGGAATTAACTAATAGTCGATCAGTTATTGAACATGAAGATGGCAAGAGACAAATAAAAATTTTATCTGATGTCGCTGACGGATTTACTGCTCAAGGTATTATTGCTGAGTTTAATGAGGCTAGAAATAAAGTATCTATAGCTGAAGATATTGTGGTTGATTTTGGGGGTGAACAAGAAGATATAAATGAATCTTTTGCTGATATGGGGAAAGCGATGATTTTGGGGATGTTTTCAATCTTTGCTTTACTGGTTTGGCAGTTTCGATCTTTTAAACAACCTATTTACGTGATGACTTCTATCCCATTGTCTTTGATTGGAGTGCTGGTCGGGTTATTTATAGTTAGACAACCACTATCCTTCCCAGGTTTTATTGGAGTAGTGGCGCTGGCGGGGATAGTAGTTAATAATGCTATCATTTTAATTGATAGGATTAATAGTGATAGAGATAAAGGATTATCTAAGATAGATTCCATTAAAGAATCGGCTCAATCTAGATTACAACCTATTTTCCTAACAACTATTACCACTGTTTTGGGAATGTTGCCCCTTGCTATTTCTAGTGAAACTTGGGGACCACTCGCTTACTCAATTGTTTTTGGTTTATCATTCTCCACAGTTCTCACTCTATTTTTAGTTCCAATGTTATATAATCGTTTTGAAAAATAAAGAGTAAAATTAACTCAAAAAAATAAAGACTAAATCGAATTCGATTTAGTCTTTATTTTTTTGAGTATGGTATCAGATTACATACAAGACCCACAAGTGCAGCCTTTTTTGCCTTTGATTATTATATATAAAGCAGACAAGCCTACTAGGACATAGACCAAAGTTTCTAACATTGGCCATCGTCCCACTAGGATGTAGACTAAGTTAAGTTCTCGCATAACTAGGTTGCCTAAACCTTCTAGGCCCCAGTTCAAAGCGCCTATTATTACTAGCAACCAGGCAACTTTACTAACACTATTTTTTGTGTTCATTACAAAATAGGTAAATTTATAAAATCTAACCGACCTTTGTATTATTTATTTACTAATAGTATACTAAAGCTATTATGAGGTGTATATTTGGTTTTCCCCAAGTGTATTAATAAAATTTAAGAACAGATATGAAAATAATTCTTTCGATTATTGTGGTGTTGATTGTAGGGGCTTTGGTTTTTATTGGTGTCAAAAACAGTGACGGGAATGATGTCGATCAGGAAACTGCAACTACAACAGAGAGTATGCCGGTTGTTTTAAATGACGGTGAATATCAAGTTAATGTTTCTGAAAGTAATTTAATTTGGACTGGGTCTAAAGAATTGATCGCAAATTACAAAGATGTCGGCACTTTAAAAGTTAAAGAGGGTAATTTTTCTGTGGCTAGTAGCAGTATTACAGGTGGAGAAGTTGTTTTCGATATGGGAAGTTTAGTAGGGACTGAAACATCTAATACTGAGGTGACTATAGATAAGTTAGCTACTCAATTGAAATCGGCTGATTTTTTTGATGTTGCCAAGTACCCAACTTCAAAAATAGTAATTAAGAGTGTTGTTCAAAATGGTGCTGATTACATGGTGACTGGAGATTTAACTATTAAAGATTCTACAAATGAAATTTCTTTTCCAGCTAAAATCTCTATAAATGAGTCATCAGATATTGTTCTAGATGGAGATGTTACTTTCGATAGGACTAAATGGAACTTAAAATACGGCTCAGGTACTTTTATTGATGATCTAGGTGATAATGTAATTAGTGATTCAGTGACTGTAAATGTTCGCATAGTAGCTAGTGCTAAACAAATATAAATCTTATGGAAGATATAGTTTATTCACCAATTTTTTTACTCATTACAGGTATTGCCGAAGTATTAATACTTGTATTAGTAGTAGTGACTTTGCTATATCTAATAAGGTTTATAAAAATGTTAAACAAAATTTCAGATATTGCCCACTCCGAGGCTCAAAAAATTGTCTTAGATATAGAAGAGGCGAGAGATGATATTAAAGATAGTGTTGAGGCAACAAAGAGACAGTTTAAGATATTGGTTGGAGCTCTGACTATAAAAAAAGCTATAAACTTTTTTGTGAAGCAATCTGGAAGTGGTGCTAAGCGTAATAAAAAATAAAAGATATTATAAGAAATTTAATATTAAATAAAATTATGGCAAAGAAAACAGAAAAAAAATCAATGTTTGGAGCAGGTTTAATGGCGGGAGCTGGTGTGATCGCAGCTATTGCTGGTGGGTATCTTCTTTATGGGCCTGAAGGTAAAAATAATCGTAAGCAGGTTAAGTCTTGGATGATTAAAGCCCGAGGGGATATGTTGTCAGAGATTGAAAAAATGAAAGATGTATCTAAAGATAAGTATGAAGAAGCAGTTGCAAAAATTACCACTAAATATGCAAAGTTAAAAGATGTGGGAGAACAAGATATTGATATGTTGAAAAAAGATTTGATGAAATATTGGAAACATATTCAAGCTGATGCTAAAGTTTTAGCAGGCAAAAAGAAATAATATTTAGTTTTAATAAATATTTATAAACACCACTTAGGTATACCTAGGTGGTGTTTATGTTTATAATCTTATACATGATATCTGCCTTAAATAAATATTTTATCTATTGGAAACAAATTAATACTAGTCAGAAAAAAGATCGAGTATCTTTGCATTCTGCGACCCTGGCTTATTACTTTATGTTTTCCTTGGCCCCTCTGGTGATGATGTTTGTGGCTTTAGGTAGTTTAATGTTTGGGTCAACTATAACTGAGGGTTGGTTGATTGAAGCTGTTACAACTTATTTTGGGACAGGAGCGTCAAATATTATTTATAACATTTTTTACTCTTTAGGTGATTTGGAGACCAATATTCCTGTCATGTTGTTGTCTATAGTTTTTATTTTTTTCGGGGCCACTGGCCTATTTTTACAACTCCATAAAGCCTTTGGTGATATTTTCAATTTCGATGATGAGACTACAACGGTCAAAGCCTCTTTTTTAAAAAGATGTCAGATGAGTATTTATATAATATTTTCTTTTATAGTGATGGTTTTAGCATCACTCGTTAATATTGGAGGAAATTTTGTATTGCTGTATGGAAAAAATTTACTAAATGAGTGGACGCCGTCGGGTTTATGGATCGCGGCTAATTATTTTTTAGGTATAACGGTTATTACTTTTATTTTTAGCTTGATCTACTTAGCAGGTTCCCAAATGCGTTTGAATTGGGGTAGTGCCCTAGTGGGCGCGATATTTGGTAGTCTATTATTTACCATAGTAAATTCATTATTCAGTGTTTATTCATCTTTAAGTTTAATTAATACCGCTTTTGGGCCAAGTAGTTTCCTAATAGTTTTCTTATTATGGATAAATGGTTTCTTTTGGTCAGTATTAATAGGAGCCGAAGTCGCTAAAAAACAATATTGTGAATATCCTCACCATAGACGAAAGATTTGTTTATAAGTTATTGAGTGTTTTAAATTTAATGGTGTTATAATAAATACAAGATGAAAAAAACCACTGAAGAAAAAATCCAAAATTACTTTTTCTTTTTCCTTTTCTTTAGTTCTATTCTTTTGGTAGCTTTAGTTTTTACTCCTTTTGTAAATAGTATCGCCTTATCGCTCGTGATTGCTGTTATATTTAAGCCGTTATATCAAAGAGTATTAATTGAATTACCAAATTATCCTAGTTTGGCTTCCCTTGTAACTATTATTTTTATTGGGGTTATATTAATTTTACCCTTATCATTTTTATCAGCCCAAATTGTTAATGAAGCCCAAAATGTAGCCGTTACTCTAGTGGATGCTGATACTGAGACTATAATTGATGAATCAGCTTTAGAAATTGAAACAGCGGTCCAAACTGTCTTACCTAATTTTGAGTTAAATGTTGATGATTTTAAACAAAAAACCTCGTCATTTGTCTTATCTAGTGCTTTAGATAATTGGACGCTATTGAAAAACGGTACTATTACAGCAGCTCACACTATCCTTGGCTTGATTCTCTCTATAATAATCTTATATTTTCTCTTTCGAGATGGTAAAAAGTTCAAGAAATATATTACCCACTATAGCCCGCTCAAAAATAAAGATGACGAAAAAATTATTACAAAATTAGAACAAACAGTAAATTCTGTTATCAGGGGAGCTTTAGTTATAGCGGTGATCCAAGGATTCTTTTCCGGTATAGGTTTGCTTATTTTTGGAGTACCAAATCCTACGCTATGGGGCATGCTTGCTGGTATTGGATCTTTGGTGCCTGGGGTGGGTACAGTGATTGTCTTATTGCCAGCTATTTTGTATTTATTTTTTACTTCACAAACTTTGGCCGCCATTGGACTGGCTGTGTGGGGAGTGGTAGTGGTGGGCTTGGTAGATAATATCTTGATGCCATATTTCTATTCTCGAGGGGTTCAAATACATCCAGTTTTAATATTGATTTCTGTATTAGGAGGTTTGCTAACCTTTGGCCCATTAGGCTTTCTCTATGGACCACTTATCTTGAGTTTGTTCTTTACTCTACTTGAAATGTACCAACCTATAGTGATGGACAAATAAAAAAAAGAGCCTATTATTAATCTAAATCTTTTATGTATATAGGTAGATTAATAATAGCTATAACTATATTCTTGCTCGTGATATTGATCGGGGTTTCTTTTTGGTGGTATCAAACCACTGCGCCGAGTAATTCTTCTAATGAGGACAAAGTAGAAGACGCTATTTTAAGTCTAGATTTTAAGGCCACAGAGCAGTTGTTTATTGCTAAAACTTCTGGTGATAATATCTCTAAAATTGTGGTTAAAGCGGGTCAGAATTCAGGGGCCACTTCTTCTGTGGTAATTGGTAATATGGATATTGACTCTAATCAGCCAGCTCTAGCTGATGAAACATTGTGGTCATATAAAATTCCAGCAGAGCCTATTTCTGGTATTAGTAATGTATTTATTGTTGGTCTTGATAAAAATAATCAAGAAATAGATATTATGAATTGGAATGTGTCTGGGGTTGTGGAAGTGAGTGAAATATTGTGGCCAATTTCGGCCTCTAAAGAATATGATTTAGCTATAGGTGAAGTTTTTAATTTCGAAGAATTAGAAGTTAAATTGATTGACGTCCCTCAAGATAGCAGGTGTCCGATAAATGTGGAATGTGTCCACGCTGGCTATGTGACGGCAGATTTGGAAATATCTTTAAGTAATAAGACTCAAATTTTAAGTTTAAAAAGCATTGATGGTAAGAGGCGTATTGGTGACTATTATATAAATATTTCAAAAGTGTCGCCGGATAAAAAAGATGGGGTCACTTTGTCTATTAGTGATTACTTGGTGTCATTTTTAGTATCCTCAGCTATTTAAGTATAATAAAGGGGTTAAATTAGCATCCAAAAAGACCTTTATGGATCTAGGTTTTTTCTTGGTATAATTACACCTATGACACCTGAATCTTGTTTGGAATTGTTAAAAATGGGTAATAATTGTTTTATCACTGGACCGGCGGGTTCGGGTAAAACTTATCTGTTGCAAGAGTATATAAACTGGCTTAAGAAAAATAATATCAAGGTTGCGATCACGGCTTCTACGGGTATTGCCGCCACTCATCTAGGTGGGGTAACTATTCACTCTTGGTCTGGGCTTGGTATTAGAGATGATCTGTCTCCTTATGATTTAGAAGCTCTTTTAGAAAAAAAATATTTATGGCAACACTTTGATCAAACGGCAGTTTTAATCATAGATGAGATTTCCATGTTATCATCCCGCCAATTAGATGCTATTGATTTAATTTGCCGTAATTTCAAAAAACCCGATGAACCTTTTGGAGGAATGCAATTAGTTTTATCTGGAGATTTTTTTCAATTACCACCAATTGTAAGATATGGTCAAGATAGTTCTTTTGCTTATACAGCTAAGTCTTGGAAAGAAGCTGATATTAAAGTTTGTTTACTCTCGTCACAATTTAGGCAAACGGATCAAAATTTATACGATTTATTAACTGCAATTCGAGGTCAATATATAGATAAAAATCATAAAGATAGTTTAATTAGTCGGATTGGCATTTCTATGTCGTCGGTGTCGCCGGTGCGTTTATTTACACATAATATAGATGTTGACGGAGCTAATGATAAAGAACTGGAGAGATTACCTGGTTTGATTAATGAATATCAGTCGGTACATAAAGGTAATAAAAATTTAGCTGACAGTATAGAACGGGGTTCGCTAATAATGCCGAGATTGAGATTGAAAATGAAAGCCAAAGTGATGTTTATAAAGAACAATTTTGAACAAGGTATCGCTAATGGTACTTTGGGTCAAATAGTGGGTTTTAATGGCGATAGATTGCCTATAGTGCTCCTGTCTGACGGTAGAGAGGTGACAGTAGACAGGGCTACCTGGACTATTGTCGAGGATGATAAAGTTAAAGCCGAAGTGTCTCAACTTCCTTTGCGTTTAGCGTGGGCCATGACGGTTCATAAAAGTCAGGGTATTACTCTCGAGGCAGCCGAAATAGATTTATCAAAAGCCTTTACTCCCGGTATGGGTTATGTGGCTTTATCTCGGGTGCGGACTTTTGAGGGTCTCAAATTGATTGGTTTTAATGAAGCATCTTTAAAGGTCCATGAAGAAGCTGTTATTTTTGAAGATTTAGCCAAAAAAATTGCTTTTAATTTAACTGAGGCGCTCAAGTTGATTCCTAAAAGTAGAAAAACTGAAACCACAGAGAGGTTTGTTAGTAAGAGCGCTATCGCTGGAGCTAAATTAAAGAAAAAAATCTCTGCTCATTTAGCCACCGCTTTATTACTAGAGGAGGGATTGATACTTAAGGATTTAGCTAAAAAGAGAGGCGTCAAAATAGAAACAATCCTCACTCATTTGGAGAAATTGAAAGAGGAAAATATTCTGCCTGATATTAAACATTTAAAACCAGCTAATAATAGATTACAAACTATTCATAAAGCTTTTTTTAAGACCGGTTCAGATAAGCTGTCGCCGGTGAAGAGTATTTTGCCAGCTAATTTTTCTTTTGAAGAAATTAGATTAGCTAGATTGTTTTTGGATTAATTTATTGCAAAGAGATTATATTTGATATAATAGTCAATACATGGATTTAAATAAAAAAATATCTAAAACTAAAAAAAAGAAAATACTTTTTTTAATGGGCTACGGAATATTGATTTTTGTTTTAGGAAGTCTAACTATAACTGGCTTTGTTATCATTAAAAAGGAATTAGAGTATATTAAAAGTGAGAATACTAAATTGGGGATTTCTCTAAGAGAAACTCAAAATATTGTTCAGGCTTTAGTTTTAGGTAAAGATGAATTAGCGGTGGCTTTAGAGGCTGAAAAAGACCAAAGAGAAAAAGTGCAAGCAGAGTATGAAAATTCTGTCGAACAGTTGGCTACTCTTGAAGCGTCGGTAGAAGGCTATCAACAAAAATTAGAATCACGTGATATTGTAAAAATTATTAATGATTGGAGTCCGCGGGTCGCTCGATTGCAATGCGAGTTTATTAATAGTTTGGGCCAGACAATAACCTCAAAAGCTTCTGGGGTGGGAACTTTCGTGACTACAGGTACTCGTTTTATTACCAATAAACATGTGGTATCTAAAGATTTTGGTGTCTCTAAAAAATGTAATATTAGTTTTGCTACCGGTAATACCAAATTAGAGGCGACCCAGATTTCTGTGATCGAAGAGAAAGATTTGGCTTATGTGGATATGAATAAATATGTTAATTTACCTGGAGTGGTGGGGTCTGTTAAAACTTGTGTCGACAAACCCGTTATTGGTGATCAGGTTGTGATATTAGGCTATCCTAGTGTAGGGGCTGAGGAGGGCATCACTGCAACAGAAGGTATAGTTTCTGGTATTGATGATGATTATTATGTGACCTCAGCTAAAATAGAACAAGGAAATTCTGGTGGAGCAGCTATTTTGGTCAAAAATAATTGTCTCCTAGGTCTGCCAACTTTAGTGGTCGCAGGAAAAATAGAATCATTGGCTAGAATCTTGCCGATCAAATAAAATTTAATGAATAAAAATATTAAACCAGATAAATATTCAGCCGTATGGGTGTCTCATTCTTCTATGGGTGATTTTTTGAAATGTCCTCGGGCTTATTTTTTGCACAATGTTTATAAAGATCCTAATACTAATAAAAAAATAAATATCACTAGTCCCGCAATGTCTTTAGGGGTGGCGGTCCATGAAGTTTTAGAGGGTCTCATTAAATATAAAGCCGAAGACAGGAGTCAACAAAATTTATTAGAAATCTTTGAAGGGGAGTGGAAAAAGGTCAGTGGCAGAGTTGGTGGTTTTACTAGCTCAGAAATAGAAAAAGAATATAAAGAACGAGGCCAAAAAATGTTGACTCGAGTTCAAAACAACTTTGGACCTTTGGTAAATAAAGCTGTTAAATTAAAAGAACATGAAAATAGCATGCCACCCAATTTTTATCTGTCCGAAGAAGATAATATTATCTTATGTGGAAAAATAGATTGGTTAGAATATTTGCCCGCAGACGATTCCCTACATGTTTTAGATTTTAAAACTGGTAAACATGAAGAGAAAGATGATTCGTTGCAGTTACCAATATATTTACTTTTATTAAAAAATCTACAAGGAAGAACTGTGACCAAAGCTAGTTATTGGTATTTAGAAACGGATGATTTTTTAACAGAAAAAAAATTACCAACTTTAGAGGTGGCTCGGGAGTCGGTTTTAAAAGTAGCTAAAGAAATAAAAAAAGCTCGGGAAGATAAAAATTTTTCATGCCCACGAGGACCCCTTGGTTGTTTTTCTTGTCAGCCTTATGAAAAAATATTAAAAGGAGAAGCCGAATATGTGGGTACAGGTGGTTATGGTCAAGATATTTATATAGTTTAGAAATTATTTATTTATTATAAAATTATGAAAATTTTTCATCAATTTAAACCAAATTATTTAGTGGTGCCACTAATTGTTATTTTTATATCGTGGTTTAGTTCACTGGCTACTTTTGTTGGTATAGATTCAGGTTGGTATGATAGTTTAATTAAACCAAATTTAAATCCACCAAATTGGATTTTTGGTCCCGTTTGGACTTTAATTTATATTTTAACTACTGTCTCTTTTTTAATTTTCTGGAATAAGATCAAAAAAGATAAATATTGGTATCTTTTACTAATGCTTTTTATTTATAACGCCATAGTTAATTTTAGTTGGAGTTTTGCTTTTTTTAAGTTTAATAATATCGGGACTGCTCTGTGGCTCGCGACAGAGATCTGGTTTTCGGTTTTATTATTGATGATATTTTTATGGCCTCGTTCTAAACTGGCGGCTTTACTATTAACTCCTTATTTGCTCTGGGTGTCATTTGCCACTTACTTAAATTATATGTTATGGTCTCTTAATTAATGAACAGACCAATCACTTTTAAAATAGAGGCAAGTAAAAATTTAATGCGAGCCGGTATCATATCTACTCCCCATGGTGTTATTAAAACGCCAGCTTTTGTAGTGGTGGGGACTAAAGCTACTGTTAAGGCTTTGACTCCAGAGATGGTGACTAGTTTGGGTGGGCAAACTATTTTAGCCAATACTTATCATCTCTATTTGGAACCTGGTGATGACATAGTGAGTCAGGCTGGCGGTTTACATAAATTTATGAATTATTCGGGCCCAATGTTTACAGACTCTGGCGGCTTTCAAGTTTTTTCTTTAGGGGCAGCTTTTGGTGAAGGGGGTGTTACAAAATTTGCCAAAGAAAAAGATCTAAATTTATCACAAGTAAAGAAGACTAAATCAGAAAAATTGGCCCAAATAGATGATGATGGGGTCACTTTTAAATCTCATATCGATGGTAGTCTGCATCGTTTAACTCCAGAAAAATCAATGAGTATTCAGCACAATCTTGGGGCGGATATTATTTTTGCTTTCGATGAATGCACCTCGCCAACTGTGTCTTATGAGTATCAAAAAGAAGCCTTAGACCGAACTCACCGCTGGGCTCAGCGAAGTTTGGAAGCTCATTTGAAAAATAAAGAGGCTAGTAGTAAACAAGGTTTATTCGGCATAGTTCAAGGAGGGCAATACGAAGATTTGAGACAAGAATCAGCGAAGTTTTTAGCTGAAATGGATGATTTGGCTGGTTTTGGTATTGGGGGGTCCTTTTCTAAAAATGATTTAGGACAAGCGATAAAAGTAGTCACTGAAATATTGCCAGAAACTAAACCAAGGCATTTACTAGGGATAGGGGAGCCGGAAGATATTTTTCTAGGGGTAGAGGCGGGGATGGATACTTTTGATTGTGTGGCACCGACCAGAATCGCTAGGAATGGTACTTTATATACGAAGGCCGGTAAAATAAATATTTTGAATAATAAATTTAAAACAGATTTTACCAAAGTAGAAACAGATTGCACCTGTTATACTTGCTCTAATTACACAGCGGCCTATTTAGCCCATTTATTCCGTTCTCATGAGATGTTGGGGGCAACTTTGGCTTCTGTCCATAATCTACACTTTTTAGTGTCTTTAGTTAATAATATTAGACAGTCTATTTTGGATGATAATTTTGAAGAATACAAAAAAGAATTTTTAGACCTATATTTGACTAAGTAACTATTTATTGTTATAATAAAGGGAGAAGTAGGACAATTTGAGAAAAATAGAAGGGAAGATAAATGTTCAAGTTAAGAAGAGAAGAACGAAGGGTAGTATTAGGTATTTCCATCGTTCTACTACTAGCGGCCATTTCTGTGTGCGGGGCTTCGTGTTTAATTGTTGATATACTAACTGAACGTTAAAGGAAGGAGATTTTTCTCACTCACGAGCCGCGCACTAGTTAGCGCGGTTTTTTTATAAAATAATATATGTTAGATTTAATGAACTATGAGTTTGTTTAAATTAAAAAGTGATTACACTCCAAAAGGCGATCAGCCCACAGCTATCAAAAGTTTGGTTTCTGGCCTGAAGTCTGGGTTAAAACACCAGACGCTTTTGGGTGTGACAGGCTCAGGTAAGACTTATACGACCGCCAATGTAATCGAGCAAATAGGTAAGCCCACTCTCGTTATTGCTCATAATAAGACTCTGGCCGCGCAATTGGCCCAAGAGTATCGCACTTTTTTTCCTGAAAATGCAGTTCATTATTTTGTTTCTTATTACGACTACTATCAACCTGAAGCTTATATGCCAGGGACTGATACTTATATTGAAAAAGATGCTTCCATTAATGAAGAAATTGAGCGCCTGAGACATGCTTCTACTCAAGCTTTACTGACTAGAAAAGATGTCATTATTGTGGCCTCAGTGTCTTGTATTTATGGTTTGGGTAGTCCGGAAGAATATGCTAAAGAGCATATGCAAATTAGTTTAGGGCAGAAAATATCTCGCAATGATTTTATGAAAAATCTAATTTCTATTTTTTATGAACGAACGACAGCCGATTTGACCCCAGGAACTTTTAGAGCTATTGGCAATTCAATCGAAATTATGCCCCCATCAGAAAAAGAAATTTATAATATAAAAATATCAGATGGTGGCATAGATGAGGTTTTGCATTTAGATTCAGTGACACGGGCTATTATTGATGAACCAAAAGACTTTTTCTTGTTTCCAGCTAAACACTTTATTACCACTCCCGAGATGAGGGCCAAAGCTTTAGCCTCGATTAGTTTTGAATTAGATCAACAATTAGAAAAATTTAGTAAACAAGGCAAACCCCTTGAGGCTGAAAGAATAAAAAGACGGACTAAATACGATATGGCGATGATGGCTGAAATTGGCTATTGTAATGGTATTGAAAATTACTCGCGTCATCTATCTGGTCGCGAGGCTGGAGCTGCGCCTGATACACTACTAGCCTATTTTCCTAAGAAAGCTGACGGTTCCCCAGATTTTTTAACAGTAATCGACGAATCTCATGTGACTGTATCTCAGATTGGAGCGATGTATGCTGGTGATAAAAGCCGTAAAGAAACTCTAATTGAATATGGTTTTCGCTTGCCAAGCGCTTTAGACAACAGACCTCTGAAATTTAATGAATTTGAAGAGCGAGTTGGACAAGTGGTTTACACTAGTGCTACTCCTGGTAAATATGAATATGAACATGGTCAAAATATAGCCGAACAGATTATTAGACCCACCGGCTTACTTGATCCTGTTATTGAAGTGAGGCCAGTTATTGGTTCTAAAACTTATGCTGGCCAAGTCAAAGATTTTATTAAAGAAGCTAATATAGAAATCAAAAAAGGGTATCGAGCTATTGCTACTACTTTAACTAAAAAAATGGCGGAAGACCTGAGTGAGTTTTTAAAAGAAGCTGGTATCAAATCTGCTTACTTGCACAGTGAAGTTAAAACCCTAGAAAGAATTCAGATTTTAACTAATTTTAGAAAAGGCGAGTTTGATGTATTGGTTGGAGTCAATCTTTTGCGAGAAGGCCTCGACTTACCAGAAGTTTCTTTTATTGGTATTTTAGATGCTGACAAAGAGGGTTTTCTGCGCTCAGAGACTTCTTTAATTCAAACTATTGGCCGAGCTGCTCGTAATGTGGATGGGCGAGTTATTTTGTATGCCGATGTGGTGACAGGCTCGATGCAAAAGGCGATAGATGAAACTAAAAGACGAAGATTATTGCAAACTGAATATAATAAGAAAAATAAAATTACTCCCGCTAGTATTAAAAAAAGTATTCAAGATATTACTGAAGGTTTGATGTCTGATCGCGAAAAAACTGTGAAGCGCTTGGTGGAGCTCGATAAAATTGCTATTGGTTCTGATAAAAAAGCTCTAGCGAAGATTATTAAACTTAAAGAAAAGGAAATGTCAGAGGCAGTTAAAATATTAGACTTTGAAACAGCGGCTGTTTTACGCGATGAAATAAAGGAATTAGCAGGTCTGTAGTTGGTTATTGGAAAAAAGTGGATAAGTTTGTTGACGGTAAACGTTCGTTCACCTATAATAAAAATACAATTATTTACATTGTAATTTATAAATATTATGAACTACCACCAATACAAAAGATCTATGGAGAAAGAATTGAGTCTGCTTAATAAAGTCATTGACGATAAAATAGTTTTGGGCCAGCCTTACTATAGAGAATCCTTAAGACACAAAATTTTATCTAGACAATTGGCTCGGCTAAATAGTAAAAACTATTTCTCAGGTTTGTTTTCAGCTTTATCTTTATTCTAATATGTCTGAATACGTTACCATTTTAATGGAATTTTATAATCAGAATAAGCGCATGCCGACTTATTCAGAGATGATGTCTATGTTTGGTTTTAAATCAAAGAATGCTGTCTATAAGGTGATCAGTAAAATCGTCGATGCTGGATTGGTGGAGAAAGATCATCTCGGTCGCTTATTGCCCCCGATGAGTTTTTCGGAAGTACCTTTGTTGGGCTCAGTCACTGCTGGCTTTCCGGTGTCAGTGGAAGTTAATCATACTTATGACACTTTGAATTTAAATGACTTCTTGATAGAAAAAAAAGATAAGACTTTTATTTTAGAAGTTGATGGCGATTCTATGATCGATGCTCATATAGAAGATGGTGACATGGTAATTGCCGAAAAAACAGATACGGCTCGCGATGGTGATATTGTTATTGCTAATATAGATGGGGAATTTACTATGAAATATTTTCGGCAATTAC
>Ga0208245_1000515_pt1 | contig 31328 bp, 46 predicted proteins | sample RifOxyC1_FD_184035 | JGI IMG/M metagenome (GOLD analysis project Ga0208245, IMG submission 184035) | Soil microbial communities from Rifle, Colorado - Rifle Oxygen_injection C1 (SPAdes) | ecosystem: Environmental > Terrestrial > Deep subsurface > Rock core/Sediment | place: Rifle, Colorado... | reverse complement strand
TATATATATATATAATGTGTATATATAGCAATAGCAATTTACCCTTTTGTAATTTCAGTATTTCAGTGGACCTTGTTTTTGTTACATTTTCGTTACATTTTTGATTTGATATTTTTTGTGTTTTAAAAAAAAGCAGGAAACCTTTTGTATGATATGATGTGCGGCGCTTTTTTGGATAGAACACATTTAGCTGATTCAATCCCTCTATCTTTACTAGACCACTCTAATTGAAATACTAATAGTTCCACTTGACAATAATTAATAATACTGTTATATATATTGTAATGGAATCCAAAGTTATAAAAAGTTATGACAAAAAGTGGTTATCCACAAAATGCAGAAATTTTGTGGATCAATACGAACTGCTAAATTTTTTGTGTGAAGTTGCTGTAGGAAAATTTTTTACAGAACAAATTTTTGAAACACGCGGTGGGCGCTTTGAAAGTCGTCCAGTGTATCCCGATATCAGAGACAGGCTGAGAGCGGTAGAAATTTTACTAGATAGGGGTTATGGTAAGTCCGTCCAAGAAATTGATATAATTGAGCCAGAATCAATAGAAGAAAAATCAGAACGTAGGAAAAGAATATTAGAGCTGATAGAATATAAAAATGTTGCCTAACGCGTTATCCGACGACGATTGCATGGAATTTGAAAAATATCTCTGTGAGACGGATTTAGCGTATCTGTGCAAAAAGATTTTAAAGTTCAAAGATTGGGCGACCTGCCATGATGATTTAAATAAGTTTTTAAAAACAAATTACGATAGTAACCGCAAACTAATACTGATTCCTAGAGAGCACCTCAAAACTTCCGTTGTAACAATCGCTCAGACAATCCAAATACTTTTAAAAAATCCGAACGCTTCTATTTTGATTTGTAATTTAGTTTTGTCTAATGCGGAAAAAATGTTGTTTGAGATAAAGGACTATTTATCGTCGAAGAGCACGCTTAGAAATTTGTACGGGAATTTTGTAGGAGATAAATGGAACACAAATGAGATTATAATCAAGCAGCGGACGTCTGCTGACAAAACGCCAAGCATATCAATCGGATCACCTGATAGTGTAGTAACTAGTCAGCACTACGACTATATTTTTCTAGACGATATTTTGGATGATTCGGTTTTGGGCACACCAGAACAAGTTGAGAAAACTATGAATTTTTACAGAAAGATTTTAGATTTGTTAAAACGTCCAGACGGGAAACTTACAGTAGTTGGTACACGATGGCATGATAGGGATTTATATGGTCACATCATAAAAAATTTAAAAGAGGAGTATACGATTTATGAGAAGGGAGCGACGGAAGACGGAACTATAGACGGAGCAGTGATATTTCCGAACAAGTTTACTACAAATATTTTGAAACAGTTATTAAAAGAGAAGGGAAGCTACTCTTTTTTCTGCCAATATTTTAACAAACCAATCATGGTTGAAACGCAGCATTTCAAACCGCCGTTCAGGTACTGGAGTGAGTTAGGCGATAATTGCGAGCACACAATAACAGTTGATCTAGCGTCAACTAGCAATGCGTCATCGGACTATAATGTGATAATGGATGCGTGCGTTACAGGGTCTAACCAGATGTGTGTGTTTGATTATTTCCGTTCTAAGTGCGGAGTTTTCGAGTTGATCGAAAAACTATTTGCGATGGCAATTAGGAGTAGGGTTAAGAAGGTTGGGATTGAATCAGTTGCGTACCAGCGGATATTTGCGAATATTATCGAGGAGGAGTGTAGGAAGAGGAACGTATTTTTTAAAGTTATACCGATTGTTCCTCACCGTGACAAATTTTCTAGGATCATGGCTCTTCAACCGAGATATGAGAGTGGTAATTTATTGTTAAAGCAAGGAATGCACGAACTGGAAGATGAGTTCTCGCGGTTTCCTGTTGGTGAGCACGACGATATACTAGATTCGTTAGCGATGCAATTAAATGTTATCCAACCGAGATACGAAACAAAACCTAAAGTTTATATACCGCCCGAATACAGGAGTGAAAAATATGCCTACGCCTAAAAAAGAATATTTAGAAAAAATTGAAGAGAAGTTGGAGAGGATAGAGAAGGTGTTGACGGAGCTGTGTTTAATTGTGAGTGAAAAAAAAGATAAAAAAACGAGTGGACTGATATGATAGACATGCCATTTATTTTGCCTATAAGATTTACGAGCGATTATGAAATTGTGGATGCTAATGGCAGAGTTATATTTCCGACGATATTATATAGGTCAGACACATATCACATCAAGCAACAAAAATATTCTGGTGAGTATGTTGTTAGTTTAATAAACAATAGTAACGGATATTTTCTGGATGAGAAAAACGAGTGGAAAAAGTTAGAAGATATAGCTGTGCATGACAACAATTCTAATGGAGATGGTTTGCATAAAAAAAGAGGGAAGTTTAGATGATTGATACTGATAGAGTTACAAAATTAAATTTAGGGTGTGGAACTGTTAGTATAGAGGGGTATGTTGGTATTGATAACAGGTTATCTGAGTCCGTAGATCGTTTAGTAGATTTAGAGGGTAGTAACTGGGAATTTGAAGATAACAGTATAGATCACATAATTGCGAACGATATAATTGAACATTTATCTAATCCGATAAACACGATGAACGAGATATGGCGAATTTGTAAAGATGGGGCGATAGTTGAGATGAGAATACCGACGACAGATGGGAGGGGAGCATTTCAAGATCCGACTCACAAGAGTTTTTGGAATGCGAATTCGTTTTGTTATTATTGTGAAGATTTAGGATTGTTACATTTAGGGAGACATTATGGATTTGTTGGAAATTTTGAGATTATTAGTTTCAACGAAAAGTATATAGGTGATCCTACGATGCGGATTATAGAGATGAATGTTAAGTTGAGGGTTAAAAAAAGTGGTTGATGAGATTGGGCAGATAGATCAAGATCAGGTACAAGATCAGGTACAAGATCAGGTACAAGAGGAATCAATCGTTAATGATATTGATGATATGGACTTATCTGTTTATATTATAAATAAACTTGCGGAAGATATTCGTGACAGAGAATCGTATGGTTGGAACGCAATGCGTGTGTATGAGGAGTATTCTTATGCTGGTTACAAGTCAAGGGTTAATGATCCGTGGAAGAATGCGTCCAACTATTGTGTAGGTCTAACTCCAACGTTGGTAGATACTGCTCATGCTAACACTATTGGCTCAATAAAAGCGGATACAAACAAAATAGTAAGTGTGCGTGGGATAGGAAAAGAGGATGTAAGAACGTCTAAACTTGCAGAGTCTGTTATGAATTGGGTTGTACTGAATTATATTGATGATTCGTTAGACACGTTAGATAAAGCTATTCATGTTGCGTACAAGGCTGGTAATGCACCTATAAAATGTATTTATGGGAGTGGCATTTATGGTCAAAGAAATAAGGTTATATGGAAGAGGATACCAGTAGAAAATTTGATATTGCCGATGAGTGCTTCTGGTGTTCAAGTTCGGAACACAGATCATATATTTGAGTTGATTCCGTTAGACGAGAACGATTGGGAAATTAGGAAGTCGTTAAACGATTCTGATGGTAAAAAATATTATAAAGGAATAGAAAATCTATCAAAAGGTAATGGGGTTTATGTATCTGGAATAAACGAGATTATGCAAGCAAGGGATGTAGTATCAAGAACATCTCTTACTGAACGATTTTCTAGGAACATGAGATACCTGATGGAATGTTACGTTACATATCCTCACAAGAACAAAGAAAGCGGGGACGTTGAGTTAGTAGAGTTGATTGTTTGGTGTTCTCCTAACGGAGGTCAGATATTTAGAAAGGTTGAGAATAAAGATATTGATGAAATAAGTGGTGATCCTATCAGACCGTATGCTTGGAAATTTCAGCCGTATCCGAGAGAAGACCGTCCGTATGGCGATTCGTTATGTTGGCTAATAAAACAATCGCAAGAAGAGCTGGACTATGCGCACAACCAAGTTTCTAATGCTGTAGAGAAGTTAGTTAAGACTCCTACGTTTTACGATCCGTCTGGCGGTTTTGATCCTGAGCTTGTCCAGATGACACCTAACGGGTGGTATCCAGTTCCGAATCCAAGACAAAACATTTTCATACCGTCTTACGATTATGGATCTATATTCCAGCATTACAGATCGTTTGACTTGTATTGGGAGTATGCACAGAGGAGGACAGGATTGACGGAACTGTTTCAAGGTAGAGCTCCAGAACGTCAGACAACGTTAGGAGAATCTGAACTTAGAACGAATAAGAGTGAAATTAGGTTTAAAGTTCTTTATGATAGGATGCAAGAAGGTTTTAAAGAGTTAATGAATTTAACGTGGCACAACATGAAAAAGTTGCCAAAAGAAATAATTGTTAAAGTTTTAGGAACTAGCGATTACAAGAGTTTACAAGAGTTGTTTCCAAAAGGGATGAAATTTAATTATGATTATATGTTTGCAAATGAACCATTAACAGAAAAAGCTAAGAAGAGGCAGGACTCTATTTTATATTTTGAAAGAGCCATGTCAACAAGAATAGTTTTGGAGAGTAGTGTTAATCAGTGGAAATTGTTAGACAAATTATCGAAAGATTTTAATATAGAAAATGTTATTCCAAAACCGAAAGAAGCAAACATATTATCTCCTCAAGAATCTATTGAACGGATTATGAGTGGTCAATACGATATTGTTCCAGACTCGCAAATAGATACTCAAGACTATTTGATTCAGATGCAATCGTTCATAAAAACAGACACATTTCAGAATGCTTCTTCTGAGGAGAAGAATGCGATTGTACTTTTATTGCGTAGGGTTCAGAATATTGATATAGGACAAAAGAAAGCGGTTGAAGGAGTTATGGCTCTTGAGCAAGAGATGAAAGCGGAGTCATTGTCTAGGAACATTATTCCTACAAACAAAAGAGTTCCACAAGAGGTAATATGAGAAAATATACAAAAGAAGAGAAGGTTAGAATAACAGAACAGTTTTTGGTTAGTGAAGGATGGGAATGGTTTAAGCAGGAACTAGAAGATAAGTTAATATATTTTGAGCCAGCAGTAGGCCAGAATATAGATGTGAACACTCGTATATTCCAAGACGGAGTCATTGCTGGCATAAGATTTTGTTTAAAAAGTCCTGAACGTATAAACAAAGAAAATGATAGTTATGTAAGAAGATTATATGCGGAACTTTTGGAGGGAAAACATGGCTCATAATTATGGTGGTATGGTAGAATCTGGGAAGAAAGGTAAAGGAAAAATAACTTCTATTCATATAGATTTTGCTGAGAATGGGTATAAATATTGTGTTCATAAAGACAATATGAATGCCGACGAGTACGTTTATACTGATAGCGAGGATGTAATAAAAGCGTTAAGGGGTGATATGAAGGTTAAGAAAGAAACAGGTCTTAAAAGTGAAGTGAAGAGAAATGGAAACAATAAAACTTGATACTGGAGAAACTCTTACAAAGAAGAAGCACAGGTTCAAAAATTTTCCAGATTATGATAGTGATTTAAGACAGATTTGTGGTATTTGTAGGAAATGGAAAGGTGACATGAGTTATTCCGAATTAGAAGAATGTTTAGGAAAAAATGGAAACAATAAATCTTGATACAGGCGAAACTCTTACTCTGGATTTGAATTATATTCAATCAATAGAACCGTCAGAAACATTATTTGGGTACACATACTGGAGCTATATGATACCTCCAGAACAACCAAAAGACATCTTAATTTTAGGGTATGGTAATGGAACTATTGCAAATCTGATATATAAAATTTGGGGTAAATATAAGTTTATGGGTTGTTTGGGTATTGATATTAGAGAACCAAAGAACAAATATGTAGGACACGATTTTATAAAAATAGATGCAAAAGATTTTATAAAAACATGTGACAAACGGTTTGATTATGTTGTAATTGATCTATACAATGGGAACGAGATATGTGATTTTGTGTTTGATGAAGACTTTGTAAAGGGTATTTCTAAAGTTTGTTCTAAACGAATTTCTATAAATTTATTCAAGGAAGATTTTGGAAAAGAAATAATTTACGATAGATATTTTAAGAAAGAGATAGAGAAGCCGATACTAAACAATAAGGTTATCTTCTTTCGTAATAAGGAGGATCAATATGGGAAAGAAAAAACCTAAAAAGCCAAAATATTAAAAAGTAGTAATTAGCCTTCAAAAAAAACGCCGATCAACGATTATTCTCAATGAATTCAGAGAATGTCTTGATCGGCGTTCTCATTTGGCGGTAAGAGGATAGGTAGAACTTTTGTTACTTACCGCCAAACAAGATTTGCCGCTATTAAACGGTAAAAATAAAAATTGGAGGTTATTAAATGTTGCCAGAAAAAGAAGACATGACAGATTCAGATTTGTCATCTGAAGATTCTCTTAACTCCCCTGATTCGAGCGAGGGTGAAAAAGGCTCGTTAAAAAGTGAAGAGAAATATATTGATCTGCTAAAGAAAAAAGATAAAGCTATTTCTGATTTGCGAGAACAGGTTTCAGAAATTAGAGAGAAACAAGAGAGGATAGATGAGCTTGAAAACAAGAAACGTTTAACTGGAGATCAGCAAGACGAGCTTGACAGTTTACAAGATCAGATTACTGCTATCCGTAGAGACAAACGGTCTAAAGCTTGGCTAGAAATTAATAAAGGTATTAGCCAAGAAGTAAGTAAAGCTGAACTAGATTCTCTTGATTTGTCGTATGCAGAAGAGTTTGTAGAGGAGATGGCTGAACAAGAGAAGTCTGATATAGACACTTTTTATCCAAAGATCAAAAAATTTATGAGAAAAGTTGATCCAGAAGCGTCTATGAGACTTCTTACTAGAGCTAAAAAAGCGTACAAACTGATGAAGCATGAAGAACATCTTTCTAATAGAGAAAAGGCTATCGCAGAAAAAGAAAAGCAATTTTTAGAAGTTGGCGGATCAAGACAGCCAAGAACGCAGAGTAGAGAAGAATTGATAAATTGGAAAGAAAGTAAAGATCCAAAAGAAGCTTTATCTTCTCTTTTAAAAGGAATTTCTGACGCTCAAGAAGCTGGTATGGCAAAATAACCTTCTCATAGGAGGTTTTTAAGATGGGACAGAATAATTATATAGATTCGGAAGAGTCCCAATAAATTAGCATGAGATATTCTCCGTGTCCAGAATTGAAGGATAAAGATTGGTTATACCAGCAATATGTTTGTAATGGTAGAACAATGAAATATATTGCTGATGAACTTAAAGTTTCTTCTTCAAGAGTTTTTAGTTGGTTAAATAAACATAATATAAAAACTCGAACACAAAGTTCATACTTAAAAGGAAAGAAATTTTCAGAAGAACATAAACTGAAAATGTCCTTAGCATCTAAAGGTAAGAGCAGATACTGGACAATTAGAGAAAATAATCCGAATTGGCAAGGCGGAAGAACAAAAGCAGTTCAACTTGAAAGGACAACTGTTAGATATAAAAATTGGAAAGACTTTATATTTAATAGAGATATTTTTTGCGTGAATTGCGGATCAACTAATCAAAGAGTAGCACATCACATTAAATCTTATCAGGAATATCAAGAATTACGATTTGATGTTTGGAATGGAGTTATTCTTTGCCGTTCTTGTCATTCTGCTTATCATGCTTGTTTATCTGTGAATGGGTTTAATTCGAAGAATATCCAGAACGGACAACTTCGAGCCAGCAGAGAAGATTACGAAAGGCTTCTCGGGCGTGTGTGACGGTCAGTCTTGAATAAATATAAAAGACACAAATAACCCACCCGAAAGGGATGACATGACCTGAGCCACTTAGGAATAAGTGGATATTGGAAATAGAAAGCCAATGATAACATAACTGAGTTATAGAGCTGTAGGTAATAGAGAAGATTTAATAAATTTGATTACCAATATTTCTCCAGAAGAAACGGTAACTATGTCTAGAATTGGGAAGAAAACAGCTACTCATAGAACTCATGAATGGTTGACAGAATCTCTACAAGCAGCTGATAGTGGAAATGCGGAGGTAGAAGGATCAACAGCGGCGTTTGCTAGTGGTGATGTTACTGAGAGGGTTAGGGTTACTAACTATACCCAAATTTCCCGTAAAGAGTTTAGTAGCTCTTATACACAAGACGAGGTTAATAAAGCTGGTGTCAGTGGAACAGAGTTTGACCATCAGAGAATGATTAAAACAAAAGAGTTGGCAAGAGATATGAATTCAGCTCTTATAAACCAAGCTTCTGCTTCAGGCGCTTCAGGTACAGCAAGAACACTTAATGGCATACTTACAGCTATTACAACTAATACTGGTTCTGCAAACAGTTTACCATTAGACGAAACTGTGTTTAATAGCGTTTTGCAAGACATATGGACAGCTGGCGGTAAACCGAACGCTGTTTATGTTGGAGGGTTCAATAAGAGAACTATTTCTTCATGGACTGCTCCACTAAATAGAAACATTGATGCTAATGGCAAAAAACGTACTGTTGCTGTAGATCGGTACGATAGCGATTTCGGGCCTATGGACATTTATCTTGAAAGAAATATGCCTGCGACTCAAGTTTCTATTTTGCAAGAAGAGTATTTTAGCGTTGCATTTTTAAGACCTCTTTTCTTTGAAGAGGTTGGTAAAGTGGGTGGCCAAAGAAGAGGTTATGTAGAGAGTGAATACACTCTTGAATATCTAGCAGAGAATTCCAGTGGAAAGATTACTGGAACTGCTTCAGCATAAGGAGGCTATAATATGAAAAAATACTTATTATTTTATTTTTTTATAGGTTCATTATTTATAATGAATCGGGCAGCATATGCTGATATTTTATCAGGGTTAGTAGCTGGTGGTAGAGGATGGAACTATACAGCTATTGCGGCTGCTTCTGGAACTGTCGCCACAGGTTCAGGTGAGTTTGGAGGATTTTATTTATCTTCTGGAGCTCACACTTCTTTGGACTGGGCTATTGTGTTAGATACGGTTGTTGCTGCATCTATTGCATATTCTACGTTTGAATCTGGACAAAGAGTTACTCCTGCGGTAATGTTTGAATCCTCTGCAACAATTACTTCTGGAGATGTTGCTGCTAGTACGGCTCAACCTCGTAGGGGAAATTATGAAAAGACTTTCGATATAACGGATGCTGCTGGTGTTGGTATTCGGTTTATAAACGGATTGTTCTTTTTTAAAACATCAGGGAGCAGCGGAGAGGCAGTTAGAGGAGTAGTTAAGTGGCGTAGATAATATTTTTAAGAGGGAGATGGCAAAATGTCATCTCCCTCTTAACTTTGGAGGTAGTATGTCATATTTAGCAAGCTGCGATAATAAAGAAGCAAAATCAATGATTGGATTAATAAATCAAATTAATATTTATAAGATTGAAGTTAGAAAAAGAAGAATGCAGGAACTACAAGATACTCTAAAAAACTGTAAAGAACAAAGAAGTCTAAATAGGTTAGCTAATAATGGATGGTCAAATAGTAGAACTAGGAGAGCTATTGCTAGTATTCCTACATGGATAGTGTTTGATAAAGAGTATGGAAAATATTTTGATCCTAGAATTCCGTACAAAGACAGAGCAAAAGAGCAGGACAAATTTCTGAAAAGGTTTAAGAACGAAGTTGGAGATTTAAGGGTAATTGATTGATTGATTGGAGGTAATGCAAAATTTTAAACGGCTTAATACAAGTATATGCTGTAGAAGGATACAAGAATGGCTGCAATTTTTATAGGATTGCTCAGCCGTTCAGAAAATTATCTAAAAAAGATTATTTTCCTTGCGCGTCTAGTTCCATGCTTAAAAATATGGATGAACAGGAACTATGGACAGACGTAAGTGACGTGATTGTATCGCAATGTGCTACAAGCGAAAAGTATCTTGACTATGTGCTAGAAAATAAAGGAAAGAAAAAATTTGTTTTAGATTATGATGATAATATTTTTGATATAAGTCCTTACAATCCTGCGTACAAGGATCACGGAACAAAGTCTGTTTATGTGGTAATGGATAATGATGAAAAGGTTTCGTTATGGGAACATGGGCGAGACGGATTTGACATTTTGAAGAACCAAGAAAAAATGGAAATTTTCAAAGAAACAATCAGAGCAGTTGATTTAATTACTACTCCAAGCCCTATTTTATCTGGAATGTTTAAAATGCGTGGAGCTAAGAATGTGAAGGTTATAAAGAATTTTATTGATTTTGAAACTTGGTTTCCTATAAATTTAGTTAAAGACGATTATATTAGGATTGGGTATCAGGGTGGGTGGTCACATTATGAAGATTTTATAGAAATAAAAGAAGCTATATCTAAAATTATGGACAAACACAAAAATGTATTACTTGTAATTATGGGACAACATTATGATGGTTCGTTAAAAGGGATAGACAAGGATAGAATTATTATTGAAAAGTGGATGTCTGTAGAATCGTATCCGTGGAAATTTAAATCGTTGAATATAGATATAGGGATTGCTCCTTTATACACCAATTCTTTTTCTAATTGTAAAAGTGAGATTAAGTGGGAAGAGTATGGGTCTTTAGAAATACCTTGCGTTGCAAGCAATATTCCTCCATACAATTTAAATATAGATCACAACAAAACTGGGCTTTTAGCTTCTAATCAAGATGAGTGGGTTGAATATTTAGAATTGCTTATTGATGATAAGGAGACTCGTGGATTAATTGGTAAGAATGCAAGAAAAGAAATAGAAGAGAACTACAGTTTAGATAAAGAAATAGTTCAATACAAAAATGCGTATGAGAGTTTATTTAAGCGCAATCTGGTGTTAGTCTAATTATGTCAATTTCTGTTCCTACAATAATAAATTTAACTCTTACTCTTGCTAATACTGAATACTCGCAAGCGTTAAGTTCTTTTAGCTCAAAATTTATGATGCAGTGTAGGACTCTAGCTGATTTAAGGGCTTTTACTCTTAGAGGATTTGAGGCTTTGGTTGTAGAGTCCTTAAAAGAGATTGATAGCAGACTAAAAATTTTAGAAGAAAAATTAAAATAGGAGGGAATTTATGAAGAAAATATTATTTAGTTTAGTGGTTTTAGTTAGTTTGTATCAATCTAAATTGTATGCTGGATATGATTTAAGAGATTACAAATTATGGAGATCAACAGAAATTTCTGGAACTACAGCTAATTTTAGAGTAGCAACTTCAGCTATTATTATTGCAGATATTACTGTGACTTCTGGAACTACTGCTGATACAGCGCAGTTTCAATACAGAAATTCTTCAGACACAGCGGTTGGTTTTTCAGGATCAACTTCTACGGTTTATGATATTGATACTACTGGTGATTATTTTCCAATAGGAGAACAATTAGGATATGGTTTGATAGTTACAAAAACAGGGACTGGGGCAATACGGGTAAGATGGAACTGGGTAACATCTCCGCCTAAAGGTCAAGAAAGTAGAGGGACAAAAGACTAAAATGCTTTTTGGAAGTTTCATAGACGAACTTTGCGATCGTATAAAACTAGATAAAAAAGTTCTTGAGTATAGGACTTTAGCGGCTCGTAAGATCAATAAATCGTATAAAGAGATTTGCAATAATTCTAGTATTAATTGGCAACATTTGATTAGAACTGGAGAGATTAGAACTATAGAAAATTATATTACTGGCACTTGTAATATTACTGTTGATAGTAGGACGGTTACTTTTGGTGGAGCGGCAAGTATAACTACAGCAATGGAAGGACGTTATTTTCAACCGCAAGATAGTAAAAATTGGTACAGAATTAGACGTAGAGTATCCGCTACAGAATGTACTCTTTATTCTGCAATTAAAGAAGATACGGCTAGTTCTAGGACTTTTACGATTTGGAACAGATTTTATTATTTTCCAAGCGAAGTTAAGAAGATACTAGAGTTTGGTAGTTGGATTAATGATGGAATTATTAGAGAAAGATCGCTTCATCATATTAGAGAATTGAATTCTGAGATTAGTAATACTGGTGAGCCAGAACAGTTTTTAATGTTAGGAAAAAACCAGTTTGAGAGTTCTTATACTACAGGATCAGTAAGTTTAACTGAAGATGATGATTTAGTTACTGGGTCTGGAACATCTTGGTTAGATAATGTTGAAGAAGGGGATTTATTTATAGTTGGAAAAGACAGATATCATGTTAAGAGAGTTGAGTCTGATACAAGAATTAGACTAATAAATTTTGCGAAATCTACTGTTCCTTCAGGAACAGAATACGAAATTAAGAAGCAGGACAATTTAGGGTTTCAACTATTTTTGAATCCAAATGACACATATATTTTTCCATATACATACATAAAAAGAGTGTATGACATGGTAAACGAAGATGAAGATTCTACTGAAGTTCCAGAAGAGTTTGATCCTGCAATTTTAGATTTAGCGGAAGCAGACCGTCTTTCTGATTTAGATGATTCAAAATGGATTAATAAACAAGCGTTGGCAAGAGCTAGGATTAACGATTTAAAAGGAATGATGACATCTGTTCCTAGATACAAACAGTTTAGACCAGAAATAAATAGTAGAGGAGCATATATCTGATGGCTAGACGATATAGAGTTGAATCTTCTGACAAGAAAGTTTTAGAGTCGTTAGCTAGAGAGCGTGGTGGACAAATAGATATAGATACGTTGCTTGACGAGATAGAATCTACAGGTAACTTATCTCCAGAAACAAGAGCTAAGTTAGCTACGAAGCCAAGTAAAGGTATTCTTCCGTTACTTGAGCAGATAATTGGCTCGTTACCTTCTAAGAGACAGGCGTATGAACAATTCTTGGGACAAACAGATATAGGGAAAGAGCCAGAACTAACCGATGAAGAGTTACAAGAGAGACTAAATTTGTATGGAGAATTGGGTGGAATAAAAGAAACAGGATTAGATGAACAGAAACTATATAATTTTTTACTAGATAAATTTAAAAAGTCATACAAGACTGATAAGGGCAATGAAAAAGATATTCCTCTAGCGGAGAGAAACGCAAGGTTTGTACTTGAATATTTAAAAAATAATAAAAGGTTGCCAGAACCGTCTCAATTAGAAAGAGGTGCTATTCCTCTAAATATAGATGTAATAAATCCTTTAAGAGAGGGTAATATTTATGGTGAATTTTTAAAAACATCTCCAGAAACTGGTGAAGATGTAAAACGCATTCAAGATATAGTTTCAGGTAGAGGATTAAAGAGACAGAGAGAAGAAGAACTTAGTCAGTTCGAGTCTGGACTTGAAAGCGAACTTGGTAGAGGAAGAGAAGAATTTTTAGCAGGAGAGCAAGAGTATGGAGGTAGATACTTTCAAGAACAAATAGCTCCTAAAATAGCTGAGAATCTTAATGTTAGAGGGTTACTTTATAGTGGCGATTTACAGAGCGAATTAGCCAGAAGCGCGGCTGGAATTCAGTCTGGAACTGAGCAAGAATATTTAAGGTTGCAGGAAGAAGACGATCTGTTTTTTCAAAATGCTGCGTATCAGACTACTTTTAAAAAAGAGATAGAAGCTGGTAGAGGAATTTCTGAAAGTTTAGCTTCAGAGCGTGGAACAGCTTTAGAAAGGCAGCAAATATCGTTTGGAAGAACACAGGCAGATTTAAGACGTAGGTATGAAGAAGAATCATATCGCAGAGATTTAGAAAGGCAGAGCAGAATTCAGGAATCGCGATTAAGATCAGAAAGAGATTATGGAAGACAACAGCAGCAGGATAAATTTTTTAACGATATAGGAAGCACAGTAGGAACAATCGCAGGAACTTATATTGGATCAAAGTATGGTCAGCCAACTGTTAGTAGTAAAGGAGTAGTGTAAATGCCTAGAGATTTGCAAGAAGAACGTAGAAGGTCAGAGCTAGGAACAGACGTTTATCTGCAAGGATTGACTCCTAAAACTTTAGAAAGCCAAAAAAGAGCTAGAGAACTTTTGGCTAGGACAAGAGGACAATTTTTTTCAGGATTGTCTGGTATTGATCCTAGAAGTATTCCTGAAGTTTCTAAAGGATTAATTAGCGAGTCTGAACGGACATTTTCAAGACAAAGGTTTGGGGCTAATCGTCAAAGAATAAATTTGGTATACGAAACAGCTAAAAGAAGAGCTGAAATGGCTGGGTTAGACCTTCAAGAAGCAGAACAGTATGCTAGACAGGTAGCATTGCAGAAAATGAGACAAGGAGCTGAGGGTGAAGAATTGCAGGCAAATATAGCTTCTGGCAGAAGGAAAGAAGAACTTGCGGATTTGTATGGGCAAAGAGGAATAGATTTGCAACAGCAGTATTTACCTCAAACAAACTACCAATCTGCTCTATACAACAGTTTGTTTGGGTTGGTTGGTACTGCTGGGACAGTAGGCGCTTTACGGTATGCGAACCGTCCTAAGATTCAGTCTGAAATTTCTAATTTGCGTGATCCTTATTATGAAAGAATTACTAGACCAAGTTTACTTTCTTTTGGGAGGTATCCGAATGGCTGATGATAATATTTTAGCTGGACTAGGCGGATTTTTGGGTGGAATAAGGGATGTTTATGTTCCTTATGCTTTAAAAGATATAGAAGAACGAAGAAAAAGAATACCGATTAGTAGAGTAGAGGCTCTTAGTGGTGTTAAAACAGGGTTAGATCCAAACGAATTAGTGACTCCTGATGAGCTTGGGCTAGTTACTAAAAGAAGAGATTATCTTAATCAGTTAGAAAAAGAAAAAAGAGTAGAGTCTCGTCAACTAGAAAGAGAAGAAAGGTCAGATGTTAGATTTGGTAAAAGATTTGAAGATCAAACAGAAAGAATGGTTGATCTTCAAGATATAAAAGAACAGAATAGGATAGAGCAAGAAGAGAGAAAAAAAACGGGGGATAGATATACTGTTCCTCCAAAAATTGAATCTCAGTATGCTGATTTAATAAATCAAACTAAATTGGCTAATAATATAGAATCTGGATTAAACTTGGCTATAAAAAAAAGGATTAATGTAACTGGTTTATTTAGTTCTCCATATAATAAATTTAGAGAAATTATAGGTACTCTTCCAAAAGAAGAGCAGGATATATTAACTACGCTTAGATTAGGGTTTGCGGATTTTGTTAGGGAGCGTGGCGGGACGGCATTTACACCTACTGAAAAAGAAGTTTTTGGGCCTATTATGCCAGAAGAAGACAAAGATGAAAAAACAAATATAAATAGAATTAGAAAGATGATAGATATTTTACAAGATAAAAAAGATAATTTTGAGAGCTCCTATTTAGGTTTAACTGAAACATATTCTCCTGTGGAAGGAATAAAAAAAAGAGTAAGAAAATCAAATCCATTACCTTTGTTAAATGAAAAAAATAGTAGCGCTTTAGAAGAAATACCAGAAGAAATTTTAAACCAATTACCTAAAGACATAAAAATAAAAAGTTTTAAAAGGATTAGATAATGGCTGTTTATCAAATAGAAACAGATCAGGGGACTTTTGAAGTAGAAACAGAAGAGCCTAAAACCCTAGCTGAAACTGCAACTTCTAAACTTAAAGAGAATATTGTTCCGTTTTTACCAATTTTAAAAGCTACTAAAAAAATAGCAACTACGCCAGAAGCAAAAGAATTTGGAACATCTTTTGCGGAAGAATTTGGTATTCCTTCGGAAAGAAGTTTAGATGGAGAAATTTTAACACCTCAAATGGCAACAGGGAGGGCTTTCGGAAGACTAGCTGGTCAATCTTTAAAGTTAGGTGCGGCAGAAGCTACTGGCGGCGCAGCGTTTGGCGTAAGTCCAGCTATAAGAGCGCTTGGTCCTTTAGGAAGATCGGTTAGTAAAAGTTTAGGGACAGGATTAACCTACGAAGCTACTGAAGGCGCTATAAAAAGAAAGCCAGTAAAAGAAACAGTTGAAGACATGGCAAAAGGTGGAATTACATTCTCTGGATTAGCTATGGGTGGGCAAGCATTAGGATATTTAAGAAAACTGTTCGGACGAGATTTATCTGAAAGTATAACTAATCATTTTATAAATACTAATGCAAAGATAGCTGAAAAGCTAGCTGAACAAAAAAAACCATCTCTAGGATCTCAAACTTTAAAAGATTTTCCAGAAATAATTGGATTTAAAAATAGGAAAGAAGCGTATGACATAGCTGGAGAAGAATTATCAAGAATAGAAAATCAAATTAGATTTATAACTGAAGAAAATAGAGCTTTAATTCAAAAACCTTTAATTCCTTCTGTTGATATAAAAGGTATTCCTTCTTTAGAATATAAACCAGCTAGTATTCAAACAATTAAACCTTCTAGTATACCTTCTGGTCAACAAATTAGAACTCCTTTTACGATTTCTGAAAAAATTACAAAAACAAATATTCCTAAAACTACTCGAGAGGTAACCGAAATTGAGAAAGATGTGTTTGGCGTAGAAATTGGTAGAACGACTAAAAAAGAATCTTTGTATCCTCCTAGCGAATTAGGCGGATTTACTAGAAAATATGATGTTGGATTTACTCCTGATGAAGAGGCAACTAAAGTGCGGTCTGAAATTGGAAAAGCAGTTAGAGGTCTAAAACCATTACCTGAATTTAGTGTTGGTGGTGGTCAAAGGCAAGGGACAATTAATCTTAGAGAAACTACAGATACTCTAAATAAACTAAAGAAAAAATCGGATATTGGTTCAGAAGAAGGTTTTCTGTCTAAACTTAATAATATGCAAGAAGGGATTATTAAAAGAAACGGAGAAGTAGTTGATATTACAAGAGCTATGGAATTAAAAAGAAATATGGATGATTTGGCTGGGAATATTTATTTAAAAACAGTAGATTCTAAGTCAGCATTAAAAGCGTCTGCTTACGAAGCAATGGCTAATGATTTGAGGAGGCAGTTATATTCTATTGATCCTGAACTTGGAAAATTAGCCGCCAAAGAGAGTTTGTTGATAAGAATAAGAATAGGATTATTACCAGTAGTTGCTAAAAAAGGAGGATCAAGACTCCCTTTTGGTATCTATAGCACTATTGTTAATGCTATAGAATCATCTCCATTAGCTAATTTAACAGCTAAGGGATTATCTAAAACGTTAGGAACTCCTAGTAAATATATTTCTCCATTTTCAGGTAAAGCGGCTAGAATTGCTTATTCGGAACAAAATGAAGACTAGTCTAGTATTCCTATTCTTTTGTTCTTTATCGTACGCAGAACCTATTCAGATAGGGCCTATTGATTTTGGAAGAGCAGTAAACGATCAGACAGACGTGACAAACATTTTAGATAACGAAAGTTCTGATATGTGCAACTGTATATCTAATTCTGATGGTTCGATGGTAAAAAGGTCTGGGTCAGAACCTTTTGTTGAGCAGCCTAGATCATCGCATTCCGTTGACGCTTTGTATAGAGCTTATGCTTCTACTGGTAGTTACTCAAGAGCTATAACTATAGCAGTTATAGGAGATCAGATTGTGTATAGTACAGGAGACACTAATTCTGTTTGGATTACATTGTCTAGCGCAATTAATCTACACCAAAACTGGTCGTTTACTACGATAAACGATAGTGTGATTATGACTGGGGATGGTTTAGTTAATCCAATATACAGATTTAATATTATCACATCTTCGTTTGCTCCGCTTGTTGAAACTACTCTTAGCACAGATTCAATTAATGTTAGAGCTAAATATGTAGCTCAAAAGAACAATTATTTATTACTTGGAAACGTAGCTTTAATAGACACTTCTACTCAAGTTTTAACTCAAGGTACTACTTACTATCCAAGCAGAATTTATTATTCTTTGTTAAATTCTCCTCTAAACAATTTAGCTATCTCCAGTTACGCTTGGAACAGATTCTTAGATTTTAGAACTTCTGATATTAATAGTTTAGATGTTATTTTTGATAGAGTAATTGTTGGTCAACAGAATGCTATTCAAGACTTATCTTTTTCAGTTTTAAGTCCTGGGACAGGAGATCAAGCTATAAGCGAATTAGTTTCTGGGTTTGGAGTAGTTGCTCCTAGGAGTGCTATCAATACAGGTCAATTTCTTATTTTTGCTTCTCAAGACGGAATAAGGAGGTATGATGGTGGCAGAAGATCAAGAATAACAAGCGTGGAAGAATCCAGAATTATTAGCAACAATATAAAAACATTGATTACCAGATTAATAAAAGCTGGCACATATAAAAACATTGTTGGGCATTACTACAAAAAAAAAGAATATTATATTTTGTCTTACGAAGATCCTGATAAATTTCCTAAAGGTATAAACAATTCTGTTATTGTTTATGATATTAGGTTAGACCAATGGTATCCGTTTTGTGGTTTGTTGGCTAAATCTTTTACGTCTTTTGATGATCCTAACGGTACTGGGCAGCTACTTTATGGTGAATCTGTTGGAGGGAGAGTACACAAATTAGACGTAGAAGAGCAGACAGACGATTCACCTAAAAACTTAGTTGTTGACACAATGGACTTAAGTTCTCAATGGGTTGGAACAAGAGTAAATAGAAATATAACAAACGTAATTGAAGGAACAGGATCGGTTAGAATGTGGATCAACAGTTCTGTGACTGAATCTTCAATGACTAGGATGAATATTTTTTCTATTGGTGAATGGTATGACAAAACAAAAATATCAAAAAATGATTATCTCTCATTCCAAATATATACTACCAGTATAGGTAACATTACGAATTTAAGAGTAGATTTAGAGGTTAATGACGAATCTCAATCTGCATTTGACACAAATTTTACTTCAGTAACTATTACTAGTGGTGTGCTTAACACATCGAACAATATCTGGACACAAGTAAGAATACAGTTGTCTTCATTTCCAGTAAGATCAGATTGGACAGACTTAGATTCTGAAGAAATTCCGTTTGCGGATACACTTTCATATTATGGAATTAGATTTGTTGTAAACGGAATTAATATATCATCTATCTCTATTGATAACATAAGAATTGTTCAAGAAAAAGATAGGAATCCTGTTAATTTTTATAGATTTGTAAAACTATTTAATTTTGGAACAATGGCGCATAAGAAATCAGGACAACTTTTATTAACTATGGAAAAATCGCCTGATTCGGAGTTAATTGTAGATGTTTATAACGATTTTGGGAATAAAGTAACTACTAGGAAATTTGAAAGAACTACGCCAAGAGAAATTATTGTTTTAGGTCTTGTTTCTACAGCGAGTATAGCTACAGTTGACGATATTGATTATAGCGTAATTCAAAGTACAACTTTTATAGAATCTGATTATTTTCCTCTTAATGGAACGGCAAATAAAGATTTTATATTTTTTTCAGATAGAACAAATAATAGATTGGTAAAATTTGATAGGTCACCTTTTGGCGTTATACTTTCAACTTTCGGTAGTTTAGGATCAGGAACTACGAATTTTAATATTGCTCATCAGCACGCTATTAATGAAAACAATGAACTGTTTTTAGTTGACATGATGAACGAAAGAGTAAAAGTACACTCTCAAAATAATCTTGGATTTTTAAGAATGAATGGAACTTTAGGTAGAGGTGCAACATCTTATCACCAAGCCACTGGAATAGGATCTGATCTGGATAATGTTATAGTTGCTGATGAAGGTAATTATAGGTATAAGAGAATAAACGTAAGTACTCTAGGAATAGTAGGTGCCATTGATGTGGATTACAATACGATTGGAGATACTTCTTTAGTTATTGACGAAAATTTTATTTATTCAGCATATAACAAAATTTCAGAACAATCTCAAAATCATCAGGAAGTTATTTTAGAAAAAAGGTTTAAGGGTAATATGGATGTAGTAAACAGAATAGCAGTTCTACCTAAAAATTCAGTTGCTTTGAGTACTTACGCTCTACAAGGAGACATTGCATTAAGAGGACGTTACATCTATATTCCATTTACGGACAATGCTCTTGGAAATAGCCCTACCTACTATATTCAGAAAAGGTTAAAAAGTAATTTCAATTTGGTTAGCGAGTTTATTCCAACAAGAGAAATTTTTTCTATTATAGGAGATGGGTATTCGTATATTCCTATGATAAAAAATGAAAAAATTGATTTAGGCGTTGATGGAAAATATTTACAATTAAAATACTACGATTCTGGGTTGGACAATAATGTTAAGCTGATTAATCAGACTTTTTTAATTAGTCCAGAAACATTAAAATATTAGGAGGTGATAGAATTGAAAAAAATAGTATTAACTGGATTTGTTCTAGTATGTTTTTATAATTTAGGACACGCAACTCATTTGTTTAGAAACAGTGCTGCAAATCTTAATACTGGTATTTTGCCTAATGAAAGGCTAGATTCTTCTTCTGTTACATTACAAGCAAATACATTTAACGGAGCGAACCAGCTGTTGCAGGCTGATGGCAATGGATTAATTGACGACGCGGATGTAGACCCGTCAAGCGTAACAAAAAGAGGTCAACTAACTGATGGTCTACAGATTATTACATTGTCTTCTGCTACTTCTTATGGCACACTTACATCTTCTACTGGTTTTGTTGGTGTTGGCAGCACACTTACAGCTTTAAATGCAACTAATTTAACCTTAGGAACAATTCCTAATGCTCGTCAGAATTCTTCTTCTGTCACACTACAAGCGAATGCGTTTAACGGAGCTAGTCAACTATTGCAGACAGGGTCTGATGGATTCATTGAGGACGCAGATGTGGATCCGTCATCTGTGACAAAGCAGGGGAATGCGTTTAACGGAGCTAGCCAGTTGTTGCAGTCTCAGTCTGATGGATTTATTGACGACGCAGATGTGGATCCGTCATCTGTGACAAAGCAGGGGAATGCGTTTAACGGGGCGAGCCAGTTGTTGCAGTCTCAGTCTGATGGATTTATTGACGACGCAGATATGGATCCATCTTCTGTGACAAAATTAGGAGCTTCTATAATAGAATCAGAAATAACGTTAGCGGATAATACAACTAATAATGCTACTACAGTAAGACACGGGTTTTTACCAAAACTCTCTAATGTTTCTACTCAATTTCTTGATGGGACAGGCGCTTTTTCTGTGCCTGCATCTGCTTCTACAGGTTCTATCATGTACAATTTAGTCATTACAACCAATGGCTCTGGAACAAATGAAATAGTAATCACATCTTTAGGTATGAATATTATGTCCGATTATTATGCAAATATAGCAACATCGTGTTTTTTAAATATAAATGGAGATGGAGGATTAGATACAGGATCCGAAGCTGCAAGTACATGGTATAAACTATTTGCAATATCTAATGGGAGTACAATGAGCGTAATTGCTAGTAGCGCAGATGTATCTATATTGATAGGGCCAACAATGCCAAGTGGTTATACTAAATGGCGATTTATAGGTCATGTTAGGAATAATAGCTCATCAAATATTGTGCCTACTTACAAAATTGGTCATATCGTTTATTATTTTACAGCTATTCAACTTTTTTATGCAGCAGATTTGTCTGGAGAAACACTTTTGAATATGGAGAACCAAGTACCTCCAGGCGCGTATAAAATTGAATGTAATGGGTCAGGTGCTGGATCTGGCTTTAGATGGTCATTTAGACCTGCCGATATTATTGTTGCGAGCGACGCTGGCGAATATCAGTTTGGGAACAATCTGTCCAATGTGGGATCTATAAAGTTTGATTTTAGCAGAGCGGTTAATGCTAATAGAACTTTTAAATATAGAGAAGACAATGCGACAGGAGAGGCTTTTGTTTGGCTTCAATCATATGAGGAGTGATTATGAAAAAATTAATATTATTTTTGTTTTTATTTAGCATTACAGACAGTTTATTTTCTGGGACTATTGTTTTTAATAAAGGAACTGGAAAAATTTTACAAGCCACTGTTGGTGGATATGAAGTCAACATACCAACAGATTGCGTTAAAATTTATGTACCAGACGAAAAAATAAATAATATTCAAAACAAAAAAATTAACTTAGCCGATGAAAGTATTGTAGATAAAAGCATTTCAGAAAAAAACGATATTAGGAAAAACGAAATAAGAATTCTAAGAAGAAAGTTAAAGGAACAAATGTTCAATTCTTTGTTGGACATTAAAGATGGTTTTTCCGTAGGAACTACAACTGATTCCATAAAAAAAGAATTAGATTTACTGGAAAATGAATATTTATCTTTGCAATGAGACTGTAATACTTATTTATACACAATGTGGATGATCTTATTTTTAATAAGCTAGGATGGTCAGGATTCTTTTTATACATCAGTATTCAAAATGTCCCGAAACTCTACAAAATGTGGAGAGGGACTTATGTTTCTTGCAGACAATTAGATATAAAAATAGTGGAGTTGAAGGGAGAACTTAGCAAAGTGCAAGATTTAGTTCCTATATTGCAGCAACATTTAAAAGATTCAACGGATAGAGTAGCGGATTTGGCGGTTCTAAAGAAGGATAACCAGCTTAATAACGAATTTATTCGAGAAGGGAACAAAGAAATTAAGGACGACATTAAGAACATTTATCAGATGATTAGCGATATAAAAAACATGATGATTGAGAGAAGAAACTAGATGAAAGATACTCAAAGAGAAGGAAGGCATAAAATTATTGAAAATCATGTTTCAGAACTAATGAAATTCTTTGACACTGTTCAGATATTTTGTACAAAGTATGAAAAAGAAAGCGAAGGACAAACAAGTTATTATGCCAATGGTGATGGCAATATTTTTTCACGTTATGGACAATGTAAATTATGGATAAAAAAAGAAGAACAAATTTCTAAAAATTCAGAGGATGAGGATTAAAATGATAGAGGTTAGAGCTTTTGACACCGTAGCTGTTTTTGAGACGGAGAAAGTTATTTTTTGTCCTCTGGCGAAATGGATGGGACATAATAACTTTTGCGGAATCCGAAGCCATCCAAATCTATTATGATTATAACTTTTTGTATTATTACTATAGGTTTATTAGCCGCATTTTTTATTGAAGAGTTTTACAAACTGCAATGAGTATGCTTTTAGTTATTTTTTTAGCTGGAGTAGCAACTTATTTTTTGTATGGGGATGGTAAATGAATGGAAGATTTTACGTCTTTAGAAAAAAGAGCAATCAGAGAAAAGCTAGTTATGTTTTCTAGTAAATTGATAGGTATTCTTTATGAATATGGATATGAATGGAAAAATTTTAAGAATATCCCAGAATTTTTAGATTGTTCTGAAATTGTAGAAGGAATTTATAATCATATAGGACTAAAAATGCCTGATGGCAGCCAAAACCAATTTGATTTTACTGTTCCTGTATCAACGTATGATATTGGAGACTTGGTATTTTTTGGTAGAGGAGGAAAATCAGGTCAAATTTATCATAGCGGAATGATATACGATAAAGATACAGTGATTGAGTGTAGAGGGTATGACCCTAAATGCAGCTTTGAAACTGGAAAAGTAATTTTACGTCCTCTATCAAAATGGATGGGATTCAATAATTATTGTGGGATACGGAGTCACCCAAGATTAATATGACTATAATTTTTAGATATGATAAAAGCAAAAATGATTTTATGGATACTGAAAGGAATTCCGAAGGACGGATTCAGGAGAAAATTGTTTATACTGAAAACAAAGAATGAACTAGACAAAATATTAAAGGATGGTGATAATATGGAAGAAAAAAGTAAGTTTCAAAGTAAAACGTTTTGGGTGGCAATCGTTGGCGTGGTTTTAGGAGCTATTCAACCTATATCTACAGCTATTGGACATCCAGTAATTGTTCCTCCATGGATTTATGAAGTGTTGGCTGGATTAGGTCTATACGCTTTAAGAGATGGTATAGGAAAACCGTTACAGTAAGCAAACTATATGTTACATAAATATTTAAATAATAGAACAATATTAAAAATAAAGGAGATTATATGAAAAAACTGGTATTAGTGTTAGGTTTATTTTTAGGAATTGTGTCTGCTGGGTATTCGTATTCTTTCAGAGACTTGTTTAACGATGTTGGTCAACAAACCAAACTAACAATTTTAGAATCAGCTACACCTGCATATTTCTTCTCTATTGAGAACAGAGATTCTAAAGGCGGGGTTATTACTCCTTTTGTAGAGTATAGATTTTTAACGTTAGACGCTGGGTTTGTTACTCCTTTTGACGCAAAAAAGGTAGGGACAGGCGTTCTTGGCGGGTCTATTCATATTGATAGACTTATTGCTCTATCTTTCCCAACTTTCACAGAATATTCAAACTTATTTGTTCCTAAAACAGCTCAGAAGTTTTGGGATAAAGTAAATATAGGACTATTTACAGGACATAACTTTGATGAAAAGAAGTTTGAATACGGATTTTATAGTGGATTGGAGTTTAGATTTTAATTTTCATTTAGAATTGTGTATAGCTTCAGTTATGACGCAAGCGGCGAAGATAATTGCTCTAGCCTGAACAGATATTGGCTCTTTTTGTTCATTGGGACATCCTTCATATAGAGTAGTTAAAGTTCTTTCAAACGCATTTAATTTTATTATATACAGCGATTCTGCTTCTATTCTCATTTATCCACCATTTATTTTTGACGTTTCTTTTCTTTCACAATTTCTTTAATCCACACAACTAGGCATGTTCCATAACAAAGCCCAAATCCTATACAAACTAACATCTTTGTGATTATGTTAGGTTCTATTTGACTTACACAATAGAGCCATGCGCAATATCCAATTGTAGAAACAACGATTAGTACTCCATTTATTACTATCATTTTTTATTCCTCCTCCAATAAAAAACTAACCGCCAGAGGTCGGGTTTGCGCCGACTATTCTTCTGTTTATTAGTGAATGACACTTTTTAGCTCGAAGATAGATTTTATTAAAATCTTGCGTGTCACTATATCCACGCCGCATCTGGCAAATCGTTTTATTAATCTACTCGTTTCTTGCAATACTGGCGTTAGCCCACATAACCGATTCTTCTAGTTTTGTCATCGCTAGAGATCGTTCTCTGCTCGGAGGACATATTTTATTTATTAATTTGGCTAAGGCTTTAGCAGTTTCTCTAATCGTTAAGTACCTTTCGGCTTGGTTTCCTTTAGGTGCGTGATAAGAGAAGTTCCTTTCAAGAATTTCATCTTCTGATGGCATGCGAATCATTCCAGCATTATCTGGCGTTGTATCTATTGGCATTTTCATTCTCCTTTTTGGTTTAGTTCTTCATTAGAACTATATGATTTATAAATAAGTGCATTGTATTGTCAGTGATTATCCCAATCCAAACTGTTAGCCATATTGGTCGTTCAGCTGAAAAACCATCTTGAGTTTTAAAATTCCAATTACGAATTTGTCCTATCCAGTTAGCCATTTTCCAGTGATCTATAATTGAATGGGTAAAGCCTATAATAAAAAGAGAAAATATGTCATTTGTTAAAAATAAGAAAGGGATGGTATATCCGATCCCATGTAATAAGGCTATACCTTTTGATCTATATTTACCTAAAGCCATCCAATCGTTTTGGAGAATATAATCCCCAGCTAAATGTGCAAGTAGTTCATTCATGGTTTAGTTCTTCATGGTACTTCAGTAAAGTCTCTTTGACGCGTCGCGCGGCTTCGGCGGCTTGCTCCTTGGTTTGGAAGCAGTTGCCGTATTTCATAAAATCAATTTCACCGTAAAGCTCCCCACGCTCCGCTCTACAAACATCCCCATGTCCTAAAAAATAAAAGTATTCTTCTCCTATATTCGGACTCCACTGATCGTCTATGAATTCAAACCATTCGGGATTTCTGTCAATCTCATGTTGGTAAAATTTAATAATTCTTCCGTGTGAATTAATAGCTTCATATGAATCGTTATTTTTGTTTAATTTAAACACCGTCCCAGCAGTTGTGTCAGGCAAATTCTTTATCAGTATATACCGCTTATCCATTTATACGATTCCTCCCATTTATATTCATCAATTCAAAAATAGTTTTCTGCAATTTCACCAACTCTATATTAGCTTCGCATATCGGGCAACTTTTGCAAAGATATACGATCTCTTCATGTTCCCACTTACAGATTTTCATAGCCAAACTAACTCCAAATATCATTCCTCCCACCAGATTTCTTCCATTTCTTTTTTTGGAATTGTTGTCCACATTTTCCATGCCTTGCAATGAATACATCTACGAAGATGCTTTTCTTTTTTTTTATTATATTCCGAAGTGTCGCAAAAATTATGCCCATACTTCTCACAAAACTCTTTCCAATCGTAAATGATGTAGATCGCGGTTCTGGTGGATATAATTCCAAGATACCTATCCCTATTATCTTCCAATCGTTTTCTATTCTCTAGGCGTCCGTCATATTCTTTTTTACTCATTGTCTCTGGTCTATCCTCTGCCATAATTTGTGAACACCCAGTTAACAACATGACTACGGTGAGTAGTGTTTTCATTTAGTTTTCTCCTTTTTATCTGCCGAATATTTCCTAAAAGCAGAGCGGATAAGAACGCTTACTTCCGAAAGAACAAACATTGCGCCTACTATTAACAGTATTGCGATTGTTTTCATTTATGATTCTCCTTTGGAAGACATTCAACAGAAACTATATCTCCACAAAACTCACAATGTATCAAACGCGCATCTAGTCCATTACTCTCACAATATTTAGTTTCATCGACTATATGTTTATTTGTAATTCCGTGTTTACCGCTGCAACAAGAACTTAGAAATACAGATATTAACAGTAGCCACATTAGCTTCATTTCGATTTCTCCTTCACTGAAGCAGATTTTGATCTTTCAATAAGCATGGAACTACTCTTTTCAATACTCTCCCTCGGCGCATTGAAGACAGACAAGACCCTCTTTGCGCCACATATTAACGACTTGTTTGCGGTCATCTATTACAATAATAACCTCATATTCACCTTTGATATGTTCTTCATATAACTCTTTTTTCACAATATAATCCGTCCTGTAATCTCCTGATTTCCTCATAAAAATCTTATCATAGAAAATGGATTGAGCTTCAAGCCAATTCAGAGTTATGTCTCTGTAATTATCTGGCCTACCAGAAACGATAATAATAAAAGTGTCATGGAATTTTTGGAGAAGAGTTTTACACCATTTGTTAACAGTATCTTTTTCAATTCCTGCGTAGAATTTATTCCAATCTTTTGGCTTTTGCTCAACAAAATGCCTACGATGATCGCAGTTGGCTAATGTGCCATCAAGATCAACGATTATTGCTTGCTTCATTCTGTGCCTCCAATTTTTAGTCTTTTGATCTCCTCCACCACTTGATGAATCGTGCCGCCTTGTCAGCTGAGAGCAGCGTATATCCTCATCGCGATTAATTCGCTCTATCACAGCTAAAACAGCATCCTCAAGTTCTTCTACTAGACCGCTCTCGTCATCATAATCAGATATGTTTCGGTTATTGCCTCATTTCTTTAATCTCTTTCACTTAATCTCCTCTGACTCCATATCATTTGTCACTATTAAAAGTTTCATCATGGCAATTACGATTCGTGTTCAAGTGGAACTAACTTTTTCCACTCTTCTGGAGTTAGAGTATGGACATCATCCGACATCCCCCACGCCATACATTCCGCGACTGTTCTAAACGGAGGCACACCTTTCGCGTATTCCCTTTGTTCTCCATGTAATTTAGCTGAGGGGCACTCATAAACCATAAAGTGAACTGCTTTATTAAAAGTTTTACCAGAAGGAATCTCCCAAAGTTCATATCTTATCTCTCGTTCGTTTTTATCTTTTTTGTAAAACATATCAATCATTTTTCCGTTTTCGGATTTATAAAAATCCCTTACTCCGTTTTTAGCAAATTTCATTGCCTGAACTCTCTGATCTATATCAGCTATTTTTAAAATATCAGCCATTCCCATTTCCCTAGAAATTATTTTCAGATATAGATTTTTTGGGAATAGCACTCCATGAATGGAATAAATTTCAAAACCGTCTCTCCACCTATGAGATGGCCCGTGCTCGTTGTGTGGTCTGTTTTTGTCGTCAATAGTTAATTTTTCAGGAAAATCCGAAACAATGCAAAACTTTTTGTGCATGAATCTAAACCCTCCTTCTCTACTAGAGTCTTCCCAGCTTTGATATTTTTTCCAACAATCCAGTCCTGTAAGTCCGATAACATCTCTCATTGCTTCCGCATATGGCATAAAATATGCCCACATATTTCCTCCTTGGTACAGCTTCCATGATGATGAGATACATTTAATCGTAAAATCTACTTCATTTGGTGTAAAAAATTTTATTAAATAATTTAGCCAATTTTTTTTAACATCAGCGTCTGTGGCAGCGGATGTGGCAGCGTATGTGGCAGCGTCTGTGGCAGCGGATGTGGCAGCGTCTGTGGCATCGTCTGTGGCAGCGCGTGTGGCAGCGCGGGTGGCAGCGTATGTGGAATCGTGGGTGGCACCATTTTTTCTAATATACCACACCGCAGCTGCTATGCCGCTTGCCAATTTACCAATAAAAGGACTTGGCACTATTACAACTCTTGGACATTTTAATCCTGCGGATTCGTATAACCGATAAATAGCATCGGTTATTTTTTCTTTGTTTATAGGATCTGTTCTGAAAGCTATTTTGATCCATTTTTTAGTTATCTCTTCCATTCTGGATTTTTCATCTAGAGTAATTCCTCCTGTTGCTTTTATTGGAGTTCTAGTTATTCTCATTTCAGTCCACCACATTCCTAGCAACGGAATTTGAGAAATGATCTAATTCTCTCTCTGGAATTTGGACGTATTTTCCAATTTTTATAGTCAATATTTCATGGTCATGAGTATGTATAAGTTTTCCATCCTCTAAAAGTTCGAACTGCATATACCCGTTTTTATCTTTTTTTATGAGCAGGTTGGCTATTTTTTCTACGGACAGTTCGTGCACGCTCCCCGTAGCCTCTCCTCTCGCTAAAATATATTTTCCATCATGTTTAACAATCTCGCCAAATATCTCATCTACCTCAAATAAGTTTACATCGCCGTGCCTGTAAAAGTTCATTTTTCTACCTCCCATTTTGTTTAATTTTCAATTTGTTCATGATCTAAAATTCCAGCTCTTTTGTTTCTTCGTCATTTTCTTTGTATTCGTAATCTTCGTTAGGATACCGTGTCCTTAAATACCTAATTTCGTCTACGAACTCTTTGTTTATTTTACGTTCTGGTTTCATTTGGATTCTCCTTTTATCGCTTTCGAGCACATCAAATATAATTTTTTTATTTTAACTACCTATATCTGTTTTAGTAAAACTTGCTCTATAACATTTTTACATTCTTGTTCAACTTTTTCTTCTGTAAAACCTTTATTTTTATCACTAAAATGACCATAATCCCATCCAATCCATGCGCCTCTACTAAATCCTTGCAGATATTCGTTGTTGACTTTAATTATCCTTGAAAAGGTCAATCCTCCATGACATTCAATGTCCATGTCGTCATATCCAACTTCAAAATTCATAGTATAATCTTTTTTTAAGTGAATAAGTTTAATGTACGGATGATTATCTGGTAATTTTACATAACCACAATAGGTTCCTAAGTTATTAAAAATAGTGTACTCTAGTCCCTTATAAGTTTTAATCATAAATTCTCCTTTTTTCACATCAAATGTATGGTTTATATTTTATACATTACGATTTATGTTCTACCATATAACACCATTTCTTCTACATATTCATCCCAAAACATTTCTTTCAGCGGATCTAATACATTTCTGTCATTCAGCGCAATACAAGTTCTTAGGAGCCAGTCTGGCATATCACTTTTTCCAGTAAATAATACCCATAGTAAAAACGATTCTTCCGTTAATCCTAGATAGTCTTCTATTCTGTCATTAATAGTGTCCATGATACCCCCCTTATATAAAATTAAAATGGCGATTCGTAATCCGATACTAAATCAGTTTTTTTAAGGCCTATCCCTTTAAAATAAATTCTGCCATCTTCACCACTTCTTACTTTTTCGTATCCCATACGGTTCATGTACTCTAAAAATTCGTGCCTCTTAACCGAAGTTATTCCATTTTCTTTTGACCATTCTTGGATACTCCTTAACGTTTCGCTAGTTGATAAAATTAATCCTTCTCCTTTTACACATTTTTCATCTAGGAATATCCCTATAACGTCAGAATCTTCTTTGTACTCTTTTGTTTTATCCAAAATCTTGGAAGCAGTTTTTAATCCACCTTCTTTCCATTTTTTAAACCCTTCAATAGCCCAATTAATTATGCCCGCATATTCTGCTGTTATTTTTGAGTCTAAACTAATATCCCGTTCTTGTTCCGTAATTACCTTTTCGAATGGTATAGTTCTAATTCTACGCCATATTCCAGTATCTGTTCCAGAAATGTGAGGTTTATAGTTCGTTGATAAGAAAATCTTAAATGTAGGCATAAAATCAAAATATTCTTTGTGTAAGAATCTAGCTGAAATAGGATCGTCGCCTGTCATTTGTTTGATTTTAGATTCAGCTAACTTTCTTCCTTTACCTGTTTCTGAGCTAGTCACAAATCTTGTGCCTTTTAACCTTGCTAAATCGTTGGGAATACCTTCGTTAAACTTTTCCATCAGCGTAGTTGATGGTGTATTTATAGCATAGTCCCCAAGAATCCTATAAATATGTTTCAAAAAAGTTGATTTTCCGTTCATTCCAAACCCATACAATATAAATATGCACTGCTCGCTAACTTCACCAGTAAGAGAGTACCCTATTACTCTTTGCATATAGCTAATCAGTTCTTTGTCTCCACTAAATACTGTATCTAAAAAGTTATTCCACACAGGGCATTGCGCCGCAGCATCGTAATCCTGCTCTATTAGTTTTGTGATATTTTTATCTCTATCATGCGCGCTTAACACTCCTGATTCCAAATCGAACGTTCCATTCTTAAAATTTAAAAGCATAGAATCAGTATCAAAACTGGTTGGCGATATAGCAACATCGGATTTTGCAATATCAAGCATTGCTTTCATATCGTGCGCCCTTTGAGATTTTATAGCGTGTTTAATTAATGTCTTGTTATCACTATTTCTACCTATCTCGATCATTTGTTTAATAACAGTTTTTGAAAACTTCTCTATTTGCATGGTGTCGTCTTGTCCCCATCTTCTTCCATCCCAAACGAACCAGCCACCTAATAGAGGACAATACCTTATATTTTCTGAATACTGATCTAAAAATAATTCCGCATTCCACATCTCTGTTAAGGGAGAATTAATGTCTTTAGTAGCGTATTTTGCTACGCTCTGAGAGATGGTTGACACTTCTTTTTTGCTTAGTGGAGGTGTGCACCTTGTGTCGTTAATATTCTGCAGAACAGATTCTATATTTTTAGCTTCAAGACCTAACCTCCTCAAATTCATACCAATACGCATAAGTGTATCGTTTCTATTTTTAACTATTTTTTCACTTTCTTTTGACAAATCTATATGTGGTCTAGGAGAGAT
>Ga0208245_1000512_pt1 | contig 31371 bp, 37 predicted proteins | sample RifOxyC1_FD_184035 | JGI IMG/M metagenome (GOLD analysis project Ga0208245, IMG submission 184035) | Soil microbial communities from Rifle, Colorado - Rifle Oxygen_injection C1 (SPAdes) | ecosystem: Environmental > Terrestrial > Deep subsurface > Rock core/Sediment | place: Rifle, Colorado... | reverse complement strand
TTGAAAACTTTTTGAGAGATAACTTAAAACTTAAATTGCATTCGGAAAAATCAAGAATTATCTCACTTTCAAAAGGAATTGATTTTGTAGGATTCAGGAATTTTTATTATTATAAACTCCTTAGGAAAAGAAATGTTAATAATATTAAAAGAAAAATTGAGTTACTTAATAAATGTGATTTGAGCTATGAAAAATTCTTAGAAAGCTTTAATGGTTGGAATGCCTATGCGAAATGGGCTAATAGTTGTAATTTGATAAGTAATTTGATAAGTAATTTAATAAAGAATATTAAGAGTTAAGGTTATAAATCCACGAATTATTATTAATCTATGAAAATGGTGAAATTTAATTTTAGTTATAAAAGAAAAGAATTCAATATTGATGTTAAGGAATGTAATGGTATTAACCAGGGAATTGGGTTAATGTTTAAAAAGAAAAGTAAACCTTTGTTATTTAATTTTAAGAAACCTGTAGGCATTTCAATTCATTCATTTTTTTGTGTGGCTTTTATTGCAATTTGGTTTAATGGAAATAAGATTGTTGATGTAAAATATGTTCCTCCTTGGAAAATTGGGATTAAACCGATTAGGCCTTTTGACAAATTTATTGAAATTCCTATTAATGATAAGAATTTTAATAGTATTAAATTATTAATTAAAAAGTAACAACCGACGACAAAATCTTTCCGTCGGTGAGGAGAAAGATTTAAATAGTCTTTTTAATAATATATATTAAATAATGGGGAAAATATCGAGGATATTTTTCTGTTTTATTAATTTAAATAGGTCTTAATATACATAAAAAGGAGGTAAAAAAATGGGAAAAATAATTGTTAAAAAGGTTATAACAAGAAAACCTGGACATTTATATTACGTTGATGGACAAGGTAATGTTTGTGAGGCTGTTATGGCTAGAGGCGGAAGAAAGAAGAAAAAAAGATAATTTTATATTCTTTATTCTGGGGCAATAAGAGGTGATTTTTTATTTTTTTATAATTTTGTGTTTTTTATTTTATTTATCGACGATACAAAAAGTTTATATAGGTAAGATGTATTTTATTATTAGTATCTTTTAAAAGGAGGTAAAAAAATGGGAAAAATAATTGTTAAGAAAGTCATTAAGAGAAAACCTGGATGTTTATATTACGTTGATGGACAAGGTAATGTATGTGAGGCTATTATGGCTAGAGGCGGAAAAAAGAAGAAAAAAAGATAATTTTATATTCTTTATTCTGGGGTAAGAAGAGGTGATTTTTTTATTTTTTATTTTTTTTTGATAACATTTATAAATAGATAGTATTTATTATATTTATGAAAAGAAAGGTGAAGGTAAAGTTAACGGGTGTTTATTTTATTGTCGTATTATTAATTATATCTGGATTTTTCTTTTTTATTAGTTTTAAATCAAGTGATGATTATGATTTTGAAAGAGTAACTGGTAATGTTGTTTCTAGTTCTGATGCTGAATCTTATTTTAAGAATAATTTTGGTATTGGTCTTTCTAATATTTATTTTGGGGACTTACATTCACATACTGATTACTCTCTTGATGCTGCATTAATATCCATCCTTGTAGGTTCTAATATTTCTGTATCTAAAAATTTTATTTATGGCAAAACTAATGAAAGCCTTAGTTTTGCAGTTGCAAGCGACCACTCAGAAGGCCCTAATTATAATGCAGAGCCTTTTTTACATAAATTGCAGGGATATAATTTATGGAAAAGCATGATTGCCATAGCAAAAAAGTATAATAAGGAAAATTCTGGAAAATCAGATTATATATTATTTCCTTCATATGAATATTCTAGTTCAGAAACAGGTTCTGCAAATGTTTCTTCAGACATTGGATCTTCTAAGGGCTATGGTCATAAAATAATTATTTTTAAGGAACTTAATGGAAAGATGCCGCAAGATATTCCTTCTGAAAGATTTACTATTTGGAATAAAACAATCTCAAAAGCTGATACTTTTGTTGAAAATGTTTATGGGATATATGCCGGATATGATAAATATAAGGGAAATGTTTTAGTTATCCCTCATACTGTATCAAGTGTTGCTGGAAAGATCTGGATGGATTGGGAATCTGTTAATTCTGATTTTATAAGAGTTGTTGAAACTTGTTCCATGCATGGTAATTTTGAAGGTCGTTCTCCTGCTAATGCAAGTTGTAGTAATGATTATGTTGTTGATTTTAGTGATGCAGCAATGGATAATAATCATAGCATGAGAAACATGCTCTATGAATATTGGATAAAGAAAGGAAATCCAAAATACACTTTTGGATTCATAGGAAGCACTGATAACCATATTGCGTCTCCTGGAATTTTTAGCGAGATCAGCCAATACTTTTCAATGTCTACAAAACCAACATCTTCTTCAGGATCTATTACAAAAATAACTTCTGATGAAAAAACATATCTTAGTTCAGTTGACACAATCATTAATCTTTCCACTGATTCTAAAAGTTCAAGTAGTTTACCTGGAGGAGAAACTATTTATCCAGGAGCTGTTGTAGGAATTGTTGCTAAGAATCTGACAAGGGATAATCTTTGGAGTGGTTTGTGGAATAAACATACTATTACAACAAAGACTTCTAAGTATCATAGAAGATTGCCTTTATTGTTTGGTGTTGAGGCAAATGGAAAAAATTATTTAATGGGTGATTGGATTAATTCAAGTGCAAGTTCAATAAGATTGATTGCAGTTACAAAAGATGCAACAAAAATAGATATTATACTAGATGGCTGTTTATTTGATGAAGTAAATCAGAGTTATTTAGATAAAACAATACAAGTAGATAGTGGAAGGCATTTTGTTTATGTAAGAGCATATTTACCTGAAGATGTTAATAATACTTTGGTAAGTTGGTCAAGTCCTGTTTATATTGGGAATGCTGCGTAAAGATATATAATTTAAATATTTTTAATTTAGGTAATTTTTTATCGGCACTTTAATAATTCAGAAACATATTTTGTTGCTATTGCATAACCAACTATCGAACTATAATTTCCAAGATTATGTTCTTGGAAATTGGGCCAACCCTCAGTAGTTAAATCAAGGCCCCCACTTGGTCCTAGACTGATATTTGTTAGTCCATTTTTTTCATCCCATTGAAGCCTGATTTCTATTTCTAACTTAGATCCTTTGGTATCTCTTTTTAATCTTTCAACATATTCTTCAACCTCTTCTTTTCTTTTCTGTTCATAAAATCTTGGAACTAATTCCTTAAATCTTATTGGCAGGTTAACATTTGGAATTAGCCCCCTACCTTCAACAGGTTCTAATGTTGCATAGACCATCCAATCTTCTGCTCTTTCTAAATCAGGATCCATAGTTTTTTAATTAATAAAGAATTTATAAATATCTATATTCTATTTAAGATATGATACTTGGAATTGAATCAACTGCACATACATTTGGAATTGGTGTTGTTAATAATGGGAAAGTTCTTAGCAATGTTAGAAATATGTATACAACTGAAAAAGGTGGAATAATTCCTATTGAATCTGCTAAGCATCATGATGAGTGCGCTGCAGGAGTATTTGAGAAGGCTTTAGCTGATGCAAAAGTTTCTCAGGAACAGATTTGTGCTATTGCTATTTCTCAAGCACCTGGGCTTGCTCCATGCCTCTTGGAAGGAATGAGATTTGCAAAGAAAAAAGCAAAGGAGTTGAATGTTCCTATTATTCCTGTGAATCATTGTGTTAGCCATCTTGAGATTGGAAAACTTACTGGTGCAATAGATCCTGTTCTTTTATATGCTTCTGGAGCTAATACACAGATTATAGCTTATGCAGCTGGTAAATATAGGGTATTTGGTGAGACACTTGATATTGGCATTGGAAATTTTATTGATACATTTGCTAGATATATTGGAATTGGTTTTCCAGGTGGTCCAAAAATAATGGAACTTGCTAAAACTGGGAAGTATATTGAAATTCCTTATAGCATTAAAGGAATGGATGTTGCTTTTTCAGGACTTCTTACTAATTTAAAACAAAAATTTGATAAGGGAGAAAAAATTGAAGATCTTTCTTATAGTTTGCAGGAAACTGCTTTTGCAATGCTTGTTGAAGCAAGTGAAAGAGCATTGGCACATACTGGAAAAAAAGAACTTCTTCTGGGTGGTGGAGTTGCTTGCAATACTCGTTTACAGGAGATGTGTAGAATAATGTGTGAAGAAAGAGGATGTAAGTTTTTTGTTCCTGAAAATTCTTTGCTTGTGGATAATGGTGCAATGATTGCTTTTCTCGGAGAAATAGAATTTAATTCTGGAATAAAAGTTGATGTTAAAGATTTTGACAAGCTTGATATAAATCCTAGGGAGAGAACAGACATGGTTGATGTAAAATGGAGAAGTTAAGCTGCTAGTTCTTCTATAAAATCTTTTTCAACCCGGTACCAGAATAATCTATTTCTGTATGCTCTTTCTAATGATATTAAAACCGATACTGGTTGTTTTATTTTTGATCTTAGGATTCCTGCTGCAATTCTTGGGTGGATACATATATTTCTTTGATTATAATAAATGTCTGTTATTTCTTGGTATGGTCTTATTCTATAGATATGGCCTCCGCCTCTTGGTCCTAATTCTTGTGTTTCACAACCATCTAAATCAATATCTACAATTGCTTTATCATTTATTTCAGGTAGATCTTTTATATTAAGAATCAGATAAGGAATATTATTTATTCTCATTGCTTTGCTTCTAAATTCTTTTTCTAATTTTGGATCCCTAAATTTTTTATATACTTTATTATCTATTGAGTATTGTTCTGAAATGTTTATGACTCGCGATATTTTTCTAGATAATTTATTATCAAATAGAATCTGAGTCATATAATTTCCACTTCCTGCCCTATCTTCTTCTGTTTCATGACAATCTAAGTGAGCATCAAATCTTACTATTGTTAAAGGCTCTTTTGTTGTTTCTAATAGTCTGGTAATGGGTCTATAGGCATGAAGATGAGGATTTGCTATTTGTAATTCTATTCCAAGAAATCTTGCTCTTGAATCTGGAAATGTTATCTTTGACTGAACATATTGTTCTTTTGCTGTATAGTCATAATCAATTCCTATGGCTTTCCATATTATTTCTTGAAATCTTTCTAATAAATCCAAATCCCTTTTCCTTTTTTCTTCAGAATCATAGGTTCCTGTTTCTATTTCTTTTCTTCTTCTTTTATAATTGGCTTCCTCTACTTGCCTGTGGTTTTCATGTCTCTTTCTTAATGATTTTAATAATGTTTGAAAATTAGTATCTCCAATTAAACAACTAAAAATTTCTATTGGTTCATCAGGTTCATCTCCATCAGATGATAAAACTTTTTCTAATTCTCTAATCTTCATATTTCTAGCAGAATTCTGTCTGGTGCAGATCACCATAAATTTATTGATTAATCGGTTTATAAATTTTATATTTAATATGGCTAACTTTAAATTTTGAGATAAGTTTATAAACCCATTTTTATCTTAATTATTATATTCGCAAGAGTATTTTGTTAATATAAACAAAATATTTGTCAAAATTCTTTTGCTCACCAATGACCTAAATTTAGGGAGGGGCAGTTAGCTTTTTCTCTAATTTATTATTTGGATAAATAAACAAATAAATTAAACAAAATAAATAAAAATGGTTTCTGTATACGACGTCTTGGAAAAAGCAAGAAAGACTGGAAAAGTTGAGAAAGGAACAAATGAAGTAACAAAAGCAATTGAAAGAGGAACTGCTAAACTTGTTGTTTATGCAGCTGATGTTAATCCTAAGGAAGTTGTTCAGCATTTGCCTATTTTATGCAAGGAAAAAAATGTTCCTTGTTCTGAAGTAGAGAAGAGGGAGAAATTAGGTATTGCTGTTGGTTTGGGTGTTCCTTGCGCATCTGCTGTTATTATCAGAGCAGGCGATGCTGAAAAAGACTTAGAAAGTTTTATTAAAAGCTTGAATAAATAATCCTCAGATTATTTTTATTGCAGGAACTAAACTAATAATATTAAAAATAAATAATAAGGAAAAATAAAATGAATGCAACAACACTTGAATCAGAAAGAAGATTATTTTCTACAAGAGATTTTCTTGAAGAAAGAGCAAGATTATGTGAATTAGGTTTAAGTGGAAAATGTGAAGAAGCCGGAACAATGCCCTATTGTTCAAAAAATGGAAGTAATGTTTATATTAATTGCCCAAGATATAATACTTGGCTAAATCAACAACAAGAGAATAAATAAAATGGCTAAGAAAGAACAAAAAACAAAAGAACAACAACAAAATAGTCAGGTTGCTTCAAAAGGAGCAGAAGGTATTCTTAGTGCAAATGCTGTTCCTGCTGTTGTAGAGGGATTAATTGGAAGAACTGGTGCAAGAGGAGAAATTAGTCAGGTTAAATGCAGAATTCTACAGGGTTATGATAAAGGAAAAGTTATGAGAAGAAATGTTAAAGGACCTGTTAGAAAAAAAGATATTTTAATGTTAAGAGAAACTCAAATTGAAGCTAGAAGAATTAAAACTAAACTTGGAAGGGGAAGTGTATAAAATGGTAACTGCCCAATTAAAAGGACTTGAAAATGGTATCTCGTTTTTAGATTCAGATTTAAGCTCAAGTCCTATTCTAGCAGAAATTCATGCTCGTTTTGGAAGATTAGAGCTACCTGATAATTTTTTAACTGAAGCAAACCCTTCTCAGGGAATTAGATATTTAATTGCTAGAGATAAATCAAGGGGATACACTTTTGTTTATAGAAGCGGAAATTTAAACCAATCCCCTAATTTTTATGAATCTGAATTAATGATGATAAAAGAGCAATTTAGGTGGATGAGAAGAGAAATTTTGGCATATTTTGTTGATAATGTTAATGAATGTGCAGGTTTAATGTGGAGGAAAATGTAAACATGCCAACTTGTTCATTTTGCAAATCAAGATTTAAAGAACCGAGAGGACTTACAATATTTACCTTTGATGGTAAAAGTATTCATTATTGTTCTAGTAAATGCAGAAGAAATGCTAAACTTGGAAGAGATGGAAGAAAAGTTAATTGGGTTAGAAAAAGTGCTGGTTTTTTAGCAAATAAAGAAGAAGGGGAAGAAAAACAATAAAATTTTATTTCTATTTTTCTCTTCGATAAAAATAACCATTTTATCGTCGATAAAATTAAAAACCTTATCGAAAGGTTTTTAAAGGAAGGTTCTTTATTTTAATTGAAAATTAGGTGGATTTTTTGATTAAATCCTTTATATGAAAAACATTAGGATTTAGTCAAACTTATCATGTTTCAAACGGAGCAAAAATGACTGAAAATAAGGCATATAGCGCAGAGAGCATTAAAGTATTAGAAGGACTTGAGGGAGTTAGAAAAAGGCCTGCAATGTATATTGGTAGTACTGGTAAAGATGGGTTACATCATCTTGTTTATGAGGTTGTAGACAATTCTATTGATGAGGTTATGGCTGGTTATGCTACTTTTGTTAAAATAATCATTAATAAGGATGGTAGCTGTACAGTTATTGATGATGGAAGGGGAATTCCTGTTGATAAGCATCCTGTTTATAAGAAATCTGCTATGGAAATTGCACTTACCAAGCTTCATGCTGGAGGCAAGTTTGACAAAGATTCTTATCAGATATCAGGGGGTTTGCATGGAGTTGGAGTGAGTTGTGTTAATGCACTTTCTATAAAATTAATTGCTACTGTTAAAAGGGATGGAAATGTTTATCAGCAAGAGTATAAAATAGGTGTTTCTAAAGATGATGTTAAAGTTGTTGGAAAATGTGATAAAAAAGACACTGGTACAACAATACAATTTTATCCAGATAAGGATATTTTTTCTAGTCTTGAGTTTGATTTTGTTGTTTTAAAAAAAAGACTTCAAGAAATTGCTTTTTTAAATCCAAATGTAACTATTATTTTGGCTGATGAAAGAAGCGGTAAAGAAGAAACTTTTCATTCTTCTGGAGGATTAGTTGAATTTGTAGAATATATAAATAAATCAAAGGGAATTATTCATAAGCCTATTTATTTTAAAAAACAAGTTGATTCAACTATAGTTGAAGTTTCTATTCAGTATACAGATGGATATAATGAAAATATTTTTGGATTTGTAAATACTATCAATACTACTGAGGGTGGAACTCATATTTCTGGATTTAAAACTGCACTTACAAGGGCGGTTAATGATTATGCTGATAAAAAAGGAATGTTGAAAAATGAAAAATTAAGTGGTGATGATACAAGGGAAGGACTTACTGCAATTATTAGTTTGAAAATGAGAGAACCTCAATTTGAAGGACAGACTAAAACTAAACTTGGAAATTCTGAAATGAAGGGGGTTGTTGATTCTATGGTTTATATTGCTTTGACTGAATTTTTAGAAGAGAATCCTACAATCTCTAATAAAATTGCTCAGAAAGTTGTTGCAAGTGCAAAGGCAAGAGAAGCTGCTAAAAAAGCAAGAGATTTAGTTAGGAGAAAAAATGCAATGGGTGGTCTTTCTGGTTTACCTGGAAAATTAGCTGATTGTTCTTCAAAGAAAATTGAAAGAACAGAACTTTATATTGTGGAAGGCGACAGCGCGGCAGGTTCGTCAAAAATGGCAAGGGATAAAGAATTCCAAGCTATTTTACCTTTGAAAGGTAAAATATTAAATGTTGAAAAATCAAATCCTACTAAAGCACTAAGTTCTGAAGAAATTATTAATTTAATCACTGCGATTGGGACTGGAATCAAAGAAAATTTTGATATTTCAAAATTAAGATATAATAAGGTAATAATAATGACTGATGCAGATGTTGATGGAAGTCATATCAGAACTTTGTTATTAACATTTTTTTATAGATATGTTCCTGAATTAATTGAAAGTGGAAATATTTATGTTGCTGTAAGTCCTTTATTTAGAATTAGAAAGGGAAAAGATATGTATGTTTATTCTGAAGAAGAATTGAAAAAAGCCCTTGATAAACTAGGTGGAAAAGCAGATGTGCAGAGATTTAAAGGATTAGGTGAAATGAATCCTACTCAGTTATGGGATACTACAATGGATCCTGAAAGAAGAATATTAAAAAGAGTTACAATTGAAGATGCTGTTGTTGCAGATGCAACATTTTCAATGTTAATGGGAGATGTTGTTGGGCCTAGAAGAAAATTTATTGAAACAAATGCAAATATTGCAGAGGTGGATATATAATGGCTAAAAAAACTAGAAAGAGAAATATTTTGAATAGAACTTTTATTGTAGTTGGAATTTTGGCTGTGATTATAAATATTTTAGGTTTGATTTTTTTTAAACTAGAATTTTTTGATATATTTGGGATATTAATTTGGATATTCTTTTTAATATTTGGTGGATGGATGCTTTTGACTCGTGAAGAAACTCCGGATTGGGTTGCTTGGATTGTACTTATTATTGGAACTCTTGGATTTATTACAGATAGTTGGATAGTAATTAAAACATTTATAATTGGGGGATAAAAAAGATATGATAAAACCTATGTGTAATTTATGTGGAAAAGAATTAAATGAATTTGGTGGAATACTTTTAAGTCCACCTGATAAACAAAATAAAGTTAACAAATATCATATTTGTATAAATTGTTATAAAGAACTTGAAAGGAGATTAAAATATTAAAAAACAAACATGGCAAAAGATGAAGACAGTGAAGATGAGATAGAAGAAGTTGAAAAAGAAGTAGATGAAAGTGAAGCTGCTGAAGATGAAAATGGTAATGGCAATGGTGAATCTGAAGTACTTGAAAAAGAGGCACTTAATCTAAAGGACCTAGATGAGGACAGGGTGATTAATACTGAAATTTCTAATGAAATGAAAAGAGCTTATATTGACTATGCAATGTCTGTTATTGTTGCAAGAGCATTGCCTTCTGCTGAAGATGGATTAAAACCAGTTCATAGGAGAATTCTTTGGGCAATGAAATTAATGGGTTTGGAAAAAGGAATGACAAAAAAGTCAGCAAGAATTGTTGGAGATACAATGGGTAAATTCCATCCTCATGGTGATATGGCTATTTATGATTCTATGGTTAGAATGGCTCAAGATTTTTCATTGAGATATCCTCTTGTTCATGGGCAAGGAAATTTCGGATGCTTTACCGCAGACACTAAAGTTAAACTTGCAGATGGAAGAAATTTATCTTTTATAGGATTAATTAATGAACATAAACTTGGTAAGAGAAACTTTACTTTTACTGTTGATGAAACTGGATTAATTAAAATAGCTGAAATAAAAGATCCAAGGATGACTAACCCTCATGCAGAAATTATGAAGGTTATATTGGACAATGGTGAAGAAATAAAATGCACATTAAATCATAAGTTTATGTTAAAAGATGGCAATTATAAAGAAGCACAATATCTAGAGTCCGGTGATTCTTTGATGCCTTGTTATTTTAGATTATCTACAAAGGATGATGATTCTAATGCTATTGGATATAGCATGATATTTCAACCAAAGAATAATCTATGGAATTTTGTGCATGTTCTTTCTGATAATTGGAACTTGGAAAATGGAATTTATGCAAATTCTGCTGGAAGAATTAGACATCATATCAATTTTAATAAATTAAATAATAATCCTCATAACATTAGAAGAATGAATTGGAAAGAACACTGGCAAACACATTATAATTTTACTTCTCAAAAACATAAGACAGATGTAGAATATGTCAAAAGATTATCTGAAGGCAGAAAAAGGTTTTGGGATAATGTGGAAAATAGGAAGATTAATTCTGAAAGGATGCGAGAGAGAAACATAAAAAATTGGAAAAATAAAGATTATCAAGAGAAAATGAGGATAACTCTAAGCGAAGTAAATAAAAATTATTTAGCTAAACATCCTGAAATAATTGAGAAGATAAAGAAAACTGCTTCTATTACTATGAAAAAAATGTGGCAAGATCCTTATTATAAAGAATTATTTCATGAGAAAATAATAGCATCTAATAAAAGAAGAAAAACAAATCTAATTGGAAAAAGAAAGTTTACTAATATTTGTAGTTATCTTAAGGAAAATAATATTTCTATAAACAAAGATAATTATGAAAAGGCAAGAATAGAAAAATTTGGTGGTAAAAATTTTACAACTTGGGATTTAGCTATTAAAAAATATTTTAATAATGATAAAAACTTGTTATTATGTGAATTAAATGGAAATCATAAGGTTGTTAGCGTTAAGTTCTTAAAAGAATCCGTTGATGTTTATGATTTGACTGTTGATAAAACTCATAATTTTGCTCTGGCTTCAGGCATATTTGTCCACAATTCAATGGATGGTGATAATGCAGCTGCTTCTCGTTATACAGAGGCTAAGTTAAATTCTATTGCAGTCGAATTACTTGCTGATATTGATAAGGAAACTGTTGTTATGATTCCTAATTTTGATAATAGTTTAAAAGAACCGGTTGTACTTCCTGGAAAAGTTCCTAATTTATTAATTAATGGAAGTAGTGGAATTGCAGTTGGAATGACAACTAATATTCCTCCGCATAATTTAAATGAAGTTTGTGATGGAATAATAAAAACAATTGAAAATCCTAATATTACAATTGAAGAATTAATGGAAATAATAAAAGGGCCTGATCTTCCAACTGGCGGACAAATAGTTGGAACTGATCTTAAAAATCTTTATACTGTTGGAAAGGGTGGATTTATTGTTAGGGGAAAAGTTACAACTGAAGTTAAAAAGGAAAAAGAGCAAATTGTTATTACTGAAATTCCTTATCAAGTTAATAAGGCTGATTTAGTTAAACAAATTGCAGAACTTGTTAGGGATAAAAAATTAATGGATGTTTCTGATTTAAGGGATGAATCCAAAGGACTTGGAAAAATAAGAATTGTTATTGAAATGAAAAAAGGCGCAAATGCACAATTTGCTATAAATAGATTGTATAAGTCTACAAAATTACAAACTAAGTTTGATGCTGTAATGGTTGCATTGGTTGCAGGAGTTCCTAAAACTTTGAATTTAAAAGAGTTTATTCAGGTTTATATTGACTATAGAAGAAAAGTTATTAGAAAAAGAACTGATTTTGATTTAAAAAAAGCACAGGATAGGGAACATATTGTTAAGGGATTGCTTATTGCATTGAAAAATATTGATGCTATAATTGAAACTATTAAAAAATCTAAGGAAGATGCTTTAGAAAATTTAATGAAAAAGTTTGATTTTACTAAAAAACAAGCTGAAGCAATTTTAGATACTAAGTTAAGACAATTAACTTCTATGGAGCATGATAAATTAAAGAATGAAGAAAAAGATTTGCTTGAATTGATTGAAAAATTAAAGAAGATACTTGAGGATGAAAAAGAAATATTAAAAATTATTAAAAAAGAATTAAATGAAATAAAAGAAAAATATGGGGATGAAAGAAGAAGTAAGATAATAAGAAGTGTTAAGGAAATTGAAGAAAAAGATTTAGTTCAACAAAAGGAAGTTATTATTACAATCACTGACAAGGGTTATATTAAAAGAATGCCTTACAAAGTTTATAATGAACAGAGAAGAGGTGGAAAGGGTGTAATTGGTGCTGAATTAAGTTCTGAAGATGTTGTTAAGCAGTTAATAAGTTGTTCAACTCATGATTATTTATTATTATTTACTGCAAGGGGAAGAATGTTCTGGTTGAAAGCATATAAAGTTCCTGAAACTCAAAGATATGGAAAAGGACAAGCTATTGTTAATCTTCTTAATATTAAAGATGATAATATTACTAATGTAATTGCTGTTAAAGACTTCAAAGATTATTTGTTTATGGTTACTAAGAAAGGACAAGTTAAGAAAATAAGAATGGAAATGTTTTCTAAACCAAGAAATTCAGGTATAAGAATAATTAATTTGCCTTTAGATAATACAGATACTGTTGTTGATGTAAAAAGAATTAAGGATAAACAAGAAGTAATGATATTTACAAAAGAAGGACAGGGAATTAGATTTAACTCCAATGAAGTAAGGGATATGGGGAGAAGTTCCTATGGTGTTTGTGGAATCAAGCTTAATGGAAAAGATGAAGTCATGAGCATGGAAATTGCAATAGATTCTAAAGCTACTATATTAACTATAACTGAAGATGGTTATGGTAAGAGAAGTTTAGTTAATGATTATAGATTAACTGGAAGAGCTTGCAAAGGGGTTATTAATCTGAATGTTACAGATAAAACTGGTAATGTTGTAAGTACACTTGAAGTTAATGATAAAGATAAATTTGTTGTTTCAACTAAAAAAGGAGTTGTAATTAGAACAAGTGTTAAAGATATAAGAGTAATGGGAAGAGTAACGCAGGGAGTTAGAATAATAAAATTGCATGATGGAGATAAGGTTGTTGATATTGCAAAACTAGCTGATGAAGATGAAATTCTTGAAGGTGATCCTGAATTGAATCAAAAAGGACTTTCTGAATTTGATTAAAAGATAGTAAAAGACATAACTGATTTCAAAAAATGACTTGGAGAGTTTCTAGAAGAAATGATTTATTTTTTTGATTATATATTACTTATTACTAATTATATTTTACCTTGCAAAACAATTGATAATAATTTAGCCATTGCGGAGTTATAATCCTTTAATCTTTTCTCTAGAGGGGTAGGATTATTTACTCCAGGCATAGGAGGTTCTGCTAATTCAAAGTCTTCATTGTTACCTTTAAGAAGATCGTAGACACACATCATTTTTTTAGAAAAATATTGTAGTTTATTATCTAAAAAAATATCATAAAATCTAAAGCCTTCAATTCGTTGATGTGTTGGTCTATTATCTATCCATCTTGATAATTCAGCATTTACTTCTCCTGTTTGATCGGATATTTTGTATCTTTCTTGAGACACCCTATTTCCAGATCTTGTTCTTCTGAAATTCGATTGAAAATCTCCAAACCCCAACACTAATCTTCCAGTCCTATATTCTATTTGTCTCATCCCTGATAAAATATCTGCAACAGAACTAAAACTATATACTTTAAAATCTCCAAGTTTTTCCCTTTCAGGAAGATCATTAAATTCAGGAGTTATATCTTTCATAGTTTTTATTCATTCATTCTATATATAAATATTTGCTTTAATTAATCCAAATTCGTTAAATTGATAATATGTTTTATTTAATAATAAGTAGATTTATCTTTACAATAATTTATTTTTCTTTTTTTCTTAGATAATTGTTTATTACTAGTGTAACAACAATTACAGCAACTAAATGTCCTATAAATGCTGTAAAAATCGCTAGGTATTTTGTGTATCCCATTGGGCATATATCTCCATAACCAAGTAAAAAGAATGTTGAACCTGTAAAATAAAAATATTCTCGGGATATTGAGGTGTCAGCAGATATCATAGATGGATTAAATTTATCACTACAGGAGCCATATTTTATGTATCCTAAACCAGATAGTTCAAAGAAACTGAATAAAGTTGAAAATAACAATAAAATTCCTAGTATAAACAATGCATATGTGACTATTAAGCTCCAGAGATTTTGTGGATTTGTTAGCCGGGTTATTGAATTTTTTATAACGTAGATTATAACTGCTATGAAATATATTGAAATTAATATTCCTAAAATATCAATTACAAATCTTAGGGGAAAATTATTTGGAATATATGATGAGAAGTTTGTTAAGATAAATTGTATTACTACAAAAATAAAGAATTTTAATATTGGTTTGTCAAATAGAATTTTTGTAAATCCATGAAGGTCCTTTATTCTTTCTTTTGAATACTGTAATCTCTTTTTTAACATGCTTATAATAATTGACATGTGTTTAAAAACATTTTTAAAGCATTTAATTTGACTATTTTACATGAAAATACGAAAATTTTGGAGATTAGGCATTGGAAAAAAGATAGCAGATCTTGAAAAAGAACTTGCAAAAGTTAGTAGGGAAGCTGAAAGAAATTTGATATTGACTTATAATAATCTAGGTAAAATAAATCAAACTGCCCTTCAAGAAAGAAGGTCTAAGGCAAATAGGCTGCATATAGATTCTGATTTGTATATGGATAACTATAGGTCTTGTTTTATTACTAGCGAGGATAATCATGATTATCAAGCTGCAATGAAATATGTTTGTAGAACTGTTGCATTTATTGATAATGAGCTTGCAAAAAGGGCTGAAAGGGAAAAGAAAGGATAATTAGTTTTTTGTTGATAGAAAAGTATTTAAACTATAATATTTATAGTTATTATATAAATTATAAATAATATAATATGGAAAATACAACTATAGCTGTTACTAATGAAATCAAGGAAATGATAAGTGAATTTGGAAATAAAGGTGAAACTTATTCAGATATTTTATTAAAATTAATTAAAAGTGCAAAAGAAAGACAATTGCATGATCTTTTAATGGATGACAAAGACACTATTTCTATTGAAGAGGCTTTGGATAATGCTAAAAAGAAATGGCAAAAAAATTAATAATTTTTGGTCTTTTAAAAATTTAAGTATTAAAGAAAATTTATTATGGCAAAAGTAATAATTACCAAAAGATTAGATGAAGAGATTAATAAAAAATTCAAAAAAGATTCTATAACTATTTTTAAATTAATTTATTCTTTGAAAGACAATCCTAAAAAAGGAAAACCTGTCGGGAATGTTGGAAGTATAGTCATAAAAGAATTAAAATATGAATCCTTTAGATTTTATTTTATTACGGATGGATATAGGGTTAAATTTCTTCAAATACAAGAGTTAAATGATCTTTTGATAAGATTTGTTGCTATGTCTGATAAAAAAGATCAGCAAAAAGTTATTGAAGAAATTAAGCATGTTTTAAGAAATCTTGGAAGTGAAGGATTTAGCTAGGGGTTATTTTTTTAATGATTTAGCAGTATTCCACATTAATTCAAAATAATTTTTATATGCACTAGCTATTTCTTTGTTTTTTATGAGAATTGCAATTGGTTCTTTTGCCCAGAGAATAATTGCTGTTTTGTCATTATATATGTTAACTGCAACAGGGTTGCTGTATTTTTCAGGAAGATATCTTATTTCTGAAAGTGGAATTTTTGATTTTTTAATTTCTCTTGATTGAGCTATTATTCTTGCTTTGATATGTTTTTGTTTTCTTGTTTTATCATACCATTTAAAATAAAATTGAAGTGTTTCATAGGCAAGCGGAGATGCTCCTAGAATTAAAATTTCTTTGGATGATAATTGATCTTCAAATATTGTTTTTAATCCTTCTTTTCCTTTGTAAAAATTGGTTTCTTCTTTTTCTTTTGTGGAAGAATATTTTTGTTCAAGTGTTTGAACAAAAGGGGCAAGAATGCTTTGCTTTTCTTGTATTATCTTCAATAATCGGTCTGGATTTGCTGCTTGAAAAAGTTTTCTATTATTCTCTTTAATATAGCCTATGAGACCTTTTTGGATTAACATTTCTGTTGTATCATAGACAGTTCTTCTATGGAGTCCGGTTTTTCTTGCAATTTGCCCTGCAAGGCTTGGGCCTAGATCTATTAATGCTAGATATATTTTGGATTCATTTTCTGTTAGGCCTGCTTGCTTTAGTTCTTCTGTCATGTTTATTTCTGACAAATAAAAAATACTGGTGGGTATTTTCTTATATCTTTGTTGGATATTTGCAATTCTCCATTTATTTCTAATATCTTAAATCCTGCTTCAATAATTTGTTTTTTAACTTCATTTATAGAAGGAATATGTATATATTGCTTAGTTTTATAAGTCCTATTTTTATCTTTAGATTCTCTTTTGAAGAACCTGTCTCCAAAATCTATTTCTTTAATCTTAAAACCCCCTGGTTTTAAAATAAAAACCCTAAACCAAGAATCAATTACTGAAAAGAAATATTTACTAAATAAAACTCTTGGATGGGCTGTAAAAATTAATATTCCTGTTTTTTTTAGTACTCTTTTCATTTCTTTTAATGCTTTAATTCTATTCTCTTTTCCAGGAATCTGAGTCCATCCCTGATTTGAGAATAATATATAATCAAAAAAATTATCTTTAAATTTAAGATTGGTTGCATCTCCGATTCTATAATCTATTTTTAATCCTTTTCTTTTTGCTATTTTTTTAGCATTTTTAATCATAGCTGGAACTAAATCAATTCCAATAACCTTGAAACTCATCCTAGTTAATGGTATTGTTGTTCTTCCAGTTCCGCATCCTAAGTCTAATAATAACCCCTTTTTATTAAAATATTTTGAAATAAATTGTTTTTCAGAATTCCATAATCCTTCTTCTGCTTTTTTCTTATAATTTTCTATAGCATTTTTACCTGAGAATTCTTCAATTACTAATTTTTTTAGTTCTTCTGTCATGTTTATATTAATTATTTTGGGTTAATAAATATTTCTATATGTGGTGATATACTTCACCATATAAAATTATATCCTTGTTTTTACTAGATGTTTTATGACATCAAAAAAACAATTTTTTAGAGAAGCAACAAAAGGCGAGATAAAAGGAAAGACTTTTGTTGATTTTGCTGAACTTGGCGGACTGGAGATAGTTGGAAGTTTGGATGATGAGGAATATACTATTGTTAGGGAATTTGTTCCAAGAGGTTATGAATCTGCTAGAAAATTCATGAAACATGGGCCTGAAGTAAAGCCGAGAAGAATTTATAGTCTTGATCAAGCAGTTAGGCTTGGAAATACTCCTGTTCAATTAAGGGAGGAGGTTTTTAATTCTATTGCTGGAAATAATTATTGCAGTTATAGTTTTGTTCCTATTGGGAAGGATTCAAGGAAAAGAAAGGTTGGCCTTGTTGAATGTTTAGAAGGAGCTAGATTATTTGGTTATGCACATCAAATGGGGGTTGGAATAAAAGTTAAACCCTATGCTGATGCAAAAAGGGTTAGGATTGATGGTGCTGAAGTTGTTGTTGATGTTCCTTCAAGAACAAAGGATGAGAGAAGAATGAGATTTAAATTAACTAGTGTTCCATTTGTTGATTCTTGGGAAAAATATATTGTTTCCTTAAACATAGGCAGTGATCATTCCTGTCCTTCTAAGAGATTTAACATAAGATATAGATATACTGATGATAAGGAAAGTTCTGGTGTTGTAAATATATGTGCCCATGAGATTGCAGGTTATCTTCAATTGGTGCAATACGCTATGCAAGAGTATAAGAATTTAATTCCTCTGCAAATGTCACAATTTGCTATTCCTAGCCAGGAAACAGTTGATTATTATTTAAGATGGTGCAATAATGTTTTAATTAAAGATGAAGCTTTGGAGAGCAAGGATAAATTGAGGAAACCTAATCGTGCTGAAAGAGAAATTGCATTGTGGCAACTTGTTAAATCTTTGGGTCACGATAGGACTTTTTATGCTGATAGGAGCAGAGATGGAAATGTTAAAGATTATAACTGGGGGGTAAAATGAATAGAGATGATGATTTAGAATCTATCACTAGATTTTGTGAAGTATTTAAAGTAAATTTAGTCAGAAGTTCATATACTTCTGAAAGAGGATTTAGAGAGCTAATATATTTTTTTAGTGATAATCTTGGTGGATATACAATTGATGGGATTAATGGTTCTTTAAAATAGGTTCACTAGGGATAAGATTTTTATATTAGTTATTGTTGATTTTCTTAATTATTCAGTAATATGGTATACAGTGTTGGAAGTGTTGAAGATTTATTAAAGGAATTAAGCAGAGCAAGAGAACCGATTGATTATAGATTAAAAGAATTAGAACAGGGTTTTATAGATAGAAGAACTATGGTTGAGAAGATGTTTTTTGATAAAACTTATCTTGATGAATATACTACTGTAGGTAGATTGCATGATTTGATGTTAACAATTAATGGATTGTCTATTGAATCCTCTAGATTTGATGATGAATATAGGGCTCTTGCACACCAGAATATTTCAAATCCTAATTATGAGCAGCTTCAGTTTATGTTAAGGGGTGCTAGACAAATTGTTCAGAGAAAGATTAGATATAGGCAAAATCAGAGTACTTGATTTTAGTTTTTTATTCATAAGCTTTAAATAGATTATTTATTACTTCTTTTTATGGATAAAAAGAAAAAGAAAATATTTATAATCCTTGGAATTGTTTTAATAGCAGTTATTGCTTTAGGGGTAATATTAAGATTTTATACACCTACAATAATTTTAAATAACACAAATATTATTAGTATAAGTGACAATAACACAAATATAAATGGTCAAAATAGTTATAATCAAATGAGTACAAAAAATACCCAAGTTCTATTAAAAACAAGTAGTGGAGATATTGTTATTGAATTATATGCTGATAAAGCTCCAATTACTGTTAAGAATTTTTTAAGTTATGTTGATGATGGAAGTTATGATGGAACTGTTTTTCATAGAGTTATTGATGGATTTATGGTGCAGGGTGGTGGGTTTGATAAAAGTGGAAAGCAATTGGATACAAGGGCAAGTATTGAACTTGAATCTGATAATGGTTTGAAAAATGAAGAAGGAACCCTTGCAATGGCAAGAACATCTGAACCTGATTCTGCTACAAATCAATTTTTTATTAATACTGCTGATAATGTTTTTTTAGATAATGGTTATAGGGATGATGGTTATGCTGTTTTTGCAAAGGTTGTAAAAGGAATGGATGTTGTTAAAAATATTGAAGGTGTTCAAACAACAACAAAAAATGGAATGGGTGATTGGCCTGTGGAAGATGTTGTTATAATTAGTGCTGAGAGAATTTAACAAACTTTGGTTGATATTGTTTGTTTGTAATAATCTTTAAAAGAGAGTTTTTTATTTATTAATTATGTCTGAAGCAACATTACTGCCTATTGTTGAAGTAAAAAATCCAGTTGTAATTGTTAATGGAGCTATGAATCCAAAACATGCTATTTTAGCTGATCTTAGAGAAGAACAATCAAGAGATGTTCATTTTTTTGAAAAGATTGATGCTTATCTTGGTACAGTTGATAGAAAAGTAGGGGTTGGATATTATGGTAATCAGGCAGGTAGTAGCCAGCCCTATACACATTCCCCATTAGAACCAAGTCAAATTCTGAGTTTTTGCCCTGAATTTGAAATTGAAAATTATCATACTTCTTTTTTAGATTTGTTAACTTTGATAACTGCATCTCCTCTTGAGCAACAAATGTATAATGCTTTACGTCCTGCTCCTTCTGTTAGAAATAATCTTACTTGGTGTAATTCTGGGGCTTTAAAGCTAGACATAAAAATTCAAAGTGGGGGTCACTCAATATTTGAATATTCTGCTCTTGGATTAAAATTATTGGAAGTGAATAGTCATGTTAATTCATTTGGGAGAAAAATGGATATTTTTCAGCCTTTTATTAGTGTTGATGATACTGGTTGTTATCAGGAAGCTACTGCAAAAGTTTTGGAACAAAGAGTTCAAAAAGCCCTTGTTGATGCTGAAAAGATCGATGATTTTAATTTTATATATAGATTTAAACAATATGAAGGTAGTAGGCCTTATCATAAAAATTTGGAAGCTGCAAGAAATGTTGCTAGAAGAATGAGGCCTCAAGGAAAGGTTCCTGAAAGAGAAATTGAACAGGTCTATGATTCTACATGGAATGCTATCTTACAGCAAAAACTTCCAGACATGGTTCGTCAAATGCAGTATGGTCTTTCTGCACTTTTGCAAAATGGTAGGGAAAGGTCAGTACCTTTTGGAGATACATATTCTCAGACTCTTGATATAATTGTTGATAGGTTATTAAATGGAGTTGTGAGTCTTGATCAGGTTTCAATGCAAACTCTTGGAAGTGTTATTGTATTAAATAATCAATATGAACAAACACAAAATCAAGGAAGGGTTGATAGTATTCTAGGTGAGATAAGTAGTAATCAATCGGAAATTAAAGATCTTGCAAGAAGATCTGGAGAATTGTTGGAGGAAATGCAGATAGTACAGCAAGAAGTTATTACTGCAAGTAGAAAAATTGAAGATGGGATGAGAAAAAGACTTGGACAAGTTTTTAATGATGGTGCTCAGATTGAATATTTAGTAAGAGATACAAAACCCTTATCTATTGAGGAAGAACCTGTTGATGAAATACCTTTTTAATTTTATATTTTTTTAATTATTTATTCATATCTTCTAGCATAAATAACAAAAGAATTATTATTATAAAATTCTGTTGATACCTTTTTAGGTTTTGCTTGTGGAACTAATCTTCCAGGAATTACAGCAAATGTATCTATCTCACCATAATCGACTTGGTCAGAGTATGTTTTTACTTGTCTTGGAAGTTTTGAATGTGTTTCTACTACTTTTTCTAATGTAAATCCTTTGCCTAATAATGTTTGATGTAAATTTACTGGTTTTCTTTTTACTTTCATTACCATTATAATACTTCTCCGAATCCAATAAGTCTCCAGTGACCTGCAATGTTTCTGGCAAGGCCAACTGTATCTCCTTTAATTGGAACAACGGGAATTTTTAATTGAAATTCTGCATCAGGATTTTTTATTTTTGTTATTTTTCCAACAGTTGTAGTTGTGTTGATTGAAAGCATTATCATTTCAGAAAGTTTCAAATCTCCTGTTTCTATTTGTTCAGATGCTCCTAGAACTTCTTTAAATAAGTTATATTTTATTTTTATTTTATCTGTTATTTCTGGAAGAATTCCCTGCAATGATGCTATTGAACCTGATAATGAATCTGCTTTTGTTAAAATATTATCTAGTTCTGTTTCAAATGCTAGGCTTCCACCAGGTGTAGCTTGTTTTATTGAATGTGTTCCTCTGTATATTGATATTATTTTTGTTTTGATTGTTTTATAGAACGTTTGATTTGCTTGTTTTTCAATTATTCCTGGTTTTATTTCTATTGAATCTCCTATTTTCAATATTCCCTTTTTTAGAATTCCTGCAATTACTCCTCCATGAAGATCTTGAATTTTTGTTCCTGGTTTATTTATGTCAAAACTTCTTGCTATTATGAATTCTGGATTTGATTTTATATCTCTTTCTGGAATTTTTATTTCAAGAAGCATTTGTTTTAATCTATCAATGTTTAAATCCTGTTGAGCTGAGATTGGGATTATTGGAGAATTCTCAGCTATTGTGTTTTTTATAAATTCTTTTATATCTTTATAATTTTTTAGTGCTTGTTCTTTTGTTACTAGGTCAATTTTATTTTGAACTATGATTATATTTTTTATTTTTTTTGCTTGAAGTGCTATTAGATGTTCTTTTGTCTGTGGTTTAATTCCTTCGTTTGCAGCTATTACAAGTATGGCAGCATCTACTAGTGCTGCTCCAGATAACATTGTTGCCATTAACATTTCATGTCCTGGACAATCTACAAAACTTATGTATCTTTTTTTATTATCTTTTTCAATAATTATATCTGCATAGCCTAATTTTATTGTTATTCCTCTTTTCAGTTCTTCTGAATGAGTATCTGCGAATTTTCCTGTTAATTTATACAATAGGGTTGTTTTTCCATGATCAATATGTCCAACCATTCCTATGTTTAACATGTCTATGGATTCTATATCTACGACACCTAACGGTTTCTTAGATGTATCTTCCCTAGGGTTTGATTTTTTATCTTGTTTCATGATTATTAAATAATAAACAGGTTTTTTAAAGTATTTGTTTGCTAATAGTTAAATTTTTATAGGCTTCTATCTAGTTTATTTTATCCTGTTTGAGGAAGAGAGTTCTGTGATATAGTAATAAACAAATATGGCAACTGCTGAACTTGGTCAAACTCTAGGGCAATTAAATTATGCTGGGCATAGTATTAGATTTTCTCCTCCTGTTTATAGAGATAAGTTAGAGGTTTCTAGTCCTGATGATGTTATTGAATTTCCTTATGCAGAAAGTTCTGATGGTGGTGGTGATGGTGATGACGAGGTTGTTGATAGATCTGTTGTTTGTCCTGAACTTGCAAAAAGAGGAAGGAATTATGCTAAACTTTTAGCTAGAAAAAGTTTTAGAGAGACCTATCCTAATCCTGATTTTTTAAGAACTGAACTTATTAGGAGAATGTGCTATTGGGCTGAAAATATTGGAAGTTTAGACGAATATCATTCGGGTTTAGAATGTCATTTTGTTTATGGGCTTCGACCTGTTGCTTTTTCTCCAACAACTTGGGATAAGGGAATTTTTAGAGATCTTGCAGATCCTAGTCTTGTAGCCCATGTTTACACAGATTTATGTTTTCGTGAACAAGAATATCTTGAAGGAAGGGCTGAACATCCTCAATTAACTTTGGATCAAGTAGCTATGAATTTACTTTCTATTGGTTACTATCAGTATAGTATGAGTAATTATGAACAGACTCATTAGAAGATTAGATTAATTTATAAATCTAGATTTGATAATTGTTTGATGATAGGTGTAAGTTTTATTATAGATTTTATAATTCATATTGATAAATATATTGATATTTTAGTAACTAAGTTTGGAATTTTTTCATATTTTATATTGTTTTTAATTGTATTTTGTGAAACAGGATTAGTATTAACTCCATTTTTACCAGGAGATTCTTTATTATTTGTTGCAGGTGCTTTTGCTTCTAGAGGAGTATTTAATATTTTTATTTTATATATTTTATTTTTAGCTGCTGCTATTTTAGGAGATAGTGTTAATTATTGGATTGGATATTATTTTGGAGAGAATGTTTTTGAAAAATGGAAGCTTTTTAAGAAAGAATATCTGGATAGAACTAAATTGTTTTATGAAAAACATGGTGGAAAAACAATTTTGTTTGCTAGATTTATTCCAATAATAAGAACATTTGCACCTTTTGTAGCAGGAGTTGGAAAAATGCACTATGGAACATTTATTTTTTATAATATTTTTGGAGGATTTCTTTGGGTCAGTTTGTTTTTATTAGGTGGATATTTTTTTGGACAATTGGAATGGGTTGAACATAATTTAACTATTTTAATATTTGCAATAATCATTATATCTTTTATGCCGGTTTTAGTTGAATATGTTAATCATAGGCTTAGAAAAAGAAGAAAATAGTATTATTGCTGTTACTACTACCTAGTCATTTAATAACAAAAGATTTAAATACTTGTTATTCTTTAATATTTTAACTTTGGGAAGAGAGTTCTGATGATAATAAGTTCATTAAATAATATTTAATGAAAAATCAAAATTTACCCAATCGAATTGGGTTATTTGAGGAGAATATAAAATGCAATTAAAAAGTATCAAACCAATATATGCGCAATGCAGGCTTTGTTTTAAGAAATACAATATGCTTGAGTGGGGAGTCAGCTGTCCTTGTTGCACAAAATCTGATGATAATAAGAAAAAGAAATAATTTTTTATATTTTATAAATTTTTAATACACATAAAAAATCCACTACATTTATGTAGTGGTCTTAAGTTACTTGGATTTTTTCTGGTTCTCCCCAAATCCGTACAAACCCACATGTCAGAAATCTTTTATGGATTTCTGAGCACTATCAGGAATTAAAAATTCCTGAAGCATTTATGTGTGGGTACAAATCCGAAGGATTTGGTGATTTAAAATTATTCTGCTTTTTTGTTTGAAAGTTCTGAGAATTTTTTAGCACCATGCTTTTTTACTATTGTATTTATTTGTATTGTTTTAGTAGAAACTTCTTCGCCCCTTAATGTTTTTTTAAGCCTCATTCCTTTTCTTTTGTCTTTCATTCCAAAACCAAATGTTAATAATTTTCTATGGTAGGAAGTTCCTTCAAGTCCTTTTTTACCAGGAATTCCTGAAATGTCACTTGTACCTGTTATTATAAGTTCATAGCCGCTTAAATCTTCTGAGATATCAGAACCTTTTATTGATTCTCCTATTACTTTTCCAATTAAATTTTCATTTTCTGATTCTAATTTTATTGTTTTTCCTTTGTCAGATACATTAATTTTAAATGCCATGATAGATGATAATAAGAGGGGTTTTTAAAGGTTTTTATTAATAGTTATTATTCTGGTAGTGGTTTGAATGAGTTTACTCTCTTTAATATACCTATATAATTTTCAGAAAATATTTTTAAAACCGGATTGAGATCTGTTGCTTCTATTGAATCTGGGTTTTCTATAAGTTTTGCGATTTCTCTAGTAGCTGAAGTCGGTAAGTCTGGAAATCTTCTTTCATATAATCTTAATAATATTTCTGTTTTTTTATGAGCCTCTCTTAATTTCATTCTTTTTTCTAACCATGTGAATGTATTTTCTGCTATTATTTCAATTGTTTTTTGTGGAACTCTGGTTCTAGATTTTGCAATATCCATTATTTGTTCAGATAGATCGCCGTATACTCCATTTTCTTCTGATGCTGCAATATATTCTCCAACTGCAGTTTTCATTTCTTCTATTAATTCTTCAGGAGTTATTCTTTGTGGTGAATATTCTGTCATTGAGTTGTTATTTGTAGTTGGTTTAAAAATGTTTTTGTTGATAGTTATTATTTTTTATATAAATCTTTATAATGTGAATTAAGTTTTTTATTTTAATTGAGGTGATTTATGTGTAAGTATATTGTTGTTGTTGGAGGGGTTATTTCTGGTGTTGGCAAAGGTGTTGCAACAGCATCTATTGCAAGGATGATGCAGGAAAGAGGATTTGAAGTAAGTGTTATTAAAATTGATCCTTATATTAATTGTGATGCAGGAACTCTTCGTCCTACTGAACATGGTGAAGTTTGGGTTACTGATGATGGTGGTGAAATTGATCAGGATTTGGGAAATTATGAAAGATTTTTAGGAAAATCTTTATCTAAGCATAATAATATTACAACTGGACAAATTTATAAAAGTTTGATTGAAAAAGAAAGGAGAGGGGATTTTCTAGGTGAAACTGTTTCTTTTATTCCTCATGTTCCAAATGAAATAAAAAATAGAATAAAAAAAGTCTCTGAAGGAAAGGATATTGTTTTGATTGAGATTGGTGGAACTGTTGGAGATTATGAAAATGTTCCTTTTTTATTTGCTATGAAAAGTCTTGAAAATGAACTTGGAAGTGATAATATTGCTTATATTTTAGTTACATATCTTCCGATTCCTTCACATATTGAAGAAATGAAATCTAAACCAACCCAGATTGCTGTTAAATTACTTAGAGAAAATGGTATCCAGCCTGATTTTATTTTATGTAGGGGTAAGAAACGACTTGATGAAATTAGAAAGAAAAAATTAGAATTATATGCAAATATTAAATCTGAAAATATTATTTCAATGCCAGATGTTATTGGTCCTGGAACTGTTAATACTATTTATGTTATTCCCCTTGATTTAGAGAAAGAAGGACTTGGTGATAAAATCTTGAAAAAATTGAATTTAGTTGAAAAAAAACATCCTGATTGGAGTTTGTGGGAAGAGGCTGTTGAAAAAATTTTAGTTCCTGAAAAAGTAATAAGGGTGGCGATGGTTGGGAAATATCTTGATATTGGAGATTATCAGTTAACAGATAGTTATATTTCTGTTAATGAAGCTATTAAGCATGCTGCTGCTAATAATAATTGCAAAGTTGAAATTGAATGGATTGATTCAAAGGAGTTTGAGAGAGATCCTTTTGGTGTTGAGAAATTAAAACATTTCAATGGATTAATTGTTCCTGGTGGTTTTGGTGGAAGTGGTGTTGAGGGAAAAATTAATGCTATTAAATATTCTAGGGAAAATAATATTCCTTATCTTGGATTGTGTTTTGGTTTACAACTTGCTGTTATTGAATTTGCAAGAAATGTTTGTAATCTTAGGGATGCTCATACAACTGAAATAAATTCCCTAACTTCTAATCCTGTTATTGATATACTGCCTGAACAAAAGAATATTAATGAAAAAGGTGGCACTATGAGATTGGGTGCATATAGGGCATTATTGGGTGAAGGAAGTAGGGTTGCTGGTTTATATGGTTTTAATGAGGACTATGAAAGTGGACAGCAAGTTCATAAACCTTTAGAAGTTTATGAAAGTGGACAGCAAGTTCATAAACCTTTAGAAGTTTATGAAAGTGGACAGCAAGTTCATAAACCTTTAGAAGTTTATGAAAGGCACAGGCATAGGTATGAGGTTAATCCTGATTATCATCAAATATTGACTAATAATGGATTGGTTTTTTCAGGAGTTAGTCCTAATGGAAGATTAGTTGAATTTATTGAGCTTCCAAATCATAAATTCTTTGTTGCAACTCAGGCACATCCTGAGTTTAAAAGTAGTTTATTAAAACCTGCCCCTTTGTTTGATGGATTTGTGAAGGCGTGTTTGGAATAGAAGAATTATATTTTAGATAACCTCAATATATTTAAATAATTGTTTTAGAGTTTTTCTATGGCTCAATTAAAAGTAACTAGTGAAGACCTACAACTTTTAAGATTGAAATCTGATTTTGCTTATGAAACTTTTAGGCGTGCTATTGAAACTCCTGAGCCAGGGTTGGTTCAAACTGCTGAATATTTATATCGATATGATCTTGGGGGGCTGCTTGCTAAAGTAACTGTTCTAGCTACAAATGATTTTATGCTTTTAAATAAAAGTGGTAAGCGCGCTAAATTAATTGAAGAATTTCTTCTTCAGTATGCTCTTATGTATGAGGGTCCTAGTATTGGTGGAGATTATGAAATTCAAATCGCTAGAGATTTGAATGATAATATGGGGGGATTAAAGGCTTTCTTAGATGCAGAAGATGATGTTCGAAACGAAGAGGGCAAACTTTTTAGATTAATTCAAAAAAGTTCTGGTGAATTGAGAATTAAGGGAAGATATGATTTATTATTAAATTCTTTAGATTATGTAAGAGCAAAATATAAAATGCCTGCTTCAAAGTAATTTTTATAAAAAAGAAAGAGATATTTATATTCCCCAAGCAGGATTTGCTTTCCTTTTGATTTCTGCAATTTTTTGCAGAGCTTGGATTTCTTCATGAGTAAGGAGGTCTTTATTTTCTTTGAATTGTCTGAATTGAGATTCTGACATGTCTGTGTAAAGATATTCTGTTTCTGCTAATTGTCTTTCAAAATTTACACCTGGAAGAGACATTGCAATTTCTTTTCCTTGGGTTGCTTCTTCAAGTTGGGTTTGATTTTCTTGAATTGCTTTAACATGGGCTATCTGTTCGCCATTTTCATTCATTAAAGGAAGATGTTGTTTTATTTTTCCTGCTTCTACTCTAATGCCAAAAATTGCTGGATTGGAGTTTCTAAAAACATATTGTTTTAGAATTTTTATTTTTGCAACTGTTGCAAGTTGCATTATTCTTTCCCTTCTTATTTCATCTTGTTTTTGCTTTTTCTTTTTTATTAGATCTTCTATTAATTTGTAGATTATTTCATTTTTTAAAATAATTATTTTTTTATCTGCCTGTTTTACATCTTCATCTTCTTCTACATTAAATCCTAGGATTATTGCATCTTCTGGATTTATCTTTAGATTTGTTTCTGCTTTGATTAAGTCTTTTTTGTTTATTGGGCCTATTCCTGCACTTACTATTTGAATGTTTTCTTGTCTTAGAAGAGTTGTAAGTGCTTCTAGACTTCCAAGAGAATCTGCTTTTATTATTATTCCTGTTTCATCTGTTTGAAGTTTGTCGCCAATTTCTTTTTTAAATTCTTTTTCTATTTGTTCTAGATTGTTATTAAAAACTCTAAATGGCATTCCTGGAAGAATTCCTTCTGAATTTATTAATTGCATTCTTATTCCTGTAGCAGCACTTGTGTTTATTGTAGGTTTAAATTTTTTTGATACAGGAAGTATTTCCTCTAGGACTCTTATTTTTGTTAGAATTGGAAGATTGAAACTTGCAATTGCTATTTCATCTTTGGAGGTCAGGATTCCATCATAGAGTATTGCTTCTGCATATTGCATTGATTTTTCTTTTTTTACTTCTAAAATAACTCCTTTTCCTTCTTCTCCAAGATTTAAATTTTGTTTTAGGAATTTTTGAGAAAGTCCGCAGAGCATTAGAATTAATTCATTTATTCCTTCTCCTGTTCTTGCTGAACATGGAACTAGTGCTAGTTGGGATGCAAAATCTGATATTTCATAGAATGGTTTTGCATTAAATCCATGGTGATGCAAACTTCCTATAATTGTTAGTAATTTTTCTTGAAATTCTAGGGTTACATTCATTGCTTGTTTTTCTATATTTTCTTTTAAATCTTCTGAGTTTCTTTTCCATCCTGAAATTTTATCTATTTTATTCAATGCAATTACAAATGGTGTTTTGTTTATTTTTAGAAGTTCTATAACTTCTGCTGTCTGAGGCATTATTCCTTCATTTATATCCATTACAAGAATTGCTAAATCAGCTAGGCTTCCTCCTCTTTTTCTTAGATGAGAGAAAGCAGCATGTCCTGGTGTATCAATAAATAAGAATCCTGGAAAATCTAATTGTATATTTTTACATTTTATTAATGGGCATCTTTTTTTAATGTTTTCAATTGGAACTAGTGTGAAGGAAATTTTTTGAGTAATTCCTCCTGCTTCTGTATCTGCAACACCTGTTTTTCTTATATTATCCAATAGACTTGTTTTTCCATGGTCTACATGACCTGCTACAGTTACTATTGGCTGACGAATAGATTTCATAAATTCTTTAATAATTAATCTAATTTAAAGCTTTGGATAGTTTGTGGAAAGATTATTAAATTGCATTTATCTATGTCGGTATATAAAGGTGATAAAATGAAACTCAAAAACTTCTTAGAATATGTACTCATTGTTATTGGCTTGATTGCTGGAGCTTTTTTATTGTTTATGATCATTAAATCAATTATCTGATAAAATATTTTACTTAAAATGGTAAAAACTTATGAGATTATGAATTTTCTTATTAGGCAGAAATTTTTAAGATATAAGTTTAATTCAATTATAACAATCATTATAAACACCTTCTCTTTTAGAAAATTCAGGTCATACGCGACCCAAATATTTCTTAATTCAAAAATTTAATTTCCCACCTTCATTTACAATATCTATTAATCTTGTGTTTCCAGATTTTTGTGGTCTTTCTTTATCTAATGATATCCATAAAGGTCTTTCTTCTCTTATTCTTTGTCTCAAATTTTCTTCTATTAATACAGGAATATAATTTTTAGGAGAAACAGGACCTGCCTGAATTAATGCCTCAAATAAACTTTGTTGAACAAAAAATTCTAATTCTTCTTCATTAGCTTTAAACCTATATTGTAATACTAATCTTTTTGTAGTAGGAGCATATAAAAGAGACAAAACCTGAAAAGCCCATGAATCTCCTTGTTTTAATCTTTGCCAAAGTTCAGACTTATCTATTGGACAAGATTCATCTTGAACTAACTCTTCATCAATACCATTAACAGATAATCTTTCCAATTGTTTGAGTTTCTCTATCATTCTTGGACGGGGTATTTTTAGTTCTCCGCGGATCAATCTTTTTGCCTCATCTTGAGAAAAAATATATTCACCTACTCTGCCACTTTTATACCTATGATTTACTGGGTGAAGCAATCCTAATTGTTCTCCAACATTTAAAGTTCTGCGTAAATATTGAATATCTGCTCCTGTTTGTTCTGCAATTTTAGTTAAAGACATTCCCCCTAATTCCCCCATTATAACATGTCTAACTTCATCTTCACTTAATTCTTCTCTTAAATTCCTTATCTTTCTTCTAGAAGGTAATCTTAATTCTCCACTGATAATTCTTCTAGCCTCATCTTGAGGAAGAATAAATTCACTAACTTTCCCAGCCTTATATCTGTATGGATGTAATAATCCTAATTGTTCTCCTTGTGCAATTATAATAGCGAGGGTATTAGGTCTTTTTCCAGTTTGGTTTGCTATATCCTTTAAAGAAACTCCTTCACTCTCTTTTTTCAACAATTCTATTATTTCTTCTTTGCTTAAGGTCTGTCTTAATCGGTTATATCTTGTTGGTCCAGGAATATTTAATTCCCCCCTTATCCAACTCTCTGCTTCTTTCCTTGGAATAAGATATCTGTCAGGTATTCCAAAAGGAATATTTGTAACATTAAATGGATGTAACAATCCAAATTCTTTACCTATTTTTATACATTGTCCAACAAAAGTCGTGCCTACACCAAGTTTTTCAGATAAATATGCTGTATCCACTCCTTCTTCTAATGCTCTTGCAGTTCTTTTCTCAATTTCTAACATTCTATCATATTCAAAAGGACATAGTTTATATTGGGAACCACCAAATCCAATCATCAATCTTCTACCCCCATAAACATTGACTCTAGAGAGTCTGATTTCTCCTCTTTTTTTCATCTTCCCATACCTTGCTACCCTTTGAACTTCAGATAAATTTAATCCTGAATTTTTGTTTAAATCTTCTAGAGTGTGCCATTTTTCAATCATAGCTTTTCTTTTTTTCATTCTTCCTAAGATCCTGACAGAATTTTTTAAAGAAACAAAGGGAGTATTTTCTCCTAAAGGATATTCAAAATATTTTATAAAAGAATCATTAAAAGATTTTTTATTAAAATATCTTTTCTCTCTCTTTAG
>Ga0208245_1000510_pt1 | contig 31492 bp, 32 predicted proteins | sample RifOxyC1_FD_184035 | JGI IMG/M metagenome (GOLD analysis project Ga0208245, IMG submission 184035) | Soil microbial communities from Rifle, Colorado - Rifle Oxygen_injection C1 (SPAdes) | ecosystem: Environmental > Terrestrial > Deep subsurface > Rock core/Sediment | place: Rifle, Colorado... | reverse complement strand
TTCCTAAGATATTCAAATATTCTCATGCGCGATCCGACACCCAAGGTGCCGAAACACTTTATGCACGGGGTTTCTGACATAATGCATAGATATTAGTCTATATGATTTAGGAAGTCAACCGGGGGCACGAGAACGACCTGTCCTGTTCCCGCGTTGCGGCGTGTTAAAATACTTAGGTGAAAAAGATCAAAGCATTCTTTTATGTGGCCTATAAAAGCGTGGTGTCCCCTAAATATTATGGTGAGATCCTCAAAACACCCTTTGAGTTCTCACTAAAGTACTACGCGGTTCTTGTGTTAATCGCCGCGGTTATTACTTCCGTCGGGACTTACTTTATAGAAGCACCGAAGATCAAAGATACGTTCCAAAATGCCTTGGCTGAAGCAGAAAAGGTGTATCCCGAAGACCTGATTTTCACGATAAAAGCCGGGGAGTGGGAGATAAACCAGCCTCAGCCTCTGATAATACCTTTCCCGGGAACCTACACAAATGAGGACAAAGCCAAACTGCCATCAAACCTTGTGGTTTTTGATAAAAACGGAACGGTCGGGGATCTTGAGAAATACAGCACGGCGATTCTGGTGAACGAAAAAAATCTGTTGATTAAAAAGGCGGGAGAACCGGGAGTTTACCCTCTTAAAGACCTGCCTGACGCTACACTGGACAAAGGAAAGGTAGTAGGAGCCATCGGAGACGTCCGCAAAGTATCCGGTTGGATTCTACCCCCAATTCTTATAATTCCTGTATTCGCGGGGCTTATGGTCTACTATTCCATTTTTAGGGGCGCCTATCTCATAATTGTCGGCGGATTGTTGTTTATACTAGGAAGGGCACTGAAGGACGGTGTCTCCTACAAAAGTGCTTTCAGGATTGCTCTTCACACTATGACCCTTCCCGTGCTCATAGATACGGTATTTAGTCTGATTAATCTTCAACTGCCACTTACTTATTGGTTTTTGGCCGTGAATTTGGTGATGGGGGTTTTTGTGCTAAGAGAGGTTGGGAAAAATCCGGTCGAAGGTGTGGTTCAAGAAAAGCCGTAATCTCCACTAAATAGAAAAATAATCGGTTATTGAAGGCCCAAAGAGGTTATGTTACTATTTCTGTGCTTTGTTCCCCTGTAGCTCAATGGTAGAGCGTCCGACTGTACGTTGACAACCGTTGTGGATATTGTATAAATATTTTGTGACGAAGAAAACCCGAAAGTACTCTGACAGGGCTCACTATATCAGCCTTGCCGTCTCCAAAAGGAGACGAAAGCTGAAAATGCTTGCGGTCGAATACTTGGGCAACAGTTGCAATATTTGTGGTTACAACAGATGCCTCGCGGCACTCGAGTTTCACCACAAAGAAGGCCAAAAGAAAGATTTTGGTCTTTCTTGCAGAGGACTAACAAGAAGCTGGGAAACAATTAAAAAAGAGCTTGAAAAGTGCGTGCTGGTCTGTTCAAACTGTCACAAAGAAATCCATAGCGGAGTAGTGCAGCTTCCGTCGGTAACGGCGGTTGAAAAATCGGGTGAACTCAGGGAAACCTAACTCTATCGAATTTTCGGTGGATATGGTAATCCTGAGCCAAGTTTATGTATATGCCACGACGGATACACATAAAAAGGTGCAGAGACTAGGTGATTACACCCTCGAGCGCCCGACATCTTACTGTGTACTAACACAAAAGATGATGAGATAGTCCATGCTGTTTGGAAACAAACGGATCACATGTAATCGGCAGGTTGGTGGTTCGAATCCACCCGGGGGAGCCAAAATGTTACTGTCCCGAGCCAAATTGTATGTTGTGAGTTTGTTGTCTCGGCGTGCCGACGGCAGAATTATTTAAGTAAATTTATGAATCAAATTGTCTATATTTTAAAAAATGAATCAATGCCGGAGTATGTGAAAATTGGTTTTACTCATGGAGATGTTAAAGAAAGGCTTAGGCAGTTAGACCGAACAGGTGTACCACTTCCGTTCGAGGTTTATTATGCAGCAACAGTGGAAAACGCTGAAAGAGAGGAAAAATGGCTACACTCTATATTTGCTGACCGTCGAGCAAGAGACAGTCGTGAGTTTTTTAAGATGAACCCAGAATATGCGGCGCTTGCATTAAAACGAGTAGAAATTAGGGAGACTAAAGTTGATAGTGGATTAACCCCAGAGCAAGAAAAAGAAGTTGATGAAGTAAAAGAAAGACGTTCAAGATTTCATTTCGCAAAATATGGGATACCTATCGGATCAAAGCTCACTTTCACAAGAGATTCAAATATTGTGGCTGAAGTAGTAGAAAATGACAAAATTAAAATTAATGGCAAAGTAAATAGCTTGTCTAGTTTTGCTATGGAATTGTTGGGATATTCAAGACGGCCACAAGGAACGCTCTACTTTGAATATGAGGATGAGATTTTAGACGACAGACGACGAAGGATGGACGAAGGCGAACCTAGCGAAAAGGAAATTGAGGCGGCTGGAGATGCGTGGATGCAACAGCAAGCTGATATAGAAAGAGGAAAATAAATTTATGGCAACAAAATCCTTAAATAAAAATTTACGCAATGCAAGTAAAGCCAAAAAAGACGAGTTTTATACTCAGCTTGTTGATATTGAAAAGGAACTAAAACATTATAAAGAACAGTTTCGTGCCAAGGTGGTATATTGCAATTGCGATGATCCGTATGAGAGCAACTTTTTCAAATACTTTGCATCCAACTTCAACACTCTTGGGCTGAAGAAACTTATCACTACAAGCTACAGCGGTTCGCCGATTGTTGGAGGACAATTACCACTATTTGAAGTGGCTGGATCAAAAGGCAAACAACCTTTTAAAATTGAGATTAAAGAAGTGCCGGATACCGACAAAGATGGAGCGATAAATCTTGATGATGTTAAGTATTTGCTCAAACACGACAAAAATACCGCCACGCCCCTGAAAGGCAGTGGTGATTTTCGAAGTGACGAGTGTATAGAATTGCTCAAGCAAGCCGATATAGTCGTAACTAACCCCCCATTTTCTCTGTTCCGCGAATATGTAGCTCAACTTGTTGAGTATGATAAAAAGTTTTTGATTCTTGGTGATCAGAACGCCATCACTTATAAAGAAGTTTTTGGCTATGTCAAACAAAATAAACTATGGCTTGGCTACGATAATGGCGGCACAAAATGGTTTCAAGTTCCGATGAATTACGATATACCCACAGAATCAAGGAAGAAAATTGTAAATGGTGTGAAATACTTCAGTATGGGAAGAATTTTATGGTTTACAAATCTTGATACCGCTAAACGCCACGAAGAACTGACTTTGTACAAAAAATATAGCCCGAAAGAATACTCTAAATATGATGACTATAATGCTATCAATGTAAACAGATTCATTGATATCCCAATGGACTATGCGGGCTTAATGGGTGTTCCAATTACATTTGTTGATAAATACAACCCAAAGCAGTTTGAAATTATTGGTATTGATAGATATGTCAAAGACAATCCAAATTATGGAAAGCGGTTTACAATAGGCGGCCAAGAAATCTATGCCCGTATTTTAATAAGAAATAAAAAAGTGGAGAAATAATATGAAAATTGATCTACACAAAATTTCAATTCGTGAAGTGATTGCCGACTACAAAGACAGCCGTGAGGAGGGCGTAGTGGCTTATGGCGGCAAACTTGATATTCGTCCAAAATATCAGCGTGAGTTTGTGTACAAGGAAAAGCAACGCAATGCCGTGATAGAAACCATCAAAAACAGCTTTCCGTTGAATGTGATGTATTGGATGATTAGAGACGATGGCGGCTACGAAGTATTGGACGGCCAACAGCGCACTATCAGCATTGGGCAATATGTTACTGGTGATTTTTCCTTGAACGACCGCTTTTTCCATAATTTGACCAGAGAGGAACAGGATAAAATTTTGGATTACGAACTGATGGTTTACTTCTGCGAAGGCACGGACAAGGAACGATTAGATTGGTTCAGAATTATCAATATCGCCGGAGAAAAACTGACCGATCAAGAAATTCGCAACGCAGTTTATACCGGGCCCTGGCTATCCGACGCTAAATTGAAATTCAGCAAATCAAATTGCGCGGCGTATCTTCTCGCAAACGACGGCGGAGCGTTGGTTAGCGGTTCACCAATCCGGCAGGAGTATTTGGAAACTGCGCTCTCGTGGATAAATGACGGCAAGATAGAGGATTACATGGCAAAACATCAGCACGACAAAAATGCTGATAAATTGTGGCAGTATTTTCAGGATGTTGTTGCATGGACACGAAAGATTTTTCCGAATTATCGCCGAGAAATGAGTAATGTGCCGTGGGGAGTGCTATATAACCAATTTAAAGATAAAAAATTTGATTCAAAAAAACTGGAAAAGGAAATAACCGAGTTGATGCAAGACGAGGATGTGACTAAAAAGTCCGGTATTTATGAATATGTTTTAACTAGAGGTGAAAAATTTTTAAACATCCGCGCTTTCACTGACAAAATGAGGCGAGAAGCGTATGAGAGACAAAAAGGCGTTTGTCCGCATTGCAAAGGCGAAAACAAGAAAAAGAAATGGGAAATTGAAGAAATGGAGTCCGACCATATTACCCCTTGGCACAAGGGTGGAAAAACGGTAGCAGAGAATTGCCAAATGCTATGTAAGGAACATAATCGAACTAAATCTGGGATATAAATATGGTTAATGCTTATTCAAAAGGATCAGAGTGGCGAAAGTGGGACTTGCAAGTTCAGACTTATTTGGATCCGCGTTGGACTTGGCCGGACAACTATCCCGCAGGAGACGAGAGGGAAGCCGAGCGACAAGATAAGTTTAATGTCGACCTTGTTGAGCATTGCATAAGCAATAACATCGCGGTCATTGCTATTACCGATCACAATACCGGAAAAGCCATTGATCCTCTCCTCGCAAAAAATAGTGAGCTTGGCGGTAAGATTACAGTCTTACCAGGAGTTGAGATTATTAGTTCAGAGGGTATTCATTTAGTCGTTATTTTTAATCCCCACTCAACCGAGAATAGGTGGTCAACGTGGAATGAAACGATCAGCAATTTTTTAACAGCAATTTCCATGCCTCAACCAGCATTTCACGGAGAGAATAACCATACTCCGGCAACTGCAAACTGTACGGCCGAAGACATTATTTCAAAAGCTAGAGAATATAATGGTATCACTATTTTTGCTCATGCTCACTCAACTAACGGTGGACTTTTTTGTAAATCGGATGCACGAACAAGAAAAAGGTTGCTTGAGACGACTAACATCCTCGATGCTGCATGTGAATTGCCAAACAAAGCAACAAGAATTTCAGAGCTCACAACAAAGCTCACAGACCACCAATACAACATTAAGGATTTTGCAATCATAAACACATCTGATTCCAGAAAAATTATAGATACTGGATCAAAATTTTCCTGGATTAAGGCGGATCCTACATTTGAGGGGCTGAAGCAGATCATTTTCGAACCCCAAGAACGAGTAAAGATTCAGGAAAACAATCCTTTTGAGGATAGGAAAAAATTATATTTCGATTCTATAAAAATTGTTGGTAGTAAAAATTTTATTGTTCCTGACGTAGAAATTCCTTTAAATAGAGAGTTGGTTACTGTTATTGGAGGTCGTGGAAGTGGAAAGAGTGCCCTACTTGAATCCATTGCTTTTTTGAACGAAGAACACACAAAACAAGATCAAAACAATAAACCCAAAATAATTGAATTTTATAGGCAGAACATAGAGGGCAAAGAACCGGCTCCTGGTTTCGATTTGGAGATCGAACTCATTGACAAAGATCAGAACAAAGAGCAACACAAAAAATCTCTTGATGATGAGGAGGGTTTGGAGCTACCCTTTTTATACATCGGACAGGAGCAATTAAGTGCACTTGCAACAAATGATAGGGAGCTAACTGAAAAAATTTGCGAACTAATCAATCTTGATTTTGCCGAACTTAAAAAAACCGAACTGGTTGAACAAGCTAGGGGATATATTGCAAATATAGAAAACACGGAGGCGGAACTAACCGATCTTTACCGCAAGTATTCTGACTACAAAGATGGTGATTTTGGTCAATGGTTACGCAAATTTATAGAGAAAAAGGAGGAACAAAAAAAGAAGCTCTCTTCAAAAGAAACGAAAGACATATTGGACGATATTAGTAAGGCAACCGAACGAGGGTTAAAGTTAAAAGATTTTAAACAAAATCTTGAACAACTAAAACTTGATCTTAAAAATGTTGGATTAAATAAGCAAATAGCCGCCTTAAATAAGGCACTTAAAAATCTCTCTCCAGAAGATAGTGTTGGTATTCCTATCATTGACCTCGCGCCACAAGAAAAATTTATTGAGGAGAAGCAGTCTGTAATTGATGAGGAGATGGCAAAATTACGAGCTTTAATTATTGAGAAAAAGAACGCATTGATGGCACTTGGTCTTAAGGAAGACATTAGTGTACTGATCCAATCGGCAGAAACTATTGAGAGAGAAATAAATAATGCCAAAAAAGACAAGACGATTTATGAAAAGAAATTAGCTTATCTCAAAGAAATGACAACTACACGAAATCGCCTCTTTGCATTAATTGAGGAATATTTGAACGACAATACGGAAGAAATAGATAAAAAGTATATTGAATTTAGAGGATCGCGTGACGAATCAACGATGGAAGAAAAAGATTTATTCTCAAATATCATCAAAGACGTATCAGTGGAAGGGACGGTTACTTTCGATCAAAACACATTCGCAGAACATCTACTCGAAAACTGTTTTGATAAGCGCGTGGTAAAAAATATAGAGGACGTAAAGGTGTCAATAGCAAAAAAGAACGAAAAGGGTGGAGCAAAAGATATTACGCTTGAAAACCTGAGAAAATGGGTTGAGGAAGAATTGGATACCTTTTTATTGTCCGATTCTTTAAATTCGCGAGGTAGAAATAATTTGATAGATTTTCTTTTTACGAGATGGGCCGAATTTTTGGGGGTGAAGGCAATTGTCAAATTGAAGGGTGTTCCTACCGAGAAACTTTCTGTTGGTCAAAGAGGAACGCTGTTACTTAAAATCTATCTCGCAACAGCAACAGTCAAACAAATATTTATTGTTGATCAGCCAGAGGATAATTTAGACAACCAATTCATTATGAACGAACTCGTACCTCTTATTCGTCAGATTAAAAAGTCGCGCCAAGTTATACTGTCTACTCATAATGCAAACTTGGTCGTAAATGCAGATGCGGAACAAATTATAGTTGCTCGTCTTGATAGCGACCGGAGAGATTATCCAAGTGGGAGCATAGAAGACAATATTATTAACACGAGTATCAAGGAAATTCTCGAAGGTGGCGAGGATGCGTTTAGGAGCCGTGAAAATAAATACGGGATGGGGGTTATTTAATAGCCCCGCCAAAAAAATTCGCCAGTCGAAGCGAGGGCGCGGCGGAGGGGCGGAGCGTCAAAATTCAGCGTTCGGATTTCGTTCATCGTTCGGAGCCAGTTGGCACTTAATACACCAATTAAGGTTAATAATAAATAAATTATTAAGATGGGTATAATCCTTAAAGGAAAGATTAAAGGGGAAAAAGCAACCAAAATTGTCCGATTTGGAAATGTAAAAAGTGTGGGTGTGGGAGATACAAACTATTTCATTGAAAATTTTAGAGGGATAAACGGGAGAATCGAACAATCAAGAAACGCAGGATTTCACATAGAGTCAATGTCTCTTCAATTACAACTAATTGATTTGTGGCTAAGAGAACTTATCAAAGAAAGAACTGGTGAGCAGTTTACCTTCGGAGAAAAACATCTTTTTGGAAAAATTATAGAAAAATCTAAACAATTGTTACCGCCAAAACTTTATGACAGAATTGATGCTTTCAACAAAGGCAGAATAGAAACTATTCACAATTTCATTTATGGTGGCACAAACTATGATAAAATAGAGAATATTTCTAAAAGAAATAATTCGCTACATTCCGAAATCTTCAAATTTGTTGTTAAAGAGGTGTCTCATAAATATGAGAAATAAAATATGTATCACGGAATAATTATTGACCAAGAATTTACTGACCAATTGTTTCCGAACACATTTAAAGTATTTGCCGAGAAGAAAGATGGAAGTTGGACGATTTACGGCGTAGAAATAGAGGATTCGAAGCTGGGTAAAGCTATAAACGATGTCAAGAATGCAATGAAACAGGGGAATTGGTACGCCCACTTTTATAAAGGTGGGGCGCTTTGGGTAGTCTTTAAGGATAAAACTTTTAGGGTAAAGCCTGATAAATCAACATGGGGTCCAATCATAGAGTATGGTCAGAGGTTAAAGATACCTGAGGAGCAGTTGGATTTTCAGCCTAATAGATTTCAAGACGAACAGCATTATTTCTCTGAAAAGTATTTTAAGTAATCTAATTCCTCTCTGATCTGAACTACAAGCCTAAAGTCTGAAAAAGCTTTGAAAATATGAGACAACTGCTTGGTTATTTTAGTATTACGATTCTCGAGCTAATCGCAACAACCCCGTCTTAAAGACTCCTTTTTCCACTCTCCTGTTCCTAGTCTTACTTCGTGGCTGTAACAATTTCTGATGGTAAGGAAAAGAAAAACTTAGGAACCTCCCTTTTTACATCTTTGAACCCGGTTTCTTTTACATATGATTCCGTCAAAATCGGTCTGCATCCAAACCACATGGCCGGACTTAGTTTATAGAGCGTCTCCGCAAAAACAGGTGAACTGTCCTTCTTACTGAAATTAACCAGAACAAGTTTTCCTCCATTTTTGAGAACACGATAGAATTCTTTAAGAACAACGGTAATATCTGCCAACGGAATAAGATCCAGCATGTAACTGTTGTAGAGGATGTCAAAGGTTTCATCAGGATAGGGCAGTTTACGGGTGTCGCCTTCTTTCAACTCAAAATTTGTAAAACCATTCTTGGTGGCTAGTTTCCTCGTTTTCCCGAGCATTTTCGGCGAAAGATCAATTCCGTGTACAATATTATCTTTGTCGACTTTTTTGAGGATTTTCGAAAATGTGTAGCCGAGACCCACAGCTACTTCTAAAACCTTATCATTAGGTTGTATCCGGGCTAACTCCAACGCCCTTGAATGATGCTTCCCCTCAATTATGTTTGCAAGTGAGTAGAAATAACTGGCAAAATCATAAATTTTTCTTATTTGGTTTACTTTCAGCGGGACTTCGATTACCCCGTTTTGAGTTTTTTGTTCTGTCATATATTTTCTGATAATTTATTAAGTGCTTCTTTCATCTTTTTTAGACAGGACACCGTAAGTAACAACCTCGCCATTTCAAAGAGGGCGGGAGCTCCTATCTTTCCCTAACCGAACACAAATTACCTTAATTTCCGGTTATTTAATCCTCCAAGAATGCTTTTAACGGTCTGATCCAGCTCTTCTGCTTTAATAAGAGCAATGCACGATATTTTACCGTCGGTTTCTCCGGTTACTACCGCCAATTTATCCCCGGCTTTAATCTGCGCCCTTTCCCTTATTTCTTTGGGTAAGACCATTTGTCCCCGTTCATCTATAGAAACAACCGCTTCTACTTTGCAGCAGCCTAAAATATTTTTATTTTGCATTGTCATAACTTTTACCCCCTTTTACATTCTGACTAGTCTGATAAATCAGAACGTGCTGATAAGATACGGGAGAAGTTAAAAATTGTCAAGCGTTTTTTTTTATAGACGTAAAAAGACGGTAGATCAAGAAAAACACCATCCAGGATGATATACTATATATATGCCCGAAATTAAAACCAAGGCGGTTTTAACCTGTCCAAAATGCGATTTCCGACAAGAGGCAGAAATGCCTACGGATGCCTGCCAATATTTCTATAAATGTGTTCACTGTGGTGCTCTGCTAAAACCCAAAGAGGGGGATTGTTGTGTTTTCTGTTCATATGCCGATACTAAGTGCCCTTCCAAATAATTAGAAAACCGGCAGTAACCCGGAATAATTGGGGGGGGGGTCACTTGGTCCGATCTACGGGTACTTATTAAGTAGTATGCTTATCGAAAGGCGGTGATAGTGTGTTAAATGCCAAAGCGTTTGCCAATGCAACAACAGTAGTGACGGCTGTTTTTTATGCAGCCTGCTGGTTCCTGTCTTCGTTCGCGCCGAATCTAATTTTCGGTATTGCGAAGGCGTGGATGCATAGTATCAACATAGAAAGTCTACGGGCGACAACAAGCATGTCTTTTGGGACTATCTTGTGGGGTCTTATTTCCATCAGCCTTCTGACTTGGGTAACAACGTACGCCGTTATACGGCTGTACAACAAGTGGGCGGGGAAATAATTCTCTAAATATTTGCCGCTTTTGTTGATAGCGTTATTTGTTTTAACTTTTCTCTTGTTAATTCTGCCCCTTACAGGGTTCTGGTTGTTGTTGCTACAGAGTACAATATACGCATGATAATAAAAAAGAAAAACATGGCTCAAATATTTTCAGGCAATACTTGACGGAAAGAAAAATTACGAACTTAGACTGGCCGACTGGGAGTGCAACGAAGGCGACACATTATTGCTTAAAGAGTGGGATCCCGAAACTAAAAGCTACACCGGAAGAGAGGTATCGAAAAAAATAAAGTATGTCGCAAGATTTAAAATTAACGACCTATTCTGGCCGAGAGAAGATATTGAAAGATACGGTCTTCAGGTAATTTCACTTGAGTAAAATTTCCGGGTGACCGCGTTGTCTCTTCCGGTACTTGTGTTTGTTAACTCCGCACTTTTTTTATAAAATAATCGCGTGAAAGTATTAGTGATCTACGACTCAATGTACGGAAATACCAAAAAAGTTGCGGAGACCGTTGCTGAAAATCTTAAGCATTTTCATGGTGTAGAGCTGCTTGCAGTTACAGATTTGGATTCTAAAATTCTGTCCGACACTGATTTTTTGGTTGTCGGAACGCCCACTCAGGGAGGCAGACCAACGGAGAATATTCAGAAGTTTTTAGACCGGCTGGAAATGAACAGTCTACAGGGCACAAAAGTTGCGGCATTTGATACAAGATTTTCCGAACAAAATCAAAATTTCGCGCTGAGAACGCTTTTGAGAACCGTAGGTTACGCGGCTCCGCGTATTACTGATGCATTAAAAATAAAGGGTGGGGATCTTGTAGCACCCCCTGAAGGATTTATAGTTTCCAACAAAAAAGGACCGCTTGCCAACGGAGAGTTAGAGCGGGCGAAAACCTGGGCAATTTCTCTCGCAACACTATAAATAAGCGAGTCCCGTCGTTAAGATCGTTTCTTCTGCACATGATAAATACTGTTCACACCCTTTGAGTACTCTACTGAGAATTCCAATCCGTTATTTGTAAGTCTGGGGTTGATATTCTCCACATAAATTTCGTGCTGTGGAGCAATTACCTTTACACCGAATGCCCGGCTATAATCCTCGGCAATATTCTTACTCATACCTTCGGTGTCAGTAGAATCTCCTTCTTCCCCCGTAAGGCAGGACATAAGAATGATTGTCGCGTTGTCCGTAAAAAACTCGTGTCTTTCTGGATCAATACTCTGTAGATGCCCGGAGTGAACATTTCCCTCACTGCCGGGAAGACCGAATTCCATACTAAATCTGTCACCATGGGCGCCCAAGATTGCAAAGGACATTTCACCGTATGTGTCCGTAACTTTTTTTAAACGCCTCAATATACCTTTTCTACTATTTTCTTCGTATACCCTAAATGCATACGGGGTACGCAGTTTTTCAGAAAAGAATTTCAAGTGTTCATAAACGTTTGCATAGACATGCGAGTGTTGGTAGAAAGTACCGTTATAATCGGCGCCCGCGAGTAACATAACTCCGTACGGTGTATCCTTTTTTTCGTACTGCATGTCCTGCGCAAGAAGTATCTCTGCGGGGTATCTTCCAAAGTGATGAATACCGAATTCTTTAGTCAATCGTCCCGTAATACCCTCCGAAGCTTTTTCCAAGCCGTAAATGTGTTTGAGATTTAATGAAATGATATGAGACAACATGCCCCCTTCGCACCCCTGTATCCACGATGTTAGGTATTTATCGGTCATGTCACCTAATTGAAAGTTTTCCAGGTATTTATTAATCACGTAATGTCCAAAAAACGAGCTGTCCGGGTCCTCAAGTACAATACACTCGGAAAAGTATTCTAACCCTTTTCCAAGGAGATCTTGATCCATCAACAGGCTGTTTAAAAAATCGTCGAACTTAGCACTAATACCGTCAGGGGTGTTTTCTTGGGAGAAATAACTTCCGATAGTTTTTGTGTACCATTCCGGCACTCTACGTTCAAAACGCACTCTATCCAGCACATACTCCAATGCCTCTGCTTCGTGACCTTTTAAGATCGTGTCCGTCCAATTTTCACCCCCGAGTTCCGCACAGTCCAGACATATACCAATACCCAGTTTTCTTTTGAGTAAAGAATCATCTTCTATTAAAGCTTTAACGTAATTTGTGTTAGTTTTCACAATCTCGGCGAGCTTTAAAGAAACGGGACGAAAACCGGGATCATAAAACTGGATGTTGGGTTCTGACATTATTCGATGAATGGAATGAAGTGTGCTATAGGGATCGCCGGACGCCGCGCCGGCTTTCAAAATCTCCAAAGCCACGCCCGCCTCCTCAGTATTTTCTGAAAAAATCCGTGTTTCCCCGAAATTCAGAGCATGAACCCCCGCCATATCTTTATCGTCCGCAGCGTACCGTTTTAAAGCTTCTGCAGAATCTACTAAGATTCTGACGCGCGACTCTTCGAGCTCTTTACTGATAGATGGTTCCCAATATGCGAGCTGATCAAGTTTCTCAAGAAAATTTAACGCGAGTAGTAGGGTCTCGTAATGGTCGGGGTCACTCAAGGCGTAAACGACCATGCCCTCACTTTTCTTAAGTTCCTCCACAAAATAGGCACCTTCCTCCGCAGTATCAATGTGCATGGCCATATAAAGTTCCTCGATTTGTTGATGGTATTCCGAACGCTTACTTTCCTGATCTGCCGAATCAGAAGTGTTTTCGGTTGTGTCACTATCGTAAATTTGATCGACTTTTTCGGGATACATACTCTAAATAATTGTAGCTCAAAAGGGTAGCCACACACAGCCCAAATCGACTATTACACCCCATAGTTTCCCAAACCAAAAGTTCGTGTTAGAATACCGGTGTCCTAAAGATAATTCAAATCCCCCGGTTCTTCAAACAATAAGTTGACGAATTCGGAAGTATCACAAAAGGAGATGGCGATGGAAACTTGGTTAGTGGCTCTTATTAGCCTACTGATAGGATCGGTTGTCGGAGCAACAACCACCTACTTCTTTATGCTGAAGAATCCCAAAAAGCCTCCCATGAGCTACGATGAGTACAGGCGAATATTTCGCGACTCGAGAAACTCGACCTTGATCATCGGATCATTGAAAGCTATGGGTAAAGGTGACCTTTCTTATCCGCGTTGGAGGGATGTACTCAGGCTTTATAAAAACTCCGATGCGATTAGTCCAATCGAGTATTACGGGATCTGGATTATTGCCCGGAGATTTAAGAAAGAAAAAGAGGTTCTACAGAGGTTCCCCAACTGCCAGGAAATCTATAAGCGCATTATAAAAGGAGAACCTCCCAATAAAACACGGGAATAGCTTCTCCTGCCACAAGCACCTGTTTTCAAAAAACTCAGGTGCTTTTTTTATGCCCGGTCAGCCGACTAGAGCAAGCCATCTCACAACCCGGAACCTTCCTGAATTTTTCCTAAAATATACCGGGCCTTCTCGTTACCGGGATCCAACTCTAAAACTTTTCCCAGATAAAAAACCGCCCCCTCTATATTATTTCTATTAACTTCAATTTCCGACATATTAAAGTATGACTGCCACATGTCGGGATAGGTCTTCATGTTCTCAAGAAAATGTTCTTCCGCTTTTTCCGTCATTCCGAGCCTAAGGTAGCTTAATCCCAGGTTGTTTCGAGCCCCGGGGTAGTCTCCGTTTCTTAGTTTTAGGGCAATTTCAGATTCTTCGGCGGCCTTTTCAAAATCTTTGTTCTCGATGTAATAGTCGGCCAAAACTTTGTGCGCCCGGGGACTGTTTGGAACTTCTCGTGTTGTCGACACCCACAGTTTTTCGGGAGTGGACCATTCAACATTTCTGGTTACTACTTTTATAGAATACGGCACCAATATCACGGCGGTAATGAAAATAGCTAGGTGTTTGAACCCGAGCTTAGTCTCAAGCATCCCAAGAAGTACTGCCAATAACATACAAAATCCGATAGTGGCCAGATATAAGTACCTTTCGGCAAAGTAGCTCGAAATAAGCACGGGGCTGAAGGTAAGCGAAAGGGCTACCGGGATAAAAAGCAGAAGTCCCGATATCTCAGGTTTTCGTTTCCTCAGATAGTATGCCAAACCGAAAAAGGTCAGTGTAAAAATCCACATGAGCAAAAAACCTGCGTCCGTTATTACATCCCCCTCATGAAAGATCGAAAGGTCACGAGGAAAAATAAGAAGTCTGAAATTCGAGTAAAGTGTGTAAGGAAATCTAAAAAAATACGGCATCGCGGAGGCGACGTTCGCTTCGGAAGAACCGGACAGGTAAGAAACCCTATTACCGTACTGCCCGTATTTATAGAGAAAATTCACTGCCGTTAAGGGAACAAGAAACGCGACGTTTTTTAACGAACTACCGAAACTTTTCTTTTCCAGAATAAACCTGTCTATGATAAATATCAAAGGCACGAACGAAATAACAAAATTGCTCCCCACCACAAATATTCCGAAGGCGCCGGAAACGACTGAGCTTAACATGTAAATTTTTCTGCCTGAGCTTTTATAAAGGTAATAAAAGATTGCCATAATTAAAAAAACACCGGCCTCCGAAGAATAATTTGACGCCGATATCCAGGAAACAGCTTCGGTATTAACCGGAAACGCCGCGAATAAGAAAGCCGCCAAAGCACCTGTCTTTCTTCCAAACAACAACGTTCCCAAAATAAAAACCAGGAGCGAGTTTATTAAATGGTAAAAAATTGAAACTATATGAAGGGGCACCGGACTTAAACCGAAAAATTTGAAGGACAAAGCACACACCACGGCCTGCATTTTCATCGAACGGAAAGATGCAGTAAGATCTCTTACCTGCGGGTTGTCACGAAACCCCAAAATGTCATCGGCCACAAACTGTCCCTTTAAGGAATTGAAATATAAGACTGACACCAGAACCAAGAGTCCGAGTATTATCAACTTATTATTTTTTAGTATTGAAAATACTTCCGGAAGAGATTTAATTTTTTTCTCCGCACTATCCGGATGCACAGTCTCAATTATTTTGCCCACGTCTTTTCCGGATTTTTTAATGTAAGACAAAATTTCTTCCTGCGAAATTCCGGTCTTTTTTGAGAGTTCCTCAAGAGGTGTGTTTTTGTAAGCTCCTTTTAGGAATTTTTTCTGGCTTTTTGTAATTTTTGACATGTTTATGGGTCAGTGAACCTACACTTTTCTCAATTTACATCATTTTATTGGAAATTTGTACCCGATACCCCTTTGTGAAAACCGGGAAAAACTTGCCCTAAAATGCTATATTATTACCCAACTACCCGCGTCTATCAATAAATGGCGTGATTGAGCACTTTCACAATCAAAAGAGAGGAGGAAAGATGGTCGGAAAAGGTTCGTTGGGGCTGAGTGAAAGCCTGGCAGAGACTTATTTGGGCTGTCCCAAAAAGTATTGGTTTTCACATGTCAGGAAGCTGCCGGAAAAGACCGATTACCAACGGTTAATGGGCATAACTGTGCATCGGTTTATCGCAAAAATGCACTCCTCAAGACAGAATCCACTCTATTATCAAACTGTAGACAACGCAAGAAAGGCATGGTTTTGGACCTGGCGTTACACTCTTGAAAAAAACGGCCCGAATATGCTTGTTCACTCTAAAAAAGATGGGGAAGATTTCGGAGTGGCCGGGTGGATCTGCATAGACAACTATTGGAAACGGAACATCGACGAACCGGCACCGCTGCATGTTGAAAAAAGATATGAAATGCCGTTGTTCCCGATGGTGAAGTTTGCCGGGCGTCTTGATCAGATCAGGGCAATGCCTCTTGAAAAAATAGCTGATATCAGACCTGAATTGATCGTCAACGGACGATTAATAGAGGGGTACGATCCGGTGGCCATAATCGACCTAAAGACCGGGAAAGAATCGTACGACCCACGTAGATTCAACCCTGACATCACTGACCTCGCTTTGGCGGCCTATCAATTTGAACTGCACGAAAACCTTCAGATAACCGCGTATTGTTGGCTTTATTTTCAGGTGTACGGAAGGCTGCCCGTAGCTTTCTACTGGTATCACTTGAGAAGCGGTAAAGCCTTCATGACGTACAGAAACAAAAGCGATTTTCAAACGTTTCTGGAAATCATGAAATACGTAGCGAACGGTATTAAGGCAGAATCGTACCCCAAACACCCCACACCACGTTGCCGAAAATGCGACTACTTTCAAGAATGCGCCGCACTTAGACCTGACCGTCCGCTCATGATCACAGAACCAAGCGACGGGATAAATTTAGGCGGTGAGATTACAGTTTGGCCCCAAACATCGCCTGTGAAGACCCGTCAGCTACGACTCAAATTTCCGTCCGCGAACGACAATTAAAAGGAAGGTGAGTAACTTTTATGTAAGGCGCCCCAGATGAGAATATTTCTTATCTCCGGTGCCTTTTTTTATTGGGGAAGCAGTTGATATACTATTTAAACCAGGGGGTGATTTTCAATGAAAGGTTTCTTAAATTTTATTAGAGAACAAGGTGTTGTGGGTTTGGCTGTCGGATTTATTTTAGGCGGCGCGGTGTCCAAATTAGTTGCATCTTTGGTAGGGGATATTATCAGTCCTTTGCTGGCACTGGCATTAAAAAATATCGAGAACCTTCAGGGCGCTTATCTTCAGGTGGGCTCGGCAAAAATAATGTGGGGCAGCTTTTTGAATGTCCTGATAGATTTCGTTGTAGTAGCATTCGTAGTGTATTTAGCTATAAAACTTCTAAAATTGGATAAACTGGATAAGAAAAAGGCTTAATTTTGACTTTGGCCGGGCGTTTATTTTTCTATTTGCCGTTAGACGCCGCCCAGAATTCAAGCGCCACAAAAGATACGTATATCATCACAAGAACGATGCCCTCTTTTCTTGAGATCGTGTTTTTTGACCTCGCAAAGAAATAGAAACAGACCAGGGCGATAAGAATAAATATCAGGCTCTGTAGAAAATTATTTGTGAGGGTGACCGTGCCTCCGTTCATGAATACCAGTCCTCCGAATATCAGAGTATTCGCAGACGCCGAACCTATGTAATCTCCGAAAGCCACGTCTTTCTTGTTTTGTCTTATACCCCTTAAAGCAAGAAAAAATTCAGGAAGGTTCGTGCCGATGGATAACACCACGATGCTCAGTAAAAACGGAGATACTTTTATAATCTCGGAGAATGCTATCGTTTCCCTTACTATGTACTCACTTCCAAAAAAAACTATAACCAATCCGGCCAATATTTTTAATATATTTTGGATGTGTGTTTTCCCGTCGGTCTTTAGCGAAGCTTGAATGGTCTCAACTTTCTCTATAAGATTTTGCTTTCGTTGAACAATGTATAAAGTCGAGATGTAGAGAAGGATCATAAGTACCGCTTCGAACATTCCAACCTTTTTATCGGCCACCAACAATGCCGGTGCAACACACACAATCATTGCTGATAACAGCCCTTTTTGGTCCATACGGTGACTAAGATTTATTCCGTTGCCGAATATCGCCAAAACGGGGATTATCAGCAGAAAAATGACCACTATTCCGCCAAGGAGGTTGCCCACAAAAATCTGGGGGTCGCGTTCAACTACCGACGTCACACCTACCGCGATCTCCGGTATCGAGGTCAGCAGGCCGAGCACAAAAAATGATAGAGCAAAGGTTGAGATCTTTAGTACTTTTGAGGCTTTTTCAACTGCTGAAATTATCAAACCCGAACCCAGCCACAATACAAAGAACATGAAGAAGTACACTAACGCGCGGAGCAGGATTACCATTAATTAATTATCCAGTATAAATTTTTTAATTCAACATTGGGTAGGACCGTTAAGGCAGGAACGTTCTTAAGAGACTGCCCCCATAAGCAAACATCAGCGCGCCGATAAAGTTCGCGATTAACGCGGTCCACGTATATTTCCAGAGCGAAACCTTGTACATGCCTCCGATCACACTCACTATTTTTCCTCCGTACCCCGGTAAAAATCTTCCGAATATTAAAAACATCGTCGAATTTACGGGAAATTTTTTCTTTATTATCGGAATGGTGAAAGTCTTACCTTTTGTACCCGTAACGTCCCTGACTTTTAAACCCAGGAAATATTCCACCAACGCGGCAATCGTGTTTCCCACCGTAGCCAAGATAGTTCCGATCAATGTGCCAAAAACCAGACCGTTAACAATGGTGAGTGAGTCTGTAGGTACGGGTGTAACGCTGAACACACCGTACAGACCGACGCTTATTAACGGTCCCAGTAATCCCGTTGATTTAAGGAGAAATTCCAGGTTGTTGAAATATCTTAAGGCCAAAACCACGATAATACCGGAAATCAGGACACCCACGATCGTCCAACTCGCAGTCTTTTTTTCTTCATCCATATGGAAAATTATACTTCATTTAGACCCTGTTGAAGAACCAGGCGAAAATTTTGATATACTCAGGACAAGTCCCGATATTTAACAAATAACGCATGAACAATAAAAAGGTCTTTATCATCGCCCTTACACTAATTACCGCCGCGGGAATATTTTTCCGGTTGTGGCACATAGAATTCGGCCTCCCCCACAGCTTTTACGCAGACGAGCCCGAAATAGCAGAACTTGCCATAAAATATACCTACGAACTTAAGTCGATAGTAAGCGAAGGTGACTACTATAAATTGATTCCCATATCCTATGTTTATGGAACGTTTCCTTCATACCTTTTTACGTTTTTCACAATGGGTTTCAGCAAAATATCAAATGTTATTGGAACGCCGGCAACCAAATATGAACTTTACGTAGCCATGAGAGTCTTCAACGCGCTATTAAGTTTTTTGATAGCTCCGGTCATAGCTTTTATATTTTATAAACAAACAAAGAGAAGGTGGTCGACAATCATTCTGTATTTTCTGCTCGCATTAAACTGGAAATTGATAGTACACGCTCATTACATTAACGCCGATATAATATTAGCTTTACTAATTTCGTTGTCTTTTCTCACTTCCCTCCTCTATGTCGAAAAAGAGAAAAACGATAAGGCGCTTACCATAATAACGGGCGTGCTTATAGGCCTGGCCGTCGGTACAAAAATCACTTCTCTGATCGCACTTCCGCTCTACATTTGGATATTTTATAAAAAGGGACAGTTTAGGAATGTGGCGGTTCTCCTTCTTATGGCCTTGGGCACGTTTATTTTGTCGAACCCCTTCTCTATTATTTTCGCGCATGATTTTGTTTACAGAATTTACGAAATGGTCTTCAAAGAAGGCGGATTGGTATTCGACTCAGTAGATTATGGATATCTAAAATATATTTATGCACTACGTCTTATGGCTTCCGGAGCTATAGTGCTTTTGTCACTTGTCGGAATTTTCTCAAAGAAAAAGAATAAATTTGATTTTTTTCTTGTACTCAATATTGTCGTTTACCTGATTTTTTTCTCCATACAATCAAGAAGAGTTGACCGCTGGCTTCTTCCCGTATTACCTGCGGTTTTGTATTTTTCGGTATGGGGGATGGAAAAACTTGAGTCAAGAGTTGGACGGTTTATGTCTTACTTTTTTATTATCGTGGCGTTGGGATACTACCTATATTTTCCATCGGCTCTACTAACACAATTCCGGAGGTGGACACCCAAATCCGAAGCCTACCTGTGGATGAGAGAAAACACCCCGCCTCTTTCAACAAAGCTTGTCTACACCGAGGAAGGATTGGATCCCATGAATAAATTGCCCGAGGCAAAAGTTTATCAATATGAGGTTTATTCTTCGAAAAATGCACAGCTTTTCTATCCCAAAGATCCTTCCTATTACGATTACGTTGTAGTGTCATCGAGACCTATGGAAAACCACAGCCGTCCGGAAGTCAAAGAAACGTATCCCGAATATTACTTAAGGTGGAACGGTTTCGTCAGGACTTTAAACACTCCGGAGAAGTTTGAACTCGCTAAGGATTTCTCTTTGTCAAAACCGAACTTAATTCCGTTGTCGGACGTGTTCATATACAGGAATTTGGATAAAAAGCCTCTGCCTGTTTCCGGGGTAATTCCCTTTTTACAGACTAAAGATAATCTCTGAGACGCTTACTCCTCGAAGGATGTCTGAGTTTCCTTAAAGCCTTGGCCTCTATTTGTCGAATTCTTTCGCGGGTGACACCGAACTCTTTGCCAACTTCCTCTAATGTGCGGGTACGCCCATCTTTTAACCCGAACCTCAGTTCCAAAACTTTTCTTTCTCTCGGATTTAAGGACTGCAAAACTTCATCTATGTGTCCTTTCAATAATTCCCGGCTGGCCGCCTCAAAAGGAGACAATGTTGTTTCGTCTTCAATAAATTCTTTTAATCTGGTATCTTCCTCTTTTCCCACCGGTGTTTCTAGAGATGTAACATCCTGAGCGATTTTTACGATATCGTGGGCTTTCTCCGGCTCTATTCCCATAACCTTGGCTACTTCTTCTGGGGTCGGTGTCCTTTCAAATTTTTGTTCTAGCTCGCGTTCGATTTTTTTATACTTGTGAATTGTTTCTACCATGTGAACGGGAACACGTATCGTTTTGGCCTGGTCGGCAATTGCTCTGGTAATGGCCTGTCTGATCCACCACGTCGCGTAGGTGGAGAATTTAAATCCCCGGCGCCAGTCGAATTTGTCGACGGCCTTCATTAACCCCATGTTTCCTTCCTGAATAAGGTCTAAGAACTGCAAGCCACGCCCCATGTGTTTTTTGGCAATCGAAACAACAAGACGAGTATTGGCTTTTATTAGCATTTCATGTGCACGAGCTCCTTCTCTGTCGTTTGTACCGTGGGAAAATGCTTCAATCTCCTTCACTTCCCTCTCTTTAAGACCCATTTCCTTAGAAATATCCTTAGGGCTCGGTTTCTTATTTCCGGCATGCTGCATCTCTTTAATCATTTTTTTGTATCTTATAACCTCGGCTTTTTTCGCCAAATCCACTTCTTCAACCGATGTAAGTAAACTGTAGTTACCTATTTCTCTCAGATACATCCTTACCGGGTCGGAGCTCACTGTCTTATCAAGTTTTATCTGTGAAAGATCAATATCTTCAAATTTGTGAATTTTCTCGGCTTCTTTTTCGGAAGTCACATCAAAAACGTCGACTCCGGCATCGACTAGTTTCTCGTAAAGGAAATCAAGTGTCTCAAGCTCTTCTTCAGCTTGGGGAAATAACTCAAGTATGTTGTCCAGTGTCAGAAATCCTTGTTTTTTTCCTTTAGTTACGATACGGGAAATGACTGCGTCACTTATTGCGCCTTTGCCTTTTTTTTCTTCAGGCTCTTTAGATTTTTTTACCATGTTTAATAATTAGGAAAATTTATACTTTATAGGAACAATTTCTTAAGTTTTTCTACTTTTTTCGTTAGTTTTAGAACCAGATCCCAATCTTTTTCCAGTTCTGCAACTTTAATCTTCTCCGTCAAGGCTTTCACTGCTCTTTTAGCAGAATCTTTTTTAATACGTTTAAAGACACTATCAATCTCCCTCTCAAGTATTTGAGGGGAATCGACCTCAATAATACCATCAAAATCCCAAAGGTAAAGTTCCGAAATGTTGTCATGATAGCCTTCTTCGGCTTTTTTTATGACTTGTTTAATGTTGAACGATTTCCTGTCTTCTTTTAAGTAGGCGACTAAGGCCTTATGTATGTTAACCACTATAGGGTTTATGAAATCCTCAACGTCCATTTTATACGCGTATTCACGCATTATGTCAATATCCGCCTTTAATAACAGAGCAAGAAAGTAGCCCTCGGGGTTGTCCCTTGATAGTAGGGGCAGTTTTTGTTCGTCTTCTGCGGAACCGCTGTAGTCGCCTAAAGAACCACCTTTGAACATTGTGACTACAGTGTCTTCGGAAAGCCCGAGTTCCGTTGCCAACATCTTGGAATAGTGATCCACTATAACCGGGTTATTTATCTTTGAAAAAACAGGGACGAGTGCCTCTAGAATAAGCTTTTTCCCCAAAGCGGACTCTTTGCTATTCGCCTTAAGGGTGCTAGATATGTAAAAATCGTAAACATCGACCGCGTCACGTATAGCTATCTTGGCTTTTTCCGGGTCGGCCTTAAGAACCTCATCCAGATCTTTATGGGGTGAGGGGATTATAGCCACTTTTATATTGAACCCCATTCTTTCAGCTATCTCTACCGCGCGGTAAACGGCATGCACCCCGGCCGAATCGGCGTCGAAACAAAACGTCAGGTCGTTGGTGTATCTTTGCAGGATCTTGAGCTGGGCCTCTGCTAAAGCGGTCCCTGACGAAGCCACAATGTTTTTTATTCCTTCCTGATACGCACTGATAACATCCATCTGGCCCTCCACTATAACGGCGCCGTGCTTTTTAATGTCTATTTTGGCGTTAACCAGATTAAACAAAAATGTACCTTTATGAAATGCCGCAGTTTCAGACGTATTCAGGTACTTCGGCTCACGGTCCAATATAGTTCTGCCGTTAAAACCGACGATATTCCCATCTATTCCCTTGAAGGGAAAAACTACTCTCCCGCGGAACTTATCGATGTAACCTTCGCCTGAGCTTTTTTCGGAAATTACTCCCGCATCCAGCATTTCGTTCTCATGAATACCCTGCTTTTTGAGAAATTTATGTAGAGAGTCCCAGGTGTCCGGAGCATAACCCATCTGAAAAAAATCGATTGTCTCGGGGGTCAGTTTTCTTTTCTGCGTTAAATATTCAAGGCCGATCTTTCCCTGAGGGTGTTTGGTCAATATGTAGTGATAATACTTAGCCGACAGGCTGTTTATCTGGTAAAGTTCCTTCCTTTTGGCTGACTCGGGGTCGTAATCCTTTTTTTCCAGTTTTATTCCTGCTTTAACGGCCAACTGTTCGAGTGCAGCCGAGAATTCAATGCCTTCTATTTTTTCGACAAATTTAAAAATGTCGCCCGCTTCACCGCAACCGAAACACTTAAAAATCTGAAGCTCGGGGGAAACCATAAAAGACGGTGTATTTTCTGAATGGAAGGGACAAATACCTTTATAGTTTCGTCCCGCTTTTTTCAAACTGACATACGAGCCTATAAGGTCGACAATGTCTATTTTCTGCTTGATCTCGTTAATCGTGTCCATTGTTCTTTGTATAGCATACCTCGGTTCAAATCACAAACAAAACCCAAAAAAGGTTTTTGTAGTGGCATATAAACGGCATTTTAAGCTTTGTGTTATCGTCCTATAGTACTTTACCAAACGACTATGGGGTGTTATAATGTCGGAGCTTCTAATGAAGCCGAAATCATCGGCACTTTGAAAATCCCTATATCAGGAGGAAAAGGTGAGAACTTTTGTTCGTTTGTTTGTAGCCCTGTGTTTATTTGCAGTACTTGGTGCTGCCGCTTTATCTGCCAACGCGCAGGAAGGCGAAACGAAAGTCATTGAGGTGAAAGAAAGCAGCCTCAGAGACCGTGGGTGTGACGGTTCGGTCTGGGAGTTTATTATTAACCAGGTCGACCCGCCCGAGTCAGCCCCTGCCAGTATCACAGTGACCTGGAAAAATGGGGTTACGGAGGTCGTAAACAAATATAAGACTTCCGGCGGAGCTATTCACTACCAAACTTCGTCGAATCTTGATTCGACGATTGAAAATGCGGTAACCAACATATACACCGAATGGACGGGACAGTTTGTATTGTCTCACGGACCCTGTGGTTCGGAAGACACTCCCACACCTACAACTGTGGTGACAACAAGTGTCCCTACTACAGAGACACCAACTGAAACGGCTACAGTCACAAAAACCCCGACGGAGACTTTAACACCTACCGAACCCGTTACTCCGACGGAGACCGAAACGGTTACCATTACCCCGTCAGAAACCCCGACGGGAACGATCACCGAGACTCCTCCAACTTGGACGCCAACCGGCACGCCTGAAGAAACAATAACAGGCACACCGGTCGTCACAGTCACCGACATACCGCCCGCCGATCCCACACCCACAGAACCATCTTTGGGAGGGGAAGTACCGGAACGCGCCAATATTAATATTTGGCCCTACATTCTGGTGTTCGTCGCGGGGGCGGTAATCGTACTCAAAAAAATACTGTAAGACCTTATCGGAGAGGCGTTAAGCGCAAATCTATCTTCTTAGCGCCTCTCCAACATCTATCAGAAGGAGGTTCCAATGAAAAAATTGGGCCTGGCAGTGTTTTTGATTTTAGCTGTGCTGTCGCTTGATCTTGCATCCGGCAAGACAGACATACCACGTATTGCGAAACCTGCTGTGATAGCAACAGAAAATCTTGAGATACCCGGTAATACTCCCGTACCTCAGACAATTATTGCTACCGAACAACCCGTAGTGACCCCCACATCAACTCTACCCCCGAAAAAAGAGGTAAATCCTTACATCTTCCGGGCGGGAGACAACGGCACAATAGATCTTTCTATAGGTGCTGTTACCATACGGTTCGAAAGTGGCGGGTTTGAGGGTATTGAAATTTCGGCCCAGCTAATTAGTCCTATAAATCTTGGGGGTTACGCAAGTACCTCCGAAGGTTTGGAGGTAGGAAATGGGGTCGGCGTTTCCAGGGTAGAAAATTATGGAAACATTTCGCTCGGACTGCACTCGGGATTTCATCTCGACCTGCCGCTGGAAGTAGAAGCCCTTCGATATTTTTTGGAGAAATTGGGGAAAACTTCCGAAGGAGCTATCTTTAAAAAACTTCAACAAGCCGTAGGAAGTAGAGGAAAGCTCTACTCAGACGGAGCCGTGCTCGAAGTCGAGGTTATAGCAGCAATTCGGATGGACCACGATGCGGCCGAAGAAATACGACTAAATCCGGAGCAAGTACTGGATATAATTACAAGCGGTAATTACGAATCGTTAGGAAATGCAGAAGCTTTCGAAACCGTAAAAAACAACGGACACGAAATTTTAATAAACTTCTGTGGATGGGGACCAAATCAGGAACCTACCTACTATCGCTACGTAATTCTGCTAAACGTTCTTGAAACGTCACAGACGCCCTTGCATATCAATTAGATATGTTGAGGGCGTTTTTTGTGCTTGTTTTTGAAATAAATAGAAAGTTGATGATTAATGTATGGGGTTCGATCATGCGTTCTCGCCTGCCGAAAGCATGGCGGAGGGAGAGGGGTTCGGTCACCGGTTCGTGTCTGCTGACGCGCCCGTCGACCCCGGCTCGGCACCGTCGTGCCTGCGCCTTTCGAACCTACGCGCTTCTTCAAGAAAAATGTCCGCAAATCCTGCGGACTTTCGGCCATTTTCCTGGCGGAGGGAGAGGGGTTCGAACCCTCGTGCCGCTTTCGCGACGCGTCGCTTTCCAAGCGAGCCGATTAGACCACTCTCGCATCCCTCCAAAGCCACAAACAGCAATGATTTTAACACAAACTTGAACTGTCCTGTCCTATAAGGACTGTCCTATAAATACTTATCAAGTTTTTTGTTGCGGAGCTCGTCCTGAATATCCTTGATTTTGTCAGTTTTATCTTTGGGCACTATCAACAGCGTATCCTCAGTATCTACCACCACCATATCTTTTAGTCCGAACACCGCGATCAATTTATCGGGGTTATCGCTTTTAATCAACGAACTTTTTGAATCCAACGCGATTACATTTCCCTCTTTATAAACCTGATCTTTACGTGCAACATATTCGTAAAGGGAATTCCAGGTTCCGATATCTACCCAGTTATAGTTTAACTGCAATATCAGTGCGTCTTTGAACAAGTGCCTCGTCACAATTTCGGTCGCCCCTGCCTCCATTCCCTGATAAACCGCTGCGACTCCATCAAGACTGTTTGTTTCACTTATAATTTTTCTGATCTGCATCAAAGCTGAATACCAATCGGGTTTATATCTTTCGTAAGCCTCGAGTAGCATCTGCGGATACCAGCAGTTATGGTTACTGTGTTTCACAACGTTAAAATTTTCAATCAATTCTTTGGTTTCGGCATAGTTTGAGCGGCGGTCTACAAATTCTTTCGCTTCGTACACATCAACGTTTCCATACGAGTGAATTTTCCTACCCAGCTTTAGGTAATCCACCCCAAGGTCAGGATAAGTTACGGCAATTCCTCCTGAAATAAACCTTTTATGCTCTTTCACAAGCTTTTCAGCAGTTTCTATTAGGAGTAGATAATTGTTTTCGGGAATTCTCACGCAGTCAGACTGAACTATCATAAAAGGTTCGTCCGGAAATTTAACATCGAGGTAAACAGTTGCTAGTCCGTCCGCGGGACCTCTGTTTTTAGGAGAGTCCGGTTCCAAAATATAATTTTCCAACGGTATTTGTGGAACTTGTTCCTGCGCGATTTTTACATACCGTTCTTTTGTGGAAATAAGTATGTCGGACGCGGGATATTTACGGAGTAGGGTTTTTACGTTGTACGAAAACAGGGACTCTCCGCTCAAAATTTTCTGAAATTGTTTGGGGTTGTTTTCTCTACTGTATGGCCATAGCTTTGTGCCCTGGCCGCCGGCGCTGACGATAAACTTCATGATTTATTATAACAAGTCGGCGGGCCCGGCGGGAAAGGTTGGAAATAATGGGGCGTATCCCTATAATTAAATGGTGGGGGATCAAAAAACAACTGAGGAACAACTTCAGGATGCTTACGACAAATTTCTAATAAAAATGCTTGCCTTAAAACTGGCAAAATTAGAAATAATAAGAAAATACAGAGAAAAAGTTGACGTTGCAAAACTGGCCAATATAAACGAGGCTCTCATCAGGAGATACTCAAAATGACAAATACTCCCAGAGTCCCGATAATCCCCCAGCTGCCTGAAAGCATTCCACATATACCGGGCATCGAAAAAGCTGCCGAAAACAGCGGTGAGATAATTGAGAAAACATCAGGAGAAGCTAAGGAGGCTGCAGAAAGGACCGTTATCTACGGGGAAGTTTTAAAAACTAAGCTTGAGAGCGAACTGCCTCAAAACGATATCGAGGGCATGGAGAAAGAAATTGCCGATGTAAATAGGAGAGCCGAGAAATCCTACGCAGAACTTCAGGAGGATATAAAGAATGTTGCTCAGCAAAACGGCCCGACCGAGAGCAGTGCAGCTAAGGAACCTAAACTGAATTCTTCTGCTGAAACACCAACCGAATCTATTAAGGCCGAAGTTGTCTTTAATAACGGAGAGTGGCTTATTGATGATATAGACGATGAAACAAAAAAATGGTTAAACAGCCACAACTACGGGGCGTTTTCAGAAGAATTTACAAGTGAAGAAAAACAAAAAGCACAGGATTACGCCAAAGGGGTGTACGAAAATGCTGCACAAAAAGCACGGGCGGGAAAACATAACGCCGACGAAAACCCACTCGAAGCTTTGAAAAAAATTGAAAGTAACGGGGATGACAGCGAGAGTATGCGGCTGCTCATAAGGATAGCGGTAAGAGTCGGAATAAAAATCGCTACAATAATAGCTCAAAACATCTCTAAGGATAAAGATGTCCCGAAAGAATTACGTATTGCCGCGGGAATATTTGCGGATTCTCTGGGGGTAGTCGACCAGATTGTTGCGGGAGAAGAGCACACAAATCTGGGTCAAGATATTTCCAGGTATATTAAAGAAAGAAATGCCGCTAAGTTAAGTGAGCATGGTGAATAATAGATAAAAGTTAGTGAGAGAAGACAAAAGTATCACCAACTTAACACCGACCGAAAGTTCTTTATTCTTTAGTGAATATTCTGAAACCAGCGTGATAAATAAATAAGGCAAAAAATCCAAAGAGTATCTATACCCGAACTGGATCCAACCTATACCAAAATATAATAAAATAGGAATCATGATTATAAAAGAGGTCAGCAGCAAAAGTATGGATTCTTTTTTCCTGTACGCCAAAGTAAACAGTAAAAAAAATACCGGGGAGGTGATAAAAATACTCATTCCCCATAAATCGGCTTCTACAAAAGGAAATTTCAGTACCTTGGAAACACCGTCGGCAAGAACCGGTTTTGGAGCGTTGAGAAACAGATAATAAATGTTGCCCGGTACATGTTTCAAGCTAAATATTCCGTAATTACGGGCTGTCTGGTGAAACGGGGGAAGAAAATTTTGTATATACCCAAGCTCTTTCCATGTTCCATATCTCGCATAGTTATAAAAAATCATAACGATAAAAGCACCGAGAACAGGCGCTAGCAATAAAATAAACTTCTTTATTAGGACCCGGTCAATCTTAGGGCGAAAGTTATTTTCCGATAACAGTAAAAATATGTAAAAAAAGATACCCAGGGCAGCGGTGAATCTCGTTAATAAAATCAAACCGTATATTATCCCAACGTAACCCATTGAATATCCTTTCTTGTATAACAAAAAAGCAAGGAACGTTAGAAACACGGAAACTGTAGAAGCAAAATACCAGCTCGAGGGCAAAGAAAGAACTCCGATAAAACATGTAGAAAAAATAAAAGAGTAGACCCAAAAAGTCACATCTTTTTTTGAACTGTACATTACAAGAATTTTGCCGAGGATCCACACTAAAAATGCAGTGATGATTATCTGGACAAACCCTTGTATAGAAGCCACTCCCAGCAATCTCAAAATTAATGTTGGGAGCATCAGAAAAACCGCAGGAAACGGGGGGTTAGGCCAATAATAGTTTCCGTTATGAAAAATCATATCGGTAAAATGTGGGGGCATGCTAACAAAATCCAGGTGTCCCCTTAAAAAAGATTCAGCAAGAAAAACGTACTGCTGATTTCCCGTTGAAATAAGGTTCAAGACAATTACCGTAACACCTAACAATACAAAAAGCAGTTTCATCGTCAAATCAAGTACTTTAGACAAATTCAACATAATACAATATCATACTACAGTATGATCAGTTACTTCGGCGAATACCTTAAGGTTGCTCCATTTTCTCACGCCCTGTGGAGGGCAACTGAAGCAGAGATAATATCCGGCCTGGAAATAAAAAAACCGGTTCTCGACATAGGTTGCGGTTTCGGTGAGTTCGGGGGAATTTTTTATAAAACCTGCGTGGAAATAGGTTTGGATAAATCAAAAAAAGACCTTGATATAGCAAAAAACAGAGGGGTTTATGAAAAACTTGTTTTTGCAGATGCGGTTGAACTGCCCCTCGAAAATAATACCTTCTCTACCTGCGTCTCCGTAAGTACCCTGGAACACATAAACGGGGCGGATAAGGTTATAAAAGAAGTTCATAGAGTTTTAAAGAATGACGGCGTGTTTATATTCACAGTCCCGACAAAAGAAATAAACAACAGACTGTGGGGACAAAAAATTCTAAGAAAAGTCGGTCTGAAAAAACTTGCTGACAAGTATATAAAAACCTACCATAAAGTATTTAAACACGAAACCATAGTGACCAAGGAACAATGGGAAAGGTGGCTACAAGAGGCCGGGTTTAAAAAAATCCAAGTAATAAACACTCTTTCTGATAAACATCTTTTAGCTTTTGAAACTTTTCTGATTACCGGAGGCTCTTCTCAAATCCTAAGAAAAATTACAGGCAAAAGATTAGTGTGGAATAACCCGGTTAGAACAAAGCTCATGACTAGGTTATACGATCTTATAAGAGACAAAAATGCAAACATGCTCAATGCGTCGAATGTTGTTTTTATAGCGATGAAATGAACAGCTGCGATATTTGTAAAAAAGGCGCCCTTAGAAAAATAGCTCTAAACGGCTTCTCCGTTCTAAAATGTAGGACCTGCAGTTTTGGAAGACTTGAAATTTTACCTGATGTAGAATCTGCAAATAAAATTTACGGCACTGAATATTTTGATGAAAAAAGTGAACCGGATCACTTGAAAGATTCAAAAAAGAAATACTTATTTGTTAAAAACTACTTAGAAGGTAACAACACAATTCTGGACTTCGGTTGCGGTACGGGAAATTTTCTTCTTGCCGCTAAAGCCGACGGACACTATATTTATGGGCACGATATTTCACAGCATGCCGCGCAGGTTGCGTCAAAAAGATTGAACGCTAACGTAACCTCCGGTCCTGTCTCAGAAGAAACTTTTAATGAAGGACAGTTTGACTGCATAACCTGTTTCGACGTTATAGAGCATCTTCCGGACTACAGGGACAAAATAAGGCTTTTCCAGAGATGGTTAAAACCGGAGGGACTCCTCTTTATTACCACACCGAATATTAACAGCTGGGACGCTGCGGTTCTTGGAAAACGTTGGTACGGTTTTAAAAAATATCCTGAGCACGTCGTCTATTTTTCTCCTAAATCCATGATGGAACTACTTAAATCCGAAGGTTTTGATATTCAAAAAATAAAGGTTTGGGGATTTGTTCGCTCGTTTAAATACATTGTCGAACATTTATTTCAACACGGCTGGATGAGAAAAATTCTTATGCGAACTATAGATAAACTAGGACTTGATTTAGCTGAACTTTACCTGCCTATGGTGGACATGCTTGTCGTTGCAAAAAAACATTAAGGACTACTTCGCCATGGCGTGTTTTCTAAGACTTTCCGGCATTTTTTCTATAGCGTACCTCAAAGCTGTGCGGGGCATATCATCTTTGTGCCGCAACACATAATCCAACACTTCTTTTTGGTGTAGACGACTTGCTTCCTTTAACATCCATCCATAGCCCTTTTGAACCATATCGTCCTTGTCCAACAACAAAATGTCTGCGATCTCAAAGATGTCCTTCAAAAATTTTCCTTCTTTTGCCGGAATTATTAAACTTACGGCTGCCGCCCTGCGAAGCCAAAGATTTTTATTTTTCGCCCAAACTTTAAGCTTACTTACATACTTCGGATATTTTGCTATAAAGGCGCCCACAGTATGGTTGCAAAAAGTGTCGCACTCTGCCCAATTGTCGATGTATTTATCGATCCACCGTTCGTAGAAGGAAAAGTCGCTTTCGGCACAATCGTTTTTCCGATGTATCCAATCCGCAGCAATCCAAGACTCCTCACAATATCCTGATTTAAAAAGATCTTCCGCTGTTGAAAATAGTTCCTTTTTACTTAAGCCGCTGACATGAGCAAAATTTTCTCTGGCAATTTTTCCGACAATTCCTGATTTAACTCCATAACACAAAACGGGTTCTTTAAAAAACCTTTGAAAACTTGTACGGATCTTAGCATCTGAATTCTTTTTAAGTTGAGTTCTTATGTAAGGGACAAGTTGAGTTTTTTCCAGTATCTTTACGTTTTCTTTTTCCATGCTCTACATTTTACCAAAAAAGAACCCTCCATCCGTTTTTATACGTTCGGGGGTATGACTAGCATGACCAACAAAGAAACCCGTTACAC
>Ga0208245_1000499_pt1 | contig 32190 bp, 23 predicted proteins | sample RifOxyC1_FD_184035 | JGI IMG/M metagenome (GOLD analysis project Ga0208245, IMG submission 184035) | Soil microbial communities from Rifle, Colorado - Rifle Oxygen_injection C1 (SPAdes) | ecosystem: Environmental > Terrestrial > Deep subsurface > Rock core/Sediment | place: Rifle, Colorado... | reverse complement strand
TAACGCGTCCAAATCGTCAGGGAGCAATGCTTTTGGGTCGAGATAGGCCTCGACCTCGAAAATGACGATCGCGGTGGCGGCGCCTCGGCCGGAGAGGTGTTCGCCTACCTCGTTGCCTTGCCCACCATTTTGATTCTGAAGACTTACCTTCCACTTACTCTCGCTGTATGACTGAATTGCTCAATCCTATTGACGCATGGCGCATCTCGTGACATAAGCCGCTCGAATAATAATTGCCCTTCGCTCCGATCAGCGCTCGGCGACAAAATCGATCTTCGGAGGTTATTTTTATGAGAAAGCTTTCACATTGTTTCACGGCAATCGCGGTGTTGTGTTGCACTTCCCAATCGTTTGCTTCCAATATTTTGGACATCCTCCCACCACCGTTACTTGAATGTTCAACGTCGAGCAATGGCTACAGTTTTTCTCGCCAAGGACGGGATACCCAGCTTCTCATACGCCTAATTATCGGCCAGTGCCAGGCCAGCGCCGCTACGAGTAACCAAGAGTGCTCCGCGAACGTAGCGTGCAATGACGGCGCGTATTATGCGCCCTTCGTTTCGTGCACAACTTCGAGCAACACGTACAACTTCACTGATCAGAGCCGTGACCCTTCTCTGGCACGCTCCGAAGCAATTCGTCAGTGTCAGGCCAGCGCCGCTACGAATAACCAAGAGTGCTCCGCGAACGTAGCGTGTTCCTCCAACCTAGGTCCGATGCCCCCAGTTCTGCCGATGATTAGCTGCACAACTTCGAGCAATGGGTTCAATTTCACTGATCAGAGCCGTGACCCTTCTCTGGCACGCTCCGAAGCAATCCGTCAGTGTCAGGCCAGCGCCGCTACGAGTAACCAAGAGTGCTCCGCGAACGTAGCGTGCAATGACGGCAGTTATTATCATCCGATGATTTCTTGTGGGACTACCAGCAACGCGTACAACTTCACCGATCAAAGCCGTGACCCTTCTCTGGCACGCTCCGAAGCAATCCGCCAGTGTCAGGCCAGCGCCGCTACGAACAACCAAGAGTGCTCCGCGAACGTAGCGTGCAATGACGGACAGTATTATGCGCCCTTCGTTTCATGCACAACTTCAAGCAATGGGTACAATTTCACTGATCAGAGCCGTGACCCTTCTCTGGCACGGTCCGAAGCAATCCGCCAGTGTCAGGCCAGCGCCGCTACGAATAACCAAGAGTGTTCCGCGAACGTTTATTGTCATGCGCAGTGAATAACGAGCCTCATTTTGTTTCAGCTACTGGAAAGCCCTTCCTCGGGAAGTTCTCAAATGGTTCCTAAGGAGGGGCTTAACTTCGGCTCTCAAAGCGAACGAGGCAAAGAGTGTGGGCCACTCTGTCCGCCTACCTCGCCGCTCTGCCCACAACTTTAAAAATAAGTTCGCGGCAAGCCGGATTCCAGCCCACCGCGAACATAAACCGCGTTCTAAACGCGAATCGAGAAGCCCCCTTATACGCCGATCACCGGAAGAAAATTGTCATCGATGTAATCGGGCGGAGTCACGACCGTGCCATCACCGGAATCGCCGCCACTCACCGGGTCCGTTCCATCCACTGGATCAACAGGATTGACCGGATCGATTCCAACAGGATCCGTTCCAACAGGATCGCCGCCCGGAGCCGGAGTATCAACGCCAGGATCAATGCCCGTATCGACGCCGTTATTGATGTCGATCGGTGCGATCACGGCAGGGCGTATGACCGGTTTGAAGTGATAACCATTGGCGGTCAGCACAAATGAACGGTCCACATCAAATTCAAAACTTGCCACGCTGAGCCGATCTTCGGCCACCGTCAGGGCGGGCTCGAAAAAGACCTTGATTCCAGTTTGCGGTCCGCTTGGAACTCTGAGATCGACAACTCTGCCGTCCTCAAGCTTGGCAAGCCCGGTCTCATCTGTAATCAGACGGATAAGGTCATAGGTTCCCGCCGGAAGTTTCGCGCGCGCAAGCACGAGGGGAAAGCCCTCGTTCAGGCTCATCAGATCCAGCGCAATCGGGGTGATCTGGAAAGCGTAGAAGTTTCCATCGAGGGCTGAGCGGATCTGAATCTCACGAATCGTAATTTCAGCGTACGCAAGTGGCGACTGAACCTGTCGTGCCAAATCATCACCAGCGGCCGAGCGTGCCATCGCACGGAGCTTCAACTTTCCACTCCCTGTGGCGATGCGAGCTGATCCGTCATTGGAATAGTTCGCCAACTCGGCGTTACAAGCGCCGAGCGACAACGCTAAAGGCATCATTGCCAAAACAAAAAAGTTTTGTTTCATATGCTCCTCTCTGTTTCGTCAGTGAAACAGTGTTTACAATACTTAATATAACGCGTCGCATCATTGCGCGCAACAAAACAAACGTTAAGATGAATGAGTAATTTCTCTAGATATATCAGAGAATTAGGGGGTCGGGATAAGAGCTTAGAGTAAGCCGCTCGAACGTCTGCGCGCCTCACCAAGGGCTCTTCGCACGGGCACGAGCGCCCAAATATCACGTTGCTCAGTGAGCCGCTTCCGCAGTCGAAGGAAGGGTAACAGCAACCCTCTCACCCACAGGCTCGTCGATCACTTTCATGTCTTTCGTCGAGGCCTGTGGCGCGCTTAATTCAACCGCCGTATTGGTTCCATTCAGATACAGGTAGATCTTCGCGCTGACGAGTCTGCCGCCGTTTCGAACGGCGTCAATGGCGATTCCGCTGACACAGAGTTCAGCAGCCTGAGCGGCGGTTTCGAGGGTTCCAGTGAATTCCTTCGCGATCTTTGAAACGGAAGTAGGAGTGATCTGAATCGTCCCCTGAATGTCCGCTTCGCAAGGAGCAGTACCCTTTTTACCAGATTCATTCTTGCAGCTCGGAGGAATTCTGAGTTGCACGGTCACCTCCGGGGAAGATTTTTCAAGAACCAGAGAGGCTCCATCGTCCACCAAAGGGGAATCTCCCATCACCACGACGCCCTCACTTTTCTTTTCTGGAATGGTGCCGGCCACCAGCCGAACATCATCCACTCGGGCGTTCAAAGCGGAGACCTGAATGGGAGCATTGAGCTGCAAACATGCATTTTCTGGTAAAAGGGAGGCCGGAAGAGCCTCTCCCGCCAGCGCGCTACTGGTAGCCAGAACACAGACCAGAATAGAAACGTTTTTTTGGACACTCATAAATTCCTCAGTCTCGGTAACAACCATGGGTCAGTAACCTGTACATAACAACTTCCGTACCAGCCGCTCCAGAAGCGCAAATCAGACTCGGTCAGAAGCCCACGTCGGACGAAAGCAGAGTCAAACAATCGAAACGGCGTGATATTTCCGCCAGCCTCAAGAAAATCGCTCAAATCACGTTCCCGCCCCCCCCCTGTGTCAAACCTGCCAATACATGAATGAACTGTCGAAATGTTTGACATCAAACTGTGCAGAATCTGATCAAGGCACAGTTCGGTTTAACCAAAAACCCGCTGTTTATGCCCAAAAGACTGGAATCCCAAAAAACTCAAAAATGCCGTCGTAGGAGCCGACAAGCTTACAATGAAAATTCTCGCACATCTGAAATCTCATTGGCGTTTCTTCATGCAGGCCACCTTCGCGAGCGGTGTCGCGGCACTCCCGCTCGCCCTGCTGTTTCTGTTCTACAGCCTCCCGATGATCGAGAGCCGGATTTCGCAAAGCAAAGGCGAGTCGACACAAATCGCGGTCGAAACGGTTTTCAACATTCTGGAACTGTACCAACAGAAAGCCGCTTCAGGCGCGCTCACCCAGGCGGAAGCTCAAAAACAGTCCCTCGAGCTCATCAAAAACCTGCGCTATCACGAAAAAGAGTACTTCTGGATAAACGATCTCCAGCCCAAAATGGTCATGCACCCCTACAAACCCGAAATGGTCGGCCAAGACCTTACGGATTACAAAGATCCGACAGGCAAGACGTTCTTCGTGGAAATGGTAAAGGTCGCGCGGGAGAACGGAGCGGGATTCGTCGAATACATGTGGCCCAAGCAAAACGGCAACGACCCGATTCCGAAAATCTCGTATATAAAACTTTTCAAACCATGGAATTGGATCGTCGGCAACGGTGTCTATGTCGAGGACATCCAGGGGGTCACGGCGGATATCCCGAAAAAGAACCTGATCGGCTTCGCCATCGCGACCATCATAACGATCATCCTTTCGCTCTTCAATGCCACCAACCAGCTCACAAAAGTGATTAATCCCATCACGATGGTGATCGGAAAGCTGATGAATGAGTCAACCGAGCTGAAACAAACTGCCGAGGGCATGGCCCGGATTTCGGATGTTTTGGCCAAAACCGGTGAACGCCAGAGCAGCGCAATAACCGAGACTGCGGCGGCCGTGACCGAGATGAACGAAATGATTTCGAGAAACTCCGAAAATGCGGCCACATCGAACAAAGTTTCGCAACAGACCAACGAACTTGCCACGCTCGGTCAGCGGACGATGACCGAAATGGTTTCCGCGCTCGATGAGATCAACAAAAGCAATCAAAACATCATGAGCTCGATCACAACCAACAACGAGCACATGAAATCGCTCGCTGAGATCATGCACGAGATCACGGTCAAAACAGAGATGATCAATGACATAGTATTCCAAACGAAGCTGCTTTCGTTCAATGCTTCTATCGAGGCCGCGCGTGCCGGGGAACACGGAAGGGGCTTCGCAGTCGTCGCCGAGGAGGTCGGGTCGCTTGCAAAAAAGAGCGGCGATTCCGCTCGCGAGATCCGGGCGATTATCGACCGGAGTACCGAACGCGTGAAGCGGATTTCCGACGAGACGCGGGTCGGGATCGAGAAACTTCTTGCCGAGACCAAAGCAAAACTCGACGCGGGTCAGGTGGTCGCGCGAAGATGCCAGGAAGTTCTTGGCGAGGTACTCGGCAAATCGGTCGACGCGGCTGGCATGAGCCATTCAATACTGACCGCGACGCAGGAGCAGGAAAAAGGAAGTGGCGAGATCAAGAGTGCGATCGAGGAGCTCGAGTGTACGAACCGAGAGAATGAGGCACTTTTCCGGAAGACGAACGATAGCGCAAGCCGCTTGCTCGAGCGGGCAAACGTTCTAGGTGGTCTCGTAACCTCGCTCAACCTCGTCATCAACAATCAGAAAAGGCAGAAAAACGCGAAAGATGAACAGAACAACCCGGGCTCCTCGGGCGCCGCGCCTCTTAAACTCGTCGCTTAAGAAACAGTTTCGTCGCTCATAGCCCCGAATCCTTCTTCAAGGACATACAGGCTGATCTTTTGCTGGTGCATGGGGTCGAGGTCTTTGAACTGAATGCCGATCGTGAAATTCGAGCCGTTCGCGTCAGGCTTGACCCAGCGCACTTCGGCTGCGCAGTGAATCTCGGTCCCGCACAAGTCAAAGCCGACATCTTCGAGAATGGTGCCTTGTGCGAAACGGTCTTTATCGGAGCCTTTCACCATCAAAGCCATTCCACCGCCACTTAAGTTCAAGAGTGGGTGCATCTGCCCGGCAACCACCGCAAACGCAAGCTTCTCGGCCGGAATCGGAAGCCTGAAATGCGATCTTCTCTGAACTTCGTACAGGGTCTCGGGCATGGGAATCCGCAGACAGGCCCCCTCAATCTGAATCCGACCGCGATTCGTCACGAAAAAAAGGCTTCCCCGATGCAAACTGATATTCACGAACACCTGCCCCGAGGCATCCTCGGAAACAAGCTGTCTCGCATCGTCCCCCGCGGGGGCCTGGAGAATAACTGCATCGGAGTCCTGGTCAAACCTTTCGATTTTCGCCGAAAATTTTATTTTCTGCCCCGCTGTCCAGAGGACCGCCGGAAGGTGACTTTTCTCGAGCTCACGGACATAACTGAATCTTGTTCCAGGATTGGCGATCCGAGAAAATAGCGCTTGTTTCGCATTCAGGTCTTTTTTTAGCTGTTCAATATTGTTCTGAATATCGGGGGTAAGCTGATTTTTCCATTCGGGACCGGGTTCACTCAGCCCCATCAAATTGCGCCAAGGCGTCGCGGGCTCATCCTCGCCGATCTTATTATTGATTTGCCTACCCTTGTTTTCAGTATTCTTGAAGAACCTGACTGGCGAATTGTTCTCGAATTTCTGAACACCCACACGGTACTCATTCAAAATACTGGCATGGATGGCCGGCCATTTCTTTTTCGCAATTTCAGAATTGGCGCGAATACTGAGGTTTCCATCCTCGGTCAGCGTGAAATAATCGCAGATTTCCTTGCCCCCGAGAAAGTAGCTGAGCTTTGGCAATTTACTGATGAAAATCCAGTGGAACTCGGCGAAGAGCGGACGCTTGCCTTGAAAGATCCACGAGCCCCCGGGCTCCACGAATGTCCCATCTTTGGCGTCGTTCGGCCGCCACTCCCAAGCCATGTTGTCACCATCCGGAACAACGGGCTCCCGATTTCGCCTTTCCCAATGGCCGGCCGGGGGGCCCGGCCCCATGAGATTCACGACCCACTGGTCCTTGATCTTTTTTGCGTCCTGATTTGACCTGAGAAGCCAACAATCCGAAGCAATGGTCAGCGGCTCCAGAACGTGAATTTCTCGCAGAGGCGAAACGAGCTGCTGCGCCGACTCCGCTACCGGCTTTTGGTCGACGTTCTCTTGCCTCGGCCGGTTCAGCAACTCAGAAAGACTCTCGAGCCGACGCCGCAGCCCCGTTGCTTTGATCGAAACCGATGAGATCACATCCGCAAATCCCATCGCCTTTAGAATCATCGGAGCATTTTCTAGCCCGAGCCGGTTGAGCGCCACTAAAGCCACGTGGCCCTGAGCAATCTGACGGACAGTCATTTTCGTGAAAGGGACGAGACGCTTTAGGTCGTCCACGCTCGAAACGGCATAAAGTACGAAATATTTCTTCTCGTCCGTAAAGTGCGCATGAACTTCACCCAATGATCGGCAAACCCCGACTTCGAAAGTCTCGTCTTTTTTGACGAGGTCAGCGAGCTGCTTGAGCACCGGTGCGTTATCCTGAAGAACGATGATGAGCGTTCTTTTTTGCGCGAGCATGGAAGCTAAATTATAGACTTACTTATTCACCAAAAGCAGCATCGAAAGCGACTGGGAATTGATGCGGCGCGCATGGGGTCACGGCAACAAATGCTCCTTCAGGAACCTGATCATATGCCCCAGCATCAGCACTTGGTTCTGCCGTTTTTCAGCACCATGCCCCTCATCAGAAAAGATGATGAGCTCCGAAGGAATGTTCTTCTCCTGTAAGGCCGCATGAACCTGAATCGCCTCGCCAGCCGGAACTCGCGGGTCAGTCGCACCCTGGATCAGCATCAAAGGATCCTTTACGCGATCGAGATAGTTTGTAGCCGAGAGCTGAAGCAAAGCGTCACGGTCCTTGTCTGGATCTCCGTATTCGGTCACTCGCAAGATCCGGCGATAAGGGGCGGTGTTGTTCAAAAAAGTCAGCAGATTGCTGATGCCGACGATCGAGACACCCGCGTCGTAGGCCCCCGCGAACTTTGTCATGGCGATCAAAGTTGAATAACCCCCGTAGCTCCCGCCCAGGACCCCGATTCTAGGCGTTTTGCCGTCTTTCGCCCACGCTTTGCGAATGAAAATCGCGCAGTCCTCAATGTCAGTGATGATGTTGAGCCGCTTTGCCCCGTTGTCGGCATTGATCCAGGTCTTACCGTAGCCATCACTCCCGCGCACATTCGGTTCGACAAGAATAAAGCCGGCTTCAACGAGCATTTGAGCTCGCGTTGAGAATCCGGGGCGAGCCTGCTCTTCCGGACCGCCATGAAACTGAACGACAACCGGGCAGGGACTTTTGCTCGTCTCGCAAGACCGCGGACGCCGCACAAACATCGGAATCGGCGTTCCGTCCCGTGCAGGATAGGATTCAAGCTCCGCCTGCGCGAAGTTACTGGTGTCGATTTCTGGAGCACTCGGGATCACCCACTGGGTTAGTTTGCGTGTATTCCATTCGTAAACATAACTCGTCCTGGGCGCCTTCGCGGTTTCAATCCCGATCACGAATGAACGCCCATTCCGGGCCATGGTCCCGGCATAAACGTGGTCGACGTTCCCGAAGTCCTGAAATCCAGGCAGGGCAAGCGGCTTCAAAGTCCCGGCATCAAGAGCGCGCAGCCGCGTATAGCCCCGATCATTGACTTCATACAGGAGGTGCTTACGAACACGATCCAAATCAAAAGCCGCGACGTCACTTTCCATCTCCGGAGATACCGGTGAAAACTTCCCGGCCTTCATCAAATAGAGACGCCTGAAATCGCTGAATTTCGGTGTTAAGACAAAAAATTCGCCCGACTTCACTCCGTATCTGACGTAGTATTCTTCGAGCTCTTTTTGACCGACCACGGGAGTAAGCGCGCGACTGACGGGATTCCATTCGAAGTACTCCGCCGTCAGCGCACCGGTGTCACGGGCCAGGAGCAGCCGTCCGTCTTCCGTGAAATCCGAAATCCTCCACAATCCGTCCTGATTGAAGAGCAATTCGATTTTTTCCGTTTTCGTTTCATAACGATAAAGCACATAAGAATCCGGCTTCAGGTCGTTCGCGCGAAAATAAATGTACCGCGAATCATCTGAAACAAATTGAAACTCTGTTCGAACCCGCGGCTTGTGCTGAATCCGCCTCAAAGCCCCACCCGAAAGTTCCTGAAGATAAAGGCCAGGGTACTCCTCGCCATTCCGGTCTCGAGAAAGAACCAGCCACTTCCCGTCAGGGGTGATGTCCATCAGCTTTGCATTGTCCTGTCCACCCGTCATTTGGACCGGGAAGCCCTTAGGTCCATCAATCCGCCAAACCTGTGGAAGACCTGTTACGCTCCAACCAAAGAACATTTTACTGCCACTTGGATCGAGCATTCCGAGTCCAGGGGCGCGAACATCCAAAAACGACTGAATTCTCCCGCTGACCTCGGGCGCCAAAACGGGAGGAGCAAACCGGGAGAGGACCGCAGGATCTACGCTCGAAGCGCCATGTCCGGTATAAGAGCTTACTAATTCCCGGCTCGTTGAACAGGCGGACGTGCAAATCAGGAGCAGAAAAATCGCGAATCGTGAATCAGAACGACTCATAAGTTCCTCTCATGCAAGACAAGTTGCGTCAAAAAGCTGTTTTGGATGTAATGCTCAAGTATTCGGGACTTGAAATTATTGCCCGGTTCGGAGAGCTTTTCGGGGTGATCCCAAATCAACTCAAACCCTTTTCAAACATCGCCGGTGATCTATGAAAACTCAAGAACTCATTCACGAAACAGAAACCTACAGTGCAGCCAATTACCATCCTCTCCCGATCGTTCTCGCCAAAGGCGAAGGCATCTGGGTGTGGGATGTTGAAGGAAAGAAATACATGGACTGCCTGAGCGCTTACTCCGCGCTGAATCAGGGCCATCGTCATCCAAAGATCATGAAGACACTCATTGATCAAGCCGGCCGCGTGACACTCACCTCACGGGCCTTCCACAACGATCAAATGGGCGCCCTGCTCAAGAAACTTTGCCTGATGTCCGGAATGGACATGGCCCTCCCGATGAATACGGGCGCCGAAGCTGTCGAGACGGCGATCAAAACAGCCAGAAAATGGGGCTATAAGGTCAAAGGAGTACCGAACGACAAAGCCGAGATCATCGTCTGCGCGAATAACTTTCACGGCAGAACCGTGACCATCGTGACCTGCTCGACGGAGCATCAGTACCGCGACGGATTCGGCCCGTTCACTCCCGGGTTCAAAGTCGTCGAATTCGGTGACGCTTCCGAGCTTGAAAAGGCCATCACCCCGAACACCGTCGCGTTCCTCGTTGAACCGATACAAGGGGAAGCCGGTATTCTGATGCCGCCCGAAGGCTATCTGACAAAAGCGCGCGAGATCTGCACAAAAAACCGCGTGCTCTTTATCGCGGATGAGATCCAAACCGGTCTCGGAAGAACCGGAAAACTGTTTGCCTATGAGCACGAAAAAAACGCGAAACCCGACATGCTGATCATCGGCAAAGCCCTCGGTGGCGGCGTTTACCCGGTCTCGGCCGTGGTTTCATCAAAGGAAGTTCTTGGGGTCTTCAAGCCGGGCGATCACGGCAGCACCTTCGGCGGAAACCCGCTCGGCTCCGCTGTTGCTCGCACCGCACTCGAGGTCATCGTCGACGAAAAGCTCGTCGAGAACTCGCGCGAACTCGGCAACTATCTCCTGAATCAACTCAGAGGTATCCCCTCAAAGCACGTGCAGGAAGTTCGTGGTCGAGGCCTCTTCATCGGCGTCGAGATCAAACAATCTTCCGGCAAAGCCCGGCCGTTCTGCGAAAGGCTGATGGCTGAAGGACTGCTCGCGAAAGAGACACACGATCAGGTGATCCGGCTGGCTCCGCCGCTGACCATCAAACGGGAAGACATCGACTGGATTGTCGAGCGCATGAAAAAGATCCTGGCCTGATCCGGATTTTCAAAAATGTACAATGGGGGGCGGCTTCGGCCGACCCCCATTTTTTTTAGAACAGGTCTTTCAAGTCCGAAAAGCTGTGAATAGTCGAGTATCCGTGTCCTCGGCGAATTTCAGGCCCCCCGCGATTGAGCCAGATTGCCGCTATCCCTAACTGCACAACTCCCAGCACGTCGTTTTGAAAGCTGTCACCCACCATGCAGATCTCAGACTCGGTCTGCCCAAGTTTTTTCATCGCATAATCAAAAAAGCCAGGTTGAGGCTTCATGAACCCGACCTCCTTCATGGCGAAGATGGGACCGATGTAGCGGCCGATGCCCCCACGCTCGAGCGCTTTTCGAACGGCTTCAGCATCTGACGTACCCGCATTCGTCGCGACCCCGAGCGTGTACTTCCGCGCCAGGTAACTCAGCGTTTCTGGAACATCCTCATACACCCTGACCTTTGCCCATTCGTGCATGGGACCAGGCAGGGCGTAATCCTGCATCAGGGTATCTCCCCAATCAAAAAGCAGGGTTCGGACGTGACTCAAATCCATGAGAGCCGTACGTCAGGTCAGAGTCGCGACCATCACCGCCTTGATGGTATGGAGGCGATTTTCCGCTTCATCGAATACCTTCGAGTTCGAGGACTCAAACACATCCTCGGTCACTTCCATGTCGTGAACACCGTCGGTGTGGTGGGCGGGCAGGCAATGCAGAAACAATGTGTGATTCTTTCCCGTTGCCGCCATGAGCTTGCCATTCACTTGATAAGGACGAAGTGATTCCACTCGCTCACGAATCCCCGGCTTGTCTTCTTCTCCCATCGAGACCCAGACATCGGTATAAATCGCGTCCGCGTTCTTAACCGCTTTGAAGGGATCCTTTTCGATTTCGAGAATCGCACCCGTTTCCCGGGCCACTTTGGATGCCCAGTCACCCAGCGAACGGTCCGGAAAGAGCGACTCAGGAGCGGCGATCGTATAATGCATGCCCATTTTCATGCAGGCCGTGAGAAGGGCATTGGAAACATTGTTTCGCCCGTCTCCGACGTAAACAAGCTTCTTGCCTTTGACCGCCCCGAGATTTTCCTCGATCGTCAAAAGATCCGCGAGTGCCTGCGTCGGATGATCCTCATCAGTCAACCCATTCCAAACAGGAACGCCCGACCATTTGGCGAGCCCCTCAACCACCTTCTGATCGAAGCCGCGGAACTGAATTCCGTCAAACATCCGGCCCAGAACTCGAGCCGTATCGGGAATGGATTCCTTTTTACCCATCTGAATGTCATTTTTTCCGAGATATTCAGAATGAGCACCTTCGTCATAGCAGGCAACCGTGAATGCGCAACGCGTTCGCGTCGAGGGTTTTTCGAAGATCAACGCAATACTCTTGTTTTTTAGGCGTTGCGGGAAAACACCGGCCCGCTTCAGCTGCTTGTAGTCTCTCGAAAGATCCAGCAGATATCGGATCTCGAACGGAGAATAGTCCTTCAGGGTAAGAAAGCTCCTCCCCTTCAAATTGATAGCCATAAACTCGTCCTTTCCTGCGGTCTTTGTGTCTAGAACTTTTTCGTGATGATGTCCTTCAGGCTGGGTTTCGAAATCTCATCGAGGGCATAACGAACCCTGACGGTCGGTTTCGAGATCTTCACGATACGAGTGAGGTCGATCGGAGTGGCGCAAATGACGACATCGCATTCAACGCGGTTGATCGTTTCCTCGAGATCGGTGATCTGCTGCTTGCCGTAACCCATTGCCGGAAGAAGTGTCCCGATTTCGGGGTACTTCTCGAAGGTCTTCGTGATTGAACGAACCGTCCATTTTCTTGGATCCACAAGACTCGAGGCGCCGAAGCGTTTTGCCGCCACGACCCCCGCTCCATATTTCATTTCACCATGGGTCAGGGTCGGACCGTCCTCCACGACCAGCACTCGCTTTCCTTTGACCATTTCGGGTTTATCGAGGTCGATCCTGGAGTTCGCCCGGATGATCGTCGCGTTCGGATTGTACTTGCGGGCATTGTTTTCGATAATTTCGACGTTTTTCGGATCAGCGCTGTCCACTTTGTTGATGACGATCACATTCGCGCGCAGGAAATTCGTCATTCCCGGATGATACAGAAGCTCGTGATTCGGGCGATGAGGATCGACAACCACGATTTCGAGATCCGACTTGTAGAATGGCGTATCGTTATTTCCGCCGTCCCAGAGGATTACGTCGGCTTCCTTTTCGGCCTGACGGACGATTTCCTCGTAATCAACACCGGCATAAATCACGCGTCCGGCGTCAACATGAGGCTCATACTCCTCCATCTCTTCGATCGTGCACTTGTAACGATCGAGATCGGCCTTCGAACCGAACCGCTGGCACTTTTGCTCAACGAGATTGCCGTAAGGCATGGGATGCCGGATTGAAACGACCCGTTTTCCCATTCCGCTCAGAACGTTAGCGACGGCAAGCGTCGTTTGCGATTTTCCGCATCCTGTCCGGACGGCACAGATCGAAATGACGGGCTTTTTGGACTGGATCATCGTTTTCGTCGGAGAAAGCATGGAATAGCTCGCGCCCGCCGCAAGCGCAATCGATCCGAGCTGCATGACATGTCCGTGCGTGACGTCGGAATAAGCGAAAACCACTTCATCCACGTTCTTCTCTTTAATCAACGAGGCAAGGCGTGACTCGTCGACAATCGGAATGCCGTGGGGGTAGCCCGGCCCGGCAAGTTCGGAGGGATAAACACGGCCGTCGATGTCCGGGATCTGGGTTGCCGTGAAAGCCACGACTTCGTACTCCGAATTATTGCGATAGACCGTATTGAAATTATGGAAATCGCGTCCCGCTGCCCCGCAGATGATGATTTTCTTTTTTGCCATTTTGAACCCTCCAGAAGTTCGGCCAGAAGTTCGGCTAGAAAGTTGGTTCACAACTTTGAAGCCTTTTTCCCCTGAAATTTTGCGTAGAAGTCCAGACAGCTTACCCCATAAAGCCCACTTTTCAAGCTTTCCGCGAACTCTTTTGGTCCGCATAACGCCACAAGTCAAGCCGGGGGTTTCCCGAGCGAAAAAGGCTCCTATCAGCCGGCCAGACGCGTGATATGCTGAGAGACTCAACATCGCAAATAAAAGGACGGATCATGAAGATCGGGATTATTGGACTCGGAAAGATGGGCGAAACCATTGTACAGGGCTTGAGACGCTCGCCAGACGCGCATGCGCTCTCGCTTGCTGGAACGACACGATCAGCGGAAAGCGCTGCCGAAGCTTCCAAGCGACTCGATATCGAATGCCACACCGACAACCAGAAACTCGCGACGGCATCCGATATCATCTTGCTCTGCGTAAAGCCGCATCAAGCGGAAAAGGTCCTCAGATCGATTTCCGAGCAACTGAATTCAAGGAAACTTCTCATCTCAATTGTGGCTTCGATTACCACCGAACAACTCCATGAGTGGTCGGGGAAAACGCCCGCAGCAATCATTCGGACAATGCCGAACACCCCGTGCCTCATTGGCGAGGGAATGACTGTCCTCTGTGCGGGCCCGGGGGCGGAGCAAAACCATGTGGCGAAGGCAAAACAGATTTTCGAGACAGTCGGCAAAACAGCCGTGATCGAAGAATCCCTGATGGATGGCGCGACCGGGTTGAGCGGATGCGGTCCGGCTTACATCTATCTGATCATCGAAGCACTCAGTGAGGCCGGCGTTAAAGTTGGATTGCCGAGAAAAACAGCGACCCTCCTCGCCGCGCAAACCCTGCTTGGAGCCTCCAAAATGGTTCTGGACCGCGCCGCGCATCCCGCCGCCCTCAAGGACGAGGTCACGACTCCGGCAGGATGCACGATCGACGGGCTCATGGCCCTTGAAGAAGGCAAACTCCGTGTCACCCTCATCAAAGCGGTGCTTGCCGCCGCCAAACGGAGCAAGAGCTTACGTGGATAAACTCAGTAACTCCTACTGCGATCGAATTGTGTCGCTGGCCGGGACAGGATAACCTGGTCATCATCATGATCACTCTGATCATTCTCATCGCCGCGCTCGGATTCCCGCCGCTGCCTGAATTCCCGCTCGTAAGCATCTCCGCGGCGGGCACGCCCAAAGACTCCCAACGGCTTTCCAGACTCGAGGAAACCGAGCCGTGCACCTGGGAGGGACTTCGCGTGCCGCTCAAACCGGGGACCACGGGGATTCTGTGTAAAAATGGGAAACTTCTTCTTTCCCAAAATGCCTGGATACCGGAGTCCTGTACGATTCCCGCGCTGGACGAGCGCGCAGAGTTCAGTCTCCGAACGACCGCGACCGGCTCCCATTCCGTCAGCTCCGCGGGAACTATTCTCGCCGGCCCTTCGTATTCTCCCGACGGACGCACGATCGAAGCGTTGGGGAATAAGGTCAGCTTGACGACGCACTACGACCCCAAAAACGGGACCTGGACCTTGACCGCGGTGGCCGGCCAGCCACTTCGCCAGCTTCGGAGGATTGTCGGGACCTGCTCGGCAGGAAAGTATAACCGCTGAATGGCCGAAATAGTCCTGGGCACGATCACCGCGAAATATGTTCACCCCTCCCTTGGCCTGCGATATTTGCTCGCCAACATGGGTTCGCTTCGCGAACGGACACGGCTTTTGGAATTCACGCTCTCGACCCCAAGTTCTGAGATCGCCTCGCGGATACTCGCGGAGCACCCCAAAATAGTCGGCCTCGGCGTCTATATTTGGAATGCATCGAAAACACTCGAACTCATGAGTTTACTCAAGAATCAGGACCCCACATTGAAGATCATTATCGGGGGCCCAGAGGTCAGCTATGAATTCGAGCATACCGAACTATTCAAGATAGCCGACCATCTGATCTGCGGCGAAGCCGACCTGAAGTTCGGTGAGCTCTGCGACCAGATTCTGCGCGCCGACCATTCTTCCCAGGGACTGCCCAAGGTGTTTCTGCCGTCCACCCCCGATCTCGAAAACCTGAAATTCCCTTACGAGCTTTATACGGACGACGATCTTAAGAACCGGCTCGTTTACGTTGAGGCCTCGCGTGGCTGCCCGTTCGGGTGCGAGTTTTGCCTTTCGTCGCGCGACTCCAAGGTTCGCGCATTTGCGCTGGAGTCATTTCTTTCTGAAATGAGAAGTCTTCTCGCACGCGGCGCGCGCAGATTCAAATTTGTCGATCGGACATTCAACTTGAACCCGAAAACGACTGCCTCGATCCTCGGGTTCTTGCTCGAGTACGCTCATCTCGGGATCTTTTCTCATTTCGAAATAGTTCCCGACCGCGTGTCTGAAGATCTCATCTCTTTGGTCGCGAAGTTTCCCCATGGAACCCTTCAATTTGAAGTAGGTGTGCAGACCCTGAATTCCGAAGTCGCAGACCGCATCGGACGAAAGCAGGACCACAGAAGCGCGATCAAAAATATTGAGCTTTTACGGAAAACCTCCCAGGTTCTTCTTCACGCTGATCTGATTTTCGGTTTGCCTGGCGAGGATACCAAAAGCATCGCTGACGGCTTCGATCAGCTGATGACCATCGGCCCGCACGAACTTCAGGTCGGAATTCTAAAGAAACTCAAGGGAACAAGTTTGGCTCGCCACGACGAAGCGTGGGGCATGGAGTATTCCAAAGCACCTCCTTACGAAATTATGCAGACCAAACTGCTCGATCGGCGAACAATGGATCGTCTCAAGACGTTCGCCAGATATTGGGAGCTTTTTTATAACCGTGGTCAGCTGAATGCCTCGATGGCCGCCTTCATGCGGGCGAGTTCCGCGCAAGGCGGCTTATTCCGGTCTTTTCTTTGCTTCTCGGATTGGCTCCACTCCGTGGTTCAGAAGACCCATCATCTCTCACTCGAGGAACGCCTGAGCAGATTGGGGCAATACCTCCTGAAGCTGGGGATTCCAAAAGATGAAGTTCTCACGCTTCTTAAGACCGACTATTTTTCGGTCCCGGGACGAAAAGCTCGTGACCTCCTGTAAAATGCCCAGCAATCCGCTGACCGCAACCGGTACAATTGCCACCATTCAGTTTCAGCGATCCGATTCTGAAACCGTCTCGTTTAATCACCGGTTCCAGGCAATTCGGACAGAAAGTGGCCGATCCAACCGGGTCCGCGACGTTACCGGTGTAAACGTATTTCAAACCGTTTCCAATCGCGATTTCCCGGGCACGTGACAGAGTGGCCGCCGAAGTGGCGGGGTACTCCCACATTTTGTACTCGGGATGGAAGGCGGAAAAGTGAACTGGTACATGCGGTCCCAAGTTACTGGCAATCCAGACCGTCATATCCTCGAGCTCCTTCTTGGTGTCATTCAACCCGGGAATCAGCAAATTCGTTATCTCCAGCCAAACATCCGTTTCTTGAGCCAGGTATACCAAGGTCTCGAGAACCGGTTTCATTTCTCCCAGGGAATATCGGCGGTAGAAGGCCTCGCTGAACCCCTTCAGATCCACGTTTGCCGCGTCCATTAGAGAAAAGAACTCGGGCCGCGCTTCGTCTGATATGTATCCCGCGGTAACCGCGATCGTACGAATTCCGCGTTTCCGACACTCGCGTGCGGTGTCGATGGCGTACTCAGCAAAAACAACCGGGTCGTTATACGTGAAGGCCACACTCGCGCAGCCTTCAGCTTGAGCCGTCCATGCAATTGCTTCCGGACCTGCCGGCAAGATTGAACTGAATGCACGCGCGCCGCCCTCACGTGACCTGCTGATCCGCCAGTTTTGACAGAACTTGCAGCCGAGGTTGCAACCAGTGGTTCCAAACGAGAGTGCCGTCGTTCCTGGCAAAAAGTGATAAAGAGGTTTCTTTTCAACCGGGTCCACGCAAAATCCGCTGGCCCGGCCATAGACTGAAAGCCATATCCCCGTGTCTGAGGCCTCCCGCACGAAGCAGAATCCTTTTTGGCCTGGCCTCAACGAACACTGCCGCGGACACAAGCCGCACTGAAACCGGCCGTCTTTGGCCTTTTTCCACCACCTACCCGGGTATAACGTTTCAACAACCCTCACGGCGCCACTCTAGCTTAAACGCGATGCCGATTTCGAGGCAAAATGCCTTCAAAGCGAGTCGGCGGCCGACTCGTCATTTTCCCTTGGAAGCAGGGATCGTGAACGATAAAGTGAGAAAGAAAAAGGAGATTCGATGAACGACAACAATCAATTCGCATCAATCGGCCAAAGATTCATAGCGATGTTGCTGGATGGCCTCGTCATCGCCATTCCGTTCGCCATTTTGAACCACGCGATTCCGCTTCTCGGCGGTCTGGCAGTTCTCTTTTTCTATGCGCCCATCTTCGAGTCCTCCGAGCTTCAAGCGACACTTGGCAAGCACTGGATGGGGCTTCAGGTGAAAGACCTCGAGGGGCGACGCATTACGCTACGAACGGCGATTATTCGAAACATCGTTAAAGCCTTTTCTTCCATGCTCTTCTTTATCGGGCACCTCGTGGCCCTGTTCACCGATAAGCGGCAAGCCGTCCATGATCTGCTTGCCGATACTGTCGTGGTACACGGCCATTCTGAATACGATCCGATGGCCGCATGGTCCAACTCGGTTCGTGAACTCTTTCATGCAACGAAAACCAGCCCTCAAGACAAACTCGCGCAGCTCGAACGCCTGCAGGCACTCAGAGAACGGGGTGCAATCTCCGAGGAGGAATTCCAAACTGAGAAGAAGAGGCTGCTTTCCGGATAGTAAGCAGATCCACTGGACGGCCGTCTTACCACTCAAGTTGCCAGCACAGCACTTGCTTCCTCTATCTCCCTAAAAAGGAGAAATTTTTATGGCAACGGAAATTCGAGAAACTCCCCCCATCAGGGCCCGGGACATTCCGCCCGCTGCAGATATGACCGCCGTCGAACGCGCATCGATCAGCTGGAGAGCGATATTCGCCGGGGCATTCCTGTCGCTGCTCTTTTATTCGATTCTCATGGCGCTGGGTCTGGCTGTCGGAGGCGCGTCCATCCGGTCAGCGATTGAAAGCGGCTCGGGCGGACAAGGGATCGGCATTGGTTCGGCCATCTGGATGATCGCGAGCGTCCTTATTTCACTGTTTTTCGGGTCATATCTGGCTGGAAGAATTGCCGGCAGGCTGCCGGCGAGAATCGGAAAAGTGCAGGGCATGGTGATAGCAGCCCTCTTTTTCGGTTTCATGCTGTCCCAGGTGGCAACGGCCGTTTCCCTTGTAGGAAAAGGCCTCGGATCCACAATCGGCGCGATTGCCTCCACATCGGGAGATCTGGCCAAGAACCCACAGGTTCAAGATACGGTTCAACAAGCTACGGCGGGTCTTAATTTGAAATCCCCGCCAGACCAAGTCCTGCAGGGTTTGGCGACGCGACTCGTACGGGGAGATGATGAAGCAGCCAAGAATTACCTCGCGCAGCAGGCGGGCATTACCTCGAAGCAAGCGGATCAGCGTTTAAAAACCGTCAAAGCGAACATGAAATCGACGCTGACAAACGTGGCGAACAGCACGGCAAAAGCCGCGACAGCGGCTGGCCTGGTTATCTTCCTGTCGCTGGTGCTCGGAACGCTTGCCGGATACCTGGGCGGCGGAGTGGGTGCCGCCTTCAATCTGAAACGGCCACTCAGTGACTCTGATGTCGAAGGCGTCAGACGAGCTCGGGCTGCCTGACCAAAAAAAGGGGATTGGAAAAAAAAAGAAAGGCTGGTCCGTTCGGACCAGCCTTTTTATTGAATCTTCAGGCCGCTTTTCGCCGGAACAGCGCGCCTTTGTCACTCTGCTCAATTTTGACAAGCTTATTGTAAACGCCGATCAGCAGAATTGATGGCGCCCACAGTCCTATGAAAGTTGCGAATTCCTTCCGTTTGCTGAAAACAGCAAACCCAGCGGACAGCAGCATGCTTGCGACTGCGGCATTGAGATATGCTATCGAAGGCACTTTGCCCGTTTGCATCTCGACCACTCGCGTAAGCGCGCCTTCGTGAGGACGCTCGCTTAGCTTTGTTCCGATCTCGGCTACGCGAGTCGTTTTATCGCTCAGTCCAAATCTTTTAAAATTCACGTTTCCTCCATTCAGCTATGAGTTTCCGCTCTGTACTTGCAATCGAAACACCAGCGCGGACACCCGCTGATTTCATGGGACTTGCAGTCGATCGGCCCAGCAGCGCGCACAAAAGGAGCTGGTAAATGACAAAAGCGAAGCTGTTCGCCGCTGTCGCGGTGAGCACAGTATTTTTCAGCCTTCTCGCGAGAGATCCCGCTGAACCGGCGACTCCGCTGGACCCGGTACCGTCACCGCTGCTCAGTCCCGCACCCAGTGTTCCGTCGTCTCTCGCCCCCATTTCTCCACGGCCTCCGACGCTCTCGTCGGCAGATCGCCTCACGGTCATCGAACATGTCACGAAGGCACGGGCTGCGCTCAAAAAGCGAAAGTTCAAGGACGCCCGAGCTGAATTAAATCGAGCTCGCGCGCAAGTGAACGAATACCGTACGTCGAACTTCATCACCGTCTACTCGAACCTGGCCTATGCCGAAGGGTTTTCACAGACGGAGAGAGCGACACAACATCTCCAGCGCGCTACTGAGGACTTAAGGAACGGAAACATAAGAGCCGCCCAAGAGGAGGTCAAAAAGAGCGGAACGTCAGTCATCTATACTGAAATCAAAGTCCCGGTTGATCAAACCCGCCGGAACCTAAACTCCGCACTGCGCTCCCTCGACGAAAGTCGTCCGGGAAAAGCAGATCGAAGCCTTAAGTTGATCGAAGATGGGTTGCACATCACAATAGCTCAACTTAACCCGATTGCCCCAAGCCCGACTGCAAGCCCGGGCGTACCACTCGCTCGTACTTCACCAAATATATTGGAATCACCACGGGCAATCGCGCCACGGCAGCCGGGTCCTTCCCCGCCGATTGCGGGAGGCTAGATAGCGCCGTCGTCAGGTCCCAATAGCGGTCCCGTTTTCTACGGTTCATGCCTTGCAACATTTCATGAATCAGAAAATAGGAGGATATAATTATGGCATTTGAAATGAGATTGAAGGAATTCCTATCCAGATATCCGGAATTCTCGCAAGGTCAGAAAGTAAGAAGCAGTGACGACGAAAATCTCGGTTCCGTGCAGGAACTTCAGGATGATCTGTTCGTTATCGAGAAAGGCTTCTTTTTTCCGAGGGATTTTGCGGTTCGATATGATGATGTGAAGGAACTGAGAGACGGTATCGTGTATTTGAATCTCCGAAAGGAGGATTTGCGGGAATGGACCAGCCCCTCTTATGCCGGTTGGTCGAATATTGAAGAAATCAACCGCGGCAAGCTGAGAGCTGAGCCGAGAGATGAGTATAAAGACCGCTATTCGATTCCGGTTTCTGAGGAGGAACTCGAGGCCAGAAAAACCGTCCACGAGGCCGGGAAAGTTAAGCTAAAAAAGATCGTGCACACCGAGTACAAGCACTTCACCGTTCCGGTGACAAAAGAAGAGATCCGAATCGAGCGGACGCCGGGTGGGACGGAAGGACGCACGGGAGAACAGGCAGGAACGTTCAAGGAAGAGGAAATTTCGATCCCGCTTACTGAAGAACGCGTAGAGGTAACAAAACGACCGGTTGTGAAAGAAGAGATTCACGTAAGCAAGGAGCAGCGAACTGAACAACAGCCGGTTTCTGGAATGACCCGCAAGGAAGAGGTCCACGTCGAAGACGAGCGTGAAAAGAAAAAGCGCGCTGGTTGACCCAATTGCGGGGGGCCGCTCCCAATAGCTCGGAGCGGACCCTCCCGAGGGGGGTTTCAGCCTAAATAGTTCGCGATCTGGGACGCGATTTCAATGATTGCTTTGTTTGATGCCTGCTCAATTGCAGGAACGGACTGCGTGGCATGTCGGCCATGAATTCCAGATGCTCCGGCCGATAGGGTGGCTCCGGACTCGACGATCTTAGCCTCGGCAGAAAAAGTGCGTAGAATTTCGCCGGTTTCAGTTGAAACGATATTGGCGACCAGTTTTATCTTCGAGACGGACTTCTTGGTGCCTACTTCGAAATCCATATCTGCGGGCCCGCCCAAGAGCCCAACCAACCCTCCCAATTGGAGTCCTGAATCGGAACCCTCTTCGCACAATCCCAATTCCGTGATTCCGCCAGTCACGACATATTGGGCCGAGAGAAATTTGTTCTTTTTAGGCCGCGTGGTTGTGTCCAAATTCTCCATCGTGAACTCGTCCGAATAGACCTGTCGAATTCCCCTACGTTCCAAAACTTTAAGCCCGCGTTTGGCCAACTCGCTTTCGAGCATCGTGTGCAACTGATTTTGACTGGTGAAAACCCATCCGCGGCAATTCTCGAGAACATTATCGACTTCCTGACTAAATCGCAGGACCGAAACACGCGAACTCGCAAGCGCGGACGTAGATAAAGCGAACACAAGAAACAGTATCGAAATTTTCATGATTCGTTCTCCCCTTCGCCCCGCACAGCACAATTCGTGCCCCGAAAAAGCCGAGAATTATCCGGCTCGTTGACTGCCTCCGGGCACTCCGAAGAACCAAACGGAACAGGTTTGAACCCCGTTCAGTTGCCGAGTCTGATCTGTCTTAAAGATTGCAAGTATAACCTGAGTCAGCGGCATTATTGCCATTTCATGTCAACCTCGAGTCTGACAGTGGTCCATGTCGTTAATTTAATTGTAATATAATCAACAACCCAGTATGTTGCGTCGCGTAAACTTACGGAGGCGGGCCCATGGGACCAGTACGACGAATTTTGGTGAGTATTTGCACTGTAACCATTTTAGCGAGTTGCGAAAAAGAAGCTCCAATCAGCCGTGCGCCGACAAACCGCGAAGAAAATTCTCCGGTTTCACTGGAAGGAAAATCTGTCGCTGAGATTTTACGCATCAAGTACGACCAGGCACAGCTCACCTGTAAATTGCAGTTTTCGAGAGGACAGAGAATTGATTTTGGCGGGCTGCCGTCCGAAGTCCTTTCTGAAATTGTCCTAGATGCTACCTATTGGGACCTCTTAAATGACTACTCCGACGAGAAGTCCTTCGAGCTGAAAGGCGCCGTGCGGGAATCTTGGATAAAGGCCGAAATTAAAATCAAGCGCATCGAAGTTGTTCAATCCGTGGCCTATATGGACGCTCAAGGGAAGGTCTTTAGCATGCGATATTCCCCGATTATAAGAGCCGAGTACTTCCTTGAGCAAAATTACGTATTCACCCCGGAGGATGGCAACCTAAGTGTCAAGGAGAACGGCTTTAAGGATTTTACCGAAGGCTCGACCGGGAATTGGATAGATATTTTGGTCCCGAGCACAGACCCGACGGTAAGCCGAGACTTCTACTCCGCTCAGCTCAATTGCGATTTTTATACCGAGTTGAAGCCAGAGTACAAAGATCAATTCGTCGTCCAACCAACGGATTAGTACGGCGGCATTAACCGGGCTTTCTTCTCAGGTCATTGCAATTCGCGGCTGAGTGCCTCGCGGTTTAATCACACAGCTACTCTCCAGCTTCCCCTGGACGAAAACAGCGGGAAGAATCCAAGATAACAGTGCGATGTCTGTTTTCGAATGGTCCGAGCACCAGGGATTGAACCTGGGACCTTCGCCGTGTAAAGACGCTGCTCTACCGCTGAGCTATGCTCGGACTTCAACTAACCTAATCCATCTCGCCTGCTCCGCCAAGCGCCTCAACTTAATTAACAGCCGATACTTCTCCGTGATTTTTCCCCGGAGTTATGGCGGAGTTACGAAACGAACACTACGCTATCAAAGACCGCTCAAATACCGGAAAAGACGTGTTTTCCGATCATCTACGAACGCTTAACCCTCGCCGTGTAAAGACCCTGCTCTACCGCTGAGCTAAGCGCCCTATAGAAAATAGGCCACCGCGAAACCGAGGTGGCCTATTTAAGTTTTCAACCAGCACCGATCAGGTCGCTGAAACTGAAGCGGTCTCGGCAACAACAGGTTTCTCAGCCGGTTCCTCTTCAATAATTTCCGCTTGGAGGTGCTTGTATTTCACAAGGCCCGTTCCAGCCGGAATGAGGCGTCCCATGATCACGTTCTCTTTCAAGCCGCGCAGGTAATCAACCCTGCCGCCGATACTGGCTTCCGTGAGAACTTTGGTCGTCTCTTGGAATGATGCAGCCGAAATAAAGCTTTCGGTGCTCAGAGATGCCTTAGTGATACCCAAGAGCAACGGCTCGGCGGTCGCCGCGGCTCCTCCCGCCTGCATCACCCTCTGGTTCTCCGCCTCGAACATTTGCTTATCGCTCTGTTCACCCGGCAAGAAGGTCGAATCGCCAACATCTTTGATGCGAACCTTGCGCAGCATCTGCCGAACGATCGTCTCAATGTGCTTGTCGTTGATTTTAACGCCCTGAAGTCGATAAACTTCCTGGACTTCATCGACGAGATACTTCGCAAGAGCCTTCTCACCCAAGACCCGGAGAATATCGTGCGGGTTGATCGGGCCATCCATCAACGGCTCACCGGCCTTGACGTAGTCGCCTTCATTAACCGCGAGGTGCCGGCCCTTGCCGATAAGGTATTCCTTAGCCTCACCGGTTTCAGGAGTAACGATAAGCTTGCGCTTGCCTTTCGTGTCTTTACCGAAAGTGACGATTCCGTCGATTTCGGTAATTACGGCAGCATCCTTGGGTTTCCGCGCTTCAAACAATTCAGCCACGCGGGGCAGACCACCGGTGATGTCTTTGGTTTTCGTCGTTTCGCGATGAATCTTCGCGATCGTGTCACCGGCCTTGATCTCGTCTCCGTCATTGACGACCAAGTTAGCTCCCACGGGCAGCATGTAACGGCCGACGCGCGCGGACCCTTCGATCTTCTGCACGTTGCCCTTACCGTCGGTAATGAGCAGCTTCGGCCGCTTGTCAGTCGCCTTCGATTCAATAACGACTTTGTGCGAAAGACCAGTCACACTGTCGAACTGCTCCTGCATCGTAACGCCTTCTTCGATATCTTCGAACTGGATGATACCAGAAGCTTCCGTCACGATCGGTGTCGAGTACGGATCCCATTCAGCCATCAGCTTGCCCTTTTCGACTCCATCACCCTCTTTAACAAGGAGCTTGGCGCCGTAGACAATGGGATACTTTTCACGCTCGCGGTTATTGGCATCCACGATGGCGATTTCGCCGTTTCGATTCATGACCGTGAGATAACCCTCTTTGTTCTTAACGGTCGTGACATTGTGAAACCGAACTTTACCTTTGGTCTTCGCTTCGAGACTCGACTGTTCAGCCCTTCGTGACGCCGTACCACCGATGTGAAAGGTACGCATGGTCAGCTGGGTTCCGGGTTCACCGATCGACTGAGCGGCAATGACACCGACAGCTTCGCCGATATTAACCATCCGCCCACGGGCGAGGTCTCGGCCATAGCAAAGACTGCAAATCCCCTTCTTCGATTGGCAGGTCAAAACGGACCGGATACGAACGCGATCAATACCGGCTTCATCGACCTTCTTAACGAGATCTTCAGTGATCTCCTGGTTGGCTACCACGAGAACTTCACTGTTAACGGGATCAATGACATCGTCCAAGGCCACACGGCCGAGAATACGATCTCCCATGCGCTCAATGATTTCGCCGCCCTCGATCAAGGCGCCAACATAGAGACCGTCCAGGGTTCCACAATCCCGTTCCGTTACGATCACGTCCTGAGAGACGTCGACCAATCGGCGAGTGAGATATCCAGAGTTCGCGGTCTTGAGAGCGGTATCAGCGAGACCCTTACGGGCGCCGTGTGTCGAGACGAAGTACTGCAACACCGACAATCCTTCACGGAAATTCGCCACAATCGGGGTTTCGATGATTTCTCCGGACGGCTTGGCCATCAAGCCTCGCATGCCGGCCAGCTGTCGGATCTGGGCATTACTGCCTCGGGCGCCCGAATCAGCCATCATAAAGATCGAATTGAAAGCAGGAGCTGTAATTTCCTGTTCCTTACCCTTCCAGCTATGCGGAGCCTTAAACACCTGAACCGATAGCCGCTTCATCATCGCGCTGGCGATCTGTTCAGACGTCTGAGCCCAAATGTCGATGACTTTGTTGTAGCGCTCACCATCAGTGATCAAGCCTTCGATGTACTGATTCTCAATTTCATGGACCTGGGCGTATGCCTTGTCGAGGAATTCCTTCTTTTCCTGCGGCATCTGCATGTCATGAACCGAGATCGAGATACCTGCTCGCATGGCTTGCTTGAAGCCGGTTTGCATCAGGTGGTCGGCCAGAAGAACGGTTTTCTTGTTTCCGGTCAACCGATAGCAAACGTCGATCAGCTCAGCCAAATCCTTCTTTCCAAGGACCTTGTTATAGACATTGAAGGGAATCTCTGTCGGCACGATTTCCGAAAGGAGTGCTCGACCGACGGTCGTATCCCAAACTTTGCCATTGATACGGCACTTGATTCTCGTCTGTAACCCGACCACACCACTGTCAAAGGCATAATGGACTTCGATGGGGCTGCTAAAGACCTTGCCTTCGCCTTTTCCAAACGGTCGCTCGCGGGTCATGTAGTACAACCCGAGAACGATGTCCTGGCTCGGAACAATGATCGGCTTCCCGTGCGCGGGAGACAGAATATTGTTCGTGGACATCATCAGGACGCGGGCTTCGATCTGAGCTTCGATCGAGAGCGGGACGTGCACCGCCATCTGGTCACCGTCGAAGTCGGCGTTGAAGGCCGCGCAAACAAGCGGATGAAGCTGAATGGCTTTTCCTTCAATGAGCACCGGCTCAAACGCCTGGATACCGAGACGATGGAGTGTCGGAGCGCGGTTCAGCAGAACAGGATGCTCTTTAACCACTTCCTCGAGAATATCCCAGACTTCCTGACGCTGCTTTTCAACCATCTTCTTCGCTGATTTGATGGTCGTCACATAGCCGTATTCGGACAACTTATTATAAATAAACGGCTTGAAGAGCTCGAGTGCCATGACCTTCGGCAAACCGCATTGATGCAGTTTGAGTTCGGGTCCGACCACGATAACTGATCGGCCGGAGTAATCGACACGCTTTCCAAGCAGGTTCTGCCGGAAACGGCCTTGTTTGCCCTTCAGCATATCCGACAAGGAACGAAGCGGACGCTTGTTTGGGCCCGTGAACGTCTTACCTCGGCGGCCGTTATCAAACAACGCGTCCACCGATTCCTGAAGCATGCGCTTTTCGTTACGAATGATGATTTCAGGAGCGTTCAGTTCCATCAAACGCTTCAAACGGTTATTCCGGTTGATCACGCGCCGATAAAGGTCATTCAGATCTGAAGTCGCGAACCGACCGCCATCAAGGGGCACCAACGGACGCAATTCAGGCGGAATAACCGGGATAACCTCGAGCATCATCCATTCGGGGCGGTTAGAACCGCTCGCTTTGAAAGACTCAACGACTTTGAGTCTCTTGGAAAGCTTAGTGCGCTGGGCTTCCGACGACGTCTGCTTCAGTTCCCGCCGCAGTTGGCGAGAGAGGACTTCGATATCCACCTTCTTCAGCATGTCGCGAATGGCATCTCCGCCCATCGCAGCAGTGAAACTCACGCCTTCTTTGATCAGCTGTCCGTATTTTTCTTCCGTAACGACAGCATGTTCTTCAAGACCGCTCGTCCCTGGATCAAGGAGAACGTAAGCCTCGCAATAAAGAACCTTCTCGAGGTCCTTTAAGGTGATATCCAGGAGCGCTCCGATGCGCGACGGCAAGGAGCGCAAAAACCAGATATGCGCCACAGGAGTCGCCAATTCGATGTGCCCCAGTCGTTCGCGACGCACTTTGGATTGAATGACTTCAACTCCGCACTTTTCGCAGACGACCCCACGATGCTTCATGCGCTTATATTTGCCGCAGTTGCACTCGTAATCCTTCACGGGCCCGAATATTTTCGCACAAAACAAGCCGTCACGTTCCGGCTTGAAAGTGCGATAATTAATCGTCTCGGGCTTCTTGACTTCGCCGAAGGACCACTCGCGGATTTTTTCCGGAGAAGCTAGGGAAATACGTATCCCGGTAAAGCTCAGTGGATCCTTTGGTTTATCGAAAAAATTCAGAAGGTCTTTCATCTTTAGCCCTCAAAAATACATCCCGTGTGCGGGAATCAGTAAACGGCCGGAACGCGACTCCCATCGCGCTCCGGCTCGATCAGTTCTTTAAAGCAATTCGCCTTTCAGATCTTTTTCTTCTTCTTCGATCAGCTCGACGTTCAGCGCAAGGCTCTGGAGTTCCTTCACCAGAACGTTAAAGGATTCCGGCAACCCTGCTTCCAAAAGTTGCTCGCCTTTAACAATCGCCTCGTACATGCGATTCCTGCCAGTAACGTCGTCAGACTTCACGGTCAGGAACTCCTGGAGGCCGTAAGCGGCGCCGTACGCTTCGAGCGCCCAGACTTCCATTTCCCCAAGTCGCTGTCCGCCGAACTGGGCCTTGCCGCCCAGCGGCTGCTGGGTGACCAAGCTGTAAGGTCCGATGCTTCGAGCATGGATCTTCTCTTCAACGAGATGGTGCAGCTTAAGCATGTACATGATCCCGACGGTAACGTCCTCGGCGAATGGCTCACCGGTGACGCCGTCGTACAACGTCGTCTGACCACGTCCTGGAAGATCCGCGATGTTCAACATCGACTCGATATCCTTCTCGCTTGCTCCGTCGAAAACCGGTGTGGCGACGTGAATACCGTATTTCAGATGAGAAACCATGCGCTTGATTTCCGCGTCCGAAGCCCTGTCGATGTACTTATCGACTTCGGGACTCGAGTAAGTGTCCTTGAGGACCTTGCGGAGTTTCTCACTGTTGAAATTCTCCATGTACTCATTGATCTTCTCGCCGATACCGCGTGCAGCCCAGCCCAGGGTAACCTCAAGCAGCTGACCGATGTTCATACGAGAAGGCACGCCGAGAGGATTCAGCACCATGTCGACAGGAACTCCGTTCGCCATGAACGGCATGTTCTCGAGCGGCAAAATCCGACTGATCACGCCTTTGTTCCCGTGGCGTCCGGCCATTTTGTCGCCAACCTGAAGCTTACGTTTGATCGCAATCTGGACTTTGACCATTTTGATCACGCCAGGCGCGAGTTCATCGCCGCGCTTCAGCTTGTCAGTCTTTTCCTTGAATACGTACCTTACTGCCTCAATCTTCTCCTTCGCCGTCTTCATGACGGTCGTGACGTCCTGCTCAAGGTCATCCTTAACAGGAATAAATCCGAGAAGGTCGAACGGAATCGCCGATAAGGTCTCGCGATCAAGTTTCTGCGCTTTCTTGAGCAGCTCTTCGGAACCGTCTTCGGAGAGGAGCTTGCCTGTCGTGCTAGCGCCGTCCAAAACCTTCGCAATCTTGTTAAATGCCGATTGGCGAATGGCATCGGTCTCGATCTTCTCGTCACGCCGGATCTTCGCGATCTGCTCTTCGAGAATGCTCTTGCTCCGCTCATCGGGCTCCGTACCTTCACGAGCGAAAACCTGCGCGTTAATGACAATCCCCTGCACTCCCGACGGAACACGCAATGACGTGTCTCTTACGTCTCCAGCTTTTTCGCCGAAGATCGCCCGGAGAAGTTTCTCTTCCGGAGAAAGCTGGGTCTCTCCCTTAGGAGTGACTTTGCCGACCAGAATGTCGCCGGGCTTCACCTCGGCGCCAATCCGAATAATACCACTCTGATCGAGGTCTTTAAGGGCCTCTTCGCCGACATTAGGAATGTCGCGGGTGATGTCCTCTTTGCCTAACTTCGTATCACGAGCGACACATTCAAATTCCTCGATGTGAATTGAGGTGAACGTATCGTCTTTGATCAAGCGTTCGGAGATCAGAATTGAGTCTTCGAAGTTGTAACCACCCCAAGGCATGAACGCGACAAGCACGTTTTGTCCCAAGGCAAGTTCACCAGCATCGGTTGCCGGACCATCCGCCAAAACGTCCCCGGCTTTAACGTGGTCACCCACGCGGACAACTGGTCTCTGAGTGACACATGTGTTCTGATTCGAACGTTGATACTTCGTCAGGTTGTGAATATCGACATCTGATCCGACGTCATCTGAACGGGAATTCGTGCGACGGACAACGATTTTGGTACCGTCGACCATGATCACTTCACCGTCATGCCTCGAACAAATGATCTGGCCCGAGTCGCGCGCGACAATGCGCTCAATGCCGGTACCGATCAACGGCGCATGAGTACGAATCAACGGCACCGCCTGGCGCTGCATGTTCGATCCCATCAGCGCCCGGTTGGCGTCGTCGTGCTCAAGAAACGGAATCAGCGATGCGGCAATCGAAACCAGCTGATGCGGCGAAACGTCCATCAACTCGACTTCGTCTGGATTCACGAGTGCAAAATCGCCTTTACGACGAGCAGAAACAAGATCCGCAGTCAGCTTATCAGTCCGCAAAGCATCTGGCGAAACCTGGGCGATAATCTTGTTCTCTTCTTCAGTCGCTGTGAAGAATTTAATTTCTTCGGTCAGCTTACGATTCTGCACCACCCGGTAGGGAGTCTCGATAAACCCGAATTCATTCACGCGGGCATAAGTCGAGAGACTGGCGATCAACCCGATGTTCGGACCTTCAGGAGTCTCGATGGGGCAAATTCGACCGTAGTGAGTGTTATGAACGTCGCGAACTTCAAATCCCGCGCGTTCACGGGTCAATCCGCCCGGACCAAGAGCCGAGAGCCGCCGTTTGTGAGTCACTTCAGAAAGAGGATTCGTCTGATCCATGAACTGGGACAGCTGACTCGACCCGAAGAACTCTTTCACAACCGCGGAAACCGGCTTCTGGTTGATCAGGTCGTGAGGCATGAGTGTTTCAATTTCCTGAATACTCATGCGCTCTTTGATCGCTCGTTCCATTCGAACAAGGCCAATCCTGTATTGATTCTCGATCAACTCACCGACAGCGCGAACACGGCGATTTCCAAGGTGATCGATATCGTCGATAGTTCCGCGGCCATTGTTCAACTCGCAGAGATAGTAAAGCGTTTGAAGGATATCTTCCTTCATCAGCACCGTTTTCTCTTGCGGAACATTGTTGTTCGGAAATTTGTAATTGAGCTTCAGCCGGCCGACCCGGGAGAGGTCATAACGGTCAGCGTTGAAGAACATGTTATCAAAAAGCTGCCGAGCGGCCTCAATCGTCGGAGGATCACCGGGCCGCATTCTTTTGTAGATCTCGATCAAAGCTTCCTCTGGACTCGAAATCTTGTCGGCAAGCAACGTCTCTCGAATAAAAGGCCCGTAGGTCAGGTTATCCGTGAAGATGACCTTAACTTCCTTAACGCCTTTTGCCCGAAGTTCTTTGACTTTTTCTTCCGTGAGTTCCTGATTGCACTCCAGCAAAACCTCGCCGGTTTTTTCGTCGACGATATCTTCAGAGGCAATACGATTTACCACGACCTCAAGGGGGACCTCGAGGCGCTTGATCCCGGCTTCATCGATGCGCTTAATAATCGCCTTGGTGAATTTCCGGTTCTTTTTAACGATAATGTCGCCGGTTTTGGGATCGAGAATATCATCTTCCGCACGCTGCCCGGCGAGGATCTCCAGATCGACGGCTTTGTAATACTTGCCGTCTTTGTCCAAAATCAGCTTCTCAATACGATAGAAGTAATTGAGAATTTCGTAGTTCGACATGCTCATCGCGCGCAGAACGATGGTCGCCGGAAGCTTACGCTTCCGGTCAATGCGGGCATAGAGCATATCCTTGTGATCAAATTCAAAATCGAGCCAAGATCCGCGATGCGGAATAATGCGGGCGGAGTACAGGATCTTTCCGCTCGAGTGGCTCTTCCCCTGATCGTGGTCGAATATGACACCGGGGGACCGATGCAACTGGCTAACGATAACGCGCTCGGTACCATTGATAATGAATGAACCGGCCTCGGTCATGAGCGGGATCTCGCCCATGTAGACTTCCTGCTCTTTAATATCTCGAATATTGCGCGTTCCGGCTTCCTCATCAACATCGTACACGACGAGCCGAACCGTGATTTTCAACGGAGCTGCGAACGTCATTCCCCGCTGCCGGCATTCGCTCACATCGTATTTCGGCTTCTCAAGCGCATAGCTTTCAAATTCAAGAGATGCCGTACGGTTGAAGTCTTCAATCGGAAATACCGATTTAAAAACAGCTTGAAGACCGACATTCTCACGTTTTTGAATCGGGACGTCGGCTTGGAGAAATTTTTCGTAAGACTTGCGCTGGAGTTCGATCAGGTTCGGAATCTCCACCGGCGAAGCGATTTTTGAAAAATCCTTTCGAATTCGGCGGTTTTCCGAAAAAAGGGAGGCCATGCTTTCTCCTTAACTCGTTTGAGACAAAGTACAACGTAACGATCGCTCTCACCCTTTTCCGGATGAACGCGAAAAATCAAACAGATGACGCGGTGACATTCCAGAAAACCGGAACAAAAAAACAAGAGTTTGGTTTCGGGAATGCACAAATACAAATCCGCGCCGCCCCCACCCTACCTGATTTCTCAGACAAAGCAAGGGTGCGGCACGAATTTTGAATAGCAAGAGGCTTCAAAAAAAGCGAGCGGAATCCGTTCACTTAATTTCGACCTTGGCTCCTTCAGCCTCGAGTTTTTTCTTAATATCGTCGGCTTCCTGCTTGTTGATGCCTTCCTTCAAGGGCTTCGGGGCGCCTTCGACCAAGTCCTTCGCTTCTTTCAAACCGAGACCGGTGATCGCGCGAACTTCTTTAATGACGTTGATCTTCTTGTCGCCAGCGGCCGCCAAAACAACGGTGAATTCCGTCTTAGCTTCAGCGGTCGGTGCAGCAGCAGCACCGGGCATTGCAGCCATAGCCATCGGGGCTGCGGCAGAAACGCCAAACT
>Ga0208245_1000491_pt1 | contig 32548 bp, 45 predicted proteins | sample RifOxyC1_FD_184035 | JGI IMG/M metagenome (GOLD analysis project Ga0208245, IMG submission 184035) | Soil microbial communities from Rifle, Colorado - Rifle Oxygen_injection C1 (SPAdes) | ecosystem: Environmental > Terrestrial > Deep subsurface > Rock core/Sediment | place: Rifle, Colorado... | reverse complement strand
AGCATATGCAAGAAAGAAAAAGCAAGGGAGATTGTATTTAATATGAAAAAACATAATAAGATTAATTTGTCGTTAGGAAATAATTATGGGATAACACAGAAATTTTCACCAGTCAGGTATTTAAATTCTTTTTTAGGATTATCTAATAATCTAAAAAAAGTCCCAATAACTTTTGCCAAAGGAACATCTCTTCTAATTAGCCTAAAACTTTTATAACCATATTTTGATAAAAAATGCACTCCCTCATGATAAAATGTTTCAGATTCAGTTTCTTTAAAATAGACCATTGCTGCAACAGGACTGTTAAATCTTGGCAAGTTTGAAGCTACTTCTATTTTAAATCCTGAAAACATTCCTAGAGTTATTGGAAGTCTAAAGCCATACATTTCCCAATCATCTGAAAAACCAGAATTCTCGCACATAATTCTAACGAGTTTTGATTTTTCTCTTGAATCAAGAGTCTCTCCAAAAATATCAACCAATTCTCTATAAGGTTTAGCTAATCTTTTATCAGATTCATCACTCCAATCAACTTTTCCAAAACTTCCAACAAACTCTCTTAGTTTCTCGAGTTCTTTGCGATATTCAATTGTTACCATGACAAATGGTAAAAATAATTCTTTTTAAATATGACTATAACGAACATTTTCTTGCGACCATTCCAACACTTTTATAAACCCTCAAAAATATCTTCTAGAACTATTCTAAATATTTTAATGAATAAAATGACAACTGCAAAGGATAAAGCTCCCAAACATTTCAAACTCCCTGAAATAAAAACAGGAACCATAGATGAAGCTCTAGATCAATTAGAAATGGCAACTTCTTATTTTGAATTACATCAAACTATTGAAACTGCAACTGAAGTTTCAATTGCAGCAAGAAGATATGTAATGGTAATGGAAGATTCTAAAAAAAGAGGGGAATTAGAATTAAAAACTCTAGAAGTATTTTTCCAAGATATAAGCAGAGTTAGACAGCAATTTGAAAGAATGAGAACCTCTTATCAAGGTAAAATGACTGACGGAAAAAGAAGAAAACATGATACCCACAATCATTTGCAAAGAGATTATGATATTATGGGCTATTATATGACTTTGCTTTCAAGACAAACTCAAAGAATTGCAGAATTAACAACACCTTCAAACGACAATTACTAATCGCAAAACTTAAAACCTCTAAATAATTCTATTTTAATCATGAATCATGAATTAAATCAGCCAAAACATATAGCAATAATCTTGGATGGAAATCGCAGATTTGCAAAAAGATTAATGTTAGAGCCGTGGAAAGGCTATGAATATGGAAGAGAAAAAGTTGAAAAAATGCTTGATTATGCAAAAGATTTGGGAATTAAAGAACTTACTTTCTATGCTCTTTCAGTTGAAAACATCAAAAGCAGGCCAAAAAATGAACTTGAATATTTATACAAGATTTTTAGGGAAGTATTTAAAAATATGGATAAAGAAAAAATCCATAAAAATAAAATAAAAATGAGATTTATAGGAAATCTTAGCCTCCTTCCTAAAGATTTAAAAGAACAATGTGAAAAATTAGAGCAGGATACAAAAAACAATAATAATTTCATAGTTAATTTCGCGATTGCCTATGGAGGCAAGCAGGAAATAATAAATATGGTTAAAAAAATTTTAAAAAAGAAGATTAAAGAAGAAGATATAAATGAAAAAACTATAGAAGAAAATCTTTACATGAAAGATGAGCCGGATTTAATAATAAGAACAGGCGGTGAAAAACGAACCTCTAATTTTTTGCCATGGCAGTCAGCATATTCTGAATTAATTTTTCTTGATAAATTCTGGCCTGAATTCGAAAAACAGGATTTAATCAATTGCATTGAAGAATTCAAAAACAGGAAGAGGAATTTTGGGAAATAATTATTTAACCAAAACTCTTGCCAAATAATTAATATTTCTACTTATTCCTAATAATTCATCATCAAGTTGTTTTGATTTATATCCCATTTCTTGTAAATATAAAACAATAAAATTATACAATGAAGGAAAATTACCATGCTCTCCTTGTTGAAGAGTATTTAATAAATGAGATTTTTGAGCAGTTTCTAATCTTATTCCATAACATATTTCAATAACATCATATAAATTACCATATGAAGTAGCTCTTCTCAAATTTGCTTGTAAAATCTTATCCATTATTTTATTATTATCAAAATATTTAAAAAGCTATTGATTTTTAATTCAAAAAGCTTAAATAATTTGCTTTCTTTATAAAATTCATGAAAGCTAAAAAAGAAAAAAGTCGCAAAAAGACTAAAAAAAAGAGAGTGACATCCAAAAAAGGATGGGGACTCTCTTATGGATACTAACATAATTATAGCAATAATTCAATCTCTTACTGCAATTATAATCTTAATTTCTGTATTCTTAATATATAAAACAATTAAATCTAATGAAATTTTAAATCAAAGAATAATTTTTAATGAAGTAGTAAAACAAGAAAGAGAATTAAGAATAAAATTAAATGAATATAGAGAAATAATACAAAATAAAAAATGTAAAAAAGAAAACTACAGAATTAGATCATAACACTCTTCTCTTTAATTATTATGAATATCTTTCAATATGTTTATACAAAAAAATACTCAACAAAAGAGAAGCTAAATTATATTTTGAAGAAAGATTAAAGGATGTTAAAGAATTATTTGAAATAAGTATTCTTTTCAAAGAAAATTATGCTCAAAAAGAGCAATATAAAGCATTAAATTGGCTTTTCAAGCATTGGAAAATTTGATTATTTCTATAGACTCCTTTATATAAATCCAAAACCCTTCAATCTTGCATAACATTAACAAAACATTCACAACCTTAATAAATAATGCATTATTTCTATTATCATGCCAAAACAACCTTCAAAACCAACGCAATCTTTAAATTCAAGAGAATTTGAACGGGTTACCCAAACTGAACCTGCTACCCATAAAAAATTTAAAATTCTTGCAGCTGGAGATTTTCATGGAGATTCAAAAGTAACCCAAGGGCTTGCTGATAGAGCTTACAAAGAAAAAGTTAATTTAGTTATTCTAACTGGAGATATAACAAGTCCAATAGAAACTGAAAATCTTTTAAAACCCTTCAAGGAAAAAGGCCAGAAAGTTGTTTTTGTTCCGGGAAACTGGGATTCATCAGAAACAGTAAATTTTCTTTCCAAACTTTATGGAATTAAAAACATAGAGGATAATTATGTTGTTTATGATAATGTGGGAGTATTTGGAATTGGAAGCCCTGACTGGCAGATGAATTTAAATGAAAAAAAGGCTTTTGAAAGATTGAAAAAAGATTTTGAAAAGCTTAAATCCTTGAATCTTGAAAAAAAGATAATGGTGAGCCATATTCATGCTGCAAAAACCAAGGCAGAATTTTCAGGAATTCCAGGAAGCACAGGAGTAAGAAAAGCAATTGAAGAATTCCAGCCAGATGTTTTTATTGCAGGGCATATTCATGAAGCAGAAGGATTAAGTGAAAAAATAGGCAAAACCCGAGTCTATAATGTAGGCAGAAAAGGCAGGATAATTGAGTTGTAATTAATTCTTATAGAAAATATTTTTTCTAACTAAATCTTCATGACTCAATTTCACTAAATCTTTTAGTTTAAATTTCCTATTCTTATAACTTTCCCAGATTTCTTCTTCAAAAACCGTTGGTTTAACATATCTATATATTTTTTGCAAGTCCCCATAAATCTTAAAATAATCAAGGGTTCCAACCGTGACTACTGCATCTCTTCTAAAATGAAATGAGAATCCTTTTATGGATGGTAATTTTTTATCAGTCGTTGCCGAATCAGAATAAAAACCAGGATTTACAATATAATGAAGATAGTGAGCTGATTCATGCGCACAAGTATAAACTCTGTCATAAAACCAGAAAGGATAATATTTCTCTAACCATAAACCTTCTAACCCTGAATTATTTGGTATCCTTAACCATGTTCCACCAATACTAATATCATCAGGCAAACTTGCATTATTTCCATTTGGATCTAAAAACATTCTTATATTATCGCAATATCTAAAATCCATTAATCCACTCTCTTCAACTCTTTGTATTTGAATTTTAACCCTACGAGGCAAGTTTGATATGCCGAATCTTTCATGCATTTTAAGCAAGAAATCCCTATGAACCTCTTCCATTAATGTTTGAGTTGCTCTTTCAATTCTTCTTCCATTATTTTCAGGCATAAAGGCATTCTAGTTCTTATATTAATAAATTTATATGTAAAATCTTAAACTATATTTATCTTTTCTATTCACTAACAGCACCAAAATCAACCCTAAAATAATCTCTTCCTTCACCATGATAAGGATGTCTTGATAACCACTGAATCTCTCCTTTTTTTACACCCATAACTGTTTCATTAACGCCAACCTGCAAAGATTGATTATCGTTATGATCGTGATCAGGCCTATAAATTGTTCTTTCAAATCTAATTCCTTTTTCGTCAATGATAATTCTATAATCTCCATCATTAAAATTTAAAATAAGCCTTTCTTCTCCTTCTCTAAGACTTTGATTTTGAATATCTAAATTATAACATTTACCTGCAATAACAATGCCTTTAATATGCAATTCATTATTTTCAGCTTCTACAACCTGCTCTATGCTAACTTCTTTTACAGCCCTCATTCTTTTCTCAGATTTGTCATCAGCCATATATCCCAATAAAAAAATAATTTTAAATAGATTGTTATAAATTAAAATATGCTTTACTCATATTTTTAAAGCTATTTTTACTTTTATAAACATGAAATTCAAAACATCATCTTCCTCTTTTTGCCTTAATGGCTTGCCACTAGGCTGCAAATATTGTATCAAAGGAGAAAAATTAGTTATTTTTATTTCAGGTATATGCAAAAGAAACTGCTATTATTGCTCTTTAAGCAATAAAAGAAAAAACAAGGATATTACATGGATAAATGAAAGAATTGTTAAAAATCCTATACAAGCAATTCAAGAAGCAATTGAAAGCAATGCAACTTCAGCAGGAATAACAGGAGGAGACCCCTTTTTATTTATGAATAGAACCATAAAATATGCAAAAGCCTTAAAAAATAAGTTTGGAAAAAAATTTCATATTCATATTTATCTTCCAACTCAAAATTTAACAAACTCTAAATTAAAACAATTATCTAAATACATTAATGAAGTAAGATTTCATCCAAATTTTTTGATTAATAGTAATAAAGACAATATAAATAAAGAAACTCAAAAAATAAAATTAGCAAATAAGTTCTGGAAAAAACAAAACATAGGAATAGAACTTCCAATGATTCCTGAAAAGAAACAAAAAATATTAAATTTTATATTAAAAATTCAAAATTATATTGGATTTGTTAATTTAAATGAGCTTGAAATCTCAGAAACCAATTTCAATTGCATGATTAATTGTTATAATTTTAATAAATCTGGTTATGTTGTTAAAAGTTCTAAATCTGCGGGCTTATGGCTTTTAAAAAAATTACAAAAACATAAAACTAAACTTAAAATCCATTTCTGTACAGCAGATTTAAAAAATAACTATCAATTCAAAAATCGTTTGTTAAAGCATAAAATACTTCCACATGGCAAAAGAACAAAAGACGGAACTGTTCTTTATTTAATTGCTAAATATAATCATAAAAAACAATTTAATAATCTTATCAAAAAAATTGAAAAATTGAAAAATAATCAATTTTATATTGACAAACAAAAACAAAGAATTCTTTTATCAAATAGTTTAGCTAATAAATTATTAACCCAGAATCATAAAATATCTCTTATTGAAGAGTTTCCAACTTATGATAGATTGGAAACAGAGACTAGAAACCTTTAAGAGCATTAAAGTAACATTTTTATACATTCTAATTTACATTAATAAAATGAAACCACCTAAACCCTCGCCATTGCAGGTTGAACAAAAGGAATACCGGATTTTTAATCCTAAAAAAATAAAACAAACAGTTGAAATACCTGTAAAACCAAAGCCCTCAATAGAAGACTTGGAAACAGTAGAAAAAATAGGAAAACCTAAAAAAATTAAAGAAAAAAAGCAAGCAAAAAACAAAGAATCCAAAGAACCTGCTAAATTAAATCCCAAAGGGCATATTTTAATAATAACAGAAAAACCGCAGGCGGCATCAAAAATTGCTTTTGCTTTATCCAATGGAAGCGAAACAAAAAAATCAGACAATGGAATACCATATTACGAATTGCGGAGGGATAATAAAAACATAGTTGTTGCCTGTGCAGTCGGACATTTGTTTACAGTCTCTCAGACAAAAAAAGGAACAGACTATCCTATATTTGATATTGACTGGTTCCCGAATTTTGAAATTAAAAAAAAGGATTTCACAAAAAAATATTATTTAACAATTAAAAAACTTGTTAAAAATGCAGGCGAAATAATAATAGCAACAGATTTTGATACAGAAGGAGAAGTTATTGGATATAATATTGTAAGATTTATTGCAAATCAAAAAGATGCCAAAAGAATGAAATTCTCCTCTCTTACAGAAAAAGAAATTCAAGAATCCTATGAAAATGCGCATCCAACAATTGAATGGGGCCAGGCAATTGCAGGAGAAACACGGCATTTTCTTGACTGGCTGTACGGAATTAATTTATCAAGGGCTTTAATGAATGCAATAAAATCAACTGGAAAATTCAAAATAATGTCAATTGGCAGAGTTCAGGGACCTGCATTAAATCTTATAGTAGAAAAAGAAAAACAAATAAATGCTTTCAAACCAACTCAATACTGGCAGATTTTTCTTATAATAAATGATGGGAAAAACCAACTCGAAGTTAAATACTTGAAAGATATAACAAAAAAACAGGACCTGGAGAAATTCAAGGATTTAGAGGGAAAAAAAGCACAAGCTTCTACCTCAAAAACAAAAGAAACTATCATTCCTCCCCCTCCTTTTGACCTGACTGCTTTGCAGACAGAAGCTTACAAGTTTCATTCAATAACACCCTCTCAAACTCTTCATATAGCTCAAAGTTTGTATTTGGCAGGAGTAATCTCCTACCCAAGAACTTCTAGCCAAAAAATACCAGACTCAATGGAGCCTAAAAAAATTCTGGAAATGTTATCCAAAAATTTTGAGGAAACTAAAAAAACAACCAGAGCAAAGCCGATTGAAGGAAAAAAATCTGACCCAGCTCATCCTGCAATTATTCCAACTGGAATTTATCAAAAATTTGAATCTCAAGACCAAAAAATATACAATCTTATTGTAAAAAGGTTCATCTCTTGTTTTTGTGACAATGCGGAGCTGGAAAACAAGAAAGTTGAGGTCATTGTTAATGATTTAAAGTTCAATGAAAGAGGCATGGAAATAATAAAACCAGGGTGGATGGAAGTTTATCCTTCAAAAATGATTGAAAAGGAAATAAAAGATTTTAATGGTGAAGTAAAAATAGAAAAAGTAAAAATAGAAGAAAAAATGACTCAGCCTCCAAAAAGATACTCTCCTGCATCAATCATATCTGAACTGGAAAAAAGAAATTTAGGAACCAAAGCAACAAGAGCAAATATTTTAGATACCTTATATGACAGGAATTATATAAAAGAAAAATCCATACAAGCAACTGAACTTGGAATAAGATTAATTGATTCTCTTAAAAAATTTTCTCCGGTTATAATAGATGAAAAATTAACAAGGGAAATTGAAAAGGACATGGACCATATGAGAGAATCAAAAAAAGATTTGGGAAAAAAAGAGGAAATAACAATAGAAAAAGCAAAAACTGCCTTAAAAAAAATATCAGATGATTTTAAAAAAAATGAGTCAGAAATTGGCAAAGAGCTTGTCCAGGCTAATGAATCTTTATGGGAACAGCAAAAACAAGAAAATAAATTAGGAATTAAATGCCCTAACTGCAATAAGGGAGAACTAATGATTAAATTCACCCCAAGATTTAGAAGTTATTTTATTGCATGCTCAGCATATCCTGATTGCAAGCAAACCTTTCCTCTGCCATCTAACTCTTTGATTAAAAAAACAGATAAAATATGCCAATATTGTAATTATCCCATGCTTATATCTATCAAAAAAGCAAAAAAACCATGGATTTTCTGCTTTAATCCAAATTGCCCTTCAAGAAAAAAGAAAGAAGAATCCCTTTCATTAAATTAATTTTAGAAAGAAATTATAGTTTTGAAGTTGTCAAAAAACATATGGAATTCTGACATTTAAATTCTCTTAAAAAATATAGGGTAGCTAGTAATTTTATTGTCAATTTTTTACAAAAGAGATTAAACCTCTCAGTTAATTAAACAGTCAAAAAGGTTTTTCTTCTAAACCAGAGTTCAAGATTGTATAGAAATCTTTTTATATTCTGTCTAATTTTAACAATCATAAAAAGGTGATAGAATCAAATGATAAGCTGGATAATAGTTATTGTATTTATATTGATAATGATAATCTTATCAAAACTAGGCCATTTTAGGAAAAAAACTTTTATTTTAATAGTGATATTCCTGATTTTATTTTTTTATTCAACCTTGCTCATTATTAACTCAAAAAATAAGTTGGATTTTAGCACTTCAGAAGGTTTTATGAACTCCATGAAAATCTATGGGGGCTGGTTAGCCAATGGATTCGGTAATCTTAAGACTATTGCAGGAAATGCAATAAAAATGGATTGGACTTCAGTCAATGGAACTTTTGTTGAAAAAAATAAAAACAACAGCATAAAATTATCAAATAAACCCGTAGTTAAAAAATAGCAGAATATTTTTTAACCCTTGATTCTGAATATATTAAAGCAATACGCACCGGTAGCTCAGTCTAACACAAATATTTAAATATTATTAACAATTAACATAATATGGTAAAATTCTTTATTTTTAATAATGATAATGACTTAAAAGAATTCTTTAATGAAATAAAAAAATCTTCTAATATAAAATGGAAATATATTTCAAAAATAACTGGAATTTCAAAAACTACTCTAGAAAGATATCGTTCAAATTCCTCTAGAATAAGGGAGGATAATTTTTATAAATTGCTTAAACTAATTCCAATAGAATATAAAAACAAACTAACTAACAATGTAAGTATTATTGATTCAAAAACATGGTTAAGCAGAGGAGGAAAAGAAGCTTTTAAAATTAATTCAAAAAAATTCGAAGAAGGTAGAAAAAAAGGCATAATTGCATTAAAACATTATAAAAATAATAAAAAAACATCCATTCCAAAAATAAATTTTGATTTATCTAAAAAAATTTGCGAATTTATTGGAGCTTTCATAGGGGATGGTATGTTTAATTTATATAATAATAAACTTTATCATATAGAATTTTCAGGAGATAGTGAAAAGGATTTAGAATATTACAAAAATGAAATAATTCCAACAATTCAATCAGTAATTCCCTCAATTAAACATCACATATATAAAGTTAAACAAAAAAATTGTATTCGGATTGTATTTTATTCTAAAGATCTATTTTATTTTTTAAAAGAGGGTTTTGGATTTGTACCTGGTAAAAAAACATTTACTACTTCTATTCCAGATAAAATAATGAATTCCAGAGAAGAATTAATAGATGCTACTATAAGAGGAATTTTTGATACAGATGGATGCATATTCTTAGATAAAAGAAAAAATTATAAAAATCCTTATCCAAGAATATCCCTTCAAATTGCTAGCAAACCATTATATGAACAATTAAAACATTATCTGTCTAAAGAATTTAAAATATATACTGCAGAACCAAAAGATAGAAATATTTATTATATTGAAATTTATGGTATTAGTCAATTAAACAAATGGATGTCTAAAATAGGATTTTCAAATAAAAGACATCTAAATAAAATTGCCACAGTAGCTTAATTGGTAAAGCACGGCCATGGTAAGGCTGAGAGCCTGGGTTCGATCCCCAGCTGTGGCTTAATTAGTAAAATCATGAATAAACAGCAATTAATCCAAGAACTTAAAAAAGAAGGATTTTCAGATAAAATCCTGAAGGCATTTGAAACAATCAAAAGAGAGGATTTTATTCCAGAAAAGTTTAAAGAATATGCCTATGAAAATGAACCTCTGCCAATTGAAGAAGGGGCAACAATTTCTCAGCCTTATACAATTGCATTTATGCTTAACCTGCTGGAATTAAAAGATAATCAAAAAATCCTTGAAATTGGAAGTGGAAGCGGTTATGTTCTTGCTCTAATAAATGAAATTTCAAAGAATTCAGAAATCTATGGCATAGAAAGAATTAAAGGATTGGTTGAAAGCTCCAAAAAAATATTAAAAGATGGCAAAAATATTCAGATAATCCAAGGTGATGGCTCCAAAGGATTAAAAGAAAAAGCTCCTTTTGATAGAATCCTTGTTTCAGCATCAGCAGATAAAATTCCAGAATCTCTTTTTGAGCAATTAAGCAAAAATGGGATTTTAGTCCTGCCTGTTCAAAATTCAATTTTTCAGATTAAGAAAATAAATAACCAAATAATAGAAAAAGAATTCAGGGGATTTGTCTTTGTCCCCCTTATTGAAAAAGAATAATTTAAATATAATATTTCATTAATTATAGCATGAAAAAAAGGAGATTAAAAATAAATAATAAAAACCCAAATCTTAGTCTTAAAAAGACTTTAATTATAGCGATTATTTTTTCTATAATAACAATAATTATTGCAATAATTATTCAATTGAATGGGCAAAGCAAGATAACTGAAAAATGCAGTTATCTTGACCCTTGGACTATTGACCTACTGGCTTTTTCAGCAGCTCTTTTTCTTGTAATTGAAGGTTTCGCAAGAATTATTGAACATCCTCATGCTTCTCTTAAAAGGCAGTTTACTAGAATAATAAGAATTATGTTTGGATTTTCCATACTTACACTTCATATTATTCAGTTTATTCATAAATAAAAATATAAAAATAACTGATAAATTATTCACATGAAAATTGTAAATAAACAATTTTCAGTGCAGAAAAAACCATAAAAGTTTTTTCTTGCATCAGCAAATGTCACATGGATAAAAAGAATGAATAATTGATGAATTCAATTCATCAACATTTATCATTTGAATAAATCTTAAAAGATTTATTTATATACTAACTTTTATCTATATACTATCCAAAAATGTCAGGACCAGGCGAAGGAAAAATCAGGCTGGGAAAAGCAGATGTTTATATTCATCTTAAAGGAAAATCCAATGCAAGAGTCACTCATATTGATATTGAATTGGATGAATTGAACAAAATAATAAAACCAGGAGAAGCTTCCTATGTCCAGGCAAAAGAAGGCGGTGTTTTTATAGGATTAAAAAAAGATATGATAAAAAAGGCGGAAAAGATAGCTAAAGAATAATCATCTTTCATAATTCGGTTTAGAATACTTGTTTACACAGAGTATATCAAAAAGGATATACTTTCTAAAATATTAATTTTCAGATTTATAGCATAAAGGCATCCAATCAAATTTGTATTCTATTGGAAATATAATAGTTTCAAATCCTTTTATTTCTGGAAACTTTTGTCTAAGATCGTCTATAACTCCATAAAATTGCTTATTATTTTTAACAATAAATTCTGCTTCAAATGGCCAACTTCCAACACAGAACACAAAAAATCCAACATTTGGGTTTATTCTACAATACTCAATCAGTTTATTTTTTTCATCTTGAGACAGCAAATTCAAGTCTATGGTTGCTTTAAAGAATTGCATATCTAATAGTTCTAAATTTAATGAGGTGGTGTAACCTAAGATTATACCTAACTTTTCAAGATTTTTCATTCGATATATTACTTTTCTTTCGGTTGAGTTTATTTTACTAGCTATTTCGGTTGAGTTCATTCTTCCATTATTTGCTAAAATTCTTAAAATTTCAACATCAACTTTATCAATCGGAATATTTTCAACTCTTCCTCCAAATATTACAATCTTTCTTTCAAATTCATCTTTTTCTAGAACCCAATTTTTACTTAATATTCCTACTTTTAGAGTTGTATTAAATTCTTGTTCTAAAATATATTTCCCATACTTAGATATAAAGTCAGAAAGAATTTCATCGAAATGATTAATATCTTTAGCAAAGACAGTTATATTTAAATCCCATCTTCCTTGCGCGGAAGCAATCCAATAAATGTAATCATTTTTCATTAAATAGGATATCATTTGTTTTTCTTTTTCTTTTTCTAAATTTTGGAATTTAAAAAACATCTTATAAACAGAATAACCTAATTTAACTGGGTTAATCATTGTCACAAATTTTCTTATTATCCCCCTTTTAATTAAATTATTTATTCTATAGTTTACTTTTTCCCTTGAAAGATGTAGCTTTCTTGAAAGTTGGGTTACAGGTATTCTTGCATTTATATCTAATTCATATATGATTCTTCGGTCAATTTTGTCTATTTTGAGTTCCATATTAACATATGTTACATTTAGTATTTAAATTTTGTGGTTAATGTAAAAAATATGTGGGTTAATTCTTATATAATCTCCTAACCACTTTATAGTGATAAAAGCTATTAAAATGGAAAATAAAGAAAGACAAACATTTGGAAATGTTCCTTTAGTGAGAGGATGGGACTTTAAACCTAGTGATTACGCTGATGCTTGGAAAAATGGAACATTATTAACAGCACAAATTGAAAATACAAATATATGCAATTGTGATTGTGAATATTGTTTCAGGGGCGGTAATCCTCCTGACAAAGATGCTAGATTTGGAAATGAAATTACTAAAGAGCAATTATTACAAGCAATTGATGAAATGTCAAATTTAGGTGTTAGAACTATAAATATTATAGGTGCTGGTGAACCTTTGATGGATAAAGGACTAGAAGGACTATTGGCTCATATCTCTGAATTAGGCATTATTCCAATATTAGCAACTAATGGCAGCAGAATTACTCCCGATTTAGTAAAAGCATTTGAAAAATATCAAACATCAGTTATTTTAAAATTAAATAGCCTTAATCCTGAACTACAAAATAAGCTAGTTAGAAGAAGTTGGTTTGCAGAAAAAAGAGATTATGGACTAAGATTACTTTTAGAAGCAGGATTTAATCAACCTAATGAAAATTATAGGACTAGATTAGGAATTAATTCAATTGTTTTTCAAGAGAATAAGGGAGAAATCTTAGATATTTTAAGTTTTTGTAGAGATAATAATATGATGCCTGTTATGTCTACGTTTATCCCTGCTGGAAGGACAAAAGAAAGAACTGACCAAGAAGTTTCTATGGGTGAATTTCTCGAAATATCAAAAAGAGCTCGCAAGATGGATAGAGAGAAATATGGGATAGAATATGATAAATTATTGCCTTATCTTGGTGGAGTTCCATGCACTCAATGTGGTAAATCTAGTATCTACCTAACAATTTCTGGAGATATATTCGATTGCCCTGGACAATTACATTCTTATGGAAATATTAAAGATACATCAATTACAGAAGCATTTAAACAAAATAAAAGTGTTAATGGCAATTCTGAATTTTCTTGCCCTCCTCGTTTAGACTATTGGAATAGAACACATCAGTTTGTTCAATTAGAAAATATTTAGAAAGTATATCCTAAAGGATATACTCTTTTACACCGAGTATAACTAAGTTGTTCCAGAAAAATTAATAACTTTTGATAATCTTTGATTCTTAAATAAGTTATTCAAAACAAAGCAAAAATTTAATAATCATCTTAGATAAGTATTAATATGACTCAAGAGATTACATTAAAATTAATTTTCTTTGGATTAATTGGATTAGCAGTTATACTTGAAGTTATAGGAGACATATTTTTTAAAAAATGGGCAATTAATAGTAAAAATGTTTTGCTCATATTAGGACTTCTAATCTATTTTATAGGAACAATTTTTTGGGCTGTTTCATTAAAATATGAATACTTATCAAAAGCAATTTCCATATTTACTATCTTAAATTTAATCATAATTGTATTAGTGGGGGTAATCTACTTTAAAGAGGATTTATCTCTAATAAACAAAATAGGAGTTGGATTGGGGATATTAAGTGTGGCTTTAATAGAAATTTAATGTCATAAAATGTTATTAAAAAAATAGGAAGAACTTTGTTATACTTGTTTACACAGAGTATATCAAAAAGGATATACTTTCTAAAGATTAATTTTATTTTGATTTCTTAATTTTCTCCAAATCTAGAATGGCTTTTTTATGCTTCTCAAAAACCCTTTCATCTACAATTCCGTAAACTCCTTGTAAGCTATCTTTAAACTGCTTTGCTGTTATTTTGTTTTTAACTTTCAAAAATAAAGTATTAAAATCATATTTTTTTGAAATCTCTTCTTTTACCCATTCTTTCTTTTTTATATTTGGAGCTAACATAAAAATATCTCTTATATCTGTTAAACGACAGCTCACAAACTTTAAGACAAATAAAGCATCCAAGTTTATGATTCTTAATTTTAATTCTTCTGTAATTGTTTTTCCTCTTAATGTTCTTATTTCTGAATTGTTAAATACCCAATCAGCAGCAAAGGTAACATTTGTCTGTCTGTCCAAAACTTCTTGGATTAAAATATCAATACTTATTTTAATATCATCTCCTAAATCTTTTTCTAGTCTTAAAAAATCTCCATAGTAAGAAGTCTTATCTTTATTATTTTCTTCTTTAGTGTAACTGAGACTTATTAAGACGTCTTCTATTTCTTTTAATTCCTTTGTATCTTTAACTACTATATCGCAATCAACTGAAAATCTTGGAAGAGTGTAAGCATTTACAGCATATCCTCCAATAATAACAAAGTTAAACTTATTCATCTTTTTTAAAGTTTCAAAAATTTCTTTTTCTCTAAGCTGTAACATGGTATTTGTTTTTTATGTAATTGTAAGCATACAAATACATTTCATTTAATTTTGCTAATTTAATTGTTTCTTTTAAACTTTCAACTTTGTAACCTTCTTTTTCTACAAAACTTAATTTTTCAACAGGAATTAAAATAATATATTCGCCTATTGTAGTTCCTTCATTAACATAATTTGGAATATTATGTCTATTAAAAAAGTTTTTCCAGTATTTTAAATCTTTCTTTAATACTTTGATAAAATAAGGTGATTTTTCGATTCCTCTTTGGACATAAGAGTAATCGCTCCAAATTTCTACAGCAGATAAATTAGTGAAAGCATAGTCTTTTTCTGCTTCTTTTATTATTTGTGGAACCTTAAATTCCAATAAACTATTAATTACAATTTCCGGATTTATGCAGATATAAGTATTATCTGATTGTTTTTTAATCCAACCTGCTCTTAATAATAAAGAAAATATCTTCTTTTTCATGCTTTGCCCAACTATCCAATCTAATTCTGATTGTTTAAATTCTTCTTTATCTTTATGCTTTGCAAAAAACAAAGCATATGCCTTTAAGCCGTATTGTGGTATTTCTGTTGTCATTTTGTTGTTTTTTTGATGTTTTATATAGTTACCTAATAGGTAACCCTATATTTAAAGGTTTCTATAATCTAATTAGTATCTATTTAGTAGTAACAAATAGAAAGATTTAAATAGTTGTATATCTTAAAGATATTAGGAGAAAAAAGAAAATGAAAACTGGAAGAGCTTATGGATATTTTGGTTATGAAGGAGAAACACCCGAGTTAATCGAAAATATAGAAAATGCTAGAAAAAGATCTAATTTTCCTGAAACTTTAAGTTTCACGGTTCTTGAAGACAAAGTTAGAAATTTTAGTGATTCTAAAAGAGCAAAATTACCTGCAAAAATTGCTGAACTTGCAGATGCTATAAAAGTATATGGTACTGCTCCAAGCAAATGTTCTCCTAAAATTAGTAGGGAATTATCTAAAATAAAACCTGTAAAAGCATCTAGACTTAGGTATTTGATTATGGCTGAACTTCCTGAGGCAAGTGATATGTCACATGGATATGGGGGATATGGACAATATGGTGCTAATAGTACAACTGCTGGAATGTTAGGAAGTATATTCAATTTGGTTGGTATGGAAAGTGATAGTGGTATTTCTAGAAATGCAGTATTCTATCTTGATGGTCGTGGAAGAGCTCAAGAAACTCATTAATAAAAATAAGATTTTTTAGTAGTTTTTATTAGAGGTGATCCATTAGAAAGTATATCCTTTAGGATATAATCTTTTACACCGAGACATCCAAGTTTCAACTCAAAAATCTCCTAACTTCATCTGCTTCTTTCCATCAACCAATTCTTTTGTTGAAACATTGAAAACCTCAAATATGTTTTCAACAGCAGGAAGAATTTGGTTCTTTAAATAATATCCAATATCATACTCTCCTTTTTCTTCAGGAAGTTTTGCTCTTTCCCTTATTGGCCCTTTGGTTTTTCCTGTTTTTGTTTTCTGATGATTTTCAGGCTCACTTATATAATATTGAATAAGCATTCCAATATCAACAGGTATATTTTTTCCTTTCATTTTCTTTGCAATTGTCACATGAGGGCCCTCTGCCTTATATTCCTCTATAGGTTTTTTCAATTGGGTCCTTATAATTAATTCTTTCAAATTAATTTTTCTTTCTTTTAATTTCTTTACTATCTCTTTAACATAAACAAGAGCCTTTTTCTCATTTCCATCCTCTAAAATAGACTGCAAAACCTTATTTTGAGTGTCTCTGGAAAGATCGCACCAATCCCTTCTCACAGTCTCAAACCCTCTTATTTTTAATTTTCCTTTTTCATCAATAAGGGCATATTTCTTTTTGGCACCAAATTCTCCTGTCCTCTTTGTAACCCAAATTCCCCGTTTATAAAAATCTTCTAAATCTAATTCCATTATTCCAGGAAGATTTTTATTTATTTCTTCCAAAAGCTCAAGAGTTTCTTTTTTTGAATGTCTATTAAGTTTAAAACTTATTGAGTCTGTATCTGAATAAATAACTTCATACCCTTTTTTATTGATTAATTCAATTGTTTTCTTTGTAAAATCCCTTGAAATAGCAGTTGTTGCAGCGCTTGCTTCAGGGCAGTAATATCTTGCTCCAAAAAATCCCTGATATCCGTATGAGGCGTTTGCAAGAAGCTTGAATGCATTGCTTCTTGCTTTTGTAAAGGGATTAGGATTTTTTGCATATTCCTTCTTGTATTGCTTTCTTTTTTCAATAATTTCTTTTAGAATTAAAGGAAAAAATCCGGGTTTCTTTGAAAAATAAAATTTTTTTCCAGAAACATCAACCTCTAAAGCATTCTTTTCCCTTCTGTTTCCTAAAAAACTCGTCTTAGATAAATTAAAAGTTACAATTATTGAAGGCCAATAGCTTGTAAAATCAAAAAAACAAATATTCTCATATAATCCTGGCTTTGGCTGAAAAACAAAAGCTCCTTCGTATCTTTCCCTCGTCCTTCTTTCTCCAATCTCATCAGCCAAAGGTCTTTTCTCAATTATTTCATTAAAGTTGTTTGAATTATGGATAATGTAATTCTCAACATTGCTTGACATCCCGTCTCTTGAAACATCAAACAAAGGTTCTTGCATAACTTTGGAAAATTCCATTAAATCCGGCCATGCTTTCTCAGCAAGTTTATATGTTAAAACAGAATCCTGCAGATTATATTCAAAATAATTTTCCCATTCTTCCTGATTCAATTTTGAAGAATGTTTGAACTCAAAATCTTTTTTCTTTTCTCCTAATAATTCAGAAGCCACATCATTTAAAGATAAAGTTTCAGAAGTTAGATATTGTGAATAAGCTGTTTTGATGAATTTTAATAAGTCAACATGCACAATTCCTCTTATTTTTCCTGTAAGCATCGCTCCTCTTGAGAAAACAGGCTGTGAATCATCCAGTCCAAGATTTAGTTTAAATCCGTTTGCATCAGCCCTTGCCCTTAAATATGGCAAATCAAAACCATCTGAAAAATATCCAACTAAAATATCAGGAGAATATTTTTTAACATGTTTAACAAAGCCTTTTATCATCTCCTCTTCATTTTTAAAGACATCTACATAGTTTTTCTTTGAATCTTTTTTAAAACTTAAAACTTTTTTAAAATCTTCTCCAACCAAAGAAATCATAACAATCTGCCCTTTTCCAATTTCAAAATCATCTGTCTCAACATCATAGGCTAAAATTCTTGGTTTAAATTCAAGCTGTTTTTCCAATTCATTTATTTTCTCAGCTTTTAGGCATAAATCAACATCCAAGCAGCTTGCAATCCCTCCAAATTCATTATTATCTAAAATATTTCCGTCAATCCTATGCCAAACCAAAGGCTTTAATTTTCTTTCCAAAACATATTTAGTAACAAAACCTAAATCATATTCTCTTCTTTTATCAATTTCCTTAAAATCAATTTCATTTGCAATTGCATGGCTATCTTTAAAATTTGTCACAAAAATCTTTATTGCCCTTACTTTTTTTCCCAAATAATTCTTTTCATGAATCTCTGTTCTTAAAACTCTTGAAATCCTGGCTTCCTTTTCAACAACAATCTTCTCAATTTTTTCTCTTATTTTTTCAATTTTTTTATCATTAACTCCCTCATGCAGAATAGCCCAAAAATAAACATCACAACTGTCAATTAAACAAATTCTTTTTCCTTTTTCATTTCTTCCGGTTATTTTTGCATAATTTCTGCCATTAAAATCAAAATAATCATAGTCAATTGGAAGGAAACTAATTATCATAGAAAAATTAAACATGAAGATTATTTAAAGCCTATTTTTTCAATAATTTTATAAACCTGGGTTAATAAAGTCTCTAATGACAAAAAAATGTATTTGCACTTCAATAAAGTATATTACTAAAAAGTAATAACAATAAAAAGAATTATAAACTTCTTTAAACTATTGCTAATATTATATACAAAATGGCAAAAAGAAAAACTCTTAGTTACCATGTATTCTTACCTCAAGGAGTTAGTGTTCCCGGATATAATTCTCTTGAATTAACAGGAAGAACAGAAGCTGTTTCAAGAAGAGAAGCTGTTTCTCATTTAATCGCAAGACAACTTTCAAGAGAAAGAGATAAAATAGCTTTAATAATGAATGAACTTGATATAAATCATGGAGGGGCTGAAAACTATGCATTTTCTCAGCAAGAACCTCCTGAAATTTTACAGGATATTGAAAATTTAAAAAAAGGTTCTAAGCTTACTCTTTATGAAAAAAAATTGCTTAGAGAACAAGCCTTTGCATATAATTTAGCAAGATTAGATGAAGTAGATACTTCCAATCCAGAAACTCAAATGCATTATATAGAAAAAGCAAGATTCTTAATGAAAAAACATTAATTCAATAAATAATTCAAAATGACAAACACATCTCCTCAAGATTTTATAGACTTTGTATTAAAATTAAGTTCAGAAAGTTCTGGTTTGGAAAGAAGTATTGCAGTGGAAGCAGTAACAGCTCAATTAAGAGGCTTTGAACAATCACCTTTTTTTACAGATGTTTTTACAATATTAGAAAATGTTCATGTTCATACAAAAACAAGAACCCTGCCCGAATATCAGAGAAATATTCTAGCAGATGCTGTTAAAAGTTATTGTGTAGATTAAAAGTGAAATTTAATCTGCTTTCAGCAATCTTAAATCTTTAATATTTATAGATAATCTAAACATAAACTAGTAAGTTATGTAAGAGAGAATTGTTTTGATTGTTGATTTCATAATGTTTTTATTATAACACTAACAATATAAAAAAATAAAATCTTGAAGAATGTCTTATTTTATTTGCAAAAAGCAAGCTAGAATAATTAATCAATAGTTTTATTAATTCTCATTTTAATTATTTTTGCATGAAAATATTAGGAACAGAAACAGCAAGAGAACCAAACCATACAGCACATGCAATAGAATTAGCATGTGAACTCATTAGACATCTTGACCATGAAGCTATTTTTGTTAGAACAATTTATGAGGCTCTCGAACAAGCAAAACAAGAAAATTTTGATTACATTCTTATTCATCATATGGATTTTAATGGAGTCAGAGCTTTACGAAAAATCAGCCCTAATTCAAAATATATTGGATTTAGTGGAAATATCTTTCCAGGAACATCTAGGAATTCAATTGGTTATGAATTTAGAGAAAGAATGCTGCAAGATTACAATATTGTAGCAAGTCCTAAAGATTTAGTTGATAAAATAAAGGAAATATTTGAACAAAAACAACCTCAATAAATTACAAAATTATTTAAATAAAGATTCATTATTTCTTTCATGGGCCTTCAAATAGGTGAAATAATAACAAAAAAAGAAATTATTTTTTCAGATTTAAAAGGAAAAACAATTGCAATAGATGCTTTTAATGCGATTTATCAGTTTTTAACAACAATAAGGCAGCCAGATGGAACTCCCTTAAAAGATTCTAGAGGAAATATTACCAGCCATTTATCAGGACTATTTTACAGAAACACAAATTTAATCTTGGAAGGAATAAAAATAATTTATGTATTTGATGGAGAAGCTCCTGCATTAAAGGAAAAAACAAGGCAAAACAGATTTGATATAAAACAGGAAGCAAGAGAAAAATATGAATTTGCAAAATCAAAAGAAGATATTGAAGGAATGGGAAAATATGCAAAAAGTTTGGTCTATCTTGACGAACAAAAAATAAAAGAAAGCAAAGAATTATTAGAAGCAATGGGCATAGCTATTATTCAGGCTCCTGGAGAAGGCGAAGCCCAGGCAAGTTATTTGGCAGAGCAAGAAATTGTTTATGCAGCAGCTTCACAGGATTATGATTGCTTGATGTTCAAATCACCAAGATTAATCCAAAACTTAAGCTTGGCTAGAAAAAGAAAAACAGTTTCAGGTTACAGGGAAGTATTTCCTCAAATAATTGAATTAAAAAATGTCTTTAAAGAATTGGAAATCAACCAAGAACAATTAATTTGTCTGGGAATTTTATGTGGAACAGATTACAATCAAGGAGGAGTTAAAGGGCTAGGCCCTAAAAAATCATTAAAATTTGTAAAAGAACATAAAACTAAAGAAAAAATCTTTGAAGCAGTTGAAAAAGATGAAAAGTATTATTTAGATTTCAACTGGCCGGAAATCTACAAAGAAATCGAACATCCAAACATAAACAAAAAACCAAAAATAGATTTTCCTAAAATCAACAAAGATAAAATAAAAAAAATATTAATGAATTATGATTTTAGCGAAGAAAGGATTAATAATCAATTAATCAAGCTTGAAAAAATACAGAAAAAATCTTCTCAAAGAACCTTATTTTGATTTTTTCTGTCCAGTAAACTTTTAAAAAACTATCAAGAAGTTTTCTGTCAAGGAAAAGGCGAAACAAAAGACGCTGTTTTGATTATTTTAGGAAGTTATTTAAATCTTATATCTTTATTGTTCTTATGAAAAACCAAAATCCGCATATTAAATTATTTTTGAAGAAACTGAAAGAAATGCATAATATTAATAGAGTTAAGTTTGTTATTTTATTTGGGAGCTATTCTCAAGGAAAAGAAAATAAGCTATCAGACATAGACTTTGCTGTCTATTATGAAGGAAATAAAAAAGAAAGGTATGAATTTAGGAAAAAAATTTTAATAAAACTTCCAGATATTTTTGATGTTCAAATTTTTCAGGACCTTCCCTTATATGTTAGAATAAGTGTGCTAAAGGGCAAGCTGATTTATATGAAAGATACTAAATTTGTTTATGATATAGCTTATAAAACAATAAAAGATTTTGAAATGTTCAAAAAATATTATTATGATTATATAAATAATGGAAAAATAAGAATATGAATACAAAACCAAAAAAAATAAATCATGAAAGAATTGAATCAAAAATAAGAAACATTATTGATAGTGTAAATATGGTTGGAGATAAAATTCCAAGTGATTTTGAAGATTTTTTGTCCCTAGGTTTGGTTAAAGAAGGTATTTATAAAAGAATAGAATTTGCAATTGAATGTATTATCGATATATGTAATATAATAAATTCAGATTTAGAACTCGGCATGCCCGAATCTGAAGACCAAATTTTAGATAACCTTGAAAAAAATAAAATATTTGATAGGAAAACAATATCTTTAATTCAAGAGATGAAAAAATTTAGAAACATCTTGATTCATAAATATGGAGAAATTAATGATGAACAGGCATTTGAGAATATAAAAGATGGCTTAAAAGATTTTGAGACTGTGATAAATGAGATAGAAAAATTCTTGAAGAAGCATAAATAGCAAAAGACGATGTTTTGATTATTTTTTATAATAAAGAAGAGAATTTTTATTAATTTATTAGAATAAAGTTATGACTTCTGTTGATTATAGAAAAAATTGTTTCTCATTGTTTAAAATACATGCTCTCTTCACTCTCCACATCCCGCAATAAACTAATTAATTTTATTATTAATAATACAACTATTTTGTAATTCCTTTTGTAAATGCTTTAGCAACTTTAACCTCACTTTTTAATTTCTCTCTATCTAATTCTTCTTGCATTTTTTTCCTCTTTTCTTTCAAAGATTTAAAGAATTCCTTCAGCTGTTTTGAAAATATAATTGCTAATATTAACCCTATTATTAATATAGAAACAACAATCAATTGCATTTGCCAGGAAGTCAAAATTGATATTGAATTAATGATATATTCAGCTATTTTTTTTGTTACTCCAGATATGGAAATTATAATAATGATTCCAAAAGAAATTGTATACTGAACCCATTTTGAGAATATGGATGCTAAACTCAACATTCTTATTGCATAAACAACAAAAACAATCCATAAAACCAAAGTCAATAAAAATAACCAGCTTAAACTAGGAGCCATTCCAATAGTGTATCTAAAAAAAGGGTCTGTAAACCAATTTATTTTACTATATGCATTTTCAACAGGTTTTATATATTTTATATAATAGGTATTATTTTGAAAAATCTTTCCCAACTCCTGAGTTAAATATTGTTTTCTTGCTTCTTCATCTGTTAATTTCTCCACTCCTGTCTGGACTTTTTCAAGATTCTCAGGACTTAATCCAGGAACAACGTCCCCAACTCCTGCCTCTTGACTATGAACAGGTTTTATAGAAAAAATAAAACATAAACTAACAATTAAAATACCTATAAAAAAAATTAAGCTCTTTTTCATAAAATAACTAAGGGTTGAGGGTTTTTAAATTTATAAGAGAAAATTATTTGAATTTAACTGCAGCAGCTTCTTTGTTAAGGGCACTTATATTTGCAGCAGCACGATTTGCTTTTGTTGTTTTAGCTTGCAGTTCTTTGTTATATCTTATTTTATCCAAGAATTCATGTGCCCAAGTAGCTCCTGTAAAAATTGCAATTGCAATTACAACTAAAAAGACTCCTGTCATCACCATTCCAATAGTTCCGCCAACTCCAGCACCTAATGTAATAAAACTCATTAAACCCCAAATAATATTTCTCATTAGTTGTGTAGCAGCAAGTATTATAATAACACCAATTGCAATTGCACCATTTGTGAATCCACTTAGAGGCAAAAATGAAGTTATTTCAAAAATAATCAAGCCAAATACAATAACCCCTATAAAAGTGATTAATGCAACCATTCCAGGAGTTCCCAATTCTCCTAAAGAGCCAACCTCTCCTGGAAGTAAATAATTATTATAAATATCCAACATCCAATTATAAACAGCATCAACAAAATTATTAGCAGCCAACTCCCCACTCCCAGAATAAGTTCCAAAAGCATGACTATTAAAAGTCACAAACAATCCAACAACAATAATCCCTAAAAGCAAAATTGACAAAAAGAATTTTTCATTATTCAAAATAATCCATTTTGAATTTTTTCTTTTAATCAAAAGCTTATGATTTTTGTTTCTCACTCTCTTTTTCATATTAGTTATAACCTTATTTAATTTATAAATATTCCTCTAATCTTATTAAATCAATAATATCCTCTTCTAAAACGCCTTCCTTCAAAAACTAAAACAATTCCCAAGGCTATTATTACAAATTGATAAACAGCCCCTCCGCCATTGAAATACGACAACCAAGGATATTTTGAAAAATATTCTGCAATAGGTTTGATTGCATTTATTAATGGAAAAGCTCCTACTATTATCAATAATATTCCTACAATTTTTTGTTTGAATTTGCCTGGATAATACATTTTGTTTTGCCTTTTTTTTTCAAGTTTATTAATTAATTTTAATTTATTAATTTATCGAATTCTCAATGCCTCTTAAACATATACTTTCCAAATCTTTCAATATTTGTTTGTTTTCCTCCAACCTTGACAAGTAAAATAGCAAGGATTATTACAATTATTAATCCGAAGATGCTTGCTATAAAACCATAAATATTCATAAAAAGTTCATTTGTTAAAAGGCTTGTTGGAAAAAACTGGTAAGGGTCAACTGCCCTCAATACAAACCACATTCCAATGACAGCAACAACTGCTCCTATGCTTCCTAATCCTTCATAAACAAACTTGATTATAAAACCCATGGAAATTAATGCGACTGCAATAAAAACCCAAGTGCCTAAATCCTCTCCAATAAAACCCATAAAAAGCATTTTCTGTGAAAAAGTCATTGCAATTAAAAGCGACAGTGCAATTGCAATTGTTCCTGCAACAGCTTTGTTATGAAAAGATTTATTGACTGTATAAAATATTACTGCAAAAAAAACCAAGGAAATTATTGCAAAAAGAACCCACTCACTATTTAGATAATCCATTGGAGAATAATAATAACCCCAGCCACCCCATTGTGCAAAAACCCTTGGAGTTAAAATTAATAAACTTGCTATAATCAAAAAATAATTTTTATGCACCATTTTTTTATATAATAAGAACATAAATTAGATTTAAATATGTTTCTTCTTAAACATCAACCGAAAACCTTTTATATTGGTATTATATAAGTATATATAAGACAAAAATGAAAACGAAAATATTGCATAGTCCAACATTAGAATCTGTAATTATGGTTGAAAAAACAATTGAAAAATACAGCCAGAAATGTGGGAAATATCAATTATGGAAAAAAATACCAAAAAAAATAATGTATCAAACTTATTTAGTAATTTTAGATTATTTGCAGGAATCTGGAAAAATAATAATTGATAAAGATGGTTGTATTATTTGGATATGGGATCCGAAAACAATAAGAAAATTAAAAAATGAGGACTTAATAATAAAATGAATGACATAATCTCAGTAGCTTTTGCAAATAAAGAATTAAAGGAAGCTTATTTTGAATTAGAAAAAGGAAAATTTGAAGAAAAACAATTATTTACTTTCATTCAAAGAGCTATTAATGATTTAAAATTAAATCCTGTTTGTGGAATAAGAATTCCAAAAAAATTATGGCCTAAAGAATATCTTGTTAAATATTCAACTACAAATTTATGGAAATATGATCTTCCAGATGCATGGAGATTGATATATACAATAAAAGGAAATAATGTTGAAATAATTTGCGTGATTTTAGAATGGTTTAATCATAAAGAGTATGAAAGGAGATTTCATTATTAAAATGGCGGATTATGATATTCTGGGAAACATTGCAATAATTAAAGGGGAAAACAAAACAGAAGAAGAAAAATTAAATCAGGCAAAAAAATTATTAAAACAGCCATCAATAAAAACCGTTTTGGAAAAATCTACAAACATCAAGGGAAGGTTAAGGACAATAAAAACAAAATTTTTAGCGGGCGAAAAAACCCTTATTGCAATCCATAAGGAAAATACTTGTGTCTTTAAATTTAATGTTGAAACCTGCTATTTTTCTCCAAGATTAAGCAATGAAAGAAAACTTATTGCAGAAAAAATAAAAAAATCAGACAGGGTTTTGGTTATGTTCGCAGGAGTGGGGGTTTTTCCAATAGTTGCTTACAAATATAAAAATCCAAAAAAAATAATCGCAATTGAAATCAGCAAAGAATGCTGCAAATATTTTCAGGAAAATATCAGATTAAACAAAGTTTCTCCATATGACATTGAATTAATTCAGGGAGATGTAAAAAAGAAAGTTACAAAAAAATTAGGCAAATTTAATTTTATAATAATGGCCCGCCCTAATCTAAAAGAAACATTTTTAAAATATGGATTAACCGCATCAAAAAAAGGAACAAAAATAATTTACCATGGCTTTTGCAGGGATGAGAAATTAAGTCAATTGACAAAGCAATTGAAACAAGAAGCGAAAAAACTAAAAAGGAAAATCAAAATAGAAAATATTGTTCCAATTGGAGAAATCGCTCCATTCAAGCACAGGTTCAGGATTGAAATCAAAGTTTTGAATTAAAAAAAAAATCAAACAAAAATATTTTTAAAGTTTTAGGTTTTATAAAAAAGATGTTAAAAAACAATTTAATCAATTTTGCTAACTATGAATTATTTATTTTAATTGGAATTCTAATGACCTTGGGAACAATAATTAAATTATTAAGTATAAAGAATTTTTCTTCGGATTGGTTCTGGCTGCTGGCAGGAATTGGCTTGATTGTTGAAGGAAGCATCTCTCTTTTAAAGCAAAAAAAATTTGATAAAAAATACAAAATAATTGAAATTAATTAGAAAAATAAAAAATTAAGAGTCAGCAAGCATCTTTCTCACAATTTCCTCATCCTCAGGATTAGTGATTCCAAGCCATTTTTCATTGCAAGGATAAAGCTTCATCTTAATCTTATTTTCTTTGATTAATCTTGAAAGTTCAGTTGGCAATAAAAATTCTATTTTCCGGTCATTTTTATTTTCTTTTTTAAAGATTTCAAGATTTTCCTCTAAAAGTCTAATCACAACAGGATGTAATGCGAAAATATTCATGCTGACCAAATTCTCAGGCTTAGTTTTGGTTGCATGCAGATTATATTTCTCTATATTAAAAGTCTCAACCAAGTCTTTCACATAATTATGAGAATCTACCTTAAAAATACCTCTATGAACCTTTCCTGTTTCTGGAATCACCCCCATTAATTTATACCCTAAAGAAGCTTCATCCTCATTCTCTTGCAGATGTTCAAATAAAATCTTAAAAGCATTTTCTCCATAAATATCATCTCCATTGCAAATAACAAATCCTGAATTCAGAATTTCTTTTGCAGAGCATAATGCATCTCCTGTACCCAAAGGCTTGTCTCTTTCATTTTTATCATATTTCTGCATTGCATAAAAAACAGGAACTCCTTTGTAATTATCTCCAAATTTTTCCTTGAAAAAAACTCCAGTTTTATTTCCAATAATAAAAACAATTTTATTGAACCCGGATTTAATTGCCTGATTTAAAGAATATTCAATTAAAGTCTCTCCATTTGGGCCTACTTGCGCAAATTGTTTTACTCTTCCTCCAAATCTTGAAGACATTCCAGCAACCATATAAACAATTGCAGTTTCTTTCATGATTAAAGTAATTAAAAATAGTTTATAATTTTTGTTGTTCTTTGATTTTGAAACAATTATGAAAATCAAACTTTGTTATGGTTTTATTTTTCTGAAGATTTTTTATTATAGTCAAGGACGCTGATATTTCTACAGTTCATGCGTCTTGACTTATTAGAGAAAGACATAATAAAAGGGAAAAACTTATGTCTTTCAATATAGTTCTATATAACATTTATGAAATTTTTATTCAAATTAAACCTCTCTTACTTTACATAACTTTTAGTATATTAGCAATTAACTATGATATAAAAATTTAGTCTTGCTGAAAACAGATTAAATTTCAGTTTCCTCTTCACCTACAGCCCTCGGTGCCTCTCCCCCATGCCAGGTGAAACGAGGACGAACTCTAATTGGGTATAATCTTTCAGAATTATCATCTAATAAAAGTGCAGAGCCTTTTAAATCTGGCAAATCATTCATGGATTTATGAAGAGTTTCTATCAGATAACTCTGCATAATCTCATTCAAAGCATCTATATCTTTTTTATTCGTAAGTTTATGGGATAAAATCAAATCTGACTGTGTCATCACATCTCTGTGGATAACTCCTGGCTGTTGAGTGGCAAGAACCATTGAAATTCCCGGCTGTCTCCCTTCCCTTAAAATCTGAATCAAAGAATTTGAAGCAGGAGTTTTTTCATTCATGGGAAGAAATTCATGAGCTTCATCTAAAAATAACCATACAAGAGGAGATTCTTTTTTTTCATAAGAACTGCCTCCATGATAAATTAATTCAATCTCTTCTTTTTTTCTTGCTAACATTCTTTCATTAAATAACTTTTTGGATATCAACCCTATTATCAAAGCTCTAATATTAAAAACTGAAATAGAAGAATACATTGACAAATCTAAAACACTTGTTGTTCCTGCAACAATCAATTCGCTGATTTTAGTTACATTCCAAGAACCTGCAGCCTCAAACAAAGAAACTGCAGATTTTTTTGATTCTTCATTGCTCTCTTTGTCTTTTTGAATGTTCTCAATAATATCTCCTATATCAAAGTCAGAATTTTTCAAGTTTGATAAAACTCTTTGTATTAAAATTGAAACAGAAGAAATCATGCTTAAATCAAAAATAGCAAGCCAGTCTTCAATATCTAATTCAGAAACAGCCAAAGAAAATTTTTTGTCAATAGAAATTCCTCTTTTTTCATATTCCTCAAAATATCCAAAAGGCACCCAGATACTAACAGGAAGATTTTTTGCCTTCAAATCCCATTCATCTAATAATTCAGCATCTTTTTCATTTTTGTATTTCATTGTCCAAAATATTCCCATTGTATCAAAAATCAAGGGAGCAATATTCTGTCTGATATCTTCAGGAAGATTGGAAATTTCTTCTGCAATAACTCCAACTGAGTACGATTTTCCAGATCCACGTTTGCCAGCAATTAATATAACATGGCTTCTTGCAACATCCATCCATATTTTATTTGAAAGAGAAGTATAATTTCCCATCTTTACATATCCTTTTCCAAGATAAATCAATCCTCGGCTTCCAAATTTCTTTTTATCCTCTTTATTTCTTCCTATTATAATATCAAATGGCATTTTCTGTTTTCTCACCTATTTTACACTATTAATTATTATAACAGGGTTTATATTAATTATTATTTTCTTGTTTGCATAATAAAAAAATAAATTATTTTATCATTTCAAAATATATTTTACAAATTCGAAAGCTTTTTAAACCAGCAAAAATTAAACAAAAGATGGAAGAAAATAGTAATGGCACAATGAATACAACAGAATCATCAGCGCAATCACATTCAAATAAAAATGATTGGAAAGTTTTATGTGGAATTTTGGCTATTATTGTTATTGCATTACTAGTTTATATGTTTCTTGGAAAAGGAATTACTGGAAATGTTATTTCAGAAAATGATGCTAATACAAAAATTGTAGATTATCTTAATTCAAAAACCGGTGGAGGAGTTACCCCAGTTTCAACAAAAGATATTGGAAATTTATATGAAATAACTGTTTCTTATCAGGGGAATAATGTTCCTGTTTATGTAACAAAAGATGGCGGATATTTTGTTCAGGGTGCTATTCCAATAACAGGAGATGTTATTAATACTGATACAGATACAAATCAAGATGCTCCTCAAGATGTCGTTAAATCAGATAAACCTGTTGTAGAAGCGTTTATATTCTCATATTGCCCTTACGGATTGCAATTTGAAAAAGCTCTTTTTCCTGTATATGATTTATTAAAAAACAAAGCAGATATAAATATAGTTGCAATTGGAGCAATGCATGGAGAATATGAAAAAATTGAAACTTTAAGGCAGATAAGTATAGAGCAGTTATATGGAAAAGATAAATTATTCTCATATTTAAAAGAGTTCGATATTAATGTAGATATAAGCTCTTGCAGAGGAGATGATGCTTGTTTAAACAAATATCTGCCTAATATCTATAAAAAACTATCCATTGATAAAACAAAGATTGAAAGTTACATGAAATCAGGTGCTGAAAAATTTTATCAGGAGCAGAATACAAGAGCAAGTGGACTGGGAATTGGCGGTTCTCCAACTTTTGTGATAAATGGAGCTGAAGTTCAAGTTAATAGAACTCCTGATTCAATAAAATCTGCTGTTTGCAATGCATTCACAACAACTCCTGGTGAATGTTCAACAACACTTTCAACTGCATCAGCAAGTGCAGGATTCGGATAAATCAAAAAAAAAAAATGGCAGAAAGAACAAGATGTGAAATATGCAGCAAGGATTTTCCTAATCAGGATGCTTTAGCTATGCATAACTCTGCAAAGCATCCAATTATTCAAGAACAAAAAAAGAGTTATAAAAAAACAATCTTTATAATTATAATCATATCTGCATTATTAATAGGAGGATTCTTTTTATTTAATAATAAATCAATTAGTGGGAATATTATCAATGATAATTCTAAGAATACAGAAGAAATCCAAAAAATAGTTATAGGTTTTAAGGGAAATTATTATCCCAACACAATAAGAGTAAAGCAAGGCATTCCTGTAGAAATAACTCTTGATAATAGTGTGAAAGGATGCTATCGTTCATTTAACATTAAATCACTAGGTGTCTCTAAATCTTCATCAAGCCCTTTAGATACAATAAAATTTACTCCAAATAAAAAAGGCAGTTTTGAATTTGCATGCGGAATGAGAATGGGAATTGGAACAATAATCGTGGAATAAATTAATTGAAAGGAGGAAATAATAGATAAAAAATGGATAAAAGAATAATAGCAAGTATAATAGTGATATTAATGTTAGCAGGAGCAATATTTCTGATAAAAGCTTCTGCAGCGAAAACAGGAAACACAATCAAAGAAATTTCTTCAAAAGAAGTAAAAGAATTTACAATAAAAGCTTTCCAATATGGATATTCTCCAGATTCAATTGCAATAAATAAAGGAGATAAAGTAAGAATTAAAATAGATAATACAGATGTTCCTCATGGGATAAGGATTCCTGATTTAAACCTAAAAGGCAATGATATAATAGAATTCACAGCAGATAAAGCAGGGGAATTCACATGGTATTGTACTAATTATTGCGGAGAAGAACATATGGCTATGAAAGGAAAGATTGTTATAAAATAGTTATCCATATTTTTTTGCCCAATTATTAAGATTCTTAAAACATCCTATAAGATATTTTCCAGAATTAGTTAAATAATATTCAACTCTCGGGGGAATCTCATTAAAATGCTCCCTTTTTATTAGTTTTATTTTTTCCAGTTCCTTTAACCTTTTTGAAAGTGTCTTTGAGCTTATTCCATTTATCTCCTTAATTAATTCATTAAATCTTTTTTTAGTATTTTCACCGCCATTTAACTGACGGATAATCAAAAGATTATATTTCTTGCTCAAAACATCAATGATTTTTGCAACAGGGCATTCTTTTTCCATTTTTTATATGACTTTACTTTGAGATACTACTATATTTATAAATCTACTTTTCTAGATAAAGTATAATAAGTATATAAAAGTTACTATTAATGAGGTTAAAAATGGCAAGACTTGTAAAACATGAAGAAAAAGTTCCAAAAGAGATAAAAACAAGCGATGAAAGCAAATGGATTTGCATGTGTGGGTTAAGCAAAAACAAACCATTTTGTGATGGCTCACATAAATCTTGCAGTGGAGAAGAAGAGGACAAGATATATGAATATGATGAGCAAGGGCATCGAAAAGAGATAAAATAAATAGCAGGAAGTGAAAAATGAAAAAAATATTAAAAAATCCTTGGATATATCTTATCGTAGTTTTAATTTTAATTGCAGGATTTTATGGCTACAAAAATATTACAGGAAAAGCAGTTCAAGGTCAGTATGACGAATTTTCAAAATACCTCACAGAACAAGGAATTAAAATGTATGGAACAGAATGGTGTCCTCACTGTAAAAACCAAAAAAAGTTATTTGAAAACTCTTTTCAGTATATTAATTTTATAGATTGTGATAAAAACCAGAAAGCTTGTTCTGAAGCAGGAATTTCTGGCTATCCAACTTAGAATATTAATGGACAAAACTATCCAGGGGTACAATCACTTGAAAGATTAGCTCAGTTAAGCGGATATCAAAATGATAACAATAAATCTAAAAAATGAAAGGAGGAAAAATGAAAAGATTAATTGTTGGAATTATAGTAATCCTTATATTAGCAGGAGCTGTAACTTTAATAGCAAAAACAACTGCTAAACCAACAGGAAATGCAATAGATGATAATGCGCCTGTAAAGGAATTTGTAATGCAGTCTTTTTATAATAATGCCGGGATTTGGTTTTCACTTAAAGAAATAAGCGTTAACAAGGGAGATATTGTTCAGATAAAAGTAACGAATATTAAAGGCACTCATGATTTTGTTATTGATGAATATGGGATTAAAAAAATGACTCCCTTAAATGAAGAAGTAGTTATAAAATTTAAAGCGGATAAAGCCGGCGAATTTATTTATTACTGCTCAGTTCCAGGACACAGGCAAAAAGGACAATGGGGAACACTTAAAGTACTTGGATAATGAGGGTTAATAAATAAGCTAGATTAAAGGTTAATTGAGTTCCAATGAATATTAAAAATAAAGCAAACCTAATAAAAGGAATTTTATTTATTTTTTTAGTTTTTATATTTATTATTTTTATTAATTCTATACTTATTTCAATAAATTTTAAAAATATATCTATTGATTCGCTGTTTTATTCTTTAGGAAAATTAGCTGGTTTGATTGGGTTTTCCTTTCTCTC
>Ga0208245_1000488_pt1 | contig 32621 bp, 26 predicted proteins | sample RifOxyC1_FD_184035 | JGI IMG/M metagenome (GOLD analysis project Ga0208245, IMG submission 184035) | Soil microbial communities from Rifle, Colorado - Rifle Oxygen_injection C1 (SPAdes) | ecosystem: Environmental > Terrestrial > Deep subsurface > Rock core/Sediment | place: Rifle, Colorado... | reverse complement strand
TAATAATACTAAGGCTAAACAGTATTATGAAGTTGATAAGACTTTGAGCAATAAGTATGGTGTTCAAGGAAGTCCTACTTTAATTATAAATGGGGTTGAAGCAAGTTCTGCAAGAGATTCTGCAAGCTACCTAAACACAATTTGTGGAGCTTTCAATACTGCTCCAACTGCTGAATGTTCTAAGCAACTATCAAGTGCTAGTCCAAGTCCAGGATTTGGAACAGCTGCTGCTGCAAGTGGAGCTGCTAGTGCTGCACAATGTGTTTAGTAAGATTTATTAAGGTTTGTTTATAAAATATATTATTAATGTTCAATATTGATTAATAGGTAGAGCTTATGATATGGGGAAGATATTAAGTTCTTATTTCCTACAACATTATTGATAATAAAAATGGCAGAAGAAATACAACAAAATAAAGTTTCTGAATTAAGACCTGGACAAGGTAATATCAATGTTACAGGGGTAATTAAAGAAATGGGTGAAACTAGGAGTTTTAATAAATATGGAAAAGAACTTACTGTTGGTAATGCTATTTTTGAAGATGATTCTGGTACAATTAAATTAACTCTTTGGAATGTAGATGCTACTAAGTTTAAAGAAGGTGATAAGATTAAAATAATTAATGGTTATGTAAGTGAATTTCAAGGCGAGAAACAATTGACTTCTGGAAAATTTGGGCAAATAGAAAAAATCGAATAATTTTTTCTAATCCTCGATTTCAACAGAAAACTTTAGATTTTTCTGTGGCTTAAAAAATCTCTGAAAATTTTTTCAGCTTATAAATCTTCGGAAATTGAGAAATTAGAATAGAATTCTTTTATCTTTGTTAATGTTCTGGATAGATTCCTCTTCTTTTATAGGGGCAATTGAGTCCATCTGGTGAATCGCAGTTCTCTAGAACACACATACCATATAATCCATTCATGTTAAATCCTTCGTCCTGTGAATCTGGTTCTTCGGGTAGGTCATGCAATGGTTTTCCACAGGTGTAGTCTCCATTTCTATTTTTGAATCTATGTTCACAAAAAAGAACATATTCTATTCTTCCAGGCCTTAATCTAAATGGGAATATTCTTTGTTTTTGCTCCTGAGTTAACTTGGTATAATTTAGATGAAATCCCGGATATTCTGTTAATTTTGTCATTGCATCAATTGGACTTGATGCTTCTACTAAGGTAAATGTTTCTTCTCTTCCAATTATTGCCCTTCCAACTGAACAGGACATTGCAGATAGTTCATGGATTGGAATCCAATAGATATTATTTACTGGTGTTGGACTTTCTTGAGTTTGTGCTGTGGACATATTTTAGATCCAGAAAAATAAAGTTATAACCCTGCTTACTTTAGTTTGCAAATACATAACATTCATTTTTCTGTCTGATCAAAAACTTCATGCTCGGGATTTTAATCCCGAGTTTTTGACAAGAAGAAATTTAATTTATAATGATTTAGGTGATATGATTTCTTGTTTATTTATTACTTGTTTATGATGAAAAATTATGATAAAAATTTATAAAGATTTATTCTATAAAATATCATGGGACATAGAATTGAGGTTAAATCAAAAATTGGAGATACTCCTTCACAGAATATAAAAAAGTTTTTAGAGCATGAAGGTTTTGCTATAGGGGATATTGAAATAATTGAAGTTTATACCTTAGATAATCATTTTTCTAATGAAGAACTTATAAAAATTGGGGAGATGTTAACAAATCCAATTACTCATGAGTTTAAAATTGATATACCCACAAAGAATAGTTTTGATTGGATAATTGAAATAGGATTTCTTCCAGGAGTTACAGATAATGTGGCAAATACTGCGCAAGAATGTATTCAAGATTTATTTAATCTAAAATTTAATGGTCCGATGGTATTTACATCAAAAATGTTTTTTATAAAGGGAAATTTATCTCAGGAAGATATAAAAAACGTTTCTAATAATCTTGCAAATAAATTAATTCAGAGAATACATATTAAGAGTCGAAGTGAATATGATTTAAATAATGGAATGGGGGTTGTTTTGCCAAAGGTAAAACTTGTGCAGGAGCCTAGAGTAGATCTAGTAGAACTTAATCTTGGTGATGAAGAGCTTTCTAAACTCGGAAAACAAGGAATTTTAGATAAGGATGATTCAAGAAGAGGCCCATTAGCATTAGATTTAGGGTCTATAAAGGCAATAAAAAATTATTTTATTAATACTGAAAAAAGGTTTCCAACAGATATAGAAATGGAATCAATTGCACAGACTTGGAGTGAACATTGCAAGCATACCATATTTGCTAATCAATTGGATGAACTTAAAGATGGAATTTACAAACAATATATTAAGGTTCCTACAAATAAAATTAGAGCAGAAAGGGGAGATCGGGATTTTTGTGTTTCTATATTTAAAGATAATTCTGGTGCAATAATTTTTGATGAAAATTTTCTAATAACTGATAAGGTTGAGACGCATAATTCTCCTTCGGCATTAGATCCTTTTGGTGGTTCAATTACAGGCATTGTTGGTGTGAATCGAGATGCTATTGGTTTTGGTATGGGTGCTATGCCTATAATTAATAGATATGGTTATTGTTTTGGTTATCCTGAAGATAAGAAGTTATTATATCGAGGAAAGGATAAAACAAATTCTGCTTTACTTCCTAAAAGAATTATGAAAGGAGTAATTGAGGGAGTTAATGTTGGAGGAAATTGTTCTGGAATTCCAACTCCTCAGGGCTTTGTTTATTTTGATGATAGCTATAAAGGCAAGCCTTTAGTTTATGTTGGTACTGTTGGTTTAATACCAAGAAGTGTTAAAGAATTGCTATCTCATTTTAAAAAAGCGCAACCAGGAGATTTTATTGTTATGGTTGGGGGAAAGGTTGGAAAGGATGGTATTCATGGTGCAACTTTTTCATCTGAAGCTCTTGATTCAGGAAGTCCTGCAACTGCTGTTCAGATTGGAGATCCTATTACTCAAAAAAAATTAAGTGATGTAATAACTAAAGAGGCAAGAGATAAGGGATTGTATAATAGCATAACTGATAATGGTGCTGGAGGATTATCTTGTTCAGTTGCAGAAATGGCAACAGAGTGTGGTGGATTTGTTGTGGAACTTGAAAAAGTTCCTGTAAAATATTCAGGTATACAACCTTGGGAGATATGGGTTTCTGAATCTCAAGAAAGAATGACTCTTGCTGTTCCAAAAGAAACCATTAATGAGTTTTTAGATTTGATGAAAAGAAGAGGAGTAGGGGCTTCTATTATAGGAGAATTTAATGATAGTGACAGAGCAATTGTTAGGTTTAATGGAAAAACAATAATGTCTATTGATATGGATTTCTTACATAATGGAGTGCCTAAGAAATTATTGAAGTCTACATACACTAGAAAAACTTATGAAGAGCCAAATTTCAGTTGTCAGGAAGATTTAACTCCTATTCTTCAAAGAATGCTATTAAGACACAATATTGCTAGTTTTGAGTTTATTTCAAGACAATACGATCATGAAGTTCAAGGAGGATCAATTTTAAAACCATTGCAAGGAGAAGGTGAGGTAAATTCTTATGCAACTGTAACACGTCCGTTATATGATTCAATTAAATCAGTTGTTACAAGTCAAGGTATTACCGCAAAGTATAGTAAGATAGATACCTATCATATGGCTGCATGTGCAATAGACACTGCAGTAAGAAATGCAGTATCTTGCGGAGGAAATATAAATCGTTTAGCACTACTTGATAATTTTTGTTGGTGCAGTTCTGAAGAACCAGAAAGACTTGGTCAATTAAAAGCTGCTGCAAAAGCTTGTTATGATTATTCTTTGATATATAAGACTCCATTTATCTCTGGAAAAGATAGTATGTTTAATGATTTTAAGGGATTTGATGAAAATAACAATCCTATTAAAATATCTGTACTTCCGACTTTGCTTGTATCTTCAATTGGTATAATAGACGATTATAAAAAAACAGTTTCTCTTGATGCTAAATTTGTTGATGATTTAGTATATGTATTAGGAATTACTAAAAAAGAGATGGGTGCTAGCGAGTATTTTGGACTTGTTGGGGAGGATAAAAATAAAGAATATATTGGGAATGACGTTCCAAAAGTCAATGGAGAAGAAGCATATAAATTATATCTTGCATTTAATTCTGCTGTGGAGAGGGAGATAATTTCTAGTAGTATACCTATTAACAATGGGGGATTGGGAATAGCTTTAGCGAAGATGTGTATTGGTGGAAGACTTGGTTCTATAATTGATCTTTCAATGTTAAATAGAACTTCTGATGTTTTAAGAGATGATTATGCTTTATTTAGTGAGAGTCAATCAAGGATTCTTGTTACTATTGCTCCTGAAAACAAATCGGAATTTGAAAAAATATTTTCAGGAATAAGTTTTGCAAACATTGGAAAGATTATAGAAAAAGATTTTATAGTTAATGGATTAAATGGAAACAAGATAATAAACATTTCTATTGATGAAATGGAAACTAAATATAAAGAGAGGTTCAAGGATTTTTAATATGAAACCGAGAGTTTTAATTTTATCTGGTTATGGAATTAATTGCGAAAGAGAGACAAAATTTGCATTTGAACTAGTTGGAGCAGATGCAGAAATTGTGCATGTAAATGATTTGATTAGTGGAGAGAAAAATCTAGAAGACTATCAGATACTTGCATTTCCAGGAGGATTTTCATATGGCGATGATACTGGTTCTGGAAATGCAATGGCGAATAAGATAAGATTAAATCTTTGGAATGAAGTTGTTGGATTTATTAATTCAGGTAAGTTAGTTATTGGAATTTGCAATGGATTTCAGGTTTTAACTAATCTAGGGTTATTGCCTGCATTAGAAAAAAAATATGGAAAAAGAGAAGTTGCTCTTACATTTAATAATTCTGCTAGATATGAGTGTAGGTGGGTTCATTTAAAAAATAAAAGTAAAAAATGTATATTTACAAAAAATATTGATGGTATGCATATCCCTGTTGCTCATGGAGAAGGTAAATTTTATACAGATGAAAATACTTTAAGAAGTCTATATAATAATGATCAGATTGTGTTTACATATGCTCTTAGCTCAGGAGAACCTGCAAAGGGAGTATTTCCTTATAATCCAAATGGTGCTTTGCAGGACATAGCAGGTATCTGTGATGAAACAGGAAGAATACTTGGAATGATGCCTCATCCAGAAAGAGCAATATTTACTTCAAATTCTCCAATTTTTCAAAAAGAAAAAGAAAAATTAAAAAGACAAAGGATGGAAATCCCTGAAGTCTACGAGCCTGCTAGAAGAATCTTTCAAAATGCTGTTGATTATGTGATAGCACATCCTGAATTAGTTAGGAATAAAAACTTGACTTATGCTGATTCTGGTGTAAATATTGAATTAGGAGATAGTTCCTCTAAAATTTTGTATAATGCTGCAAAGTTAACTTGGCAAAACAGAAAAGGTTTACTTGGGGAAGTAATAATTCCATTTGATGATTTTTCTGGTTTAAGATTAATTGATGTAAGTAGATTACCCCTTGGAACAATGATGTGTTTGGGATTTGATGGTATTGGAACAAAAGTTGAGATTGCAGAGAGAATGAATAATCATTCAACCATGGCATATGATCTTTTAGCTATGGTTTGTGATGATGCAGTTTTACGAGGAGGAGAGCCAGTTTTAGTTGGTTCTGTATTGGATGTTAATAGTCTTGGATTTGATAAGAACAACATAGAAAAAGTCAAACAATTAGCTAATGGTTATATTGGAGCTGCAAAAGAAGCTAATGTTGCTGTAATAAATGGGGAGCTTGCTGAATTATCTGGAAGAGTTGGAGGTTATGGGAATTTTAATTATAACTGGGGTGCAGGACTTGTTTGGTTTGCAAAAAAAGAAAGATTGTTCACAGGCTATGAAATAAAAGTTGGAGATAAAATTATAGCTTTAAAAGAAAATGGATTTAGATCAAATGGATTATCTTTAGTTAGGAAAGTTTTTAAACAAACGTATGGGGATGATTGGCATAATGTTGAATGTGATAATAGTACTCTTGGAAATCTTGTACTAACTCCTTCTAAAATATATTGCAAAGCTATTGTAAATATACATGGAGGTGTTTTTAATGAACAAAGAGCAATTATTCATGGAGTTGTTCATGTTACTGGCGGAGGGATTCCTGGAAAATTAGGAAGAGTATTAAGGCCAAGTAAATTAGGTGCTCAACTTACAGATTTATTTGAACCACCCAATATTATGAGTCTTTGTCAAAAACTTGGAAATATTAGTGATGAAGAGTCATACAGATCCTGGAACATGGGTAATGGGATGTTAATAATAACTCCTGAATCAGAAAAAGTAATTAGATTATTGTCAGAATTTGGTATTGAAGCAAAAGTTGCAGGAGAAATTATAAAAGAGCCTGAAATAAGAATAAAAAGTAAAGGAATAAAAAGACAAGGAGAATATTTACCTTATGTCAGGGTGGATTAGTTTTCTCTAAATCTGTTTAATCCTGCTGAAACAATTATTGCTCCTGCTTTTTCTTGAATATATTCTTGTTCTTTTTCATCAATATCTAATTGTTTTTGGATGTTAGTGTTGTTAAGTATTAATGGAAGAAAAAAGTTATATTTTTGTGCTTTTTTCTTTGACATGTGAGTTTGTTGTGAATATTTTTCTATTATTGATTTCTTTTTTGCGTTTTTTTGATTTGACATCCATATCTTTAATATTCTTGAGGGTCTTAGATATTGGGTGAATTTATTTGATTTTAATTTGGTTGCAGAAGAAATTCCTGCTGATAAAAGGAAATTTTGATAAACTAAAAAACGCCAGTATTGTTGTCTATATATTCTCCCTTTGAATACATCTGCTTTGCTTAGGGATTCAAATGCTTTGTAGAGTGCTTTTCCAGAGTATTCTTTTGGGATGTTTTCTTCTACCCAGAGCATTATTTCATCAATCTGCATTTCTGTAGAATTGTAGATGTCTATTATTTTTTTATCTGTTGGAGCCTGGAATACTACTTTCAATAGATTGAATATGGATTCTTCTTTTTCTCTTTCATATAACTCTGAAATAAATTCATCTTCCCCCACACTTAATGCTGCTTCTAAATCATTTAATGCAGATCTGACATCCCCTCTTGATTTTTTTGCAATTGTTTGGATTGTTTCTAGTTTTATTGTTTTATTTTCTTTTTGGAGGACAGATTTTAAGATTTCTAGAATTGTGGAATCTTTTAGTTCCTTTAAATTAACAAGCTGGCATTTTTGCCTTAATAATGAAAATTTTTGCTGCCAGATGTCATTTGCTGTTATTATTATTGGAAAATGGGTTTTTTCAATTACTGCTATTAGTTCTGGAAGTCCTCCTCTATCTGATGCAGTTATTCCATCTGCTTCATCCATTAAAATTATTTTTCCTTTGTTAAATAATGAGGATTGAAGTGTTGCTGGTTTTAAAATTTCTTCAAGTTTTGCTCTGTTTCTTAAATCAGATGCATTTAATTCAAATAATTCTAGATTCAGTTCTTTTGCAAGTGCAATTGTTACTGATGTTTTTCCTGTTCCTGCTGGACCATTTAGAATAAGTGCTTTTTTTCTTGGAAATGCTTTAAAAAAAGTTTTAATGTCTTGAATAGCAAGGTCTTGGCCTTTTATATCTTCAAGTCTTTTTACTCTATATTTTTCAATTAATGGAAGTTGTTTATTTGTCATTTTAATAATTCCCTCCAATTTTGTTCATAGTGTTTATATTTATCTTCAAATTCTTGTTTTGGAGATAATGTTATATTTAATTCATTTAACTTTTGTTTTAATTCTTCTAATATTCTTTCTTTTTCTTTATCATTTGTTAGTTTTTCTAATTCAATTATATGTCCATAGCCTTTTGTGTGATCTAAACAAACTTTTATCCCATTCCAGTCAAATTGATTTCTTAATCGGTACCATTTTATTTTAGTATTTAATCCTATGGCCTCAAAGATTTTATTTGCTTTTTCAAAATCTTCTGGATTGAATTTTATTTCTATTTCTTCCCTAAATTCATCATGAATTTTGCCTTTTTTTAACCATATTTTTGCATAGGAATTGCTTTTTTGAGTCCTTAGATCTTGGTTTGAATCAAAATAAAATGTTTCTTGATAATCTTCTTTTATTTTTGTTGAGTGAGTATTAAAATATTCTAGTAATTCTTCATATTTTTCTTTTGTTATAAATGAACGGATTTCAACCTCTATATTATCCATTTTATTTTAAATTGTTATTCTGTTATTAAATAAATTTATTTTCTTTCTTCTTGTAAAAAATATGCTCTTGCTGCTGTAAATCTATCTATTACTTTTTCTCTGTCCCCATAGATTTTTCTTGATACAAGATGTTCTGGTGTTGATCTACTTCCTGGAATAGTTGGATCTGATTGTTTTTGATTGTCATAGACATCTAATTGATATCCATCTCCATCAAAAGTTTTTTCCACTGTTGATAAAACTATGCTATATCTTTCATTGCCGCACCTTGTTTCAAAACCTCTAGTTTCTATTCCTTGGAATTGGGTTTTATCTATTAGTACTTGAATTTTTGGAAGCTGATCTAATTTTGTTGGGTCTACTGCTACTACCCTCATTGTTCCTCTTGGAATTGGTCTTAATCTGTCTAATAATGTTAACATTTTACATTCCTCTTCCTGCCATTACAAAACTTGCAAGAAGTGCTTGAAGTTGAATAAATTCATCACTACCTTCAACCATTCTGAATTCTATTTCACCTGTTTTTTCAGTTAATTTTACTTTTAATTCATTATCTATCTGAAGATTCCAGATTTCTTTTTGAATTGATTTTATAATATCTGTACCTGCAACAGATTCTTTTAACATTACTTCGAGAAGTTTTTCTTTTGCCTTTAAAAAATCTCCTGATAGTGCATATTCTAAAACTATTTTTATATCTCCTGGTTTTGCAGCTGAAATTAGAGTGTTAATGAGTTCTTCACTTATTGTTGGAGATATAGATGCTGCTGCCTGTAGTAGGTTGATTACTCTTCTGCAGTCTCCTTCACTATCTTCATAGAGTGCTTCAATTGTTTTTGGGTCTATTTGAAGATTTTCTCTTTCAGCTATTATTTTTATTCTTTTTTCTATATCTTTTTTTTCAAGCATCTTGAACCTAAAGACAACACATCTTGATTGAATTGGATCTAGTATTTTTGAAGAATAGTTACAGGAAAGTATAAATCTGCATGTAGAAGTAAAGTTTTCCATTGTTCTTCTTAATGCTTGTTGAGCTTCTCTTGTTAATGCATCTGCCTCATCCAGGAATATTACTTTGAATGGAGTGTTTCCCAATGGTTTTGTTCTTGCAAAATCTTTTACTTTTTGCCTTACAATGTCTATTCCTCTTTCATCAGAGGCATTTAATTCAAGATAATTTTCTTTCCAATGGATTCCATAGAGTTCTTTTACAACAATTAATGCTAAAGTTGATTTTCCTGTTCCTGCTGGTCCTGCAAAAAGCATGTGGGGAATGTTCAGAGATTTGGTTAGATTAATTACTTTTTTAATTATGTCTTCTTGGCCTACAACTTCTTCAAATTTTTTTGGCCTGTATTTTTCTGTCCAAATATTAGAATTTTCTTCCATTTTACTCCTTTTTATTTGATATTTGAAAATATGGAAGTTGATATTTAAATATTGTTATTGTAGATTGATGATATAAAATAAAGGATGTGCAAATTCTTTAAAATTAGTATTTTACTATTTTTAATTAAATAAGTCCGGATAACCAGTGCAATGAATTTAAGATGAATTGGGTATATACTGGATTTGTTAGTCCTCCATAAGGAACAGTTGTAGAGCCTGATTTATCAAATAAATTTGTTAATGTTGAAAATTCACTGAATACAATTACTCTACCCAGGTCCATTGATAAGGTTTTAATTGGTACAACTCCAGACACTACAGAAAAACTTTGTCCTTGTAACCATGTTTGTTGAATATTTTTACATGTTTGATTTGAATTATTTCTGCAATAGGCATTCCACTGATGATTAGCTAGTGCTGATTGCAAAGTCATGCTCATTTTAATCGAAGGCCAATTAAACATTGCAAGATTCTCACCTCCCCCAATTAAATTTGCTCCGCCACCTACATTATTTAATTTTGGAAAAGAAGTAATTTTTTCAGATTGATAACGGCCGGTTAAAATAGGACTTTTGGAATCAGAAACTAATCTTGGTTGAGCTGGAAAAATAATATCATTGAAATCTTTTGGAGTACTTAATTTAAATATATTTAGTAAATTTTGTATGCTGTTTAAAAAAGGAATATGCTCTGCATTTAATAGTAAGCTTCCACCAGACTTAACCCAGTTACTTATTACAATGACTTCTTCATTGCTTAATGCTTGTTTACCAGAAAAAGCATCTGGATTAGCAATTACTTTTCCATTATTATCAAATGTCATATATTCTGCTGGAAGAGGGGCAATAATAATAAGGATTTTGTAGTTCTGAAGAAGTTCAGATGTTAAATTCCCTTTATTAATATCAACCTGATAACCATCTGCTTTTAATAATTCTCCTAGAGCATAGTATGTTCCTGTAGGAGACATATTGCTTGGTGAAATTTTTCCCCAGTTATTATGTCCTTCATCAAACAAAACCTTTGGCCCTGTTCCATAGGGATATGCAGGATTTGTGATGTTAGGACAATATGCTAAATTTCCTGTTTGATCACTAACAAAAGTAGGATTAGGTGGATTAGGATTGCATTCATATTGCATATTATTTATAACATTGCCAATTATGTTTGCTTTTTTATCAAAAAGACTTTTTTTTAAAAATAAACTATTTAAAAAAATTACAATTAAGATTATAATAATTATAATTAAACCTATTAATACAAGTCTTTTTGTCCTCTTTTTCATTAATTAAAATAAAAATTAATTGATATTTAAATTTATCTTTTAAATTATTAATGTATAGCCTACTGACATATGTCGTAAGGCTATTAATTGAACTTATCAAATTTTATTAATGTAACAATATTATCGATAAATTAATCAATAGATTAATTTCCAAGTGTTTTTAGTAACTTTATGAAGCAAGAGTTGTTTAGAGAAGATTAGTGATTTATGAGGAAACTATCCTACAACATATGTCTATGGGCCGCACACTTAAATTATTAACTAGAACTAACCTGTTTTTCTTTGTTTTCTTTTTTTCTTGACACGTCTAAGTCTTTTTCTTTGCCATTTCCAACGCATTTGGTTTTTCTTTTTCCATCTACGGCTTGAACGTTTCATGGAAATATTAACTAAAAATGGTTTATAAAGCTTATGACAGTTTGATTGTTTGGTTAATTTTTATGTCTGAAATTGAAAACCTCTTCTTTTAAGACTTTAGAAATTCTTTTAGAATTTCTAACAGCTTCAAGAATTATGAATTCTTGATAGTGCTCAAGAAATGTAATTTCTTGACATGCTCCAAAATCCTTTGAGGATTTTAGACAAGAGGTAGTTTACTTGCTTATTTTCGGAGCCATCAAAATTTTTATTAAATTTTGTGGCGCCAAAAAATTCTGAATGTTTTTGAGCGCATCCAAAAAACAAGTGCCTGTCACAAACCTCCACTTTTAAGTGGAGGTGGCACATTGTTTTTCTGATATCTTTGCTAAATCTAATAAGCTTTAAATACTTTGTAATTTTTATTTATTCATGAAAAAGAGGATGGATATGAATAGGATTGCTCAGATATCTGTATTTATTATAATTGCTGTTTTTTTAGTTGGCGGAGTTTTGATTACATTTTTTTTAACAAAGAAAACAAATAGCTTTAATGGGGAGTTTTCTTCTGATGCTCAGGTTCAGGCACAATTTGATGAAATTAGAAATTCTATTGCTGATTGTATGAAATTCACTTCTGAAGATGCTGTTGAAATGATTGGAATTCAAGGAGGGTATTATTTAGCACCTAAATCTAATTTTGATTTAGGCTGGGCTTTTATTCCTTATTATTATAATTCAGGCAAGTTTTCAATGCCAAGTGATGTAGAAATTGAAAAGCAACTGGGAATGTATGTTGATGATAATCTTAAAAGTTGTTTTGATGAATTTGATTATCCTAGCTTTAAATTAGATTATTTTATTAAATCTTTGACTCATGCTAAAATAGACAAGCAAGGAGTTTCTTTTAATATTGATATGCCAATTAGTATATCTAAGGAGAGTAAGGTATTTACACTTCAACTTAGGGATAATGATGTTAAGATTGAATCTAAATTATATTCTATGCTGGAAGTTGCAAAATATGTTATAAATTCTCATAAGGAAGATTCTGAATATATATGTATAAGTTGTGTTGATGAAATGGTCAAAGAAAGAGGACTTTATTTTGACATGCTTAATTTTGATGATGGAGCATCAACCTTATATGTTATTTCTCAGAATACAACTGAGATTCCTCCAATTGCATTTGAATTTTTGAATAAATATCCTGTTAAAATGCCTACTAGTTTGGTATAAATTTTAGAATGAAAAATGAAAGACATAACAATAACATAATATTTTTTATAATATTAGTTTTTATTTTATTGTCTATATTTTCTTTGATTAATTTAATAATGTCTGAAACTCCTTCTACTTCAACTTCTACATCTAGTTCTACTCCTAATGAGGCGGAGAAAAAAGCATATGAATACGGGCTTAATATTGATGAATTCTTAAAAGAGCAACCTATTGTTCAGGAAAAAGTTTTAAAAGATAATCCAGAAGCATTTATTAAAGGATATAAGGAAGCTATTGCAAAAAATCCAAAGACTCGGGATAAATTTTTAGATTCGTTTATAAAAAAAGATGATAAAGGAGTAAATTTAATAGGTGATGAGGCAAAAAACAAATTCTGGAAAGTTCTTGGTAAAGATGAGCAGGAAAAAAGTTTTCAGATAATTGCAACTAAGCTATTTGATAAAAAATATCCTGAAGGTACTTTTAAAGATAGATCTAAGGTTGGAATTCAAAAAATAAAAATAAGTGATAACAAGGAAGCTGCTGATAAATTAATTTGGTCTGGAAATAAATTTGGTGTAGCTGATAAGGATGGTAAATTAAAAACATGGGTTGATTTGGATAATCCTCCTAGATGGCTTAGCGAAGTTGAATTTACTGATACTGGTGAAATAAAATCTTTATTTAATACTGGATATGGTAAGGTAAATGTTGTTTTAAAAGGCGGAACTGTTGGTGATGCTTTTGGAGAATTGATTGGGCCTGATGGAAAAAGAGTAGGTACTAGGATGAATGAGGGTTTAAAGAGCATAATTTATGATGATAAAAATAAACAATTTCTTGTTAAGTATGATTTTAGAGATAATTCTGGAAAAACAGTTGAGAAAACCTTAAAACTTAATGAAAAAGATCTTCCTCAAGCAACTAGGGAGATGTTAACTAGTGCATTGAATAATCCAACTTATGGGGATAAATTAAAATCAGTTCTTAGTCAGTTTGATGGAACTGATATTGGTTCTCTTGGCAAGAACGGAGGGGGGGTTGCTACTCAAAAAATGATTAGTGTTTTATACGGTACTGATGAACAGAAAACAGGCACAGTCACTGTTGATTATGATGAAAAAGGAAATCCTAAAATAGAATTATCTTCAGGAGCTGATTTAGTTACTATTGATTCTAGTGGAAAGGTTATGAATGCCTATAAACAATGGTATTCTTTAAATGGTGTTGCAAATTCTGGTTTAGATAGTCGAGAGTATGTTGAAGAACATAATAAAAATCAACCTGGTGCTAAAATAAATGATGAAGTTGCGACATTGTCATTTAATGCAAATGGAGAGATTATTGCAGGTCAGAATGCTAAGGTTTATGTAGATGATATGGGTAGTGCTTTTCTTGCAAGGGATGAAATGATAGGTGTTTCAATTGTTAAAAATTCTTTTATTGATGCTATTGTTAGAGGAGATAGGGTTGCTGTAACTGAAGCTGTTCTTCAAAAAGGAGAGGGGATTATTGATTCTTTGATTGATATTGATTCTTTGAAAACAAAAACTCTTGAAGAAATTAAATCTAGCATGAATCTTGAAAAAGTTAGTGCTCAATTAATTGATATTTTAAAATCTGAACTTGAAAATCCTGATTTGGGAATTGAATATAAAAGTCAATTGCAAAAAGCTATTGCTGCGGTTACTTCTAATCTTGAAAAATCAAGTGGTAGCATAGCAGATTATCTTTTATTTAGAAAATCCAGTGGTTTTACTGCTGATGAATTAAGATTAAGAGAAGAAGTTGCAAGGATTTCTTCTGAAAACTTAAATGGTATTATGAGAACTCTTTTGAGTGATTCTGAAAAATTAAAACAAGTAGTTACTGGTGATTATAAGGTAACTGAAGACTTGCTTAAGGATTATTTAAAAAAAGTTATTTCAGGTGATGATTTCAGGACTTTTGCTGATAATGATAATATAAGGGATGTTAAGGATAAATTAAATGCTGCAATTGAAGCAAGAAATAAATTAGGTGGAACAAGTCAAAAACCTATTCCAGAGTTTAATTCTGAAGAAATAAATAAAATGATTGATCAATTTAATTTTCGTGCAAAAATTCAGGAAAGCATAGCTAAAGGAGGTAGTGCTGTTGATTATAGGGAAGGTCTAAGAACTGCTTTGCTTGGAGAAGGATGGCTTGGAAAAATCCAAAATATTCCTGAAGAGCAGAAAAAAGGAATTGCAAATGCTATTATTGCAATGGTTTCTAATGTTGAAGGAAAAATAAGTGAAGAAAAAACTAAATTTGAACAAGGAGTTTTAAGTGATATGCAGGCAGGAAATATTTTAAAAGGTTTGAAAGCAGAAAGATTTGTTCAACAAAATGGAAATGGAATTGTTATTGATACTTATTTGAATACTATTCATGCCTATGGAAATAAAAGGATTACTTTTGATGCCCAAGTTCCTTTAAGAGAATTTATTGCAACAAGCACTAAATCTGAAAATGATGATAGTGGAAATATCATTGAACTTAGGAATTTAGGACAAACTATTATGACTTTTGATGGTAAAAAAACAAATGTTCTAACAAATCCTCCTGTAGGTAGTTTTGTAAACATTGGTAAAATTGTTAATTCTAATGATGAAAATCCTATGAATTATTTTAGATTAGATTCAAGTAAGTATTTTGGTTATACATTGTATAATCCTGAAAAAACTTCTAGTTATCAATATGAACTTACTGCAGGACTTATTAAACATAATCCTTTTGTAAGATCTACTGTAACTAAGCCAATTGATTCTGATATTGGGGCTAATCCTAATTCTAAAATAACTATTACTGATGCTAGTGATGATATTACTGGATTATTTGGTGGAAGATTAAAAAAGAAATTCATAAATCCCAAACTTCCAAAAGGTTTTCCAACTGGAATTCTTGGTGAAAAAGCAGGCCCACTTATTGATAAAATGTCCTCTTGGATGGATGAAGTTATTGGAAAAGAAAATATTCAAAATGGTGTTAAGGTATCTGATAAAATGTTTGATTTTATGACTGAATCAGGTGTAACTCCCCCTTTAATTTTAGGGGATGTTAAATTTATTGCACAATATCCTGAATCTATGAAAGCTATTTTTGATTTTATGAGTAAAAGCTCTAATCAACCGAAAAATAATAATGTTGAAATAACTCCACAATATATTAGTATTAATGGTGTTAGAGCTACACAGTTTGTAAATAGAAATGGAGAAACAATGTCACTTGAACCTGCATTAAGGATGTTTATGAGAGGTTATGATTTAATATTGAATAGTAATTATAATCCATTTAAACATTATGGCTTGCCTGATTTAAAAAAGTTAAAAGAACTGCAAAAGACTATGGGACAATAAAATGAATATGATTAAAATACAAAAAAAGAGAATAAGAATATTAATTTTAAGTTTATTAATAGTTTTACTTATTGGTATGATTGGATTTGTTTCTGCTGCTAGCACTGATAAGACTTTGGAAGATTTTTTGAAAGATAAGAAAAATGGGATTATTGATTTTATGAAACTTTCTCCTGAAGATCAACAAAAAATATGGGAAGAATCTCTTAAAAAAGAGCCTGGGTATTCATATAGTAGGGATGCACTTGCTGAAAAAATTGCTCAGGAGATTGTTATACAAAAGTTAACTAAAGTTAATGATTTATTCAAAGGTGGTGGAGAAATTGGAGCTGCTATAGAAAAGGTTCTTGGTACAAGTCTTGGAATAGGTTTTTTAGAAGAAATGAAAAAGCAAGGAATTCCTAGTCTTGATATTGGACTTGCTAGCATTGATTTGGAAAAATTAAAAACACTTATTCAAAAACACAGTGGTGTTGATTTAAGGTCTGAAATAGAAAAAGTTACTGGTTTTGGAAGCAGTGATTTAAAATGGTCTGGATATATTGTTGGAAATGGAAAAGTTTGGATTAATTTAGAGAATCTTCCAAAAGGTGTGAAAGGATTAGAATATGATGGAGAAAAAGGAGTTTTTATTTTGAATTTTAGTACTGGGCAACAAATTGCTTTAGGAGCAGGTGCTACTGATAAAAATGGAAACCTTACTTTTATTTCAAAACTTTCTAGTTCTGATTCTTTGCTTAGAAAAGCTCTTCAACAGAATCAAATTGATTCTTTATTTCAAAGGTCAACAGCTAGTGGTATTGAGGGTCCAACTGTTGAAAAAATATTAAAACAAATTGCTCAAAACAAAGATAAAAAAGAAATTGCTGGGCCATTTGGAATTGCTGATTTTAATTTTTTGGGTGGAACTGGAAGAATTACAATTGGAGAAAATGGTTTTTCAATTACTGGTAATGATAAAGATGGAACTAGAATTAGATTAGGGGATTTTTATTTTGGAAGAAAGGGTGGTGAAAAAAGTGAAAGTGTTGTTAGTTTTTATGATGATAGATTATTATTAAGAGGAACTGAATTTACAAGAAATGATTATGTAAAGGTTGGTTCTACTACTGAAAATTTTATTGTTAATTTTGGAGAGTTGCCTACAAGACAAATTAGTTTTATTGATTATAAAGAGATGAGTGTTTGGGAAGGAAATGATTTTAGTGTTCATGAAACAAAAAAAGCTAGTGCTGTTGGAAGAGTTCAGTTTATTTTTGATGAAACAGGAAAAGTTACTCATGTTAGTAAAGAAGGTATCAATAGTGGTGAATTAATCTCTGTTTCTGGTAAATTAGATGAAGGAGTTCTTGGGGAGATTTATGGTAAATCTGGAACTCAAGTGCAGGGTTTAATAAAAAAAGCAAATTTAGGAGAAATTGTAAATTATAATACAATAGATAAAGTTTTTTATGAAAAGAATAGTTATCTTAGAAGAGAAAATAATGATCTTAAGGTTGATTCTTTGCAAAATGATTTTTTAAATATTAATGGTGAAAATTTTAATATTGGTGGAAATGGACGGATTGAAGTTTTGAAAAATCTTAATAGTTTAACTGGTTATGATACTGAAAGTTTTAATGTTAAAATTGGGACTAGTTCATTGAAATTTAAAGATGGCCAGATTCTTTATCTTTCTGCGCCTACAAAGGGTTTATTTAAAATCAATGATATAAGTGTGATAAATGAGGGAAGAACTTCTGGTGAAACTTTTGTTCTTACTGGAAATTCTGCTGGAGAACAAATTTTTGGCAAGTCAAGAGAATTTACAGCTGGGAGATCAACTAATCTAGGTCCTATGGGAAGTTCTACTGATTTGTCTATGTATATTCCCTTAGATCAATTAGAAAGTCTTAGGACAAGGGTTGGTGAGGGTACTAGGGATGATTTAACAAAAGAATTAATGAAAACTCCTTTTGAATTTGAGATTGCTGCATTTGTTCCTGTGGGCGGTGCTTTTTCTATTAGTCCTTCTAGAATTACTGATTCAGATAGGCAAAAGATATTGGATTTCATTAAAGCACAGATTGATAAAGAGATTGTAAGTTTAGATATGCCTGCTTCAATTAGTCAAAATACTCTTGATGGAATACAGGGAATTATTTCTGATTTTTCTCAAAATTTAAAAATTGCTGGTGGTGAATTAAGATTAAGATTTAAGAATAATCCTGGTTCAACTCCATCTATTTTTTATTTTAATCCAGATGGAAGTTTTAAAGAAGTTCAATTAGGTTCTGATGCTAAAAATCCTACTTCAACTGCAGTGATTGTTCAAGATTTTTTAAATGTTTTGGCACATACTCCTGCTGCTAGAATGCCTGTTACAGAATATGATCCTGGTATTATTGGTTCACTTAGTGCATTGTGGTATGGAAATGGAATACCTAATTTTATTGGTCCTGGTAAATATGCTGAAAAATTATGGATAAATTACTTTGGAAGAACTGAAAACCAATTAGGTTATGATTATTTATTTTGGAAAGATTTATTAGAAAGAACCTTTGGTAAAAAATAATTGTTCATATAGTAAAAAAGAAAAAAATTAAAATTATTTTTGAGGTCTTGCATCTTGAGTTGTTATTCCATTTGATGTTAGGGGTATTACTCTGTCTTGGCTTGTCCCATATTTTACATTATGGCTAGCATCATAGGCTTTTCTTGCTGCTTCTATTTCTTCTGGTGTTTTTACTTGAGAAAACATTTTTTCTTGATGCATGTAATCTGCTAGATCTCCACTTAGTTGTCTTAGCATTTCTGGAGAGTTTTCTTTTAGCTGTTCATATTGTTCGTAATGTGTGCAAAAATCTCTATATTCTCTTGCTTCTTTAACAACATAGCCTATACCCAATATTGTACCAACTAATGCTGTTGCAATTCCTGCTTTAGTTAATAGGCTTTTTCTTGTCATTTTTGTCTCCAATTTTTTGAGTTTTTTTAACTCAAATTGATAATTATTATAGGTATCGCTAGTATATAAACCTTTTGTTTTTATGTTACTATATAGTAGTAATATTATTAGAATTGCTTATTGCTGCCTTAAACCCCTTGTAATCTCAGCGTCTCTTTCTAAGAATGCTTGTTCTGCAAGTTTTTGGATATTTGGGAAATTAAGCCTTACTTGTTGAGGGTTGTCTATATATCCTTGTCTGAAAAGAACTATTCTTCCTGGAACAGTTGCTCTGTCAAGCCATATCCATGGATGGTGCCTTGCAAAATAGGATGTTGTGCTTCCATCTCTTGTGGCAAAGATTTGAGAAGATGGGCTTGCATAGTTTTTCATTGCTTTTAAAAATGCTGCATTAAATTCATTGAATTGGTCTTGCTGTTCTTGAGTTAATCTTTCTTTAAAATATCTAAAAGGATTTTGATTAATTGTACATATTGTTCTTCTACTGTTTAATCCTGTTCTTGACCATGATCTATAGGTTGTATCTTTTCTTGATTGCGGCATTGCATCCCATTCTCCTCCAAGGCTTGCTATTAAATCATTCATGTCAAATTCTGGTGATAATGGAATAGATGTATAGTCAATAAGAGGTCTGTTGTTTGTATAGTTTATTACATTTTCTCTCCATTGAGCTTCTTTTTGGTCAAATTCTCTTTTTAAAAGGTGTTCTGGAGTGTAGATTATTTCTTGTGCTCTTGATTGAGATGGTAAAAGTAATGCTGCTCCTGCTGCTACTTCTAGTCCTTTTTCTAACATTCTTGCTAAACTTTGTCTTCTTGTTATGTCTGTCATTTTAATCAACTAGGAAAAATTTTCCAGAAGGTGCTATGTATTTATTTGTATTTGGAACTCTTTTATAGACTTCTCCATTGTAACTTGCTTTTGTTTTACTTTTTAAAAATATTGGTGATCTTGGTACTGGTTTTTTGGGGGCTATATAACTGTCATGAACATTTGTATTGTCTCTTGGATGAGGATTAAATTCCCAGTTATTTGTTATTGGTACTGGTTTTGAAGCTGGTTCTGGTGTTGGAATTGTTTCAGGATTTATAATTGGAACTATTTTTCCTAGAATGTTGTTTCTTAAATCTTCTTTTTCTTGCTTTGATAGTCTTTGATAAGCAAGTCTTAAGGAAGTTAATTTTCCATTCCTTAAACTATATTCTTGTTCTAATTCATTTGGATTTCCTTCTTGAACTCTTCCATCACTGTCAATAACAATATCCCAATCTTGGAGTCTATTACCTGCTTTGTTTAGGGTTACAACCTGAACTGGAAAGCTTTTTCTTGCTCTTGTTTTATAAGGATTTTCATTCATTATAGGACCTTTTCTTGTTTTTCCTATTTCTTCATTATATCTCACACCCCATTCTCCTGAATATATGTTATAGCCTTCTCCTCTTGAAGTTATTCTTGGAATTTTTCCTTCTGAATCTCTTCTTTCTAGTGTTAATTTTCCTCCTTGTTTTCCCCCAATTGTCTGGAGAACTAGAAATTCTTCATCAGAAATATCAATGTATTTGTTTCCTGGTAATATTTGAACACTTGGACTAAAACTATCTGGAGAAGATCCTATTGTAAGACTATTTCTTCCTAATAATAAATAGGGAAGGTCTGTGCTGTCAGGTTCATTTCCATCTGTGAAAACATATATTGGATTGTCTTTTGTATATGCTCCAACTCTTAGGGAATCTAGGTCAAAAGGTGGTTGTCTTAGATTAGGAGTTGTTGAAACTTCTTTTTCAAGAGTATTTGGTTTTGAAGATGTTGGTGAGGTTATTGTAGGTTTTGGTTTTTGTGTTAATTTTTTTTCTAATCTTTGAACTTTTGGTGTAGAAGGATTTAATGGAGAAGTTGGATTAAATAAATAATAGGAGCCGATTCCTATTCCTGCAAAAGATACTCCTATTAATGCTGCTGCTTTTGCATAGTCAACTAATTTATTTGCCATAGGTTTAATAGTTTATTTTAGTATATAAATCTTTTGATTTATTTGTTACTACACAGTTACAATAAATATAAGGTTAATTGGTAGTTGTTATTTGTAATGTGGAAAGATAGGAGATCTAATTAGGGTTAAGAAGTTAATAATTGGGCTAATAAATGTTATTGATTTTATGGTTTTTATGAATAGATTATTATCTAATGTAAAATAGTGAAGGGATATGATCACTGGGGTAATGAGTTTTTATTATTATGGTTTGTTGATGTTTACAATTTATTAATAATGTTTACAATTTATTAATAATCTTTATATAGTTTGATTTTCTAAGTTAGTTATGAAAAAGAGGATGGATATGAATAGGATTGCGCAGATTTCCATATTTGTTATAATTGCTGTTTTTTTAGTTGGCGGAGTTTTGATTACATTTTTTTTGTTTTCAGGTAAATTCTCTTATTCCTCTGATTTTAAACAAGAGACAAATAATATTAGAAGTTCTGTTTTTAATTGTTTTAAAATAGTTTCTAAAGAATCATTAAATTATGTTGGTAAGCAAGGTGGTTATTCCAGAGAGCCTCTTAGTTATTACTTAGACACTGGTTTTTATTCCATACCTTTTTATTATTTTGATAATGAAATTTTAATTCCTTCAAATGAATATGTTTCTAATGAAGTTGCATATGATTTTGATTCAAGAAGAAGCAGGTGCCTTGATTTTATTTCTGGTTCTGGGTTTAATTATCTTGTTAATTATAGAAACAGCAATGTTACTATGGGCCCTGGGAAGATTATTATTCATAATGATATGGATCTTATTTTAAACAAAGGCAACCAGAGCACAAAGATTTCTTTTAATGATCTTCCTATTGATATCGATTCTAAATTTTATGAAATGAAAAATTTTGCCTCTTATATTGTTTATTCTTCTTTAATTAGTAATCAGTCTTTATGCATGGATTGTTTTTCTGAGCTAGCAAGCAATCTTGAGTTTAATCTTGAAATAGACAATCAATATAAGGGTGTTTTAATTATTGATATTCTTTCAAATAATACAGACGCTTCTCCTTTTGATTTTAGATTTTTAATGACAAATACTGTTTCTGATACTGTTCCTAATGTTCTTAATGTACTTGTCTCAAAAAATAAATATAATCCTACTGGAAATTTAAATATCACTGCACCTAAATTTTAAAATGAAAAAAGGTTTAATTATGTTTATTATTTTAGGTATTCTTTTGATTAATTTAGTTATTGCTGCTGAAACTCAAATGGAGGATACTGAATTTAATAAATATCTTGAAGAATTTAATAAAAATAGTGTTTTTAGTGATGAATTTTTAGGCAAGATTAGTTCAATGACTATGGATCAAAAAATTAGAACAGTTTTTGCAGTCACATTATTAACTGATCAAGGGAAATTTTGGGAACAATGGAAAACTATTGAACCTGGCAAAAAGAATTTTTTATTAAAAGGTGTAAATCCTGTAGATCAGGGAAAATTTCTTGAGGCTCTTGGAAAGAATTATGGTGCTGAGTTTAAAGGTTTTAATGGATTACTTGGAACAAAAATATCTTTCGGGGAGGGTGGTGTTATTGGAAATGAAAATGTATTTTTTGATTATGAAAAAGTAAAATCCTATAATTCAGGTGTAGATGAAAAGAACAAAGTGAAGCTTATTGAATATATAGAGCCTAAGGGGGATGTTAAAGAGGGATTATCTTTTTCTAAAAATAGTGGTGCTAAACTTGAATTGATTCCTGGAAAAGACAAGGGATTTTATTTTGATGTAGAAACTGGAAATATTTACAAGCTTAATAGAGACGAGAAAGGCAATCTTAATCCTGACCCTAAAGATTCATTATCAGGAACTTGGAATGGAAATGGAATTTTAAACATTGATTCTTCTGGTGAAAAAACAAAAATTACTCTTGATACATTAAGAGATGAAAAGGGAAAGATTAAAGATGTTTCTAATTTTGCAACCTATAAAACTTCTTCAGGAGATAGTTATAGTTTATTTGATAAACCTGTAAAAGATGGTTCAAAGATTGAGAAGTCTGAAATTACTTTTAATTCTGATGGAAAGCCTGATTTGCTTAGCAATGTTTATTATGAAAATAGTAAGTTAAATGGTTTTTTTGGAAAAGATGTTAAGGTTTATTATTCAAAGGAAGAATTTGATAAATTGTCTGATGCAGAGAAAGCAAAATTAGGCTCTTATTTTATTATTGATGAAAAAAATAAGTATATTGGCGGTGATGTTGCAAGAGTGCAGTCTGGAGTTGGAAAAGTTTTTTCAGATTCTCTTGAAAAAATGCAGGCAAAAGTGCAAAAGAGTTTAAGCGAGCTTACTTCTAAAGATGCTGTTAAGAAATATGGTACTTCTTTAGGCATTAATCTTGATTCTGTAATTGATGCTGCTTCTCCTGCTTTTATTGCTGCAAAATTAAGTAAAGATTGGGGTATTCAACTTCCTGTTAGTCATGAGTTTGTTAAATATTTGGCAAGTCCTGATGGACAGAAATTTTTAAAAGCTTATTTGCCTGCTGCTTCAAATTCAGTAAAAGTTGCACAGGATTTGACTTCTTTTGTTTTATCAAAAATAGATTCACCATTACTTGTTGCAAATAAACCTGCTGATGGAACTTATATGAATGTTCAGCTTAAAAATGAATTTGCAAAAAGTATTCAAAATATTGATTTAAGGTCTGGAAGTCTAGATATGTTTGATTCAAATGGGAAATTAGTTAATATTATTAAGAGTGCAACACCTTATTCATATCAGCTCGCTTCTGATGTTAATCGTGATAATCCTTCTTTTTCTGGAATTAATTTTAATCTTGTAAATAGTAAAATTCCTGATTATCAACTTCAAGTTTATTCAGATGACTCTGGAAGACTTCAAACACCTTTGGATAATGGTAATTTAGTCAGTGTTGGTTCAAGAGCTTATTCTGGAACTGGGGATGTTTCTTTAGGACCTAGAGGCAGAATTCATGTTTCTCAAACAGAGGGAATTGTTCAATTTGGAATGAATGCTAATCCTGAAAGTGTAAAAGCTGCAAGTGCTTATCTTGAAAAAGAAGGTGAAGAATATAGAATTATGGTTGAAAGATACACTCAACTTTATAAATCTTATACTGATGCAAATAGGGGAGTAGAGGAATTTTCTCCTGAACAAATGAGAGAGCTTCAACCAATGTATGATTCTCTTAAAACAAAGGCAAATGAAATTACTTTAACTCATTATAGTCTTCTTGCAAAAGGAAACAGCCAGATTTATCTTAATTCTTTGACAAGCAATCCTCAAGAATTTGCAGATAGGATTTATAATTTAGGAAATGCTCTTGAATCATTTGCTAGTCAAGAGGGTAGTGGAAATCTTCCTATTGATTCTGCTAGCAAGCAAATGTTACTTTCAACTGCTGTCATGAGTGTTCTTTCTGATAGAAGTGCACAGGATTCTCTTGCTCAAAGAGGTTTAACCAGTGTTTCTGAGATAAGTGGTGCTGTAAATACAGAACTTGCTAGTCTTGCTCAGTTTTTAAAATCAACATCTGGAACTTCAATTGTTTTTTCTGAAGATTCAAAAAATAATAAATATACTATTTCCTATGGCGGAAAGAGCTATAATGTAGATCCTGTACTTGCACCTGCAATAAGCAGTGTGCTTCCTATGATTATTGGTTCTGGTGGTGTTCAGAATGGACAGTTTTATATTAACACTGATGTTTGGAACAGCAATAGGCTTATGGGTGACAAGTCAATTAATCTTCAGGCATATGGCTGGTATAAGCTGCTTTATGCAGCGAAACATAAAGCTGAAATAAAAGAGGACATGAGGGGACAGATTTCAAGTCAATTAATTAATTCTATAATGGTTCCAAATTAATTTATTGTTTAAATAAATTTTCTATAAGTCTTATCGTTGGATTCACTATTCCCCTTGAAATATCTTCTGCTGCCTCTTTTTTTACTCTTTCAAATGATTTTGGAAGTTCTCCTTTTTCATATAAATAAATTCTTATTCTATCGGATAAATCAAGATTATTTGGATCCAAATTCATATAGCTAAAGACTTTTTTATATTGGTCTTTTTGCTCTTTTGTTAAAGTCATGTTTTTTATTTTATCTTTTTCTTCTTCTTCTAATGTTTCCAGATATTTTTTTGGATTTTCTTCTATTAATACATAGGATTTCATTGTTTCAAGTCTTTTTCCCGCATCAATATCTCTTGGATAATTGTTTATTCTTAATTCGTGTTTTTTTCCTGGATTGTATTTTCCTTTCCTTTTCAAAATGCTTTCATAATCTTGATATAATTTATCCACTTGTTTTGAATATTCATCAGAAGTTCTCCTTCTCCTTAATATTTCAATTTCTTCATGGCTCATTGGAGGTTTTGGCGGGCCTTGTGCAGCTGAACAGTTGGTTACTAATCCTACTAATCCTGTTGATAAGGCTGTTCTTAGAAAATTTCTTCTTGATGAGTAGGGATTATCCATAAAAATATAGGCATACTTTAGTATTTATAACTTTTTGAAAAATTTTACTACTTATTAGATATAATCTCTTTTTATTTCATTGCACCAATTGACTTAAGAACACTTGCCCAGATTTTATCTGGATTTCTTGTCTTGGGATTTTCAAAATCAGGGATTGCTGGAAAAAAATTTAAGAACTTTTCTCTTTGTGCTTTATCTAAAGAGTCTAGGTATTGTTGTACATTGAGATTGTCTATTTGTCTTCTAGTTTGTTCTGGCATTTTGTCATATTCTTTTGGAAGACGCACTAATATGTTATAAAACAACCATTTTCTGTTTAGTTCTGTTCCTTCTGCTGGTGAATTAAAATATTTTCTTTGTTGTGATTCAGGAATATTTCCTAATCTTTTTCCAATAAATGGTTTTATGTCTTCATATTCAGGACCTTTTTTATAAAATGCATTATATATCTCATTGCTTGTGGTAGGATTTGTTTTCCAATTAAATTCTAAATAATCTTTTGCAAGATTAGAAAGTCTTGACCATCTGTAGGGTCCAATTATATTTTGTAATTCTTCAAAACTATGGACTGGTTTTTCTTGAGGAGTTGTTTTTTCTTCTAGTTTAGATGGTTTTGGAGATTGAGCTGGAGATTGAGAATATTGTTGATTTTGATGGTGAGAATAAGTTCTTCTTCTATTTCTCGCTTCTGAATAATCAAGATTCATAAATGAACTTACTAAAACTGTTGCAATCAATGTTTTTTTTCCAAGATTTTGTAATATGTCTGTCAGTGCCATGGTACTTAAAATCAGTAGTAATATTTGTATTTATAGCTTTATGATTATTTTTTAGTACTGACTGGGAGTGCAATTAGCATTATTGAAAAGGGATTATTTTTTATTTGTAATATCTTATATTAATCATGTTCTAAATCTTAAGTTTTGTAAATGTCTATAAGCTAATTTATTATGTCTGAAATTCATTTTTCAGAGCTTTTAATATTTTTTTAGAAAAAAAAGATTTAAAAGCTCTAGATTATTAGTTATTTTATGAAAAAGAGGAAAGACCTTAGTGGTCAAACAACTATATTTATTATAATTGCAATATTAATTGTGGTAATTATTGCATTTATTGTTATTTTTAGTAAACTTCCTGATGGAGGAAATATTAATCCTTTTAAGAATGAAATTAGTTTGATTAAAGATTCTATTATAAAGTGTAGCATGGATAATGCAAGACAAGGTGTAAAGAGAATAGGGCTTCAAGGTGGTTATTTTAATAAACCTAATTATTCAGAAGAGCTTGGATGGGCTTTTATTCCTTACTACTATTATGAGGGAAATATTTATCTTCCTAATAAAACTTTTATTGAGCAAGAGATAGGCAGTTATGTTGATTTTCAAATGGGTTATTGTCTTCAGGAAATTTTTAGTGAGAATTATCAATTGGAATATGCTAAGTCAAAAACAACTTCTGTAATCAGTCCTGGAAAAATAAAAATTATTGTTGACTTGCCTGTTTCAATAAAAAAAGCAGAATCAGTTACACTTTTTGAATTAAATAGTGAAGAAATTGTTTTTAATTCTTCTTTATATGAAATTTATGAAGTTGCTGATTATATAACAAAGTCTCATATTGAAAATGATACTTTATTTTGCGCAAGTTGTGTTGTTGAAATGGCTAAGGAAAGAAATCTCTATGTTGATTTGATTGATTATAAGGATTCAACAACTCTTGTAATGCTCTCTGAAAACTGGTCTTATAAAGAGCCTTATTTATTTGAGTTTTTGAATAAATATTGATTTCTTATATTATCTATATATTTGGAGAAGATAAATGATTAAAAATATAGAAAATAATTAATCATAATAAAAAGGAAAAATGATAAATTACATGAAAGGAGGAAAAGCTTAAAAACTTAGAGATTGTCAGAGAAATATGGAATCTGAAATTGTTCAAATTAGCAAAGATATTGCTTATTTGAAAAAAGCAATAGAACAAATTCAATTGTATATAGAAGATTCTTTTTTAACTCCTGAAGAAGAATTGTTAGTCAAAGAAGGGAAAAAAGAACTAGATGAAAATAGGACAATTTCTTTTGAAGCTCTTAAGAAGAAATATGTATAAAGTTGAATTTACAAATTATACATCTAGATTTTTAGATCAATGTGAAAGTCAATTAAGAAGTAGACTGTTTAAAAAAATTGAAGAGCTGTCTATTGAACCTTTTCCTCAAGGATGTATTAAACTCCAGGGAAATGAAAATTTATTTAGAATTCGAGTTGGAGAACATAGAGTACTTTATTCACTTATAGACAATTCGGGCAATTTTGTTACATCTTCTCCCAAATTCTCTAATAAGCCAATTTCCAAACTAGGTAACCCAATCAAGCAAATTGCCTATAATAATAAGATTTTATTAATCTATAAAATTGATAAAAGGAGCAGGGCTTATGATTAAAAATGTTAAAGGGCAATTAGAATGATGAATAAAAAAGAAAGTGGGATTGAAATTAGGGGAATATTATTTGGAATTATTTTTATGATGTTGGTAGTTGGAGTTGTTTGTGTTAATGTTGGGGTGGTAAGAGGAATTGTGCAAACAATTGCCCCTAATCCTCCCCCCCCTACAGATACTCAAGAAAGCCCCCAAATAACTAAAGGGTTTGCTGAGAAACAATTGGGTGGCAATGTAAATCTTGAAGGGAATACTAATGGGGCAAAAGTGAATAAAGAAGGAGGAACTTTAACTTCTCCAAGTGGGGGTACCACAATTAATGGGCTTAATAGTGCTGTAGATCAAACTAATGTTAAGATCAATTCTGATGGTTCTATTGATCTTAGTTCTGAAGAATTCAGTCAACATGTTGCACCTGGACAAACATATGATTTTTCTACAAATCAAATTAGTGGTCAAAGTATAACCCCTCAATCTCCTACTGGCGAAGTTACTACTTATCCTCAAGGTACTGGTCCTCAAGATCCTTCTGTGAAAGCAACAGGTAAGGCAACTAGCAGCTGTGGTGGTTCAGGTGGTGAAGGTGGCGGCGGAGGTGGTAGTGGTGCTGGTGGTGAAAAAGGAAAACTTGGGAAAGAAGCAATGGCTGCTGCACAGCAGGCATTGAGCTTAGCTGCACAGGTTGGAGGACCTATTAAAGAAGCTTTGAAAAAACAGCCAAATCCTCCAAATATTTTTATTCCTACTGATGGTGGAACTGTTGCTGTTACTGTGGATAAGGGCGCTATAGCAAATATTGAAGATGCAACTAAGGCAGTTACATTGGCTCAAAATGATCCTAACTTGCCTGGAGATATAAAGGGAACTAGTTTAAAGGATTTTGAAACTGGGAATTCTGTTATTATTGTTTATGGAAGTGTAGATGCTATTCTTGTGACCCCCCCATATAAAAGAACTCATGTGATAAACGATCTTGCAAGAGGAAATGCTACTCTGACAAATAAGCCTGCCTCTGAAGATATTCCTGGGGCGGTTTGGTTTTTACCTTTTATTAAATCAGTTAGTGCAGAGGAAGGAATAACTGGGGAAGCTATTATTGGAAGTCCTAATCAAGAAATTAAGTTAAAAGATTATGATTTGGGTATTAGCGGTGAGAATTTACTTGTAGCTATTTTTAAGCCATTTGACAAAGTCAATGCCATGGGAACAAACCTAGATATTATTGACGGCAATGTAACTATAAATTTTAAAAATATGAAGACAAATTATCCAAGACTTGTGCATATTAATGGATATTTTATTAATGAGATAAGAAATGATTATGATGATAAGAATTTATTTAAGATGATTCCTAATGGAAGCAAGGGAAATTATTTTACTGATGGAAGATATAGACTAACTGTTGGTGATGCTGTTGTTAAAAATCCATTGCAGGGTTATGAAAATGTCAAAATTCCTCAGACAAGATATGAAATGTGGAAAAGAGCTGCTGATGGAGAGTATATTAGTTAGTTTTGATTAGTAGTTGTTATAGGACAATGAGTGTAAGATTAGATGTTAGTTGATTATTTTGTGGTTGTATTATTAATGTGATTGGTTAATGATTCTTAGTAGATTGATTGAAATATTGGTAATGTGGTTGTATGAGGTAGATATATTGTTGATTTGTTAATATAGATTAAAGATTAGTTATATCTTTGTAACATAAAATATGTTACTAGTAACAGATAAGTTGTGATAGGTAACATAATATATGTGATTGGTAACAGAAAGATATTTAAATTAATTGTTCTTATTGTTTTTATGACTACCATTGAAGAGCATAGCAAAATATTGAAAGAATTTGTTGATGATATCAATGAGAAGATAAATGCAAATCTGCTTTATGAAAGACAGAAAATAATTGGATTTTCTGCTTCTGAAGCTTCTGCAAATCTATTTGCAATATTGTTTCATAGACTAAATTTGATTGAGCCGGGATTTAATGTGAATCATAGAGATTTTTCATCCTTAAAATCAGCAGAGGAAAAATATCCATTTGATTTTGAAGGGAAATCTGAAATATTTAGGTTTTTAGTTAATCAGGAGAACTTTAGGAATAAGTTATGTTATGGAAAAGATAAGGAATTAAAAATAGTTAAAGAAGCAATTTCTAATTTTTTTGAATTAAAAAATATAATCTTGGAGGAAGGTCATTAAAAATGAGAGAAGAAATTATTGCCTATGTATATGATTTTTTATCAATGTTATTTGAAAATCCTGGAGTAAATGATAAAATAAAAGAAGTAATCTTATTTGGATCTGTTGCTAAAAATACGTTTGACAAAGAAAGTGATGTGGATATTTTTTTTAATATTAATGATGAAAAATATGAGAAAGATTTAGAAGAGACAATAAAAAGAGTTCAGAAAAGTTTTGAAATAAAATCTGAAAGAACCTGGAAAATTAAAAAAATAACTTTTCCAATTAATTTTATTGTTGGTTCTTTAAATAGTGCTGCTTGGAAGAATCTGAGGGAAGAAATAGCTAGTTCAGGAATAATTTTATATAGCAATTATAAGGAACTTCCAGGCAAAACTAATCATTATTATCTTATTTATTATTCTCTTAATAATCTTCAAAGGAAAGATAAAATGAAGTTAATAAGGGAGTTATTTGGATATAGCTTAAAAAAACTAAAAATAGAATACACTCAAAAAGGGATATTGAATTCAATTGGCGGAAGAAAATTAGGTTCTAATGTTATTTTAGTTCCTTCAATTGATGTTAAAAAGATAAAGGATATTTTCAAAGAAAATAAGGTTTCTTATAAAATTCTTGATGCCTGGATAAGAGAATAAGTTTTATCCCCTACAATTAAATACAATAATATAAATGGCAAGATCTAATTTATTATGATTGGATGATTGATTCTTAGTGGTTTGATTGAAATATTATTCTCTATTGCAAGATAATGCTTCTATTATATACTTGTGATGAGATTTCTCATTTAATAAGATTATTAAATGAGAATTGTGTGTAATTATGATGAAAAAGAGGATTGAATTTAGTTGTTTAGTTATATTAGTCATGGGTTTAATTTTTATGATGTTTATTTTATTTAGTTTGAATCTTGTTATTTCTGAAAGTGGAGGTGTTGTATATTTCCATGAGCAATTAAATTTGTTTGTTGATGTTCCAGAACCTCCTTTTACTACTTTTGATATAACTAGTGAACATTTGCTTAGAGCATCAAATACTAAGGATTATTGGGAAAGATTTCAGCCTGAAATACGGCCTGATTATCTGAATAAATATCCCCAAGATGGGTTGAATAAACAGCTTACTGCACAACAACTTACATACGAGGAACAATTGAGAAGAGTTATAAAGGATAATGAAAAAGTTTGGGGGGCTATACGGACTGATGGCAATAAACCAAGAACTAATGAGGTTTTGGAGAGAATACTTAGAGCAGATAATAAAAAATTAGGGGAAGTTAAATTTTCTCCTGATTCTAGATTGCAGGATTCTTTATTTATTAAAAAAGATGGAAAGGATGTTTTTCAATACGGCAAGGAAAAGGCTAAATTTTTTACAAATGATGATAAAATAAATAAGCTTGAGTTTGGTAAGGCAGATGTTAAAATCACTGATGAAAGTGGTCATATTCTAACTATTAATAGCGGGCAGTTTTATTCTGGGGAGAATTTTAATAGTTCTAATATAAATGAGTTGGTTGGAAGAATTGAAAAGCCATTTGATAATATTGAATGTGTTGCTGTAAATAGTGAAACAAAGTTTTTAAAACAAGACAATGATTTTTCTGTTTCCTATAATTCCTTGGGCGAGTTTCTTTGCAAGGATGACAAGGAAAATTTTATTAATGGGATGTCTGAAGGAGGAGATTGGGGTGATATGTTAAATATGCTTGTTGCTTCAAGAGGATTGGAAGAAGGTTCTGGGCAAAATCTTGATGCTGTTTTATTTAAGAGAAATGAAAAAGTAGCAAGGGTTCATTTTCCTATTTCTCCTGCTAGGACTAATTTTATATTTACTCCTTCTGTAGGAGTTCCTAGCTATAGGGGAATAACTTTTTATGATGTGAAGGTGTTGGGATTTTTTTTACCTATTGTGGGATTTGTAATCAATGGTGCTTATAATTATGATCAGTATTTACATATAACTCAATATGATATTAAGATGAGTGGGGAGAAAATTCTTGTTGAAATACTTCGTCCTTTTGATAAGATTGGTGCAAAAGGGCAATCGCTTTATTTATATGACGGAGAGGTTTTGATTATGTTTGATAATCAAAAAACTTTTTATCCTAGACTTGTGAAGAATAGTGCATTTTTTATAAATTCTATTGTTAATGAAAGGGATATGAATAAAAATTTTATGATGGCTTTTGGTGGAAGTAATGGTAATTATTTTATAGATAATGATAAAAGATTGACTGTTGGTGATTCTTTTATTCAAAATCCTGTGATAGGGTATGAAACTGTTATGATTCCTAGGACAAGGTATGAAATGTGGAAAAGAGCTAGTGAGACTTCTTGATTTGTAAGGTTTAGAGGATTTGTATCTTTTACAAAACAAATTAAATAGGGTTATGTTTACTTGAGTATATGCAATATATTAGTTAGGATATACAATAAATAATAGCATAATATAGAATTTAATAATTTTTATTAATACACGTGAAAAATCCACTACATTCATGTAGTGGTCTTTGTTTGAATGAATTTTTCCCGGTTCTCCCCAAACCCAAAAATAAATCTACACCTAAACAGGCTGTCCCATAATTAGTAAAATATAAATACTTACTTCTCGTCGATAATATAACTAAATATCGTCGATGAATATCGACAAAAGAGGTTAAAAATGGTATATATGAATTCTTATA
>Ga0208245_1000482_pt1 | contig 32758 bp, 22 predicted proteins | sample RifOxyC1_FD_184035 | JGI IMG/M metagenome (GOLD analysis project Ga0208245, IMG submission 184035) | Soil microbial communities from Rifle, Colorado - Rifle Oxygen_injection C1 (SPAdes) | ecosystem: Environmental > Terrestrial > Deep subsurface > Rock core/Sediment | place: Rifle, Colorado... | reverse complement strand
CCAGCGTCGTCGGTTGCTGTGTAGACAACCTCATAGTCATCGCCAACTTGGTTGGTGTTAAGACTAGAGACATCCACACTTACATCCACGTCAACGTCGCGGTCGTCCGTAACGTTGACACCAGGGTCAACTGAGGACCAATTCGTACCCACTGTCACTGTCAATGGGTTGGCACCCACCAAAGCGATAATCGGCTGGGTTGTATCCGGAACCTCTGTCACGATCACCGTCCGAGTTGCTTCTGAGGAGTTGCCTCCTCGGTCGGTCGCTCGGTAGGTAACCGTGTAAGTACCAAGAACCGCAGTATTAGGAGGATTAATGACTTGTGCCACCAATCCAACATCCAGATCATCCGTGATCTGAACACCAGGATCCACCCACACGCCACCTTGTGTGACAGTCTGAGGATTTGGTCCAAGAATCGTAACCGTCGGCGCTACTTCCCCGTAGGGCGTAGCGTCGCAAGCATTACCCCTACCATCACCATCAGTATCCAACTGATCGGGGTTTGCGTGGTCGGGGCAATTGTCTTCATCGTCCGGCACTCCGTCATCGTCACGGTCGGGATCGACCAGAGGAGAGACGGTTACCGCCCGCTGAACCGATGCAGTATTACCCGCACTGTCAGTCACCCGGTAAATAAGGGTATAGACTCCAACGACATTCACATCGACCACCCCTTGTGGGACAACTTCCATGTCGCCCTCACACAAATCAGTGGCACTGGCCCCTGGATCGCTCCAAGCGTCACCCTGCAAGATAGTAACCGAGGACGAACCTCGAAGCACCACAGAGGGCGATGTCGTATCCTGCACATTGACCACTCGCTCTTCTTCGGCCGTGTTACCGGCCGCATCAGTCGAGATGTAGTAAATCGTATAAGTCCCCGGATTGGCCTCGTCGACCTCTCCAGAAACAGATACTGTCTTAACACCATCAATATCATCCAGCGCTGTTGCGCCAGGATCAATGAATGTGTCGCCACACTCGATCGACATAGAACTTTGGCCGTTAATCGTAATTACCGGAGGATTTGTATCAGCAGGTGCCAACACAATCACCGTCCGGGTAACCGTGGCAATATTCCCCGAAGGGTCCATCGCCGTATACGTCAGGGTATAACTACCTGGAATATTGGTTTTCACCTCACCGGTAATTTCAACCAAGGTCGAACCCTGACAGGAATCCACCGCTGTCACCCCAGGATCGCTCCACACATCACCCTTATTCAAGGTTATCGTGGTCGCGCCCAAAAGAGTAATAACTGGCGGTGTCGTGTCATGAACATTAACCGTCCTTTCAACGGTCGTATTATTTCCCGCGGTGTCAGTCGCCGAGTAGACGATGTAATAGGTCGCGGGTCCTACGGACCCAACTTCATCCACCCCCGTCACCGTCACCACAATAGATGCATCTTCATACTCGTCATATGCGGATACACCCTCTAGGGCTTCAACCACGGTGAAGAAGTCTTCCTCACCGCACTCGAAATTGATGATCGAGGGATTACCTTCCTCATCAACCTCGTCGAAAGAAATGATCGGGGGCGTATTATCTGGTTCGACTACGTTACCGCAGTCATCCCCAGGAGCCACCATGCTGTATTCGTCACTAATCATCGGTGCAGGCAAATTTTGCGCCCGCACCTTTAACCGATAGGTTCCCGTTCTGGTAATTTCAAAGACACCAAACCCGGGCAACAATGGAAATTGATCGTCATTCGGATCAGGATCGTCAACCGCAAAATCTGGCAGTATAGCTTCAATACCATTAATCACAGCCACACTAACTGCCGCAAATAACAATACAGCAATGCCATTTTCCCAATCGACGTCGAGATCGAAGTCGAAATCAGGGTGATCGTAATCTGCTACCCGATTCCAGTACCACCTATCAGCCACATAACACCGCCGATAAACATGCTCCTGGGCGTTGACCCAATACCCCGCTTCAATAACACCACCATCTTTCGACGATGAGTTAACAGGGTAAAGGGTATCGCTACCATTCGGACTTGCGCTGTTAACCCGACGAACGGGCTGGAAATTGCCCGCATCGTCCTTGATTTCGAGGTCGACAGAAAAGGTGTGCCCCTCCTCCACAGTGAACCCAATGAGCGGGTTCGCGCAAATGACAGTCGATGTCCACACCGTCACCTTAGGAGGTGGAATCACCACCGGCGGTTTCGGCTCGGGACATCCCGACAAAACCATACTCACGACCAAGAGGATCGTGATAATCGGATTAAACTTCTTAACCATCGTGCCCATGGCACTTCTCCTTATTTGTTGTTGTTTTCCATACGAACTGAGATATATAACCACACCAGTTTACCACGAGGTAAATGGTGATTTTAGACACTTTTATAGTTTATGTAGTTTTCAAGGAACTACCTTCTCCAACCCTAATTACTAGTATACTTTTAGTGTTTTGTCAAGCCCTAGCCCTCTATAAAATCTTGGCTAGCTAACCATCTAAAACCACCAAAAAACCGACTAAATTTAGTCGGTTTTTTGTTTTATTTCTTATTTTTTACTTCTTCTTCGAGTTCTATCACCTTATCTTTCAAAGTTTCTGAAATATGTTCCAAATGACTAGTCTCTAGTTCCTCGGGAGCAATATGTTCATTATATTCTTCAACTAAATCTGCAAGAGTTTCAGCTTCCACCACCTCTTCTAAATTATCTAATTCTATTTCCGCCTCGATCATCTCTTGATTAGACTCTTCAAGTAAAGCGTTTTCTATTTTTAAATCTCTTAATCTTTTCCAAATCAAAACCAGTCCGATTACAATCATTAGAAATCCAATCCATAGTAGCCACACCCACCAGCGAACAAGAGACAAAGCCTCAACTATATTTCCATCTTTTATTTGTTTAAACCAATCAGTAAGACCAGTCCACAAATTTTTAAAGTAATCCCCAATTCCACCGAAAAAATTTAGTAAACCTATCATAGCTACTTGTAAGAAACCTTCATTCTTCACTGCTATTTCTTTAGGTAAATCAACATCAAGTGTCATATATTCATCACCAGCATTATTTTGTATTGGTGGTGGTAATAGTAAGTAGTTTGCACCATCCCCTTTCTTTGGCATAGAGATATAAGTTGGTTTTACATTTTTGTAGAAATTTCGTAGATCAAATTGAACACCTTGAATATCACAATATATATAATTGATATTGAGAGAAGTACTAATGAAGACAAAGCCAGTTGGTTCAGAAATTCCCCAAGAAGTTAAAATAGGATCAGCATGACGAGTTTGGAAAATACGCACCGCTTCATAAGTTGTTCGATCATAGTAACCAGACAGTGGGACATCGAAACCTTCAAATGTTCGCAAGAACCATTGTAGTTTCAAAACTTCAATTGGATTATTGTTTCTACCGAAACGAATATATTCGAGAATAAGTGGCAAACACTGAGTCGGCAAAACTTCATCATCGCGATCACGATCTCTATTGCGTCCACCGCCTCCACCACCACCGCCTCCACAATTTGAAGTACAACCGCCGCCGCCATTATTATCAGTAGTAAAATTATATTCAGCAGAAATTTCTTCATCTAAATCTGGATTACCTCCGTTTTGTGTCCTAAAGGAATATTCTCCAGACACTTCTTCGTCCAAGTTAGAGCCACCGCCATTATCTGTAGTAAAGCTATACTCATTGGATACTTCTTCATGTCCTATATTAGGCAATGTCCTAAAGGAATATTCTCGAGACACTTCTTCGTCGAGGTCAGTATTACCATCATCTTCCGTAGTAAAGCTATACTGGGCTGATATTTCTTCATCATGTCCTATATCGGACACAGTGATGAAACTATATTGACGAGAAATTTCCTCATCCACTTCTGGATTAGGATTATTATTTGTATTAAAACTATATTGAAGGGAGACTTCTTCCTGTCCTATACCAGAACCAGGGTTCACAACTACTGAATATTCAATAGATATAGCCTCTATGATATCACTAGGGATTTCCGAATCATTAGTATTATCACCATATTCAGTAGAAATATCCTCAAGAACAGTATGACTATCTTGAGGAGTAACTTCACTTTCTATAACAGCATCACCAGATAAAACTGGAGTATTATCTACCACAGTCACCCCTGGAGTCGAGGAAGCTACAACCTCTTCTGTAACACTAGTGTCAGGTACGACAGGCTCTGTAGCTACTTCAGGCAATTCCTCCACCACAACTCCTTCATTAACAGAGTTATCCAAAATCACTTCTCCTTCTGTTACTATTGGGTCGTTGTCCTTTATAATTTCACTGTCCTTTACTAACTCCACTCCTACTTCGGTTGCAGCAGACTGGGTATCTACTAAAGAATCTTCAACTTCTGCAGACTCTTCCACTGCAACCACTTCTGGTTCTACTTCTACTACATCAGAAACGACAACATCAGTCTCATCAGCTAAAGCAACAACTGGATTAAAACTACCAACAAAAACAACCACTAGCATCAGTGCTATGGTTAACCATTTGATTTTAGTTGTAGTTTTGTAAGAAGAAAACATAAAATAAAAATTAGCTCCAAATCACTATAGTGTTTGGGCTCAATACCAATAAGACATTATATTAAAAAGATATTTCTGTGATTGCTTTTCTAAACCAATCTAAAACTGTAAAGTGGAAAGACTTCTTCCCTAAAAGATCTGTTTGACAAATACATTACTAGTACTTTTTTAGTGTTTTGTCAAGTTTTAATTTTTAAACCCTTCTAAAAACAGCTAAACAGCTAAAAAATCAATTAAAAAAATGCGAAAAATTAGTTAAAAATTTAAACTTTTTTAGGCAATTTATGGGTTTAAATTGGACTTCTAAAAACCATTTTTTACAACTTAACTTCGAAGGCTGAACAGCTCTAAAAATTTCCCTATCTCAAAATACGGCTTAACCACAACAATGTCTTTTATATGTCCTTTATAAAAGACATTGTATCTACTGCCCTCTTACTAAATACTCTATAAGATGATATATTCTATCCCAGAGTACACATCGTTGAAATCATCTCTCGTGAGGTGATGGCGATCAATATAGTTCATTAAAAAGCGGAGAAAAGTCATGAAAAGAAAACTTGGTTTTACCTTGATTGAATTGCTGGTGGTCATCGCGATCATCGGCATCCTCGCAGCTATTCTGTTGCCCGCGCTCGCACGAGCCCGGGAAGCGGCCCGGCGCGCCAGTTGCCAGAACAATCTCAAACAGCTGGGTCTCGTGTTCAAAATGTATGCAAGCGAGTCCTCAGGCAACCACTGGCCTGAGGCTATGCTCGCCGCCGCGAGACCTGGTCAGAACTGCAACTTGGGCGCCACAATCGGTGATGGTCTACCGAGCATGTTTGCACCAGACGTAGAAAGCCTGTCAGCCGACTATATTTCTGAAGGGAAACTGTTTGTCTGCCCCTCTGACCCAAGCCCAGGATCAATAAGACCAGAAGACACAATAGTAACTCCATGCAGATACCCAGTGAACAATAAACCCAGCGGCCTACTTGTCGCTGGGGCTAGTTATTTTTATACAGGGTACACACTCGATGATTTATTTCTGGCAAACTCAAATATGCCAGGTCAAGCTCTTAGCTTGACACCTTACTTCTACAACAAGGCAACCAACATCACTTTATCTGGTCAGTTATTTGTTATGTCAGTAGCACTAGACCACATCAGACGTGGTAACGGCCCAGCTCCTGGAGCAATCGGGGAAGCAGACCCTATCACCTACGAGATTCACAAATCATTTTTCCAAACTGACATCGACTTAAGGGCAATCGAGTACGTCGCTACCTCACATGGAATTACAAATTTCCTAACGTACGGCAGCGGTGGTAGTAGTACCTTGCACCGACTACGTGATGGCATTGAGCGTTTCTTGATTACCGACATCAACAATCCAGCGGCGGGAGCCCAAGCAGAAAGTACTCTACCAGTTATGATGGATTTGCTGTCGACTCAGGTCGAGAGCTTCAACCATCTCCCTGGCGGAGTCAATGTGCTTTATATGGATGGACATGTGGAGTTCCAAAAGTATCAAGGAAACTTGGGTTTAGAGTCTATTGCTCATATTATGAGCGCTATGAAAATGAGTGGTGGAATCTTCATCCCGTAACAGCAAGCAAATTTAGTACCCCACAGCTGACGCCTTCACACGCGTCAGCTTTTTTGTATAAACACAAACACTAACAGTGATTTGCATAAAAAAATAAATTCCTTTCCCGAGAAAAATCCCCCGCACGCCTTGCATGTCGGGGGGGTTTTTCTTTGTGTATTTTAATTAAATTGCAGGCTCACTACTAGCATCAGGAGCAGATGGTTCTTCTGGTGCTGGTTCCGGATCTGGAGTTGGTTCGGGTTCAGGACTTTCTTCAGGTTCTGGAGGAGCTTCTGACTCTGGAGTAGGTGGAAGTGGATCAGGTGTGACTACAGGTTCTTCAGTGGGAGTTTCTACTACTGGAATTTCTTCGATTGGGGTTTCTTCTTCAGGAGCGGGTTCATCACCTCCTCCACCTCCTTGGGGTGTCTCATCTACTGGTGGAGTGGTAGAAGCGGTGGTGGTAGCGGTGTCGTCTGGGAGTTCAGGGAGTTCTTCTTCGAAGAGGTCTTCGCAGCGGCCTTGGGCTGTAATAAGCTCCCCTTCATCAACATAAATACAGTAGAATTCACCAGTAGTTTTATCTTCAGTGGTAACGCCATTTTTTACGGTCAATTTTTCAGCTTCAATACCCACCACTTTAAACAATCCCCCCTCATCCAAACTCCATTTCCCTGAACTACTACTTAACGATTTAATATTAATAATGGATTGATTGTTTAAATCTATGTTCGATAACGATTTAAGATTACCCAGATCATCTAGAGTCCAAAAACCATCAACGTCACCCAATGTGATAGAATTTGATATTTTAGCATGAGATAAGTTTACAAAAACCATAATATTACCCTCATCTCCTAGAGTATTACCAGAAAAAGATTCCAGTGCAACACCCACTGTCATACCAGTTTCGGTAGCTTTTTTACCCACACCAGCTTCAGAAGAAATAGTGATGCGGTCTCCGGGTTTAATTTGTCCACCTTCTCCATTTACTTTAAGAGGCACACGCCCAACCAAGGCTATCGGTTTAGTTTTATCTTTACCACGAGATTTCAATATATCTTTACCAAAAGTTTGAAAAGGACCAGTAGACACAATACCAATAAAGCCAGATTCCATTGTGGCTTTTTTCATTATAGATACTTTTTGATTACCTAAAGATTTAATCTCTCCAGTGTAAGGATCCGACCCTTCCGCTTGATACTCATATTCATCTAAACTTGGTGCAACAATATGGCCCACTTCGACGTTATTCTCAGTAGGATAAAACTCAGCTAAGTCTCCTGGAGCCGCAGAACAAGCAACTAATTGATAAGAATTAGTACTATCTGTAGTATCTAAGTCTGTCCCAGAATGACAAACTCCATTAGTAGTGGCTGCATTTTTAAACATGACATTAGTGGTGCCGTAGACGTAGAGGCTGGCATTTTTTAACCCCGCAGAATTACCAATGTTGACAGTGCCGTCATTTGCATAAACAACACTATCATTAAAACCTCCACGAACCATATTTACTGTACCCCCAACACCTCCATTGGCACCATCTATTTCTAACCCGTTACCACCATCGGATAAATTAACCGTACCTCCTGTGCCCGCTGTACTACCACCACCGTCATCATTAGAACCACGTGCAACATGTACAACGGCCCCAGCCGCAGTGTTCCTATACGAATGAGAAGCTATATAGGTAGTAGTAGCCGATAGAAAATAAGATCCAGAAATTGGATCTGCTCCATTTATAAAAGTAGCAAAGAGGGTACCTTTAGCTGACGTAGATGTTGCCAATGATAAAATATCTCTACTATTATCCCAAAATAAATTGGCCGATGCTCCAAAAGCGCCCGCATTGTTAAACTGGATTTGACCACTAGAACCAGCGACAGAACCGCCGCCTCCACCACCTCCAATACAAGTACTACCAATTGCAAAACAACCACTACTTAGGTTAATACCACCAGTACTGTAGAAGGTAGAGGTAGCTGATTTGAAGTTAGCAACACCACCAATAGATAGAAGTGAGCCGGGGGTGGAGGTACCGATACCGAAGTTGGTACCATTGTAAACGAGACTAGTGCCTGAAGTAATCCGAGTCCCATCAAAGTAATTAACACCGTTGGTGACTTGGGTGGAGGTGGCGGTACCACCGTTAGCAATCGCAAGAATACCTGTTGCACTAGATAGGTTTACTGATGACCCCCCTCCTATACAAGTCCCATTCACAGAAAAACAACCTGATTTTAATTCAATGCCTTTACTAAAAGTAGAAGTGGCGGTACCGAGCACGTTAACATAGTCAGTACCAGTGCCAATAGATAGAGCTGTGCCGGGGGTGCTGGTACCGATACCAACATTGCCATTTACACTGTTAACTTTAAAATAGTTGGTAGCTCCACTGTTAATACTAAAGGCTGAGGTGGAGGCAGTGTCGATACGCATACCACCGTATAGATATAGGATAGCGTTTTTATTCCCATCCGTCCTACCAATATTAACCCTTCCATCCGCACCCTTAGTTGGTTCGTTAGTGCTACCAAAGCCACCATAAACCATATTGATTGTACCCCCAGCACCACCAACACCATAACCATCACTATCACTATTACCATCACCTCCACCAGCTAGATAGACGACTCCACCTACAGCCCCATCGCCGTCAGTGTTACCAACCGGGTTAGATCCTCCATTACCTCCAATGGAAAGGTATGTATTTTTACCGATAGTGGAAGCTGTATCATCATTAAGACCAACAGAGATGTAGGTATCAGCACTATAATCAGGAGTTAGACCAGAATTAGGCCCCGAGTTAATATATCTCACTAATAAATTAGAGTAACTAGTAGTACTAGCTAAATGCAAAACTTTGCCAGTACTATCCCAAGTGAAATCTGAGGCGGCTCCAAAAGCACCGGCGTTGTTAAACTGAATTTGACCATTAGAACCAGCTGGAGAAGTAGACCCTCCTCCGCCTCCAATACAAGTACTACCAATTGCAAAACAACCACTACTTAAGTTAATACCGCCTGTACTGTAGAAAGTAGAGGTAGCTGATTTGAAGTTGGCGACTCCACCGACAGAGAGAATGGAACCTGGAGTGGAAGTACCAATACCGAAGTTGGTACCGTTGTAAACGAGACTAGTGCCTGAGGTGATCCGAGTACCATCAAAGTAATTAACACCGTTGGTAACTTGTGTAGAGGTGGCGGTACCACCGTTGGCGATGCCAAGCACACCAGAAATGTCGGAGGTGAGGCTGACGAGGGAAGCCGACACTACTCCAGCCGTCGCTTTAAGTACTCCAGTTAAAGAACCGATTGTTGTATTACCTGAAACGAACAGATTAGTGGTGGTCGCATTAGACGTCGTAGAGTTAAAAACATTTAAAGTATTAGTGTTTAAAGTGGAGATGGTTCCAGTGGCATTGGTAGTTGTTGCATACAAAAAGTCAGAAGCAGTTAAACCATCTAGAGTATCGGAATCATTAGCGTAGAAAGCAGCGGGTACGGCGCCAATAATTTTACGTGGTGACATTTCTCCATCAGCATTTACATTCACCCCTAGATACAAAGTTTGATTGAAATCAATATTAGATAATGATGTTCCCGAACCAAGCATTACACTAAAGAGACCATTAGTAGTGGTGACACTTTGAGTCTCTGTCCAAATATTAGTCCCACCAGAAGATACTGTGTACAGTCTAAAGACAATGGAATAAGACGCATCAGCCACTGCATCACCAGCTGAATCTGTTAACTTACCTTGATAGTTAATTTGTTCGTTGATGGCGGCAGAGGTGGAGAGAGGAATAAATATTGTGAGTAACAACAAAGAAACCGACAGAACGGTTTGGCTAGTTTTCCACCACTTATTTGAGAAGAAAAACGAATTGTTTTCTTGGGTGGAAAGCATTAATTATTTAGTTTAGTTTACCCACTAAAATAACTGTAAACTTATATATTATTGTAGCATTTTTAGAGAGAGAAATTGGGGGAAATGTGTATGGAGTTGGGGATAAAAAAAGATAGAAATAAAGGGGTAGTAATACTAAAAAAGATTCCAAGAAGAAGTTAATTTAACTCAGTTGCTAGTTTAAAGATAGATGGTCAATCCAATCTATAAGCCCATAATTGCAACACGCAGCGAGGGGCTTTATTTTTTTATACTTCTGACAATCAATTTTCTAATTTCTTCAACCACTAAAATACTAGAAGCGACAACAATGATTAACCCCCATTCATTTAGACTAAGAGCTGTGGTCTTAAAAATATTTTGTAGAAATGGCAAATAAATAATGGCCATATGGAGTAAAATAACGACCATAGTCGCCAATACTAAATATAAATTAGAAAAAGGATTTTGAGCAAAAATAGATTTTTTATCGCTTCGGCAATTCCAAACATTAAACCATTGAAAAACAGCTAGAGTTGTTAGAGAAATCGTCCAGGCTTTGACTAAGACCTCATTTGATAAATCTCCCGCAATACCTAGATTGATATATTTACTAAATAGAAATAAAGTTCCCGCCATCATTACCCCACCCATTAAAAACATTCTCACAACAGATGCAGGTGTAATAAAACTAGCATCTTTATTAGTAAAGCTATCACTAAGTATGTCAGAATCTTTAGGTTCGGCCGCAAAAGCTACTACTAAAAATCCATCAGTCACAAAATTCAACCAAATAATTTGAGTCGCCAGGAGTGGTAAGGGCCAACCTAAAATTACCGCTCCACCAATAGCAAGCATCTCACCAATACCAGTAGACAACAAATAAACAATTGTTTTTTTAATTGTTCTATATATAGACCGGCCTTCTTCGACTGCCGCAATAATACTAGAAAAATTATCATCTAATAAAATAATATCCGCTGCTTCTTTCGCTACCTCAGTGCCGATCTGTCCCATCGCTACCCCTAAATCTGCCGCCACGAGTGATAAGGCGTCATTAACGCCATCCCCCGTCATAGCCACCACTTCCCCCCGAGCTCGAAAAGCTTCGATAATAGATAATTTATGCTTTGGTGATACTCTAGCAAATACAGTTGCTGTTGCCACAATCTTTTTAAGTTCTTCGCGCGACAAATCTTCTAACTGGACACCTTCCACCACAGTATCCCCTGTTCTAAAAATGCCAACACTGGTCGCTATCGCTTCAGCTGTCACCCTATGATCACCTGTGATCATAACTACTTTGATATTAGATTTTTGTGCCAATTTAATAGCTTCTTTAACTTCTAATCTCACCACATCTTGTAACCCAAAAAATCCAGCAAAAGTCAGAGGCGGTAATACATCTTCTTGTAAAACGCTCTCTGCCTGCCCATTATAGGAAGCAGCTAAAACCCGCAAGCCCCGAGCTGACATCTGAACTACTTTTTCACTTAAAAATTCTCGATCTTGATCTGTAATAGGGACAACACTACCACTTTTATTTAAAAAAGATATTTTAGCAATCACCACTTCTGGAGCCCCCACCACTGTCACAAAATTAGCCTCTTTATTTTTATGTAAAGTAGCATGATATTTTAAATCAGAACTAAAAGGGATTTCAGATACCAAAGGATCAGTTTTTTCAATAATATCTTTTTTAAAGCCTAGTTTTTCTCCAAACACGAGAAGTGAGGCTTCTGTTGGGTCACCCGTTACTCGCCAAATTTTCTTATCTTCGATAAAAACAGTTTTGGCACTAGCACAATAAATAGCTATTTGGGCTAAGAGAGTAATATTTTTTTCCTCAAGTGAACCATTTTCAAAAACTACCCCACCTTGTCTATTATAACCGTCACCTGTCACCTGATACTCAGCACCATCGACATAAACAGAATTAACCATTAATTCATTTTTAGTAATAGTCCCTGTTTTATCAACAGCAATGATAGTCGCCTGGCCTAAAGCTTCAACGGCTTGCAGTTTTTTAACTAAGGCATTCTTCTTACTCATTCTCCAAACTCCAGAAGCTAGCACTAAAGTAATAACTATCGGCAGACCTTCTGGTATGACAGATACCGCAACCGCCACTGCGACTAAAAACATTTCAGACAAACCATAACCATAAAAAATACCTATTGCAAAAAACAAACCAATAACAACCGCCGCAATGCCGATGATAAATTTTGTCAACTTATCTATTTTATCTTTAAGTGGCATCGAGTTACTAAGACTAGACAATTCCTGTGAAATTTTGCCAACTTCTGTATTAATACCAGTCGTTACCACAATCGCCTGAGCTAAACCACGGACAATAAATGTCCCTTTAAAGATCATGTTGCTCATATCGGCAATCTGAACTTTATCTTTAAGCAATAACTGTGAGTTTTTATCAACTGGAGTAGACTCACCAGTCAAAGCTGATTCATCAACCAATAAATTAGTTGCTTCTAGAATCCGGCAGTCAGCAGGCACTTGGTCGCCATCATTAATAATCACAATATCGCCAGGCACTAAATTTTCGGCCGGTATAATTTGTTCTTGACCACCTCGCCTGACCACCGACTCTATTGGTTGCATTTTTTTTAAAGCATTTAAAGTATTTTGAGCCTTACCTTCCTGAAAAGCCCCAATCACAGCATTTAAAACCAGAACGATCGCTACCACGATTGAATCTATATACTCCCCGAGGAACATCATCACAAACACCGCAATCAACAACACATAAATCAACGGATTTAAAAACTGTTTCAAAAAAATAATAAAATAACTATCTACTTTTTTTTCCATCAACTTATTAGGTCCATATTGTGCCAACCTAGATTCAATTTCACCAAGAGAAAGACCTTGGGTCTTTGAATGTAAAACCTCGAGAACCGCTTCAGGGGTCAATTTATACCAATTAGTTAGTTGAGACATCCTTTTATTGTAACAAAAAATCGCCTCTAAAGGCGACTATTTATTTTTGATTATTTTTCCAATCCTTATCTTCTTGTTTTCGATCAACAAACCAAGCATCACCAGCATCAAACCACCAAGAATCTGGATTAACTTTTTCTAATACTGACCCGAGTTTCTTACCGGCAGTAGTTTTCAATCTCTTGCGAGCAATTTTTATCCACTGCCCAGCCTTAGAATTACCTTTAATCTCTTCAGCTCTTAATGTTGAAATCCACTCTAATTGATCGGCGTCTTTAACTAGTCTAGCCTCAAGCGTCTCTTGTTTTTGTTCTTCTTGAAACAAATCAGAAATTTCTTGACCAAAAGGTACGCTTCTAGCGATATCAGCCACCGCTGAAGCTTCCGCCAGTCGTCCGTAACGTTGATGAACATAATTGTGATCAGATGTTCGACCTTCACCGATATCATGGAATAAAGCCATCATGACAACTTTATTTTTATCAGCCTTCGGTTCAAAATGGCACATAGCATAAGCGATCATAGCTACATGAAATAAATGTTCAGCCACAGATTGACTACCGCTACCTAGAAACCAAAAACCTGACCGAGGAGTGCGACTATGAATACTAGTTTCGTAAATAAAATCAGCTACTTTAGTATAAACATCAGTTTTTAGTTTTTTACTGCCCATGACATTTTTTGTACTTTTTACCTGATCCACACGGACATAGATCATTACGACCAACCTTAGGAGAGTCATCATTTGTCTGAGGTGTATTTTTATTAGAAGTCTTTTCTTCTACTCCTAGGGAATTCAATGTATCGTGGATCTCGGTAATATTTTTATGTTCTTCGGTTTTTACTTCTGCCTCTATATTCGGAAGCAACTTCATAACTCCTTCAAAAATATTAGTTTCAAGTTCTCTAAACAAGCGCAAGCCTTCTTTTTTAAATTCTACCAACGGATCTCTCTGCCCATAAGCCCGCAACCTAACTGAACCTTTCATATAATCTACAGCTTCTAAGTGTTCCATCCAATTCATATCAATAACTTGCAAAATAACTTCTCGAAAAGCTTTAATGAATGATTCTCCATAAGTAGATACTTTTTGTTGGAATATCTCTTCTAGTTTATTACTCTCTTCAGATTCTAAATTTAAAAATTCTATTGCCCTATCTACAAATTTCTTAAGTCCAACCTCGTCAGCAAACAATACATCTCGACGCCTATCATATAAAGTTACTCGCTGATGGTTAACCACGTCATCATATTCCAACAAATGCTTTCGAGTGTCGAAATGCATGCCTTCAATTTTAGATTGAGCATTTTCTATAGCTTTGGAAATAATTGAATTTTGAATTGGTTCATCCTCTGGAATACCAAAACGACCCATCATATTTTTAACTCGATCTGACGCAAATATTTTCATCAGAGAGTCTTCCATGGAAACAAAAAATTGAGTCTCACCAGGGTCCCCCTGCCGGCCAGACCGCCCTCGCAACTGATTATCTATTCTTCTAGCTTCATGACGTTCTGTACCAATCACAAATAAGCCACCCAAATCTTTAATTTCTTCATAACTCTCAGTAGTGCCACCAGCTCCACCCAATTTAATATCAACTCCACGCCCGGCCATATTTGTGGCAATTACCACTTTACCCCGCCCTCCAGCTTGAGCGGTAATCTGACCTTCTTGTTCATGATTTTTAGCATTTAAAACTTCATGTGGAATGCCTTCCTGTCGCAAATAAGCTGACAATAATTCATTTTTTTCAATAGACACAGTTCCAATCAAAACCGGCTGGCCTTTTTCATGAAGTTCTTTTACCCTTTTACTTAAAGCTTTAAATTTACCTTTTTCTGTTTGAAAAATTAAGTCTGAATGATCTTTACGTTTAGGTTCTTTATTAGTTGGCACCACATAAACATCCAAACCGTAAACCTTTTCAAATTCTTCACGAGAAGTGGCAGCAGTTCCTGTCATACCGGCCAATTTGTCATAAAGACGAAAATAATTTTGAAGAGTAACTGAACCATAAGTTCTAGATTCGGCTTTAATATCTACATTTTCTTTAGCTTCTACCGCCTGATGCAAACCTTCTGACCAACGACGGCCTGGTTGCAACCTACCTGTAAACTCATCAACAATAATAATTTCTCCATCTTTAATCACATAGTCTTTGTCTTTTTCATATAAAGCTTCAGCTCGTATTGCTGTTTCTAAGTGGTGAACATATTTAATACCACCTTCAGTATAAAAATTATCTATCCCTAAAGCTTTTTCGGCTTTCTCTATTCCTTGATCGGTCACACTGATAGCTTTTAATTTACGATCGACTTCATAATCTGCGCCGGGTTCTAATTTTTTAACTAAACTAGAAAAAGTTTTATATAAACTACCAGCCTCCTCAGCCGGCCCAGCAATAATTAAAGGGGTTCTAGATTCATCTATCAAAATAGAATCAACCTCATCTATAATGGCATAATTATACCGCCCATCACTTTTAGTTTTTTGAGAAATATTTTTTTTATCATGCACCAAATTGTCCCTTAGATAATCAAAGCCAAAAGCATTATTAGTTCCATAAGTAATATCAGCTGCATAGGCCTCATGTCTATCGGCTGTTTTTAGAAAATCATAAACAACTTTATAAGAACCTTTGGCGTCCCTTTCTACATCCGATTCATTGTCATCTTCTTTATACAAATAAGCGACTTGTTGATTAACAACACCAACGGTTAACCCTAAAAACGTATAAATTTGACCCATCCAGGCCGCATCCCTGCAAGCCAGATAGTCATTAACGGTCACAACATGGACTCCATTACCAGATAAAGCATTGAGATAAGCTGGGAGTGTAGCTACTAAAGTCTTGCCTTCACCTGTTCTCATTTCAGCAATATTTCCCCTATGCAAGACGATGCCTCCAAGTAATTGAACGTCAAAGTGTCTTTGTTTCATCACTCTCTTTGATGCTTCTCTAACCACAGCAAAAGCTTCTGGTAATATATCCTCTAAAGTTTCTCCTTGTTGCAATCTATCTTTAAACTCTGAAGTTTTACCCTTCAGTAGAGAGTCATCTAGATCAATCATCTTTGCCTCAAAACTATTTATCTCTTCTACAATAGGCTCCAGGGCTTTAATTTTACGCTCTTCAAAGTCTCCAAATATAGATTTTAAAAAATTCATTAATATTCAATTAACTAATTGTTGAAACCAACATATTACCATGTTTTCATAATAATTTCCAGACTAAAAAATCTCACTAAAAAGTGAGATTTTTTATTGCTTACTACTATCAAACGACTATTTCTTCTTTTTTGCAACAGTCTTTTTCTTAGCAGTTTTCTTTTTAGCTGCAGGCTTCTTTTTTGCAACAGTCTTTTTCTTAGCTGCAGGCTTCTTTTTTGCAACAGTCTTTTTCTTAGCAGTTTTCTTTTTAGCTGGCATAACGATTAGAAAATTATTTTTTAAATTTAGTAACAACAGTCGACCTTTTCAGTAACACGCAAAAGTAAAACTGTTATTACATTTGCTTATATATATTATCGTTTAAAAAAAAATTGTTCACAATATTTTTTAACAAAAAAATGTGGATAAGATAAAAATATTTTTCTAGAAATTATTTTTTATTTTTTACAAAATAAATTTTAGTAAAATAAAAAATATTAAATTTGTATAGAAATAAAAAAACTCACCAACTTTTTTGTTGGTGAGTTTTTTTATTTTTACTGTTCACATGAAGCCGACGGGGCAAGACTCCATACTAAATGTCATAATATGAGTGCAGCCGTCGGCTACAAATAAACACTAAAACCTATATTAATGATATCAAAATTTATTCTAGGAGCAAGTTATTGTAAATATAAAAACGAAAAATCCCCTAACGGGGATCTTTCGCAGACATTTAGTTGTATAGAGCTAACCTAATTAGCACTCATGTCTACCATGGTAGCAAATTTTCAGAAAAAGTCAACCTTTTTATAGACCCTGACTGTATTTACTTATTGCTAATAATTTGTTAGAAATGTATTAGAAAAAGGAGGTATAAACCATGCAGTACACATTAACCGTAAAGGATTACTCGAAGCTAGAGGAATTAATATCGGTGTTTCGAGAACGAGGAAACACTTCTGCCAAGGAAGGTTACGAATCAGGGGCAGCCCAAGATGGCCACCACGATGAAGGTTATCAACTAAGCCTCAGGGAAACGGCTCTCCATGATAGGAGGATACGGGAATTAGAAGAAATCAGAAACAATTGTAAAGTGGTTGAAGCAGAAGAACAAGATAAAGTGGTCAAGATTGGAAACATTGTTTTTCTAGAGTATCCAGACGGCCGAAATATAAAAGCCATCCTTTGTGGTTATCCATTTGGACAGACAGTTTATCTATCTGAAATATCAATTTCTAGTCCAATTGGTAAGGCGATCATGGGAGCAAAAAAGGGGGAGATAAGGCAGGTAAATGTAGGAGGTAAAAAAATATCAGTCACAGTCACTGAAATACTTTTCCCTTCCCAAGCGTAGAAACGCAAACTGGACCCAGGTATTTTACCTGAGGTCCATTTTATTTAGATACAGAAACCTCTTTAAAGACAGATTTTACAGCTTCCAAAAAACTACCCTTCCTACCAATTAATTCATTGATTTTATCTCTAAAATGTTGGTCCGTCTCATTCGCTAAATTACCCTCAAACTCTCTGATTACTTCTCCAAACTGTTCACCTTTAGCTATGCGATTAGAGACTTCTTCCGGTAGAGATATAGGACTACTAGTACCAATATATGTTTCTCCTGATGGTTTTAATAATACAGCAACACAGACCAAAGCGTAAACCCTATCTTTTTCCAAAACAAGACCTCCTTCTAAACCAAGAGCAATCAACCCTATGTCATCATTATGATTATTTAAAGATAAAGCATTCTTAGCTCTATTAGTTGCCCCTCTGATAGTAATTTCTAAATCTAGAGGCTGATCTGTGATACCAGAAGAAACATCACAAGATATTATTTCTACACCTCCCTTATCTTGGAAAAAAGTTTTTACAATATTTATTTTTGAGTCTGATGTGGTTCCTAAAAGTATTTTCATAGATAATTTATTTGATATTTTTTAATTCATGATCCATTTTTATTTTTTTAGTTTGTAGATACTTTAAATTATGAGTATTGGGATCAACCTCTATATTTTCAACTCCTTGTACTATAATCCCTAATTCTGTTAATTTGTTAACCTTATCAGGGTTATTAGTTAACAGATTAATACTTTTTATTTTAAGATCTTCTAGTATATCTCTAACCGCAGTATAAGTTCTCATCTCCGGGGGAAACCCTAACGCTTCATTAGCCTCTACTGTATCCAATCCTTGTTGTTGTAATTTGTATGATTTTATTTTATTGATAATATTAATCCCCCTACCTTCTTGAAATAAATAAATTATGACTCCCTCTTTTTTTTCTTGAATAATCTTCATTGATTCTGCAAGTTGATCTCCACAATCACACTTTAGGGAACCAAAAATATCCCCAGTTATACATGAAGAGTGGACTCGGACCAAAACATTATCAAGATTTGATACATCTCCTTTGACTAGAGTTAAATTAAAAGAATAATCTATTTTAGATTGATAAGTGAACATTTTAAACACCCCATACTTTGTTTCTAATTTTGAACTAGATCGTCTTTCATATATTTTATAATTTTGTTTAATCTTACTTTTTAACTTAATTAAAATGTTCGAAAAAACAACCATCGAATCATCGTCACCGCTAACGTCAAAATATATTTCAGAAATCTGCTGTAAATGTTTAATTACTGGTGCTAACTCTTTAAAATATTCAGAAAATTCTACCCGCAAATCAGAAATGGAAATGATATCTTTTTTAAGACGATAACCATCGTTATCGCAAACCCCTCTTTTTTGCGGCGGGATTAATTCATCATAATATTTCCGACAATTAATACAAAACAGTCTACTCCCACATCTTTTATGAGCTTTATCAAGTGAAGGATTTATAAAAATAATAGCCTTTATATGATATCCATGTTTTTTTATAATCTGTAAAAACGGCTTAATTTCAGTAATCCTCCTCAAAAAACCCTCCAACACTAATGGTACTTCTGCGGGCTTAGATTTTAATTTACTAATCTCTTTATCCATAATTTCCATTATTTGCCTGGATCGGATATTAACAGGGGTAGATTCATCTTTTATCGACTTTAATAATGAGTGATATTTTTTATCATAATGAAAGTCCCTTGTGATATTCCCCCAGGATAAATAGTTAAAATGAAGTTGGCGAGACAAATACTCAGCTTGTACCGTTTTACCACTACCAGGTGGTCCAAAAATCATATATAAATCTTGTGGTATTTTTTTAATCATGATAATTATAAATTTTTTAATAATTTTATAACTTGATCTTCGGACACATTTACATCCAGAGGTAAAACCATTAGTCTATTCTTCAAAAATGAAGATTCTGGGAAAAGTTTATAATTTATAGAATAGTGAAACTTACTCCAAAAGGGGCGAAGAATATCTAACCCCTTTTTCATTAAATCAAAATAAACATCTTCTGAGTCTCTATTGATAATTAAAGGGAAAAATAGTGGAGTGATGTCATTATTAATTTCTTTAAATAAAGGTACAACATCTCTATTGGGTTCTTTAGAAAATAGATTGGAAAATTTCAAAAAATTTATTTTACGAACTGACGATGATTCAACCACATCAGTTTGTTTTAACATAAACTTAGCTAAATTTGATAGTCCTAAGCTATATCCACCGTACTTATCATGCCTAGGACCATAAATATCGCTACCAGTAGTAAGTTTTAATTGATCAACTATCGGTGTACCATATTTATTTTTTCCTATCTTAAAATTTAAAAAATTTATCATATCAAGAGTTACCACTTCAGTGGAAGGATTTAGTACTTCAGGGATTTTTAGTTTTTTATTATTAAGAACTACGGCCCCTCCATGGGGGATATCAAAACATTTTCTAAGACTGAAGATTGAAATATCACCCCAACTACCTAACGGTGTTCCATTGAACTCTGTATTACATGAATGAGCACAATCCTCAACAAGAAATATATTATATTTGTCACACATCTTTTTTATATCTTCAATATTAGATTGAGGGAAACCAAAATAATGAATAACTAGAATAGCCACAGTATTGTTATTGATTTTATCCTCAAACTCTTCTGTAGAAATATTTAGGTCTTTATCAATTAGATATGGCACCACAGTAAACCCTGCTCTTATTATGGCCTCTATCTCATCTCCACAACAATAACTTGGCACTAAAACCTCTCTTTTGCTTATATTTAAATTATAAATCGATTGCATACCTAGAAAAAGAGCATTTCGACCATAAAGAGTAAAAACAACATTACTTCCAAGTAATAAATTTGGTAAAGACAAATCAAACCTAGAAAAATCTTTTTCTTTAAAATAATCCTCTATATTAAATTTTATATATTGATTATTCATCTCCAGATAAAATAACATCATAAGATCTCAGAAACATACTTGGGTTAAATTTCATTTTATGTGAGGCTGACCCTAGCTCAGAACCAAGCTCTCCGTCATTAACATAAGTCATCCCATTCTGACTTGCTTCCCTAAAAGCATCTAGGTAGGCAGAATCGGACGAACCCCTAACACCACCCTCAGTACTCTTATTAATACCTTTTGTCATATATAGAATTCCCCAATCTTTGAAATTACCAGGCATTAATAAAATATACAAACATATTAAGTTATTTTTTAAAAAACCTAATTTAAAACAAACTTTATCTGGGTATTTTTTACCATATTCTATAGCCTTTTCCAGAGTATATAATTCTACATTTAATTTATTTTTCTTGTATTTTAAACCTTGAGTCTTATTCCATCTAACCACAAATTCTTTTATTTCTAAAAAATCTTCACTCTTAGCACTTCTAAAATTAATAAAATCATCTTTATTAAGTCTATTTTTTAAATTTCTTAGATTAGAAAAACTTTTTCCTGATAAAATATTTAGCAAGTTTAAATCATAAACAACTTCTTGAGCTGACCTAATAGCAATCATAAAACTATTACTAAAATACTCCTTATTAGTATTAATCCATTTTTCACTCACATTTTGTATTCTTATCTTAAAAGATGGAAATACTGTTTTAATTCTAGACACAAAGATATTGAACATTTTCCAATCAAATATTTTTGGAGTAAAAAAGACTATTTCATTATTTTTTGATAGCAGTATCGATTGGCAATACTCATTAGATACTAAGAAAATTTTATAGCTAAAACTTAGGTAAGAAGTTAAATGGAACAAATTGTGTTCAAAGATCGGAAATTGCTCATCTTTATATAATTCATCTATAAAACTAAAAGTGGATAAATCAAAATCATTACACACATTAACACTAAATGAATTGGCTTTAAAAAAATTAACCAGTCTATTATCTTTCTTTGGATATATAACTGACATAGGAAACGTAGAATGATTCTCATATATTAAACCTCTCTCAAAAGCATTCTCGGTCCATAAAATTATACTATCGGGAAACTCTTTTTTTAAAATAGCAGCTAGCTCCAAATAAGAATTGACAATAATTTTTGTCCTATCTTCAATCTCACTATCTGTCCATCCAAAATTATTTTTATAAAAAACTCTGTTTCTTGTATTTACTTGATTAAAAACAGAAGGTGATAAGGAAACACCTTGAGAACAGACTCCAGACTCACCTATTCGTTTAAAACACCCTTTTAGTTCAGATAATTTAAACATTTTAATATTATTACATTTTCGAAGTTTGAAGGCTTCAACAAAAGAAAAGTAATTTAACTCTAAATCCCCATGATAATTCCCCTCCCTTTTTAAGGCTTCTAAATTTTCTAATATCAAATCACTAAAATATACTCTTGAGTTAACCAGAACTCCTAATTCTTTTGATCTTGAAACAAATTCAACTAAAAGATCAATGTATTTAATGGTTGTATTTCCAATATGTTTATTATACCCAAAAGAACCTATGCCTACTTTATAAGATGGGCAAAAAATGGATATAATAGTAAGTGGTTCACTTTTAATAATGGAATCTATAGCAAGATTACTTATATTTTTAGTGGAAAAAGAGCTCCTCCAAGATTTATCACAATAACTATCTAAAAATACCCACCACTTTATTAAAATGGTAATTTTTTTTATGTCATCTTTAGAATAATAAGTCTTTTGAGGACTAATTTGTCTACCAATTCCCTTAGTGCGTGCCTTAGTAATAATAGTACTCATATCCTTAGGTAAAGAAATACTATCAGGGTAAACTAATTGCACGATTTCTTTCCAAGTATATCCAGTTAGTTTATCCTTTTCAGTATTTATCATATTTGTTTGGAGCCTGGGGATGGACTTGAACCACCGACCTCTCTTATACAATAAGAGCACTCTCTCTGCTGAGCTACCCAGGCTTAAAATCATCTTACCAGTTTGGTAAATTGAATCAATAGTTCATTTTTAGAAACATCTCCATCTAAATTAATGGTTTTTCCCTTTTGCTTATCCAAAAAAAATAATGTCTTACTAAGAGAGTTAACGTAATCATCGTAACGTCTTTTTAATACGAATTCAAAATCATCATCTCTCGTTGTTAAATATTTATCACACGTTGGACATTTAAGTCCTTTTAAATCAACAACACTAAACTGTTTTAAACATTTAGAACATATTTTTCTTTCAGCGACTCTTCTATAAAGTTCTGAGAAAGAGGTGTCAATGACTATAATTTTACTTAGATTATAAGAATCTTTATTGAAGTTATCTAAAAAATATTCTGCCTCCCAATCATATTTAGGAAATCCATCAATTATTACCTTTTCTTTATTTTTATATAATCTAATAAATTCTAGTTCTCTTTTTACTAACTCACCTATTAAACTTGGAGGGTATTCAACAACTTCATCTAAATATTTCTTTAATGTTAGACCCAATACTGTCTTATTTTTAATTTCATTACGAGTGATCTGTCCCACAGATAAATATACAGACGATGGCTCAAATTCTATATATTTTTCGACCAAAGTCGTTTTACCACTACCAGGTGGGCCATATAGTAAAATAATTTCCATATATGATAAGTATCACATATTATATTATATATGTCAACAGAGGCAGTAGGTTTTTAAAACACTACTCTTAATTGCAACCTAACATCAAATTACTAATTCAGATCTATCGACCCCTCTTTAATAGCTTCTTTAATTTTTTCGGCTTTAGCTTTAAAACTAGGATTAATAACTACAGCTTCATCTAAAACTTTAAAAGCTTCCATATTATTACCAGCGGCATAATGACTCAGGGCTAAATTTGTCCACAAGTCTATATTACTTGGTTGCAATGTTACTCTCTGTCTTAAAATATCACTCACTAAATTAAACCTCTTATTAGAAAAATAATAATTTAGAAATCTTTCATCATCTACAGCTAGTGTCAAAGATAGATATTTTAGAACCTCAAGCGCCTGACTTTCTTTACCAGACGCAATTAAAACAAGAGCGTACACCTTACCCGCTTCAGCATTTTTTGGATTCAAATCAAAAGATTCTTTAGTGATTATTTCTGCTTTTTGTTTATCATCTTTAAACAAATACATATAACCCAAATTAGATACTACCATTTGTTTCTTAGGTGATAATAATCTAATTTCTTCCATTTCAGCTATAGCTGAATCTAAATTTCCAGACTTTAATAAATAATCCACCAATATTAACCTCTCTCTGACCAATCTAGGATTCGCTTCTAACTCTGGAACAACTTCTTTTAAAACCAAATTCCGAAATTCACTTTTTATATTTTCTGGCACACTAGTTGCGCTAATAACACCAGAAGCAACGGACAATAACTGTTCTTCTGATTGTCTTTGCCCTAAAGTATTGTAAGAAAAAACCTTCTTGAACTCCAACAGACTATTATTTATATCGCCACCAGAAGCCGACGATATAGCCCCAACTAAAGCAGATGCAGCTAGAGTTGGTTTTGCCACACTAAAATAAAATGACGTGAAGAAAAATAAAATAGCGACAGCGGTAGTTATAGTAATTATATTTTTATTCTTTAAATCAAAAGATTTACTAAACACCAAACCAGCCTTACTATCTTCCGTCGCTTTAACATGAATAAAAGCTAGAAGCGCAAAAAAGATACCGTAGCTGATAATGTTATCAAAAATAAATAGATTGTGGAAAAAATAACTACCTAAGAAAGCTAACAAAGTCCCTTGTTGCCAACAATTAAAAGCTGAATCATTTGAAGATATTTTCAATCTCTTAATGTTTTCTCTAAACAAATACCAGACAGCACTCACAAACATAGAGAGATAGGCTAAAATACCTAAAAATCCTCCAGCTACAAACCAATCAAAAAACACATTATGGCTACGATCAAACCATGGCTCTTGATTGTACATCTGAGGGTCATAATATTTATCAAAAACTAATGAAAAATTTTCCGGCCCCCAACCTAATACAGGTTTTTCCTTGACCGCTTGCCAAGACATATCCCAAATCAAAAAGCGAGACTTTGCGGTTCCATCATTTAGAGAAATATCTGCAAACCTAGATAAAACAGGTTGATTTTTTACAAAAGCAGTATCGCGTGCCCCATAAAAAATTATTAACCCTAAAAATATAAGACCTAATAATATTAGGCTAATTTTACGAATATTATGATAATTTTTACCAAGAAATATAACGAAAACTAATAATGCTAATATAGAACCCCCTATCAGAGCCAATATTGAACCCCTAGTGGCTGTTTCAAATAAAATAAATGATTGGAGAATCATAATAGACATATATATGTACCTCCAACTTCTTTCTTGCCATTTAATACTCAACATATAAGCAGTTATAAAAAATGACATAAGCATAAAACCACCTAAATACCCCGCATTACCCAAAGTAGCGTCCAAACGCCCTCCCCCCTGCATAATTTTATAAACTCCAGCCAATTGTAGTAGCCCATAAAAAGCCACTAAAATTGAAGTTAGTATCTGTGCATTAAAAAAACGATGCCATAATTTTTCCGACTTAAAAACAGAAACTAAAACTATAAAATACGCCATCAAGTGCAGATAAGTTACCAAGCCCTCCATTCGCTCAAAATTACTCCAAAAACTATTACCAACATCTTCACTAAATATAGTGGAAAGTGTCATGACTCCAAAAGTCACCACAACAGACCACAAAATAAAAGATTTTCTAGGTCGATAATCTTTATTAAACACAGCCAATACAATCCAAGAGCAGAAACTAATCTCAACTAAAAGTCTAAACAATAGTCCTTTGCCGGTTATATAAGGAAAAAATAAACTACTAGAAATATAAAGTACAACAAAAGGAGTTAAGAATACACTACTTAAAATCACTGGTAATAAGAAATTTTCCCAAGATTTAACCTGAATCATAAGTTTATTGTTTAATGCTCACTATTAAAAATGCAATCGGACACATAATTACAATACAATCTATCATGATTTCTGATTTTTAAGAAGATATGCCAATTCCACTATTTTGAATCACAATTTATGCCTCTGACTACACAAAAACCAAAAATAAGTTATAGTTGATGGGAATACACTACATATGGAGAAACTTAAAATTAGAGCTTACAACACTCTGCGCTGGAGTGAAAAATACACTAAAACTGACATGCTATATTTGGCAAAGGGAGGTTTTTGGTTATCTTTAAATCAGGCCATATCCACTATTGCTAGCTTAATATTACTTATATCTTTTGCAAATTTTATTTCAGCAGAAACTTATGGAAATTATCGCTATATTTTATCAGTCATCGGCATTTTAGTTATAGGAACTTTCCCAGGTATAAATACAATAGCCATTAAAGCTGTAGCTGAAGCTAAAGAATCAATATTCTGGCATTTAGTTTACAAAAAAAGCTATCTAACACTAATTAGTAGTTTACTCTGCTTCATTGCTTCTACTTACTATTACCTAAATGACAATCAAACCCTGGCCTTATCTTTTATAATCGCTGGTATAGGTATACCTTTTTCTTACACCTTCGGTATGTATGAGTCGCTTATTTTAGGTAGAAAAGATTTTAAGACAATGTCTAAACTTAATAGTTTAAGTAAAATTATTACTACTATTAGTACTATCTCCACCATATACTTAACGGACAATATTTTAGCTTTAGTCACAGCGTACTTTGTGCCCCAAATTATAATTCAAGGAATTTTCTTAATTTACTTTTATTTAAATAAAGTCCCCCAAACAATTGATGGAGAATATGGTAAAAAACTAACTAATTTTGGTTATCATCTTAGTTTTATGGAAATCTTAAAAACTATAGCTGGCCAAATAGATAAATTATTAATATTTCATTACCTTGGTGCGGGCCAGTTAGCTTTGTACGCTATCGCAACCGCACCTCCAGGTCAAATAAAAACTATCCTACAAAACCTAACGACTCTGGCTACACCCAAAATGAGCACCTCCAAAGCCGATGATATAAAAAATACCCTACTTAATAAACTTTTCCGTCTAGAAATAATTATGGTTTTTTGTGTCGTGGCATATTGGGTAATCACCCCTTTTATTTTCCCCATATTTTTCCCAAAATATACAGAGGCAATATTAATATCTCAAGTCTATGCATTATCTTTATTGTTTTTTCCACGAACTTTTTTATCAACCGCAATGACTGCCCATTTAAAACAAAAAGAACTTTATTTTATTAGAATCTTTGCTCCTTCGGCTAGAATTATAATATTTTTTATAGCTCTGCCGCTTTGGGGTATTTGGGGTGCAGTTATAGGTTCAATCGCTAGCAACCTTGCCACTACTCTTATATATCAATACTATTTTAAAAAAGCTTTCGCTTAAATAATTGATTAATCTTTAGCCAAAAATTCCTCTTTAGAATATAAACTAACCGCGGGATAGGTTACAAGTATTTTTTTCAGCAACACAAATCCTAAAATAATAGAGTACCCTGTATAAATAACGCCAAAAATAGCTGGGTCATATACGGACCCCAAAACTAAAACCAAATATAAAACCCAAACCCAATCATAAATATAGAATAAAAAATAATTTACCAGTCTAAAAAATATTACCTGTCTCTTAAAAGCATAGGCTGCATTTCTATAATCCTGTATCAAGTTCTCATGCGACTCCAATTTAATTTTATATTTAATATGATGACGAATTTTACCCAACATTTTATAAACAGTCATTAGTACGGCTACTATCCCCGAAATTATTAGAACCGCAGTATTATCTAAAATAATACTAAAATAACTACCGATAGAAAAAATGAGGGTAAATGGATAACAAAAATGAAAAACTTGGTCAAAATACAGACCTTTTTGAGTAAAATACTCATAATACCTAGCCATCTCCCCGTCCACCTTATCTCCAATAATAGCCACTCTTAAAATAACCAACTGGATAATAATTAAAACGAAAGGATTATATACTCCATGAAGCAAGTTTAGGCTTATGACAGACAGAACCAAAACCACATTAATCATAGAGACTACAGACGGGGCTAACTTAGGAAAAAACTTCACTAAAAAATAAGAAATGAAAACTGAAATATTTCTTTCAATTTTATACACTAAATCGACTTTCATTCGATCAGCTTTGGTGCCATGAACTTTAATTTTATAATCGGAAAATAACATTATTTAAAATTATCATCTCTTGTGAGAACCCCCCAAAACTCCCCCCAATTTACTTGATAAGATTCTATAATCCACCCACTAGCCTTCATTTCTTCCTTTACCTGTTCTAGTGTATATTCCGTCTCGTGAGTATCATCTAATTTATAAGGGTAACCATGATCTCTTTTGTACACAGTAACCCAATCACGATCAACCATCGGTACTCTAAAAAGTAAAGTGCCTCCCAAGGCTCTTATTTTTTTTAATAAAGCCACCCTATCAGCAATATGTTCTAAAACATTAGATAATATCAATTTATCAAACTGCCCCTTAAAGTTGTAAGTTGTGACATCGCCTAAAACAAACTCCAGGTTATCTCTTTTATATTGCGATCTAGCATTATCAATATTTGGTACAGAAAAATCTATACCAACTACTTTCTTGGCTTTGCTAGCTATGTCATAAGCTAGATAACCAACACCACAACCTATATCTAAAACTGAATCAGTATTATTAACTTTAGAGACAAAGTAATCATGATACTTGGTGACTTCATGCTTAGGATTAAACCCACCATTTAAAATACTCGAGTATTCTGTAATTTTTTTATAACTATAATTATGTAATCTAATAAAAATACCCAAAAGTTTTTTAACTAATGATTGATTACTATTTACACACTTTCTTAAAAATAATTTAACTTTTATCATTTAAATACTTAATTGAATTTGGTCCTTCGTTAAATAAGAGGTCAACTGCTGAGAGACCGGAAATAAAAGGTGGGTACAATTGAGAATATTCTTTAGGGTGAAATTCTTGGAACAAGAGCTTAATATTTTCCTCTTCAAAGCGTTCTTTAATAAGATATTTTTTACCGGACGGACCAGCTAAAAATTCCGTCGCCCCCACTTTTTTAATAACCGCTAAAATTGATTCTGTTGATTTTAAACTTGGGTCAGTCTTATAATCAGAAGCTCGAGACAGTTTAGCCGACAACCCAAAAGCCTCAGACATATAAGTTATTATCTCTATATTAAGATCCGATAAAGTTTTATGAGAAGAAATATTTAAGTAAAGATTTTCAAAAAAATCAGAATGCTTAGACCAGTATGGAGCCCGACGATAACAGCATTCCAAAGACCGCCAGTGTTTCCTTGCCCACATTGTTTGTTCTGGCAACACCACATCTTTAAGTGGTATAAAAAGATGTTGATGAGATATTGGTATAGTTAAATAAGCCCAACCTGTATTCGTTTTAATTTTATTACGTTCATGAAAACCTCTTTTAGAAAAATCGGCTGTATCAAAAAAAATAAAATGATCTGAGATAGCAATTTTATTAAAATATCCCAACCACGGCAAGTAATCAGGTTGGTGCATAGAAACAAACATTATCGGTTTATTAAACGGATAATATTAAAAGTTTCTGCATATCTTTCTTTAATCTCCACCCCCCTGGCAATAGCCCAACTTTTAATATATTCAGCTGAAAAATATGCTCGGCCGGTTTCCTGACTTTTATAGCACATAACCGCTTCTATTTTTTTATTCAGCTCTTCTTCTGATAAAACAGTGTAAAAATCAACCTCCTTATTAATTCTATTCCAGTCATACCCGTAAGAAATTAAATTAATATCCTTAAAGGCTCGAAAACTTTCTTGGGCTACTGTTACATGATCTTGGTGCATATCATCGAGGGCCATAGTAAACACCACATCAGGATTTATTTTGTTCCTATATTTCCATAAAGTATCCAGAATTTTTTGACGATACTCAGGAAAGACCCTATTTTCAAATTTTTCAAAAAATATATTCTCTTTTTTTAACCCTAAAATTTTAGCACTCTCATAGACTTCACGACGAATATCTGCTTCTTTAAACTTTTTAGAAGCCCCTTTGAGATTAAAAGAAAGTACGACTTGATATACGTCCTTACCCTCTTTGATTAATTTATACACAGTACCACCACAGCCAATTTCCATGTCATCAGCGTGAGCACTAATAATTAAGATTTTCTTAGCTTTATTAAACATAAATTCAATACATTTAAGCCCAAAAATGATGAAAAGTAAAGACTCAGGAAAGTGGCCGCTTTTTAGATAAATATCAAATAAGTAGAATATTTTTCAATTCGGCCATTTTTTTATCAAAAGAAAAGTTTTTAGCTACATGATCATAAGCAGCAAGCCCCATTTCTCGTCGTCTACTTTCATGATTTGCTAACCATATTATTTTATCAGCAATCGCCTGACTATCTTTAAAAGGAATAAAAAAACCAGTTTTACCCTCAACCACCATGGTGACAGCCGAACCAACTCGAGTAGTTATAACAGGTAAACCAAAAGATTCTGCTTCTAAAATAACATTGGGTGAACCTTCAGAAGTCGAACATAACACAAAAATATCAGCTTTTTTATATTCAATTTGGACTCCAGAAGTATCTAAGCGACCTAAAAATTTAATATGTTTTTCTAAACCAAGTCTAGAAACTTGACCTTCATACATAAGCCGCAGACTACCATCACCAACAAAAGTTAATTGTGTCTTATTTTTAATATCTTGTGGTAATAAATTAATAGCGTCGATTAAATATTCAAATGCTCGCTCATAATAGTTCATAGAGGCAACCGCTAGTATTTTAAAATCTAACTGACCATCTTTTTTTTGAAGGCGTTTCTCTACCTCATCCCTTGATTCTATAATCGTAATGCCATTTTCTAAACACATTATTTTGCTTTTATATTGAGGCTGGTATCTTTTTAAGATAGTCTCTATTTCTCCAGAGACAGCGATAATATTATTGGCAAAAAGATTAACTACAGAATCCAACAATTTAAATTTAAACGGTTTGATGTCTACTTCACCTTTACTATTAATTACCGCACTTCCCTCTCTTGTGACTACTCGTAAATGCCAATTAAAAATCTTGAGCAATCGACTAATAATGTTGGGTAACTCTAGAGTCGAATAAACAACATCAATATTTTCTTTTCGAACAAAACTATTTACTTTTATAAATAACCTCAGTAGATTTAAATTCGAATTACCAAAAGTTATTACCCGATCAAATGGTAATCGCACATCAGATTCATAATTATCGATTGGTGACGGAAAAAGTAGTCCTAAATAAACTAAATGGCCTTCTTTATAAAAGTAATTAGACTGATTAACAAAAACTCTTTCACCGCCACCTCGACCCAAATTATTAATCAGAAAAAGAACCTTTTTCATATTTAAATTTTACGGCAAACAAACATCGGCCAACGAGTAAAAAAACCAGTTAATAATTTAGACCAACGGGGAAACTTATAATTATTAGACAAAATATCTATGACACTAAAACCGATATTACGTAAAACTTTACTCTCAGACCAAATATTGACGTGAGCTACATATAGATCGCCATTATGATGATGTTCAACTCGAAAGTGATATCCAGGACGCCAGTTGGGTAAATTTTTTATAAAATTTACCCAAGCTTTCCTAGTTCTAGGAAAAGCTAGGCTATTGTGGCTAGAGTATACAAAAATAGCTCCAGGCTTGGTTACCCGATAAGCTTCTTTCAAGATCTCTTCGCGTCTATCGCTATAATCTATACCCTGATTAGAGAAAAAAACGAAATCAAAATGATTATCCGGAAAATCTAGATTAGTGGCATTCATTACCCTCAAATCTAGACTGGGGTACATTTCTTGACCTTTTTTTATAAAATCTTCAACCATATCAACACCAACGACTTGAGCCCCTCTTTCTTTTAAAAAATGGGTTGAGCGCCCTGTACCACAGCCTATATCTATAATTTTCATCCCAGACTTAATATACTTATCAAATAGAAATTCTTCATAAGGCCATAAATAACTAGTCGTATAAATTTCTAATGCTTTAGGAGTAGAGTAAGTTGTCTTATTTATTTCTTCTGGTCTCATTTATTTATGATTTAAAATTTAATAAAAGATCAATGATTTTTTGTTGTTCATTAATAGTTAAAGTTGGATAAATAGGAATAGACACAGCAGTTTTTAGGGCTTCCTCACTATTAGGAAAAACTTCTTTGGTTTTTAAAAGTGTGTGTAACCCAAAAACTACTCCTTTACCCGCTCCGACTCCATTTTGTTTAAGATACTCACGTAGTTTATCTCCATCACTAGTTCTGATTATATAACGAGCAAAAGCATGATCATGCTCAGGCAAGGCCCCAGGTAAAACCAAACTTGTTTGAGCCAAGGCTTTATTATAACGCTTAGCTATATTTTGTCGCTTTTTAATAAAACTTTTTAATTGTTTTAACTGAGCCATGGCTATCGAAGCATTGATATCACTCATTTTATAATTATAACGCACCAGAAAATCATCTTTTTTATCATATTCTCGGAAATCTAATACTTTATCCATTATATCTTTGCTGGAAGTCATAACCATTCCTCCTTCACCTCCCGTAATAGTTTTTGTAGCATAAAAAGAAAAAATAGAAATATCACCAAACGATCCAGCTGGTCTCAAGCGGAAAGACGCTCCGATACTCATGGCACAATCTTCAATAATCGGTATACCTAATTTTTTAATCGACTCCAGATCAGCCATTAAGCCAAACATATTAGGAATAATCATCGCTTTGGTTCTTTTAGAAATAGACTGTTTAACACTATCGACACTAGCATTGTAAGTATCTAAATCTATATCCACCAAGATAGGAGTGGCTTTAACATATAAAATTGCATTCAGAAGCGCCTGGCAAGAATAGTTTGGTAATATAACCTCATCCCCTTCTCCCACCCCTAGTGCAAGCAGAGACAAATGTAAGGCTGTTGTCCCAGAGCTACACACAGCTCCATATTTTTGACCAATTAAAGCCACCATTGCAGTTTCTAATTTTTTAGCCTCTGACCCCATAGCTAAATACCCCGATTTTAAAACTTTGGTTACAGCTTTAATCTCAGCTTGCCCTATAGAGAGTCTAATATGAGGAATAACCCCTTTTTTGTTCATAGTAGGGAGAATATCATTTATGCCTAATAATTTCCATCAGGCTATTATAAAATACTTCTGGATTATGCTCTGTTGTGGTTATATTAAAACTCACTTGCCCCATCCTCTGTAAATGATCACGATTCGCTATAATTTTTTCTATTTTATCAATT
>Ga0208245_1000481_pt1 | contig 32793 bp, 33 predicted proteins | sample RifOxyC1_FD_184035 | JGI IMG/M metagenome (GOLD analysis project Ga0208245, IMG submission 184035) | Soil microbial communities from Rifle, Colorado - Rifle Oxygen_injection C1 (SPAdes) | ecosystem: Environmental > Terrestrial > Deep subsurface > Rock core/Sediment | place: Rifle, Colorado... | reverse complement strand
GATCCGGATGAAGCAATTGATTTGACCTTCGGTCAAACCTGGAATGTATCGGAAGATCCCGCCGACAAGGCCATAGGCCTGGCCCCGGAACTGACGTTCCACCTGAGCGCCCGGCGCTGAATTGGTGCCCGGCGGAACGGATCAAACTACGTTCGAGTTGGAATGGTTCCTTATGACGTGGGACCACTCCAACTGCGCGACTTAGGAAATCAATTTACCGGCTCTAAAGATCCGCACTGGCTGCACGCGGCACTCGTTCACAAACCTGTCCATTGCCGAATAAGTCAGCAACTAAACCGACAGCGAATGGACCCAGAACTCCTCTGTGCGACTAATTTTTCAGCAAGCTGCGTCTATTTCGTACCAGATCTCATTTTCGCCAAGCCGAGCTGCATCACTCCATAAGAATTGATTTGAAAGCTCTCGACCACCGATGAAATAGCAAACGTGTAAAGGCGATAATAGAGTGGAACGAGAACCGTATCTTCTTCCATGATGATTTTTTGAACTCTGGTAATCAGAGCCGCTCTCTCAGCTCCCTTCTGCAGCATCATTATTCGTTGAACACTTCGGTTGTACTCCGGACTATTATAATTGTGCTTTGGCAAACCGGCCTCATCGCTTAGAAACAGTCGTAAATGATTGACTGGATCCGCATAAGGAGCGCCCATTCCGTATAAGAAAATTGCCGGAGGATCACCTCGCACCGATGATAGAAACATTTTCGGCTCGGTTGGCTCCAGAATGACTTCCAATCCCAGTCCCTTCTTTAATTCATCCTGTATTTTTTCTGCGACAAGAGAATTCACGCCATTGTAAGCAAACCCGAAGGCAACTTGTTTTTTGTCTTTAGTCTCTCTAATCTTATCGCGAGCTAGATGAAAATTCCCTATATGCATGTTTTTGAGCGGTAAATGGCCCTCAATTCCCGGCGGAAGATAAGTGCCGGCGGGCATGCCCACACCATTGAGAACTTTGATGATTTCAGTGCGATCAATGCTATCCGCCACAGCTCGGCGCCATTCCACTCTATCGAATGGTTCCTTCTTTAGATTGAACAACAAGAATGCCACATTCGTGCTGGCTGTTTGAAAAACCATATTTCTGTCCCGCAATTGTTTTTGGAAAATCGTAGGAATTGTCGTCAGCACGTCAATTCGACCGGTCTCAAAAAGATTCAACGCGGTATTGTCGTCAGGAACAATCGTCAGTTTTATCGGAAGAGTCGCTAGCGGTTTATAATTAGGATTGGGCTCAAGAGTGATTTCTTGATTAACAATCTGCGATTTAATATAGAATGGCCCAGTCGTCGGGAAGTGAATATCCCATTTTCCTCCATTTGCCTGCAATACATCTTGTCTCGCCGGCGCTGCAGCCGGCATGGAAAGGACTTCCAGAAAAGAAGCATGCGGTATTTCTAATTCGATCACCAGGTGATCGCCCAACTTAAAAATTCCTAGATCGCTGGCCTTGCCTTTACCAGAATAGAATGCTCTGGCGCCTTTGATGGCCAGCAGTTCCTCAATGTCTGCACACGCTGTCTTTGGATCGAGGACTCGCTTAAGCCCAAATACGAAATCATCGACTGTGACGGGCTTACCATCTGACCAAAGCGCATCTTTGTTCAGAACAAATTCGTACCTCTTTCTATTCTTCGATATAGAGTAAGAATCAGTTAATCCCTTCTGAAGTTTTCCATCCTGATCAACTCGAAACAAGCCCACCATGATATTAGAAACTATGTTGTAACCCACAAGATCGCTCACTTGAGTCGGATCCAGCGAACGCGGTTCGGCTCCCAATTGAACTCTTAATGGCCTGCCTTCTATGATTCCGGCGGCAGCAACAAGTGGCGCGACAAACAAAGAGAACGACATTGCGATTAAAAAGGAATGCGACATGAAATCATTATGAATTACGGGCCAAATCCGAACAAGGCTCTTGATTTCACACCAAATCCTTCCTACAATCTGAAGGGTAGGGCATTCATTCGTACACAAACCTGTGCATTGCCGAGCAAATCAGCAGCTAAACCGACAGAAAATGGACCCAGAACTTCTTACAATTTTTCCAGAAATATTGGTATATCCCCGGCCAAGCTGGATCGTGAAATAATGCGACTGCAAGCCTAGCAGCGAGAGTCGTCGCACGCACACGCGTGCGCGTGTGACGAACACCGGGGCCAACGTTTTGCGAGTATACCAACGGTCCCTTGGGGTAAGAAGGCCAGAATTCCCCAAGCGAAACGCCAGCGAGAATGGGTTAGGCGCCATTCCCATACGGAGTATGCGAAAGTCACATCCCGCTTGTGAGTAACCCTCGGCGGGAAAGTAGCCAATACTTCAGGACCCGCGGATTACGTACCAATGAATCTCCTCAATCAATCAGCGAAGAAGCTTTTCGAGAATCACGATCTCGCTATCAACCAGACCATGGTAGCGATACGGCTTTATCTCGCCTGTTTCTTTAAAACCCTGTTTCTTCCAAAATGGCAAAACAATGTCATTGATTCGGGCAACACCAATTCTGATTTTTCGCACCGATTCCCACTTACGAACGTAGTCTTCGACCAAAGCGAATGTTGCCTTGCCAAGACCCTGCCCCTGGCAGTCCTCACGCAGGAGCAGAAGACCGAGCATCGCGATTTCGACGTTCGGGTAACCGCGAATCAGGTCAACACAACCGACCATTCGATTACGCTGATAAACCCCAAAAACGAATTTGTCGTCGTATCCAATTCCAGGCGGCAATTCACTGAACGTGCTCAACGAGTCCGACTTGCCGGGAGGCACACCTGTCATTCGGTGCGCATAATTTGGAACCGCCTCCATGACCGCTTGAAGCTCTTCCATTTCGACGGGCTCTCCGGAAAGGAGGCGCATGCTAATAGAAGTTTCTGGTTGCAGCGAAAGTCGGGTAACCAGAGCAGGCAGATCACTCCAGCCGTAGGCAACGTGCGGAATAGCTTTCCCCCCAATCTCCATTTCTTTGTCCAGAGGCAGAAGCTGACCGCCAATTCGTTCGTAAAAACGACGCCAAGGGTTTTCGGCCGCTGCCCAAATAATCATTCCGCGAAATCCGCGCTCCGAGAACCGTCTTGCGGATTCCCGCACCAAAGCACGGCCTGCCCCCCGCTGTTGAAACAACGGATCAACGTAGATCGCCTTGATTTCACAGTCGTACTCGGCAGGAGCATCGACGGGACGGACGCCGTCAGCAAATCCCACAATCGCATTATCCAAGATCGCTACCAAAAATGGACACTCAGGGCGATTTTGGCGATGGTCCGTAATGATCCTGGTAAACCGAGGAGTAGCGACATCCTCCGACATCGCATCAAGAAACTCGTCCGGGATTATTCCGCGGTAAGTTGCTTGCCAGGTTTTCGTGTGAATCTGGGCGATATTTCTTGCGTCAGCAATAGAAACATCCCTGATCGCAATTTCCGTCTTGCTCATTCCACAACGAAGTTCGCAAACTTAACGGGATTTGCCAACGTATTATTGGCACTTCTCATATTGCTGCATTCGCAGCACGGCCTTACCGCCCCTCGTCGCATCTCTTCGGGGTTTCTCGATCTCGGCGAGGTCCACAAGATCTACCTAGCCCAGGGACTTGCCTCGATTATTCAACTTCCTTACCCCGTGACCGGCTGGAAGCGGTCGTATTTACAATGAATTTGGCGATTCCGCCGATGCGGCATTTAAAATTTCAATGAAGGCTGGAAGCGGTAATCTGAAAATTAAGAAGCTTTGATTGAAGCTTTCTGACCTGGTTCGCTGGTCCTACCGTCGATTTAAGGGAAATTCATTCGTACACAATACGTGCCTTGCCGAACGAGGTTTCAGCAACTCAACTAAAAGTAAATGGACCCAGAACTTCTTACACTTTTCCAGAAATATTAAAGTAGCCAATGCTTCAGGACCCGCGGATTACGTACGAATGAATCTCCTCTCCACGCGAATATTCGGCTGGCCGGTATTGATCTGGGCTGTCGCGCGCCTTTCACAAGCTCAGTCACTAACAAAACATGGCATCTTTTGTTAGTAGACAAACCAGACAAGACGCGGCACTCTCTAACAAAAGATGGTTTATTTTGTTAGAGAGGCAAAGCCGCAAAATGCTGCAACCAGTTGAAGTTAAAGTCAAAACTAGGATCCTTAAACACGGGCCAGGCTGGGTCTTCACACCAAAGCACTTTCTGGATCTTGGCACCCCTGGCTCCGTCAGGTGGTCGCTCTTCCAGCTAGAAAAGAAAAAGGTCGTCCGCCGCATCGCCCAGGGGCTTTACGACTACCCCATCGAGCACAAGACGCTCGGCAGGGTGCCCCCGAACATCGAGGCCGTCGCTCAAGCCATCGCCGAGAAGAACGGAGCCAAGATTCAGGCGTCCGGCGCGTACGCCGCCAACAGGACGGGTCTCTCCGAACAGGTACCCGCTCGCGCTGTCTTTCTCACGGACGGTCCGCCCAGGAAGCTGAAGCTCGGAAAACTGGAAATCCTATTCAAGCAGACGACAGTAAAGAACATGGCAGCGGCGGGCAGTAAGGAAGCCATGATTGTCCAGGCGCTCAAGCACATGGGGAAGGACCATATCGACGAGCGGATGCTGCACGCGGCGAAGACTTTTCTAAAGGGAACCACTCGTCGCGAGTTCGAGAAAAATCTCAAGTTTGCGCCGCAATGGATTCGTTCTATTCTCTTGAAGCTGATGGAGAACGAGCTATGAGCAAACTTCATCTCCTGCGGATAGACGAACGAAAACTGTTTTTCGACTCCGCTGCTTCGGCATCGGGGTTGGATTTTACGATCCTTGAAAAGGATTTCTGGGTCGTGTGGACCCTCGACCGCCTCTTCTCCATTCAAGAACTCAAATCGCATCTCACGTTCAAGGGCGGCACCTCGCTCTCGAAGGTCTATCGGATCATCGAGCGTTTTTCCGAGGACATCGACGTTTCGATCGAAAAGGATTTTCTCGGTTTCGATCGCGAGAAAGATCCCGAGAAAGCGCTCTCAAAGAAGAAGCAACGGGCCGCGATCGAGGCTCTAGGAAACGCCTGCTCAGAGTATGTGAAGGGGAAACTTCTCATGGCCCTGCGCGACTCCATTGCCGCGGACTTGGGAACGACGGAGGGATGGAACATCGTTTTCGACCAGAACGACCCTGATGGCCAGACCCTTCTCTTTGAGTACCCTGCAATCGAGAAGCGCGCAGGCTACATTCCGCAATCGGTAAAGATCGAGATGGGCGCAAGATCGGAGCACTGGCCCGTGACAGAACATCCGGTTCGAAGCTACGTCAAGGAAGCCCTCCAAGACAAAGTTACCGAACCAGCGATCACCGTGAAGGTGCTCAAGGCCGAGCGCACCTTCTGGGAGAAGGCGACAATACTCCATCAGTACGCCCACCTCCCCGAAAGCAAATCCCTCCCAAGACGGGTTTCGCGGCACTTCTACGATTTCTTCTGCCTTTTGAATTCCGGCATCAAGGCCCAGGCCCTGACCGAGATCTCGCTTCTTGAGCGGGTGGCAATGCACAAGAGTATCTACTTCGCGTCCGGCTGGGCAAACTACGAGACGGCCCGGAAAGGGACGCTCAAGCTTTCGCCACTGCCGACAATCCAAGAGGGCCTGAAAGAGGATTTTGACCTGATGAGTCCGATGTTCTTCGGGAGTATCCCTGACTGGCAGTCGATTTTGGAGTCTATCCGGCAGTTTGAAGCCGAATTCAACGCCTAGCTGGAGCCCCTCACGGCCGCGCCTGTTGACAACACCCCGCCCCACTATTTGAGAAGGCGACTTTAGCGTTGCCATATTTGGCTACTTCGTGCTACGGCCTTAATATCGACGATAAACGTCGCCGCAGGAGGCACAATGGGTTTCCCATCGGAATCTGAATTGAAAAAGGTCCGGAACAAACTGCGAAAAACTCAGGGCACCCTCATTCTCGGCCCGAACCCCACTCCCCTGCAGAAATTTCGGTGGGACATCTGCCAGAAGTTCGTGGTCTACAAACAACGGCATGACATCACCCTAGAAGAAATGGCCGAGATACTGGGCACCGATAAGGCGAAGGTCAGCAAGATCCTGCGCCACCGAATTGAGAGCTTTTCGACGGACAGGTTGTTGACCATGCTCCAGATCCTTTATCCGGAAACGAAATTGAAGGTTGCGTGGACGTGAGAATTGAACTTGAAACAAATGGAGGACTGTCAAAAATGGGCCGTAAGTGAGTGAAATTGCCCTGAACGGGTCGGTCACCCCAAATTTTAATGCCTCGCGTTATTTACTGATTTTTCAGCCAGTTTCGCGGTGCTTTTTTGTTTTCAAAATCGACAACGCTGCGCAATTCTCTTCGACCGGAGCTCCACAATGAAGATCCTGAAACCAAAAGCGCTCAGGCGCGGCGATACTCTCGGCATCGTTGCATGCTCAACACCGATTCAAGTCTCAAACGAATCGACAATCGAGCGATGCTACTCATACTTTAGAGAGAAAGGGTTCAAAATCGCCGAAGCGCCGAACTGTCGCAAAACATTCGGGCACACTGCTGGAACCATTAAAGAGCGAGTCGCTGCCCTCCATCAGTTTTTCCGAGATAATAAAATCGACGGTATCCTTTCCTACTGGGGTGGATTTCAATCACACCAACTTTTGGAATACATCGATTACGATCTAATTCGAAAAAATCCTAAGCCGTTTATCGGATTCAGCGACACAACAGCATTGAACATTGCCTTATATTCGCAAGCTGGGCTGATCAATTTTTCCGGTCCGGCTGGAATTACTTTCGGAAAACCGACCGTTCCCTCTTTCACCTGGCAGCATTTCGAAGACGTTTTGATGAATGGTAATGCCGCGCATTCATTTCAACAAAGCAAAGAGTATTCGGATAACCCATGGTGGCAAGAAGAGAGCAAAAGGATGCTCTTCAAGCCAAACCTCGGCTGGAAAGTTTATCGAAATGGATTTGCCACAGGAAAACTAATTGGTGGAAATCTCGGCACGTTGCTGTTGCTTGCGGGAACGAAGTACTGGCCCAAACTCAAGGGTTCCATTCTCTTTGTAGAAGATGATGAAGCTGAGTCTCCTAAGACAATGGATCGCATGTTCATTCAACTCAGGCATATGGGGGTCTACGACCAGATTTCAGGGATGATCGTCGGGCGTTTCCACAGTGCTGTTCAATTCAAAGATGATGATTCACTCGAAATAATTCTTGATGATGCATTGAAAGGCTACCGATTCCCTATCATAACGAATGTAGATTTTGGACACACGGATCCTCTTCTCACGATACCAGTGGGAGCTCGGTGCACGATGGACACTAAAAAACCGAGAATCACATTGAACGAACGAGCTGTGAATTTGAAATGAAACCCCAGGTGGTTGCTGCCGTAATTCAACGGGCGGGCAAATTTCTTCTAGGAAAGCGCAGCCCGTGGAAACGATCTACTCCTGGATATTGGTGCCCCATTTCCGGTCAAATCGAACCAGGAGAAACCGAAGAAGACGCGGTCGCGCGCGAGGTTCGGGAGGAAGTCGGACTGATCGTCACCGCAGTCAAGAAGGTTGGTGAATTCGAAACTCATGATGGTACAGCACTGATACACTGGTGGCTCGGGTATCTCTCAACCGAGAGTTTCAAACGAACAACATTCGAGTTTGCGCCAAAGGACAAGAGCATCACCCTCCGTGTATCCAGTGAGCTGCTCAGTGCTGTTCAGGATGTCGCAAAGAAGAAAAAGACTAATTATCAAAAACTCATTCGCGAGGCGATTGAGGAGTATTTACAAAAGGCGAATTGAACTATGGCTGCAATGAAACTGCCACCAACGATACTAATTCCAATTGAAGGTAACCTGCGTCTTCGCAACTATGAACCTGAAGACGCAGATAGTTTTTTCTCATTGATCAGCTCAAGCCGTGACTTTCTTGGAAAATTTAATCACGCGGAATCCAGTCTGGACGAAGTTCAGCAAATGGTCGCAAGAGCGCGCCAAAGACATCACAAGGACGGTTTCGGATTTAGCGCCGGACTTTGGAATGGTAACTCGCTCATTGGCAGCTTCAGCGCCAATCGAATTCGTTGGAATTCGAAACGTGCCGACATCGGATTTTGGATTGGGAAGCCTCATTGTGAGCAAGGCTATGCGAGCAAAGGACTGAGGGCACTCGTCCAATATTGTTTTCAAGACCTCGGACTTAATCGTATTGAGGCCACCACCGTTGCAGAAAATGAGCCCTCCATTCGCTTGCTCAAGCGACATGGATTCACCAATGAAGGCCGACTTCGACAGACAGTACTCATCAACGGGCGTTTCTATGACGAGCTCGCCTTCGGTTTACTGAAAAATGAATGGGACCAGAGATACGGAGAAATTCAAAAGCGGACTACCACGACTTATTCTCAGTTCACTTTAAAAGGGAACAACCTCGTCCTCCGCGACTTTCGAGAGAAAGATCTTCCCACGTACGCCAAATGGCTCGAACCAGGGCACGAATGGCAAAATTTCGACGGGCCTTATTATCGACAAACCCTGCCTGCCATCAATCCTCGCCTAGAAAAACGAAAGTTGATGATTGAATCTAACAGTTTTCCTGAACCACGGATGCAGGTGGTGATAGCAGACATCAATACCGACACCTTGATTGGGGAAGCCAATTGTTACTGGAACTCTGCTGAAATATTTTGGATGAGTATGGGCATCGATATTTTCAATTCATCTCTTTGGGGCAAGGGTTACGGCAGGGAGGCGCTCACACTTTGGATTCAATACCTTTTTGATGCGCATCCCAAACTCGCACGATTGGGTCTCGAAACGTGGTCTGGAAACCACGGCATGATCAAACTCGCCCTTAGACTCGGGTTCAAGGAGGAGGCTAGGATTCGTAAGGCACGAATAGTAAACGGGGAGCGTTATGATGCTTTGACTTTTGGATTACTGCGCGAGGAATGGAAATGAACTCACCAATTCATACGCGACTTTCTGAAATACGTCCTACACGCCTACTGGATATCGGTTGCGGATGCGGTAAGTTCACTGCAACACTCGCCTCTTTTTGCGACAAAATCGAAGCAATCGATCCAGCAACTCACATCATTGAGCGATGCGTGCGTGAGCAATCAAAGCCCAATGTAAACGAGCTTTGTCTGAGGCGGTCAGGGTCACTCGAAACACCAAATTGAGGAACCCATGACGGATTTTCGCTCTCTGGAAAAGCGAAACAAGGAAAGGGCGCAACAGCTATTTTTAGAAATTCAGGCCGAGGTTCAGTGGCCCCATTATCCTCAAATCCCAGTAATAGAGATGACAACCTTCCTCCGTAGCAAGAGAGTACAAACGAACCAGGTTATCACGCGTTCAGATACTACCGTACCTTTTGAAGAGTATTTTCATCCATTTCAGAGCTTCGTAAATAAATCTACACGCCCTCAGTACTGGATTGATCGCCTCACGGCATTACGATCCGAACTTCGCGGCGCTCCCCTCGCTGAAGATGACATGGTTTTCATAGAAGGGACGCTTTGATCTTGAAATACGAATCCAATATTCCTGCTTGAAAAAATCAGCGCCAAGTAGCTGAAAAGACTGTGAACAGGTCAAGCACCCCAAAATTTAATGCTCCACGTTATTTGCTGATTTTCAGCCGGTTTCGCGAGGCCTTTTCTTTTGATTCATACCTTCAGAAATTTTCCGGACTCCGCCCGAAGATGCGCAATAAAAAGTTCCGCCGGACGCGAAAGGGTCCGGTTCTTCTTCACGGCAAAATAAAGCGGAGAAATAAGCTGTACACGCGTCCGCACCCGGACGAGGCGCCCTCGCGCGATATCCTCGCGCGCCATAAAGTGTGGGAGCAGAGTATATCCGTAACCTCGGATCGCCAGGCGCTTTTGGACTTCCTGATTATTGGCTTCAAGCACCTCCGCAGGCGCGATGTTTAAGGAACGCAGCATCTGAAGAGCCGGATACGGTGTCCCATAGTCGACGAGGCGCGAGCCGATGTACCGTTCGGAGGACAGCCCCTCGAGTCTGAGCGGTTTCTTCGCTACGAGCGCGAATTCCACATCAGCGAGTTTCTCAGGTTTAAGCGCCGGGTTCTGGATGCTCGTGTAAAACATACCGATCTCTGCGGAGCCACTCAAAAGTTCCTGCTGGATTGCGCTCGCCGTGCCGGTGAAGATCTGTAGTGTCAATCGTGGATGGCGCTTCAAGATGGGTTTCAGGAGATCAGGCATCACGTAATTGGCTAAATTATCGGAAATCGCGAGACGTAAGGCTCCGGTCAATTCGCCGTCTTTCCGAGAAGTGACCGCCCTGATCTCGTCGATTTCGCCGAAGATCCTCTCGCAGTGTTGCAAGACTTCTCGCCCCATCGGGGTAATCTCGACCCTCCCGCCGCGAGTCCGGTCCAGAAGCAACCCACCGACTTCTTCCTCTAGCTTCTTCACCGTCTTGCTGAGACCGGACTGGTTGACGCGAAGCTTTATAGCGGCTTTGGAAAAGCTCCTGAGCCTCGCCACTTCGTAAAACTGTCCGAGTTGATTCAGCAACATCTTACTTAGTCTAATCAGGAATATTTTTTATGCCAATTATATATTTTTGTTTATAGGTCAGCTCAGCTAAATACCGCCCATGCTTTTGGATGCGGTTCTCACAAAATCACGGACTTTCCTGACTTCAGACAAACAGCAGCGCCCCCCGGTAGCCGTTTTCGATTTGGACGAAACCCTGCTCGACAGCCGCGCTCGTGCCGTCCGAGTTATGCGGGACCTGGCTCAAAACACCGAAATTCAATGCCGTTTTCTCTATGAATCCGGCAGGCTACTGGAGCTCACCTCCCGAACGAACTTTCGATTCCAGAGCTTCGTCCTGTGTCCCGAACGGATGATCCGAGACGAGGCGGGAATCAACTCCGCGCCATTCCTGGAATACGCCTCCCCTCTATACCTTCAGAACTACCTCTCAAGCCGCTATTGCTGCGATGATGACGCAATTGAAGGAGCCCCGGAATTCGTCCGCGAACTCCACGCCCGCGGAACCACGATCGTCTATCTCACCGGCCGCAATGCGCCGAATATGGAAACGGGAACGCGGTCGGCCCTGCTGTCGAATGGTTTTCCACTCGACAGCCAAACCGTTCTTCTGATGAAGCCCGCGCCCGAGATTCCAGATTCGTCTTTCAAAGGATCTGCCCTCGACAAAATCCGAGACCTTGGTGAAGCGATCGCGGCGTTCGACAACGAGTCCAACCATCTCAATACCGCGCACAAACACTTCCCCTGCGCCATTCTCGGCTTCGTGGACACTATTCATTCGGATGACAGCAGCACCCCCGATCCATCGGCTTTTTGGATCAAAAACTTCCTGAGGAGGAAATCATGAAACCGTATCTCACCTTATTATCGATCTTATTCTTTTCATTCCCATGTTTCGCGGCGGCAACAACCCCGACAACTTTTACCGACCTATTGATGAAGGGGAAAATCCAAGTTATCTTTGAAAAGCTAGTTCTTCTTGCGCCTTTTACACGCGAGTTGACGATCGCCGGGCCGACAATAAATCGCAATGGAGTCCGAACGAAATGCTGGCTCTCATATGATGAGTACCCCAACCCTCGTGAAATCCGCGCCGGGCAGGCTTTCCGAATTACGAAGTACAATGGCATCGGGACCTTTGTGCTGCGCGAGAATCTGGCGATCGCATGCAACAGCCATCACTCCAAGGACAACGGAGGATGCAGTGCGGACGGCGAAGTATGCTGGGGACCATCACCCGTCGATATGCCGCTCGAAGACCTCGCGGGCGTTCTAAAGCCATATCTCCGCTTCGAAGAGTTCCGTCCGGGGCCGGTCGAGCCCTTTCCTATCCGTACGCTCGGCGGCGGAGACGAAAGTGACGCCTCAACATGGTGCGCGCAGAACTGTCGGCCCGGTAACCGGAGCCGCTTCGATTCAGAGGAATGCTGGGGCTGCTTTTTCCAAAGTGGAATGCATTGCGAGTGGGCCGAAGCCTATCCTGTCGGCGCATACGAGCTTTCCTTTCCTCTGCAATCAGGCGCCTCGACCTGCCCGGGCAAAGGATCTCTCACCAAATGTGATAAACAGGAAAATCCAGAAAATGGCGATCAATGCTATAGCAATACGACGAATTGGGACGTGGATATGATCGGAAACGTTTCTTTCAGTTCCGGAACACTAACCAAAACGCTTCATGGAATCGCAAAAACCCCATATGCGCCCGAAACGCAGATCACCCTCGAGCTGCTGCGCGCGTCCACTGGCGATGCTGCCTATGCGGGACTCAGGAATTACGAAGCAACGATCCGGGTCGAGTCTGCGAACAACTGGCAGAGATTTCGTGGGTTTTGTCGTTTGCAGCATCGGATGAGATAAGAAAGAACGACCTTTACAAAAGTCGATTCCGTTCCTACGATAGGAAAATTATCACTAGTTGTCGGTCGACGAAATTGCCAGCTACCTCTGCGTGAGTCGCGACACGATTTACACAACGTATTCTCTCGGCGTCTAAAATTTCGGAACAGTTCGGTCACGAACCTTCTCTGGCGTATCAGCAAACCCGTTTTCACGGATGTCTTGCAGCAGCCACTTCATTTCCTCGATCTCGCGTCGCTGAGACTCGATAATCTTGTCGGCCAGCTTTCGCACCCTTAAATCGGTGATCTCAGCACGCTCACTGGTCAGAATCGCGATTGAATGGTGAGGAATCATGGCTCGCATGTACGAAGGGCCCTGTACGGTGGCTTGTGAACGAACCAGGAAGAGAGCTCCGAGAAGCACAACGGCGCTCCCCAGGTAAATCGCGGCGTTTATTTTCTTACTCCGATACATGCTCAACATGAAGCTCAGCATGACCAAAGCCATTGCCGCACCCATCATGAGGGCCATGTAAACCCTGGTTTCGCTCCAATAGACGTGATCCCAGGAATAGGTGTTGAAGTACATCAGAACAAACATGATCACCATCGAGGTTCCGATCATGGCGAAGTATCGTCGGTAGCTCATTCCACGTCCTTTCGTTCATTCCCGTCAATGATGATGCCGATGCCCGCTTCCTTCAGACTGCCCGTGCTGCGCTGAACCCGAATCGGCAGCTGGCTTAACCGCTGCGCCGTGCAAGTAAACCATTCGGCTCCCGATGTCACCGTTCTGGAGCACCAGAAGGCTCGTGACTCCCAACAGGCCCAGAAATCCCCAGACGTGCCTGGGCATTCCGTCAGCCCTCCAAAAACTCCAGACGGTAAGCAGTAAGGATAAAGAAAGAACTGTCCAGCCGATAGCCTCATGGGTTTCGATCATTCTGTGGACCTGCTGGCCATGAGGAAATGTGTCTTCGGCGAGAACTCCAGTCAAAACAGCGATCGCTGCGCCGCCAAAGCCCAAATAGAGACAAGAGCGCCCCGAAGTGACCAACGTTCTCCTCCTCATCAACACCCCGAGCAGATAGAGCAAGAAGGAGCTCGGGAGCAGCGCAACAGGAAAGTGAACGAACGCGGGATGCACATTGTAGACTTTCCAAAGCCCTTCAAACCCAAGTAGCGACCAGTCCAAGCTCTATCCTCCCCATAGCGCTCCACCCATTGCACTATTCTTCCAGAGAACTTCGTCGCAAGAAGCAGGCCGGGAAATTGTCGCGCCGATCCTCATCCAGTCTGCTTTTTCAAAAGCTTTGCCTCCCGCAGCTGATACGCAACAGGCACAAACAATGAGTGTTAAAAGGGTCAAGACAAAAGCCCACCAAAGAAGGGTGTCGCGATTCGCTTCCAGTCGCAGTCATGACAGGGATCAGTCCGAACAGGTTCATGCTCACCGCAATGAGGACCGGCCTCAGGCTCCTTTGGGCGCCAGAAAGCGTAGCCGTAGAGTAATTGTCCCACGAAGCCGCCGCTGTACTGCGCCTCAGCTCCTTCCAAGCTCCATCCAGGAACACGATCATGATGGATGCTGTCTCGACGGCTAGAAAATGACCATTCGTACGCAAAACTGTGCCTTGCCGAACGAGGTTTCAGCAACTCAACTGAGAGAGTCGTCGCACGCACACGCGAGGCCGTGTGACGAACACCGGGGCCCAACGCTTTGTAAGTATAACAACGGTCCCTTGAATCGGGTAGGCCGACCCATTTCTGATCGGCCCCACCACAGAACGTAGCGTGCGGATTTCCCGCACTACGCTCTTCGGAAAGTAGCTGCTCACAGCCGGACAAATGAAGCTAATTGAGCGTAGCTAATTCGAAGTTTTGGGGAGACCAAAGGGAATTTCTCTTCAATTTCCAGGAAATCCGCCCAAGTGACCCGCCCATTTTGGCTTCGTCTCGAGAGGCAATGTCTCCACTCCTCGCGGACAAAGTGCCAGTATCCCGCGATCTTCTTACGATTACCCGCAAGGCCATAGTAGTTGAAATGGCCACGAAGCGTCGCGTTTATCGCTTCAGCCTGTTTCTCAATTGGCTTATGTCGATTCCTTTTGAGCTTTTCCCTGATCGCGCTTTTCGCACGGCTCAGTCGTTTGCTCTCGGTTTCGAATACCGTCTTGGCATCCGTACCTGATCGGTTTTTCATTCGATAGATCGTGAAGCCAAGAAAGGTCATTCATCGACGCTCGGCGGTTAACAGAGGTCGCATGACCTCCACACCCTCTGCTGTTTTGAAGAACAGACAAAAATCGTCAGCATAACGAATCAGCTCCGCTTTGCCTCCAAATTTCACCTTCATTTTCTTCTCAAACCACAGATCGAGCACGTAATGGAGATAAAGGTTCGCGAGCAAAGGTGAGATCGATCCCCCTTATGGGGTTCCCTTCTCACTCTCTCGCCACGCGCACTCCTCCATGACACCTGCCTTCAACCACGCCTCGACCAGTTTCAGGACGCGATTGTCGCCAACTCTCAAGCTCAGGAATTTCATGAGCCATTCATGGCTCAGACTTCCAAAGAAATCCTGGATGTCCACCTCCAGAACGTGTTCCAACTTCAAGCGATAAAGTACTTCGCCGACCGTCGCCAGCGCGTGGTGACAGCTCAACCCTGCCCGAAATCCAAACGAGCACGTGAGAAAATCCTGCTCATAGATTTCATTCAGTATCCGTGTCATCGCAACCTGAATCGCACGGTCAAGGACCGATGGGATCCCGATTGGACGCACCTTCCCATTACCTTCCGGAATGTAGACCCGCTTAACAGCTGGGGGTCGGTATCGTCCTTCGTGGATTTGCTTCAGAATCGGTCGAAGCAGCCAAGAAAGATTTTCTCGTGCCTGATCTACCGTCATTCCGTCCTCTCCGGCCGAACTCATCCTCGGAATCTCGTGTAGGCATTCCCTGATCAGGTCGTAGGTCAGATGGTTAAGTAAGTTATTGAAACGTTCCTTTGAGTTCATCCTGGCTCTTGCTGCAATTGCTGCTCGCCTGGACACCGGATCAAAGCGCTCACCGGCCCTGCGTCCGATGAGATTACCCGTCTCTGCGTACGGTTCCGATTTCCTCACTTGCAACTGTTCTTTTCCGCTACATATACGATGGGATGAATGATTGATAATAGGCAATTTCTCTCCTACAGAAAAAAAATCAGCGCTATGTCGCTAAAAAGCCACGCGCTTCTTTGAAGCGCGCCATGTGAACGGGTCAAGCACCCCAAAATTTTAAAAGTAAAAAGCCTCTGGCCCGAAAGGGTCAGGGGCTTTTTGCTTTTCAGGATTTCGGGTGCAACGGGGATCGAACCGAGTGAGCGGCCGCGATGGACTCTCCAGTAGGATTCTCCTCGCTTCATGGTGGGCGGAACTCACCCCCGCTTGCGAGAAATCCTCGGCGGGAAAGTAGCCGATACCCAAAACCCCTAAATAGTCATGATCATAGCTATTTATTAGTAAAGAATGGCGCCTCCATAGACGATAAGAATCGTAGGATGACGGATCGGTCCGTGCTTCTGAATATTCTCTTGTTCCTCGGCATTGTGACGGGTGGCCCGTTCGCACCTACTGATACCTGGGCAAGAAGCACGCCCCTGTATCAGGTCAGTTCGGTCTACACCTCCAATCGCGATACTGACGTACGGATCCACGGCACGGGAACGCCGGTGGAATTCAATGTTGCGGATCCTAAAACCGGCGAGGTCAAGCGGGTCTGCGCGATTTTAACCGCTGGTCATGTCAGCGGTGGAAGAGCCGAGACCCTCCAAGTGCAGCTCTCCGGAGAACCCCCCGTTCACACAGCGGGACGCTGCGTGGATGCTGACCATGACCTTGAGTTAGTCCTCCTGAGCACGTGCCAAGGCTTTCGCTCCTTGGGCGTCTACAGCGAAGCCAGAGGTCTTTTTGAAATCAAGTCGTCCAATTTGGATAACTGGGTTTTGGAGAGAGGGCTCGAGAAGAAACAAGACGTCGGACTGAATCGAGATATTACTTATTGGATTTCCAGACTCTGGAAAAAGATGAGGACTGATGGCGTCGGCATCTCAGTGGGGCAGTGGGGAGGTAGCGAATCGCGTGTGATTCCACAAGTTCTGGTTCCTGAAGGAATAGCTTGGAGGCCCCGCTCATCTGACACGGGCACGAATTTGGTTGAGTCAACGCCTGAAGACTTTCTTCCCCATACTCAGTGGGGCCAGGAGATTGCGAGCCGCAGCGCTCTTTCTCCGGGAATGAGTGGAGTGCCTCTCATTGCCGACATAGAAAACGATTTTTCGGTATTGAACTGGATTCGAGGCACGAAGCGCGGTGCCGCTGGCAAACAGAATAGCGGGGTCTTGTTAGGAATCGCCAGCCGAGTGATGAAAGACAGCTCTCGCTCGTACTTCATCTCAGCTGAGACCATCCAAGTTCTTGTCACAAAAGCGCGAAAATCGGGCTGCCCGTCTAAGCCAGATAAGCATTGGGATTACTGGTTCGGGCCTGACGGCGAAGGAACGACATTTCGCACATTCGAAACTAAATGGGGTCGCATTCGGGAACTCCCGGTTCTATCGGCTCGAGCCGGCAGCGGAGGCTCGGGTGATGTGGGATCCGGAGGCTCCGGTGATATCGGGAATAACCCGTCAAAACGCGCAACCGTCGATCTGGGATATAACAGTTACGATCCTTTTTCCTTTTTCAAGAGCCCGGGCCAAAACCCTTACATCCGACACGGAGTACTCCCAGGCCTGCAAATTGAGTCCGAACAAAAGATTGCAGGGAAACCATCTTCCACGCTCATAAAAAACGTGCTTGGAATCAAAGCGAAACCTAAGAAGCCCAGTTCCAGCGTCCTCGACCCTGTCGTTCTGTTCGCTGATGCATCAGCCATTGATTTCATGAAGAAGAATGATGCGGACTATGATTTCGAATTCATGGATGAACAACAATTTTTCCAGGACTTTTTCTCTCGAACCACCCGGAACGGCGAATGCGTGGAGCTTCGCGGGAGCTTGACCCTCGTAAGCTCGCAAAGCCAAAACTTTACCTCGTGCCAAATGAACCTGCTGTTCTCAAAGGCTGGCCTTGACTTTGGACTTGCTTGCGCCGGCCAAGACAAAATTCAGTTCAAATTGGATCGTCGCGGGCGCCTTCCCAACCAAGCCTACTTCGTTCCGGAGATCACCGTAGCAGGAACACCTTCAGGACGGACCTACGTAATTGACCTCACCCGTTTCTTCTTCGTGGATTTATCGCGGGTCTATGATCAAATGGTCAACCCCGAGGCCGATTGGCGTCAAAACACCTTTTTTCGATGGAAGACCAATGCAGATGGCAGCCAGAAAAAAGGCTCAATTTCCGACTCAAAACCTGCAATCGATTTAGTGACGTCAGGTTGGGCGCATCCGGCATCAGTGGTATTCGAGACTCCTCCGGTCGCTGTGCCTCCCGCGCGCTGTCAACCGGCGCCTTGTTCGGGAACCTTCGATACCTTTCCCGCCGATTTAGGGATTCCAATGGATAGTCTTAACCAAATTATATCCCATGAAAAATAACACTCCAAAACGCCGCAAATACCGGGACTATCTGACTCAGGACACGCATGGCCAAGACGCGCTGAAGTACCTTCTGCAACAGCTTCGCCTATCTCATCAACAGCCCGAATCGAAGGAACGCCTGGACATCCTGGGATGCCTCGCGGCCGCAGAAAAGCGCACCTCTCGAAACAAAAAGATGCTGGGTCAATTCCTCTTTCTCTACAAGCAGGCTCGCCGACAGAATATGAAGGACCTAGCCGCAGTCTCCCTTCTCGCCATTTCCGAGGAGCATGAGGCCGCGGGCTCGTATTTCCTGGCGTTGAAATATTCCTCTCAAGCCTGTGCCATTCTGAAGAGCTGCCCAGAGAGCGTTCACCGTCACGGCGCGTGGCTATCCAAGATCAGGTTACTCAATCGCCTGATGCGCCTTGAAGAAGCTCGAGCAGTTCTATCGGATTGGCAAGCTCAGTTGGATGAGTCGGGCGAAGAACCACCGAAGGAGTTTTTGGTGCTGCGAGGAGACCTGGAATGCCAACCTCAACTTTCCGATCCGATTCGCTCGCCTGGAAATTATTCTGACTCTCTGTCTGATCGACTATTGAACCTGTTGCGTGAGCAAAGTCGATCCAGCTACGACTTGATCGTCGCTCTCTGGGGGGAGTCCATACCGGCCGAACTCGGAGAAAACCGCCTGAAAAATCTTTTAGGCCGCGTGAGGAAACGGTATCCGGGGTTGATTATTCGGCAGAACGGCCTCTATTGCCTTGCCGATGAAATATATCTCTCACGGACTCAGTCGAGGAAAGCGGGGTGAATCTTTTCCTATCGGACACTCAAAAGCTTTTGAACGACATGATTGAATCCGGTCTCGAGGACCTGATAAAAATGCGATACCGTCCGGACCCCTGGCCCGCCACATTGGGCCACTATCTGGACGTGCTGATTGCTTATGCACAAGGCGATGAATCCACAATAGAGAGCCTCAATGCTCAGCTAAAAGCCGTCGGCCCGAAAAGCCGAGTTCTGGAGATCCTCACGCAGCTGCGAGGCGACATCATAAGAAGACAGATCAGCAGAGCCCTTTGCGAAACTGCCATGGAAGTCGTTCAAATGGATAATTGCACCGAGGACGGATGCGACTGGTCCGGCGAATTGCTTATTGTAGTAGCTTTTGCCTTGGAAACGAGGGGAGATGAACTCGACGCCTGCCAGTGCTATCAACGCGCGGAACTCGCGCTCCTTCAATCTGGAGCCAAGAAAAAAGCCCTCCGCGCCAGGCACAACGCGATTTGCGTGCAGAGTCATGCAGATCCCGAGCGGCGCATTCTCGAGCCTTATCGTGAGGTATACCAGCAAGCTCGGCGCCTAAAGGAATACTCCCTTGCTGGACAGTCCGCATTGAATCTATGCTGGGAGTTCATTCTTCTGAAGGCCTACGGTGCGGCACTCACCCTTCTGAATCGAGCGCTGGGCTTGCTGAGCCGTAAGTCAGGATCTAGAGATCACGATCTCGCCTTGCTCCAGCGTTCGTTAGTTTTAGGTTTGAGTGGGCGGGCCAAGGAAGCATATTTGGCCGCAGAAGCCGCGGCCCACAATGAATCAGTTGAAGTCAGATCGGTTTTTAAACTGCTCAGGAGTTTGGAAGAAAAGAATTGGAAATTAGATTCACCTGACTTGGAACTGCTGCCGATCCCAAAGTACTGGAGACAAAATCTCGAACTGCTAATGCGGGATTCAAGAGCTCCACTTTCCCCAAATGAAAACCGTGTAATCTACTTATTGTGCTTTCGCGCTCGCAAATTCAACGAGCTGTCGCTCGCACTCTATGGCAACCGAATGCGACCTGAGGTGACCAAGCCCCGTCTGGAACAATTGCTATCCGGCCTGCGAAAAAAACGGCCAGATCTCATTGAATATCGCGAAGGCAAATACCGTTTGCACCAGCAAACGCTTGGATAAACAAATTTCCCCTCTCATAGCCCATTTTCCGATCAGAGGCGGCATCTCTAATTGATTGTTTTTGCAGTACTTTCCTAGCGCTACCCCAATCTCAGTACAACGTCGGACCGTTTCGATCAATTATCTTTTCAAGAACCCCTGCCCCCGAACAACGCAGGAGAAAAGAGAGGAAAATATGAAGTTCAGCAAGAAAACCATGATTGGAATGCTCGCGTTGTCCTTAGCAACAATGACGGCAAACAGCGCCCAAGCAGGAATGCTTGGAATGGAGGTCAAGAACAACTGCGGAGATATGAATTTCCCTTGTATGGTCTTCACGATTATCACCTCGGGGCCCACCCTGACTGTCCAAGGCGTCCAACTGGATACCAAGTCGGAAGAGGTCGGTGAGCGTCTCAAATCTGAGGCTCGCGGCGATGTCGATCCCATACTTCTTTCGAACGTCGCCAAGACCGTTCAACATCCAGTGGGCGAGGTAAAAAATGCCGTTCTTTCCTTGGAAAAACAAGGTCAGGACGTAACTGTCGAAGCGGTCATTGGCATTTTCCAGAAGAATCTAGCCGATTCGCGAAATGAAGCGGTCAGCAATGTTCCGGCCAAACAGGTCGACGAAACAGTATTGGACTCATCGAACTTTTCGAGTGCGACAACGGCCGGGGCCGCGCGCTAATCCAAAATCGCGATCGGAGGGGAATATGAAGAAAAGCGTAGGTGCGATATATTTTGCGCTAGCACTTCTTCTGGCTCCCTCTCCTTTTTCGGCCCAGGCACAAGACCACCCAACCTGCCCCCTCGACACTAACGAATGTGCACCTACCCCACCTGCTTTAAAGCTAGCGAAAGATATACAACCAATCGTCTCAGGACTCCTCATTGACGACTCCGGCTTGATCGATCCAAAACGAATAGAGAAAATCTATTTTACTTTGGCTGCTGCGAAAGGAAGCGGACGGTCATCCTTTGGGCATGCGTACCTGCGTATCAGCGAAAGCGACGAACCTTCGCTCGACGACAAGGTCATCGAATTTGTAGCGCATGGGGAGATTGACTCTGTCGGCAAGTATCTCAGGGCTCTCGGAATTGGCCAGGCGCTTGATCGGGACATTTCGGTGGCTCCCTATTCGACAATCATCCAAGAGATGAATTTTCGACAACTTCGCGCTCTCACGAATTACGAGCTTCGCCTGACGCCAGCGCAGCGAGCAACTGTGGTGCACCAAATCAACAAACATCTTAGGGCTGGCAAGTTTGGAAAGTACAATTTTTTCACGCAAAACTGTGCGTCCGCGGTCACCGATATTCTAAAATCGGCCGGTATTTCCGTGGGGTACGGTTTCACCAACCTGACCCCCGAGTCTATTCCAAAAGCACTCGAAAAACGCGGAATGATTGTGTCTCGAACTGAAGACCTCGCCTTGGACATGCGTAGGAGCAATCTTTTCGAAAAATACGAAAACGATTTGAGGGAATCGCTCCCAGAAATTGATTCTATAAAAGCCGGACTGATTTCGAAATCACAGTCCGAGCGCATTTACAGTTTTTCGTACATTTTAAGCCATATTAGGGAACGTCCGCTCCCAAGTAAGGTAAATAGTTACCTGAGCGCATTCAAGTTTCTGGAGCGAAGGGTAATTCGTTCCGATTTGAATCGTGCTCTCAAAGGCGAACGAGCAATTGCAGACCTCGCTTTTCCAGTACACCGGACGTCACTAACAGGCTTGGATGAGACCGAGCGCTGGAAAATCGAGACATCCGAACTTGAGGTCAAAGATAATAACGGCAAACTAACTTTAGCCGCAGTTTTTCGTGTACAGTTGCAGTCGCGCCATCAACACGAAAAGAGAATACGGGTGACATTTCCGCTCACGGATTTTCACGTCAATGAGCGGGGAGAAGTTATCTGGCAGGGGATTCGTGTGGGATTTAAGACTGAGAAAAAGCTGCACGGTTCGGAATTTGTTTTCGACGGTGTTTCCTTTTTGCCTGAATTCCTCAATGATAAAAGTGAACGTTTACTTGTAAAAATGCGTATGCTCGTCAACAATGCTCCGGTCAGGCAGACCAAAATAACCTCAATGGATTCGGCGGAGATGATTCCGCTCAGGAACGACGACCCTGAACGTCCCTCTTGCTATGGGTTCGTGAACCTTCAAAAAGCCCTTTTACAAAATACGTTATTTGATCCATTCCTCGCGCCCCTGTCCCCTGCGGAATCTCTGGCCCTGGTCGCCGATGCACTTAAAGGGAAATCTATTATTGTCCCCGGTTTCAAAGACGCGCGTTCCTGGCTTTCATCATTGGACCCAAAAGCAGTTCGCAATGTAATTCATGAGTACAGTCGCGATAAATATGGATCGGTCGTGGGCGCCGTTTCAAATTATTTCAACAGCTCGAAAGTTACCTCGGAAGCTCTCCTTCGCATCGGTGTGTTAGCGCGTTCGGGCATCTACACTCCTATCTTCCAGCGAGTCAGTGGAGCGGAAGGCCACGCAGTTTTGGTTCTCGATGTCATAGACGAAGGAAAAAGGGCTCGTGTGGTCGCGTATGACCCCAACTTGGGCTATGTCAGAGACTTGTTTTTCTTCGACAAGGCTACCGAGAAACTTCAATCAACCGTTTATTCCGAGGAGAAAATTTTTGCGCCCACCTTGGATGTAAACCAAGAATTATTTGTCGGTAAGCTGCAAGGTCCTGACTCCTCAAATCTTCTGCTGGAGCTTTCCCGTATTTCTGGAAGGCACTCATTCAGTACTAGCGAACTATCGAGTGTTTACTAAGCTGCATGTGCCCACCAGCGCCCATCCGAACGGATTACCAGTTCAAAGATATCGAGGAGGCCATCACACTTACGCGCTTCTTCTTCGGTGAAGCCATGGCCGACAAAGTTAAAACCAACAGATCCACCGTCCTTCCTGAATGCACTGGAGTTTGGTACGGCAGTCTGGGGAGGTCGCAATCGCTTGATAAACAGGTCCAGTCTTCTTAGGAAAAAATCAGCGCCAAGTAGCTGAAAAGCCACGCGCTTCTTTGAAGCGCGCCATGTGAACGGGTCAAGCACCCCAATTTTAGGCGAGGTTCGCAAGAGCCTCCCCTTTTTTTATATCGAAGTACAAAAACTCATTGCTCTCTCAGGTCACGGTCTCATCCCTATTTCTCTGCCAGCTGTATCGGAACACCTGAAGGACGAAACATTAATTGAAGTCGGGGCGCTCAAGCATATCGAGGAGCACCTTTGTCTGATCTCGGCTTCACGTCGCATTCAAAACCCTATTGCCGCAAAGCTGATCAAACAGTTCAAAGTGAGCTAAACGCCGGACGCGGTCTCTCCCTGTAGCGCGGAGTCTCTTAGTGCCGAGAGCTGCTCGGCGGATTCAAGAGCAAGCACTTTCAATAGAACCTTTCTCAGCCGATACCGGTCAGCAACCTTCACCGTTAGCAACAGCTCTCCATATCGAAGCTGCTCTCCGGGTTTTGGAATATGGCCCAACTGATCGATAATCATGCCGCCCAAAGTATCAAAAGACGGAACTTCGGGCTTTTGAGTGCCAGATCCGTCTTGGCCTTCCTCACGATCCGGGTCAGAGACCGGCAAAAACGGGCCAAATTCACTAGCGAAATCCGCAAAATTCATTCGGGCGTCCACTAAAAATGTTCCAGGCTCGTCCATGACCTGAAGCATGTCTTCTTCCTGCTCATCATACTCATCGCGGATCTCGCCAACGATTTCCTCGATCAGATCTTCAAAAGTGATCAGTCCAGCCGTTCCGCCATGCTCATCCAGCACGATTGCCATTTGGCGCTTGCGCGTCTTCATTTCAGCAAGAAGCTCAGCCACCGACTTTCCTTCAGCGACAAACCAGGGTTCGCGCAAAACCTCGCAGACCTGAAACTTTACATTCCCGCACTCCTTTGTCCTTCGAAGAAGTTCTTTCGCGTGGATAATGCCGACGATTTGATCAATTCCTTGATCGAATACTGGAAGTCTCGAATGACCTTTATCGAGCATAAGCTGAACGGCAATAGCTGCATCGGCGGTTCGCGGCACCCCAACAATATCAGTTCGAGGAATCATGATCTCGCGCACAACGGTGCTTCCAAACTGAAATACGTTTGATAATAACCGATGCTGTTCTTTCTCCAGTGCTCCCTCTTTTTCGCCGACTCCGATCAAAAAGGTAAGCTCCTCCTCGGTGATTGAAGGCTTTAGGCGATCACCATCGGCTCGCAATAATCGCAGCATGAACTCCGCAAATTTCGACAATAGATAAATCAGGGGATACAAAATGACATGCACGAAGCGCACGAAGCGAATCGCCGGAAGCACAAGCTGGTCCGAATAACTTCTTGCTACGACCTTGGGGACGATTTCGGAAAAAATCAGAATTGATATCGTCATCGTAGCGGTAGCGATCAAGACGCCACCACTCGGAAAAACACGCAGGATCAGGTCGGTTGCGATCACCGAACCGCCAATGTTCACCAGGTTATTGCCGACGAGGATCGTTGTGAGAACGCGCGTGGGCGACCTGAGCCAGAACCGCATGGCCTGCGCACGCACACCTAGACGCTCAATTAAGTGCTTTGCCTTAAGCTCATTGAAAGAAGTGATCGCCGTTTCAGAAGCTGAAAAAGCAGCCGATAAAATGAGGCAAAAAAAGATAATGCCCAACTCTAGCGATGCAAAACTACCAGGGTCTGGGTCCAATCAGGTTATCTCCAAGAATATGATTACTTACCGAAACCACTCAAAAAAAGCAAGTCAGAGAAGCTGCCTGCTGATGCTTGCGGCGGACACTTAACAAAACGCGATGGGCTCAACCAAACTCCCCAATTTCTCAATGACGCGCTTCACAGCGGACAGCGTTTCTGGAATAGTCAATAGCTGAATAGCTAAAGAGATTTCGGGTCAAGGAGGGCTTGAGTGAGAACGCTTTCAAGTTGTTTCATCGTCGCTTTGTTCGCTGGGACTGTTCACTCTGCATCCGCCGCGCAGAACAAGAAGGCCAGCGAGCCGGGTTTCCTCATTCAAACGGAACTCGCTTACGAGTCAAATAGCAAAGAAATCAAGACGGGCAAGGAGTTTATCCTTCCCGAGTCCAACCGAACCTGGACCCCACTAACCACCCCGAAAGATGGCGTCACGCTGCTGGGACGCCTTACGGAAGTGAAGCCCGACACCATCAAGATGGAGTACATCCTGGTAGACACCAGGACAGATAACGCCGTCATTTCCACTCCAGCAATTATTGCGCCTTTGAATGAAAAAGCCGAAATCGGGATGAACTCCGATAAAAGCAAAGTCTCTGTCTCGTTGAAAGCGAAGAGGACGACTTTCTGGCATGACTGACGGATGGCGTTCCATCAGAATCGTGAGCTTTTGTCACGGATTGGGACTTGTCCTCCTGGTCATATCCATCTTTATTTCGAGAACTCTCTTGGCGGCCCGTCCTCCAGCGGGGATTTTTTGCAGCATTCACGCAAACGAAGGATTTGAACTCTATAGTTGGAAGACGAACACGGGCTGGCATTTCTCGTTACGCCCAGGAATTGTCCCAAGCGAAAAACCCACAAAAATCGCGGCGGAAACTCAAAACGTTCTGTCGGTCCATTCGCTCAAGAAGAGACTGAAATCCATTTCCAAGGATAAAAAAATCTGTTGGCGAACGAATCCCGATCGCGGCCTCGTTCAACCACCAGCTTCAATAGTTCGTGAAATCAAGGAGACGGCAAAAGCACAAGGTTTGGACTTGGCTGAAAGAGCACCTGCCCGCATTGAAGCGACTTCCATTAATGGTATGCGTTGGTGGTCCAGCCGTTAGTGATCTCTATGACAATTCTCCGCGATTTGGGAATGTCCAGCTCTTCAACATGAAGGGTGACGAAGGTGCTGAGCTGATAGATCTATATCATTTTGAAAAAAAAGAGGACCAGATAGTTTCAAGTAAGTGATACTGGGGTCTACAAGTGACCGATCAAGCCGACAAATCCTGACCTGGAAGTGTAGAATCGCCCTCCGGAAGTGCGTCGGGTCTTCTCTGAATCCACTTTCGGAGACACACAATTTCTGCGTTCGACTCCATCACGACCGCCTCGACATCGCTCAGGGATGCTATTCCTTGAGCGCGGAGCGCAGAGAAGATTTCGTTTCGAGTCACCCGTTGACGTTTGAGCACGGACTCAAAGAACACTCCACGATAGTACAAAACAGTTGGCCGCGACTTCACGATTCGAGCGAATGCCCGAGAACGGACGGAGAGCCACGTTATCAGAAACTGAAATCCTATCAGGAGGCCAAAACTCAGAGCTGTACCCGCAATTGAAAGAGACTGCTGCGTTAGTGAAGCCGCTAGAGTCGATCCCAGAGCCACAGTTACCACAAGGTCGAATGCATTCAGCTTTGAAAGCGTTCTCTTGCCCGAGACTCGCAAAAACAACACAAGCAGAAGGTATGATGCGCTGCCCACAAAGAGGATATGCCTCAATTCAGCCCAATCCCTAAACAACACGAAGCACCTCTTCTGAAGACTGAAAAGCCACACGCTGCGGGGAATATGCAGGTCATAAACAGGATGAGAGCATCGTTATGCACGCTTCGCGCCCCGCGCCCCTCTGCGTTCACGCCGGACGTCGATTTCGGAAGGCAATACCGGAAGTCCTGCTGTCTTTTTGCTGCGACTGCGCTTGGTGGCGCTGCTGCGAGCGCTTTTACTCGATGCCACTAGATTCTCCTGTTCTTGTACCCCGTACTTTGGCTGCTTTGTTTTGGACGTCTTTGTCTTCAGTGGTTTTCCAGGCGGCTGTACCTGCGTCTTTTTCCCACGTAGCGACCTCGGCATCGGAGCTCCGATTGAACCTTTGCCTCCGACTGTTTCTGGTAGCGTGGCCCTTCTGACGATCCTGGTGTCCTTTTCCGGCCTGGGCGGTTTTTTGGGTTGTTGTTTTTCGGACATACGGCCAGAGGATGCAGCGACTACGCCATGACTCAGGCTGCGATTTCCTTTCCAGAGGCGTCACTGGACCGAAGATGCGGATCTCCTTTACCGACGCGCCTGACTTGCTAGGTGGGGTCTGGCCTGCGCAATGGGGAACAAATCGTAAGACGTTCAGGATGGTTTCGGAGTTGTTCTCGATGCCTCGTTCTGTATCTCGCGCTCGAGAAAGAAATTCAGGGACGTGCGCAGAACGACGATCGCGGCGAGCTTTCCGATTTCATCCCATGTGGGAGCCATAGCTGTCCTTAGAATGTCCGCCGCCAGAAGAAGCTCCAACGCTATCGACAACGCCCGACCGAGTCTTAGTCGAAGTACATGAGAGGAGACGATCTTCCGGGACGCGACCAGCTCCCTTAGAGAGGTGACTACCAATGTGGCGACGCCACCCAGGATCACGAACGTTGAAAGTCCTGTGATTCCGAAGGCAATCCAAGCGCTGAATTCATGAAGATAGCGTTCCAAAAGCGATCCTTAGAAAAAAACTTTTAAGAACAGAGTTGGAAGCCAGACCCATCCGGCTTCAGCTGAATAGAGATTTCGTGAGATTTGATGCTCAGTGCCGAGTGAAATCGTCTTGGAAATCGGGAAAAGAAGCTGCGGTTGTGTGTGAAATATCCAGCCTTCATTCACCCGGTAAAAGTCAATGAACCCCTTGAACCGGAAGTCGGCTCCGAAAAATGTGAAAGGCCCCTGCCACGCGGCAGCCAGCATCGGCGCCCAGCGGTTTTCCTCCGCTTTGCGGGCGTAGAGATTCAAAACGGGTATAAAGTCGTCCGACAGCCGGAGATCGATCGAGCTGCCCCACATGAAAGCTTGGTTGATATACGGCACATCCACGTCAGTCAGGCGGACGGAGAAGTAGTAATCCTGTATCAAGGCTTCCTTCTCAGGCATTGATAAATTAAAGATCCTGGGAATGCTGAATCTAGGATCCCACCGAAAAAACATTTCTCCAGTCTTGAAATACCTCCCTTGGTCTGGCGTATTCCCGAGGACGTCAAAAAAAAAGAACTGGTCGCCGTAAGACTGCTCCGAATAGTGCTCAAAGGTCAGGAGCAGCGCTTTACTGTCAGGCAATTCGCCGGATGAGAGTCCGTCAAACCGATGGTGGATCTCCACATGCGTGGTGCTCACCTGCTCTTGCTTCTCCGCTTCCGAAGGCCTTTGTTGAGCCCATGCGGGGCCCAATCCCAAGGCGCTCACGATCAAAGCGGCGATGCCGACGTGAATGAATTTCATGCAGCCTCCTTCTGCGCGGATTTGCCGGAGCCTGCATCGGGTTCAACGGCTGTGAGCCAGCCTTCCATGCCTCGCTCCTTCAGAGAACCAGGAATCAAGTTGTCAAGAATTAGCGCCCAAGCCCCTGAGACCATCATGGGAGTAGCAAGAAAGACATTAAGGAACACCTGGAGCGCAGCGCTTCCGGTTTCTATCGGGTTCTCTTTCATATAGGCCGGCAAAGCCAAGCCCAGCAGAAGAGACGTACCGATAATGATTTCGTTTCTTGATGAATTGATATCAGCACGAAGAATCAGTCTAAGTCCGGTCATGACCAGAATCCCGAATGCAGTCAGATAGACCGCGCCGAGGATGACTCGCGGAATCCCTCCCAGGACCACACCCAGTTTGCCGAACACACCGATCACCAGAAGCAACACGCCAGCGACGATACAAACGTATCTGCTCGCCACGCCGCTCATACGAACTACCCCGACGTTCTGTGAAAAAGATGATGAAGCTGTCCCGCCGAGAATCGCGGATATAGTGCTCGCCGTTCCCTCTACACCAATGCCCCGGCTCAATCTCTTGACGGGAGGAGTCTTGACTTCGCTGGAGTCGGCGACCGCAATATAATCGCCCAGCGATTCAAGTGCAGTGGCAAGATATGGGATAGTCATCGCAAAGACGAATCCCAAGTTGAATTTGGGAGCGCCCCAGGGAAAGAGCTCCGGAAGGGTGATCCAGGAACTCTCGATGATAGACGCGAAATCCACGAAGAGCGGATGCCCCGCGCTGATCCAGCCAAACGCGGTGCCCAGAGCAGCAACCGCATAGGCGACGATGACCGCGAGGAAAAGTGCCATGGTCTTCATCATGACGCCAAAAGCGAAGTAGGCCAGCATGACGAGCATCATGACGCCGATTCCGTAAAGCCAACCGTCGCCGATGAAGTCGTTGACGACCGGCCATAGCCCAAGGCCCACCATCGCGATCACGATCCCAATCACCATGGGGGAAATCGTTTTCCTGATCAAACGGAGCCCGTTGCTGAATCCGAAGACCGCCTCAAGAATTGCCCCTACGAGCAGCGCACCTCCAAGATACTGCATCGTGGTAGTGGGATCGGCGTATAGAGAAACGCCAACCGATCCCAATGCAAGGTATGCGGGCACATGTCCCATGGTAGAACCCTGGATGATGGGAAGTTTGACACCAGCGCTCACCTGAAGAATTGTCGCGATGCCCACGGCAAAATTGATGTAGCCGATCAGCTGACCGATCTGCCCCGGGCTCAGCCCGATGGTTTCGCCGATGACTACTCCTCCAGTGATGCTACCCAGGATCATCGCAAAAATATGCTGAAAACCATAGATGACAGACCTCGCTAGTGGGGGCCTGTCATCTACGCGATAAACGATGCGGGAAGAATCGGAAGCGACCACGGGTCAGACTACGCGGCGAAGCTGGCCTGAGCTGACTCCTTTTCCAGCCTTCGAAAGTCCGGCGTCTTCCAGCCCTTTAATGAAGTGATTCGAATCTGAGACCCAGCCGAAGACACCACCTTGCATCTTGGTCATTTTAATGGCGGCCTCGTAATTGCCTTCGTCGGTAGCGCCGGTGCAATCCTTCAGCAGCAGGCACCAGAACCCAAGATCGTTGGCCTGGGTCATAATCGTGTCCACGCAGACGTCAGTCGTGATGCCTGTAATAACCAAGTGGGTGATCCCGAGGTTGTTGAGCTGGAGGAACAAGTTACTCACTCCGAGAGCCCCCTTACCCGCTTTGTCCGTCAGAATTTCACCTTCGATCGGCTCGACTTCTTTCACGATTCCCCAACTGCGAGAGCCACGCACCAGCAGGCGTCCCATCCCCCCCTCGGGTTGCTCCCCGATGCCGACGCCTTTGCCAATGATCTTGGAACGAAGGAGCTTGTTGTAAGGGCAGTCACTCAGGTCCGGCAAATGTCCCTCGCGAGAGTGGATCACCTTGATATCAGTTCCTCGAATCGCATCGAGGCAGCGCCGGGTAGCCTGCAGCGGGGTGGCCGTGTTCTTCAGCGGATAGCCCATGACGTCGACGTAGCCCTTTTCACCGCAAAAATCGATCTGGTAGTCAATCGAGAGAAACGCCGTACGCGCCGAATCAAACTCGAGGAAAGAAGTCTCACCAAAGTCCGGATTGTCCTCGCATTCGACCTTAAAAAGTGTTCCCCGCGGTTCACCGTAGAGCCATCGTGGCATTGAGAAGGTTCGCGTCTTTTGGAAATTCTCGTAACCTTCCTGGACGCGCGCCAGCATTGCGTCGCGCCGTGCGTCCATGAGGGTTTCATATTGCCGCTCGTCGGCCATTTTCGAAGGGGTGCCCGGCTGCCAGTCAGGCTGTTGTTCTTCCTGCTCACGTTTCGCGCGATTATCTGAAATTTTCGGCATATTCGATTTCCTTTCTAGTAAATGGGTGGAACGCTTGAATTTTCAAGCGACTTCCCTGGCCCGGTCCTCGCTCTTTCGGGGCCGCTTGGTTTTGCGATCCGCGAAGATGATTTTTTCAAACAGCAGAACGAATAGGATCACTGAAATAATCGGATTGCTAAATACGGTGGTCAGAATACGTGGCACGCCCTGCCAGGAGTCCTCAGGCAGGAGATAAAGGCCCAGGCTCAAGAAGACGGCGAAGCCAACATATGTCTGTTCACGACGACCGAAGGCCGGTGCCGTCGATACCATTTGCGCGCCGATTCCGATCACCGTCGACGTGATGCCCAGGAGGACCGCGCCCGCAACCGGTTTAGGCATTGCCGCCATCAAGCCGCCCAAGGGTCCGAGAAAAGCGAACGCAGTAAAGATCACTGAAGCCACAATAATGAAACTACGTGCCGCAACTCGTGTTAAAGCCACAATACCCATATTTTCACCGTAGGCAACGGTGGCGGGGGCCCCAAGAATCCCTGGAATCGTGGTTTCAATGAATCCGAACAGCGTAAACGAGCGCCGCGTCTGCTGATCATTCAAATCATGCTTCACGATCGCGGAGTATCCCTTCAGATTTCCAAAAAGATTCAGCGCTGCCATCAGATTTACGACCAGCATGATAACGATAAGATCCCAAGGCGGCATTGCCAGACCGTAGGGGAAAAACTGCGGCGACACAAAAGTGGGCGCCTGGGTCACAAGCTCCCATTGAAACGCGCCAGTCAGCATAAAAATCAAATAGCCAAGTCCAATGATAAAAAGAGGTGGCAGTGTTGCCCAGATTCCTTTGCCACTCAGCGCCAAATACGTTCCACCAAAGGCGAGAGCGATGCCTCCGGCGAAACCCCAGCCAAAACCGTCAGAAGTGAGTAACTGAAGCCCCTGGCCGGCGATGGCCAGTCCAACCATCAGCACCATCGAGCCAAGAATCAAGGGACTCCAGATGGCGCGAATCCGGCTCAACAGGCCAGTGATGCCGAATACTGCGATGATGAGGCCGGAGATTGCCTGCGCCATGAACGCATGCTGCGCATATTCCTTTCCACCCGCCGTGAGGGCCGCGACAATGGCTAGTGAGGGAATGACGTTCGGTCCCGATACCATCGCGAAGCGATGACCTAGCCAAGCCTGCACTAATGTCGACATGCCGATGGTCAGCACGACTGCTGACATGTAGCGAGTAAGGGCAGGTCCGTCGAAACCCATTGCAGTGCCGACGATCGCATATCCCCAGACGACGGCATAGAACATCGTAACTACCCATTGGGTCACATAGAGCCCCCAGTCACGGGCATTTCTGGGGCGGTCATTTACCTCGTAGACAAGCGGAGCCTCGGAAGCCATGGGCCGGACTCCAGCAAGAAAAATACCAAGATCTCTGGTTTTCAAGCCTTCATTTGCGCGTCAGCACGCATCGTCTTGCAACTCTGTGCGGTTTGACGCTTGCAGAACAGTGATGCTGAGGCGGTCGCTTATGCAGGAAATGTTCAAAAGCTCGACCATGTTTTTGACGGGTGGCATCGAAGCTACCGAGGCGAAAACCTTTGCACGCGAGCTAGGCGCAATCAGACGACGTCATGGAGCCCAGGACCTTGGAAGCTCCTAAATCTCACAACTCAACTCGGGAGCGCTGGCATCTTCTTCTGCAAATTAACCGAATACTTGACGGTCCGATGGTGGTGCTGGCCCTGATCTGGCTCGCAATTCTCGTTTTAGATCTGATTCAGGGATTGAGCCCATTATTTCGTCAGGTCTCGTTTGCCATCTGGATAATATTTATTGCCGATTTTTGCCTAGAACTGCTCATTGCGCCGAGTAAGGGCAAGTATTTACGCAAAAACTGGATCACTCTCATCTCCCTTTTTATTCCTGCGCTGCGAATTCTCAGACTATTCCGAGCGTTTCGACCTCTACGATTGCTCCGCATGGTGCGAAGTCTCAATCTTATGAGAGTTGTTACGACTGCGAATCGAGCGATTCGCGCTCTTCGGCGAGGGCTCCGAGCGCGAGGCTTTGGATACGTACTCGCCCTCACCATCCTCGTAAATATTCTCGGTGCGGCCGGCATGTACGCTTTCGAGCGCGACCTCGGCGATCCGAATGGTCTGAATGACTTTGGAACCGCTCTGTGGTGGACAGCGATGATGCTCACCACAATGGGGTCACAGTATTGGCCGAAGACCCCTGAAGGACGACTCCTTGCTCTCCTT
>Ga0208245_1000478_pt1 | contig 32969 bp, 22 predicted proteins | sample RifOxyC1_FD_184035 | JGI IMG/M metagenome (GOLD analysis project Ga0208245, IMG submission 184035) | Soil microbial communities from Rifle, Colorado - Rifle Oxygen_injection C1 (SPAdes) | ecosystem: Environmental > Terrestrial > Deep subsurface > Rock core/Sediment | place: Rifle, Colorado... | reverse complement strand
CTGACTGTTTCAGATCCTGCTCACGGCAGACGTCTACGAGCTTCTTAGTTCCTCGGATCAGTTCCAGAACGAGCTCTGCTTTGCGCTTCGCCGTCCATCTCTGGAACTCGATTGTCTTTGCTTCCATCTCTCTCTCCTTAATAGAACAGGGGGCTTATACCCTGTCCAGTTCAGGAGGGGAACCACATCAGATGATCGTAGGCAGTCTCGGGGAAGCTGAATTATTGAAAATATCGCCGCTTCAGAACGCTAAACCCATTCCGTTGCGTGTCGGAAATAACTTCGAGCCGATTCGCTAGAAGCGGTCTCAAGTGCTTTCGGGCTTCAATTTAACCAATCTCGCAATCATCTCGAACAGACGGCGAGCTTCCAGCGGCTTGGCTAGATGTGCTTGAAAACCGTCTAAAAGCGCCCGCCGGGCATCGTCGGTACCCGCATATGCGGTGACAGCTATGGCGGGAGTAAGCCCACCCTGTGATGGCGACAGAGCCCTGATTCTCCGGATGAGACTGTACCCGTCTTCCTCTGGCATCGCGATGTCACTCACCAACACATCGGGCTTAAACTGCAGCAGAAGTTCAAATCCCTCCCGAGCGGAGGAGGCGGCTTGGGTCTCCGCCCCCACGGACCGGAGCATTTCGGTGAAAACCCCTCGGGTGTTAAATTCATCATCCACAATCAGAACACGAATCCCGTCGAGACGGATTTCATCGTTCATGCTCTTATCGGAATAGATTGGCGGTTCCGGGAGGGGGTGTTTTGATTTGAGTGGCAGAAGTACGGTAAAGGTGGCCCCTCGCTGGTCTCCCTGGTTTTCCGCCCGAATGGTCCCGCCGTGCAACTCAACAAGATTTTTAACAATGGCGAGCCCTAAACCCAAACCGCCGTGCACTCGAATACTGGAACTGTCCTCCTGGCTAAAACGATTGAAAATTTCGGGCAGAAACTCCGGGTCGATCCCTTTGCCCGAGTCCACCACTTGAATCATCGCTTGAGCATGCTCGCCCTTTTGTCCCCTGTGCTTCTCAAGCTTGATGAAAACTTTGGACCCGGGCGCCGAAAATTTTACCGCATTGGTCAGAAGGTTCCAAAAAACTTGCTGGAGACGTACCGGGTCAGCCATGACTGTGCCAATAGTGGAATCAAAAGCGGCTTCAATTTGAATGGATTTCAGTTCGGCTGTGGACCTGACCGCCTCAATGGCCGCGTGTAGGATAGTACTTGGATTGACTTCTCGAAGCTCAAGAGAGAGTTTCCCCGCGATAATTCGAGAGACATCCAAAAGATCATTGATGAGCTGTGCCTGAATTTTTCCGCTTTCTTCGATTATTTTGATCCCTTTCTTGACCTTTTCTGAGTCAAGCTTTCCCTTGCCGATCATTTCGGCCCAGGACAGGATCGAGGTGAGCGGCGTACGAAGTTCATGAGAGAGCGTTGCCAGGAACATGTCTTTGCCCCGATTTGCCTTGTCAGCTTCTTCTCTGGCCGCTTTGACCTCTTTCAGACCCTGTTTAAGAACATCGATGTCCACTAAGGCTAAAACGGCGCCATCGATCCTGGCGTCGATCGTTTTATATGGCCTGACTTGAAGGCGAAACCACCGGCCCTGACGGTCTTGAACTTCGACTTCCTTGGATTCAATCGTCTCCAGAACTTCTGAAACCAATTGATCCAGGTCGAGGGAGATCCCTGGAGAAGTGAAGTTGAGCTTAAGATCCCCGATGGGACGGCCCACATCGCTCGGAATCAAGTTCAACGCCCGACCTGCCAGGGGGGTGAAGCGACGAATCCGGTGGTCATTGTCCAACATGAGGATCGGGATTTCGACGCTGCCCAGAAGATTGAGCAAATCATTGCTGAGCTGGACCTGTTCCACGCTGCGGCTTTGCAGTTCGTCATTGACGGTCGTGAGTTCTTCATTACTGCTCTGGAGCTCTTCTTTGGCGGTCTCCAATTCTTCATTAGTGCTTTGGAGTTCCTCATTGGCGGACTGAAGTTCCTCGTTCGCCGTGGTCAAGTCCTCCTGGGTGGTTTCATATCTCTCAATGAGAGCGCGTTGGTATTCCTGATTGGAAGTCAGCTCTTGCCGGAGTTCGGCAAGATGAGGATCCGATGAGCGTCCTAACCGTTTGCTGGCCGCCTTCTTGTTGCGTCCACGGGCAGTTCCACTTTTTGGTTCATCTGCCTCGATCGCATTTTCAAAAAGGACGTAATAATAGCGCTCTTTGGAGGCAGATGAGGGCTTAACCGGGATGATTTTCAAGTTAAAAGTCACGACACGGCGTCCGTCCTTGACCCGAAGTCCTTCTTTTCTGGCAGGAGCGTTCTGTTTCTTGGCCGCTTGAATCAACGCTCTTAAGTCAGGCGCGAAATCCGGGCGAGCCATCTTTAGAAGATGGTAGCTGGCCGTTCCAGCAGCGGGCTCGATAAACGGAACCGTGCGCCCTCGAAATTGCAGGATCTCCATTTCTTCATTGATGAGGACACCGGGATATTCCGCTTGCAGGGCGAGATCCGCTAATTTTTGCGCATCCATCGCGGGCCGAGCGAAGCTGCGCGGTTTTATGGTCTCTTGCTTCCCTGGCACATAGGTGCTGGCGGGAAATTGGAGAGACAGTGCGATCGGGGCGTTTTTCCTCGCGTAGATTTTATTTTGTTTATCGATCAGTGAGAACAGATTCGAAAAGCCCCCGATGGTCTCGGATCGCCCCATCCAAAGGAAACCCTGAGGGCAGAGCGCATAGTGAAAAATCGGGATCACTTGCTTTTGCAACGTTGCGGTGAAGTAGATCAGGAGATTGCGGCAAGAGATGAGATCGATCTTTACAAACGGCGGATCCACCGTGACGTCATGCCGTGAGAAGAGGCAAATATCCCGAATTGACTTGCTGACTTTGTAATTTCCGGTTTCTGTCCTCGTGAAAAAGCGATTCAGTCGCTCTGGGGAAACGTCGCGGCCGATGCTTTCGGAGTATTCGCCAACTCTGGCCTTTTGGATCGCGGATTCGCTGATGTCGGAAGCGAAGATCTGAACAGGCGTACTGGAACTCCGGTCTCCCAGAAATTCGAGGAGCAAGATCGCCAGCGAGTAAACTTCTTCTCCCGTCGAGCAAGCCGGAATCCAGATTCGAATGGGGGAGTCAGGCGGCCGGTCTTTCAGCAGCTTCGGAAATATTTTTCGGGTAACCGCTTCAAAAGCCTCAGGATCGCGAAAAAAACTCGTCACATGAATGAGGATGTCGGCGAAGAGCGCCTTAACCTCGTCCGGGTTCTTGGTAAGGAACTTGGCGTAGCTGTCGACGGTGTCCATTTTATGCAGCACCATCCGGCGTTCGAGACGTCGCTGGAGGGTGTTGGACTTGTAGTAAGTGAAATCGACGTGGCAGTGGTTTCGCAGGAGAACGAGGATCTGGCTCAGGCCATCCGGAGGCAGCTGCGCTGGTTCGCGTTCATGCTGATGGCGGGCGATTCTCGCTAGCTCGTTTGCGATTTCTTGCGGCGATAGCGTGAGATTTACCACGCCCGAGGCAATCGCGCTTTTGGGCATATCATCGAATCTCGCGGACTCGGGAGATTGAGCAAACGTTATCCCCCCTTCTCCTTGGATGACGCCCAGTCCTTCAGTACCGTCTGATCCGCTGCCCGAGAGGATGACCCCTATCGCAAGGTGTTTATGATCTTCAGCCAGCGAGCGAAAGAAAAAGTCGATGGCTTTTTGAGAACCGCGAACCTCGATACGGGGCAGGAGCTTTAAAACTCCATTTAGGATGCCCATGCTGAAGTTGGGCGGGATGACATAAACGTGGTCGGGCTCCGCGCGCATCCCGTCCTTGACCTCGACGACCGGCATCCGGGTGGTCCGAGAAAGAATATCGGCCGACATGCTTTCGTGATGAGGCGCAAGGTGCTGGACGAGCACGAAGGCCATACCGGTATCAGTGGGAAGAGCCGAGAGGAACTGCTTGAAGGCTTCCAGACCGCCTGCAGACGCTCCCACGCCCACAATTGGGAAGCGGCTTGCCGGAAAAGGTTTTCGAACTGAAGAGGGTCTATTAACAGGCCGCTGGCCGACTTTTTTGCGAAGCTTCACGTTACCCCGATCTAACGATCGAGTTTGGATGCCGTACGTGGAGCGACCGTTTAAGTTGCTTTGACTTCCTTGCTTATGACCCATCCACTGAACACATGCAAGTTATGTTACGAGGCCTTAAAGCTATTGCGGGGAGAAGATGGTTTTTGTTGCACCGCATTTTTCTTGATGAGGCGCGTTCCTGGCCTTGCCCAAGAAGCCAGCAAAGTTTTCTTGACGGGTTCGGGCGAACTCCGCGATGTTGTTCGCCGAAATGAACGAAGTAACAACTGGGTCTACGTTTCACTGGATTCTTTTTAATCTCTTCGTGCTGGCAATGCTGGCGCTCGATCTAGGCGTCTTCCATAAGAAGGCGCACGAGGTGAAATTTAAGGAAGCCCTGACTTGGAGCGGAGTTTGGATCGGACTCGCCCTCCTTTTCAACTTGGGCCTCTACTTCACTTCCGGCAAAGAGCCTGCGCTTGAGTTTTTGACGGGCTACACGATCGAGAAGTCACTCAGCGTGGACAATATCTTCGTCTTCCTCATGATCTTCTCTTATTTTCGCATTCCCGCGATTCACCAACACAAGATCCTTTTTTGGGGAATCCTGGGCGCGCTCCTCATGCGCGCTATCTTCATCTTCGCTGGAATTGCCTTGATTGAGAAGTTTCATTGGATCATCTATGTTTTTGGTTCGTTTCTCATCCTGACCGGCCTCAAGATGGCCTTCAAGCATGAGGCGGAATTTCGACCCAAAGGCAACTTTGTTCTCCGCCTGATCACTCAATGGGTTCCCATCGGCGGGGATTGCAAGAGCGGCCGTTTTTTCACCTTCGAGAATGGCAAACGCGTAGCAACCCCTCTTTTGGTCGCGCTCTTATTCATAGAGGTTTCAGACCTTATCTTCGCGGTTGATTCAATCCCAGCGATTCTGGCCATCACCTCGGACCCATTCATCGTCTATACTTCAAATGTATTTGCCATCTTAGGACTGAGGTCCCTGTATTTCGCGGTCGCCCGATTCGCGGAGCTTTTCGAGTATCTCCATTACGGTCTGGGTGCGATTCTCATTTTCGTTGGTACCAAGATGGTCCTGGTGGATACCTATAAGGTCCCGACTCCGCTAGCGCTTGGGATCATTGCGGGAATTCTCGGCATCTCGGTCGTGCTATCCATTTGGAAGAAGAGGAGGGAGCGCCCCACATGATGAAGTGGAGTGATCGCCAATAAGCATGAATTCGCGATCGGCGCGGAAATCGATCGGCCTCCAGAAACAGTTTGACACGAAGCACCCCGCGGCATTAGAAGCGCGATACACCAACGCACTCGCATGAGGTTCGGCCTCATCAGAGTTTTGGCCCTCGGGCCTGGTGGCGATCCAAAAACGTCCCTGTGGAACAGGGTTTAGTTTGGTGAGGCTCTCATGAAACCCGTCTTGTTGTTTCCTTTGACAATCATAACCGTGCTTATTTTCTGTCTTTTCACGTCCCCCGCGCACAGTGAGGGCGGACTGGTCGGTAGCGGTGATTCCATCGTTCAACTGCCCTCGGGCGCCACCGTTCCGGCGGATCTTTTCTATCGCAGGGTCAACCCTGGAACCCCGGATTCCTATCGCCCGATCGATCTGAAATCCATTCCAGGGCTCCTCGACGAGATCACGCAACTGAATGAAATAACGCGCTTCCGGGCCGGTTATGAGTCGGTCTCGCCTGAATTGTTCGAGCACTTCTACACGGACCGCCTCAGTTCGGAAGAACCCCTGCCGGTCATTCCGGGGCTTGAAAGCCGGGCCGCGAGTTTCACTTACTCCTTTTCCGAGCCGGAAAAAGAAACGGGGTATTTTAAAACACGCCGGGTAATTGAGCTGAAGCCCGAGTATTTCGAAAAACTGAGTGTCAGAAACCAGGCGCTTCTTCTTTTTCACGAATACATTCACCACAGGACGTCGCTCGGACACGATCTGATCGCACCGCTTGTCGCCGGTCTGGGAACCGTGATGGAGCTTCGGGACCGTCAGCTTGCCGGGGATCGATCGGATTTGACGGACAAGGAGTACGAAATTCTGCTGAACCTCCATGGGGCGCTCATGGCTCTTCGTTCAGAGCCTCGGAATGGCATTACCATTGCCCGGAGAGGGGGAGGGATCGTCTACGAGCGTTATTCCAGCGGAAAGGCGACGAACCTCGCGAAGCTGTTCGGAACCCGGAACTTTGTCGGGGTTACCAGCTGGGTCGAGATTTCATTTTTTCCAACAATTCCGGTCGATAATACTTTTATCGATTCAAGTATTCTTTTCGACAGCGAAGGCGGCTGCGAGCACAATATGTTCATCAACCTTCGCTTTATCGAGCTCGATTCAAAAACGCGTTATCTTAGCAACGTCCACTGTTCGGGCGGTAAAAACAACCACGTCAAGGACCTGCAACTCAACGGCGCCTATCTAAAATTGCTGGGAAACGGCAACCAGCTTGAAAATATCCGAATCATGGGTAGACGATATCCCGCGATTTTGATCGAAGGGAATTTCAATCGCGTTGAGAACTCCACAATGGAGACACTGACCCTGCGAACCGATCGGTCGACCCTAACCCACTGTTCCCTAGGGGAAGCGACGATCGAAGGTTTCTCCGGGGCACGCTTCGATACCGTCTTTGGAAATTTCACGCTTTCCGGCTCAGGGGCGCAGGTCTTGAGGAACTCGGACTTGAACGGAAAGATCCGCTTCGCCGATCGCTCGCCCAGCGTCACGATCACAGGCCTGAAGATGAAATCGCATTTTGACCATACGTTCTGGATTATTCCGCAGGAGAGTGAAATCAATTTTGACCCCTCCCGGTATTACTACTTGGACAAGCTTTACCCGAGCGACTCCATGCGACGTCGCTTCTCCGAGAAGTCGTACTGTTTGAAAACCCGCGCCCAATTTGAAAAGCGCTTTGGCGATTACACGCAGCCGGTGACGTACGATGAGTGAGCTGGCTCCCTCTGTCTATCACTACACCGACCTCGCCGAGTGTCTGTGCGGGTTGAAGAACTTTCGCGCGCGCAAAAACCGAGCCGAAGCGGCCTTCACAGCGCTTGCGGAGAAACTCGGCGCCGGCTCTCGAACTGAGGTCAAAAAGATCTTCAAGGGTGGAGTTCCGGTTCCGAAGGCCACCCTTGTCAGGATTGCTGAAGTATTCGAACTCGGGCCTGACGAAAGCGACTATTTGGAACTGCTGCGAAGATTCCAACTCAGTCAGGAACCGAATACGGCGATGGCCTTGTTCAAAAAAATCCAGGAAATGAGGTCACGGCACCTGCATATCACGCACTCCCATGTCCTCTCGGAAACGCAACTCGAGGTTCTCGAGTCTTGGTATACGCTTCCGCTCCTGTTTTACCTCGATCTCAAGGATCATTCTCATGACCCGGATGTGATTTCCCGCCACTTTGGCGGAAAAATCTCGCCCGATCAGGTGACCACGTCTTTTCGAAAACTCGAACGGGTGAATTTGGTCCGGCGATATGAAGACGGCCGTTGGGTCAAGACCGAGCACAGCGTGGCGATCTTGGATCATCTACCGCGCCCGATGGTCAAGCGGTTTCACCAGATGATGATCGAACGTTCACTGGAATCGGTCCAGGGGCTGCCGCCGGAGCGCAGGCACTTAATGGGTTTGAGCATTGCTGTGAAAAAGGACCAACTCGAACTCCTGAAGAAGAGGATTTCGGATTTCATGGTCTGCCTGGATCAGGAATTCTCGTCTTCCGAGGCCGATCAGCTTTACCAGCTCAATCTTCAGCTTTTCAATCTGGCGCGAGTGACTCAGGATTGAGGAGTCCTGCTCATAGTCACCAAGTTCGGGAAAACGCGGGCGGAATCCCCGATCGCCTGCTCAAGGTTTGAACAGATGGTGAACAAAATGTGAGCGTGTGTCTCGTTGAACACATGTCCGTTAATGCCTGTGCCAACAATGATTTCAAGAAGTTCCAAGCGCACTTACCGCGGCAAGATGTTTGCACTACTGCTCGTCGCATGAGGAGTAAGGTATGAGGCGAATTGGATGGTTTGTGACTATTACTGCGCTAATAACAGCTTTTTCGGCAAGTGCACTGGGTGACGACAAACCCCTTCTCTTGAAAAGCAATCTCGGGGCTGGCGTTGCGGTTGGAAGCGTGAAGAGTCCTAACGAGAGCATCACTACGTTTGGCGGCCAGGCCGCTGTCGATTTAAGATCAAGCACGGCAAATCGAGGCGAACCACCGGTCGGAACGATCCTGAAAGCTTCCATCGGCGGAGCTGCTACTTCGGAACTGGACGAGCAAGGCATGCCGGAGAACGTTCCGGTCGGAGAACTCGATCTGACGATCCCCTGGACCAGGGGCCGCGATGAATCCGGAACAGCGTTCGCGACAAATCATACGGTTCGCGGCACTCCTTCCTTGGCTCGCATCGGCGTCGTGGGCGTAGGGGCACAGGCGATCAACAAGAAACAGTCGGCTCGCGGTGAGCTGTATGTCATTCCCTATAACTTTGAGGCTGATTTGAGACGTGACCTGAACGGTATGTCGTCCGGAGTCAAAGTACTCGGCGAAGCTACGATCAAGAACATTGTTTCGATCGAAGCCGCCATCGAAGCGGGACTGATTTCTGGGATGGGCAGAAACGCAAAAACGAATTCAACACCCAACTGCACGACTACGACGAACTGCTGCGGAGGGACCCAGGTCAGCTGTGGAAATCCAACTGTCGTTGAAATCAGAAGCGCCGCTCAACAGAAAGGGATGGGGAATTACGTGAGTGCTCGAACCGGGATGAAGCTCGGAGTCGGAAAGCACGCCTACATTAAAGCCGAGGCGATCTATGATCAAACCGGCTACAAAGTAGTCGACCTGAAATCCACCGGACCACAACCGGAATCACGGGTCAAAGATAGCGCGGTGACCGGGCTGATTTCCGCCGGGATTTCTTGGTAAAACATCTGATTTAAAAAATCTAATAAACTTTTGGGAGTACTATGAAAATACGTATTGTGTCCCTAATTGTACTGAGCACATCGGCAATCTCAACAACTGCGTTCGCCGATGACAAGCCCCTCCTGCTCCGGAGCTCGTTAAGCGGAGGTGTGCTCTATCACAGCTCGACTGAGGCCAAAGGCGCCGACGCCAAAGAAGGGGCCGGTGGACAAGTTCAGCTCGATCTGCGCAAATCGGGCAACAATTACGATGGCCCAAGAGTGGGAACAGTTTTGAAAGCTTCCATTGGAGGCGTGAACACAGGCGATCTAGCTGAAGATGGTACGGCAGAAGGAATACCCGTCGGAGAAATTGATCTCATTCTACCATGGAAATCAAGAAGCGACACTCATGGATTATCTTTCGCGACAAATCATGGCCTGCGGTCCACCCCCTCTCGCGCAAGATACACCCCGATTGCATTCGGCGCCCAAGGGCTCAACGAGAAGCAAACCGCACGCGGTGAGATCTTCGTGGTTCCGTTTAATGTTGAAAGCAACCACCGCCAAAATCTCAACGGCATCTCGGCAGGGTTGAAGGTTCTTGGAGAGAAGACAATCGCGAACATCATCGCGGTCGATGCGGCAGTAGAGGGCGGTATCATTTCGGGCATGAAGCGCTCTGAACGGACAACGACTAACCGGAATTGCACGACCGATTCTTGTGGACGCCTGATTTGCGGTGAGGACGTCATTCTGCAAACTCGCTCGGCTGCGCAACAAGAAGGCCTCGGAAACTACGTTTCCGCGCGGACAGGGTTGAAGGCCGCCCTCGGCAAGAAAGCCTTCGTCAAAGCTGAAGCGATTTATGATCGCAGTATTTACACAGTCAAAGATTTGAAGCCGACGGGTACTGTGAAAACGGATGTAAATCAATCCGGGGTAACCGGGCTCATTTCTGCCGGCATATCCTGGTAACAGCGACTCGGCGCTTCCGCGGGCGACCCGATACCTAGCCGCTATTCCCCGCGATAAAGATATTCGAGATCCTTCGGCGTAAGCATCCTCGCCAATTTTAGCGAACCCACGGTTTTCCGGAGTTGTTCGAGGGTAATGGGTCCCACGGTCAAGAAGTCCGTCCTGGGATGTGCAAGCGCGTACGCGTTGATCATCTGGTCGATTGTGTAAGTGGTGCCGTGCTTCGCATTGAACTTGTCCGTGAATTTCACGACCCTTTTCCACCTCGCTTCATTCGCTTTCGTGAAAATGGCGTGGAAAACGTTCCGCCAGTAAGCATCGCCTTCGTCGTATTCCTTTTTCGCGGCGTTCTTCGCGTTTTCCCAACGTGGCTCTGGCTTATCCAGAATACTGAAGCCGCCCAGCGGAGAATAAGGCGAGAGCTTGATTCCTTTCTGGAAATTCGGGTCCATCATTTCCTGATGAGTCACTTGGATGCCGCCCGCGTGAATACTCCTTGAGCTCATCTCGAAGAGCGAAAAGTAGGGACTGTTGAAAGCTGGTTTCGTCAGTGCTGGATTCTTTTCCGCCAGGTCGATGGATTCATTCACGCGATCTGTTTTCCAATTTGACCAACCCAGCATCCAGTACTTGCCTGAGATTTCGGGAGCACTGAGGGCTTCCATGAGATTTCGGACCGGAGTTTGTTCGCGTTCGAGCGGTTGAAAGCCCACGAAATCCCCGTCGTCCCGATGCATGAGATAAATCGTGATATCTTCGTTGAGCTGCGAAGAGGAATTCGTGATCTCTTCGAGAACCCGCTGCTTGATCTGCTCGACGTTACCGTAGAGGCGGCTTGCGTAAGTCCCTGGGGGCACATTGTTCAGACTGCCCAAGCGTTGCAGTTCTTCCTGCAGACGCCCGGAGTGCGTGCCCGGTGCAAGGTGCTTTGCGTAGTACAAATCGAAAGGGAAACCGCCTTTCGAGAGCGCGTAAAGCTTTCTATCCGGATTCAGATCCGCGCTCGCGTAGAAGTCGTTTTTGAGGACCAGATCCCGCCTGCTCGCGCGCCAGCGCCCCAGTCTGTTCTCAACCGAACCGACGTAGATCGGGGCGGTGTCGAAGAGGTTGATGCCCAACCGTGCCGACTCGTCGAGAATTTTGTAAACTTCCTCATCGTTTTTTTCAGGCTCACCGTCGTAGGTCCAGCCTGATTGCTTAAGGTGGTCGGTGCCCATGATGAGGCGAGAGAACTTCTTACAGGAGTTTTCGCGATTGCAAACCTCCACGTATTCCATCGCGTGGAGGGTGGAGCTTGCGAAAGTGCTCAGGGCAAATGCGCTGAAGAGTAATGAAATTGACCGCCTATTCATGACGCGCTGCATATAATAGTCGGCTGTTGTCGTCTATTTCAAAGTCGCACATTACAAGTCTTGGAATTAATTAATCTTTTAGCCCGGCTAGCTATTCTTCCCCCACATCGCTCTTAAGCGCCTGAAGATATCGTTTATATCCAAAAATGCGATTGCGCTTACCGCCTGTGGTTTGTGGGTTTGTTGGTTGATGGGCAAGGCAAAGTGGATGCGCCTGCGCCGCCTGCTTAGGGCGCCTGCCCTCGCGCTTAGTACGTCTGTTTGACGGGCACCCTGAAGAGCCCGTTGCTTTCCGGCATTGAACTGCCCGATAATCAAGCCGATGAACTTACCGCAACGACTCTTTCAAAAAGTTCCGCCAGAGAAGGCCGCACGACTTGTAAAGAGCTACACTTTGGCTCTGTTGTATTTAACTGCGTTGTTCAAGTTCCTCAAAAGCGCGTGGAATTCATTCGTATCCCGCTACCGTCAAAAGAGATCCGCCTCGCCCTGCGGGTTGGTTGAGCATAAACAAAGGCCGCATGTTTGTCCTTGGTGGCTGGGCTATCTCCTGATCAGCCCGATTCGGAGGTGGTTTCAGAAGCCGGAGAAGATTCTCGAGCCCCACCTGAACAAGGGAATGACGGTTCTTGATCTCGGCTGCGGGATGGGCTTTTTTACTTTGGAGATGGCCCGCATCGTCGGGCCCGGCGGGAAAGTGGTTGCCGTTGATCTGCAGCCGAAAATGCTTTCGGGATTAAAACGGCGCGCCGCCAAGGCCGGGTTGCTGGAGAGAATTGATCTCGTGCAGACGTCCGAAAACTCTCTCGCGCTCTCGAAATATGCGGGACAAATTGATTTCGTGCTCGCCATGGCCATGGTCCACGAAGTCCCGTCAGCGAAACACCTTTTCGAGGAGCTTCACGCGGCACTGAAACCGGCCGCGAGGGTTCTCGTGGCCGAGCCGGCGGGTCACGTGAAAGAGACTGAATTCGGGGCCTCCGTTCTTGCTGCCGAGGAGGCTGGCTTTCAAGTCGTTCATCGGCCAGGGGTTGCCAGGTCGCGCTCGGTTTTGCTCGAAAAAATTCAGGTCGTTTAACGAAAATCGCCTCGGCTTCCACCCCGAAGAATGTTTCAATCATAGGGTAACCCCCAATCACAGAGGAAAACCATGCCGATTCTCGGAGCCGTAATCGGGGCTTTTTTTGCGATCAAGAGCTTTGGTCTCATATATTTTCCCCTTGGCGCGGTCATTGGATTTTTGGTCGGCGTCACCGTTCGTTTGCACGTCAGAATGAAGGATAACGAGACGACTTTCTTATTGGAATTGATGAAGCTTCAAAACCGGGTCGCTGACCTGGAACGCCAGATGAAATTCTTCGCAGGTAAGGAAGCCGTGGTTCCAGACCCGCTGAAAAAGTCAGAGCCGATTCCTGAGCGGGCTTCGGAAACTGTTTCGGAGCAGGTTCCGGAGCAGGTCTCGGAGAGCCCTCCAGAGGAGATTCATGCTTCTGTATCAGAGCCAAACCTAATCGTTCAATATTTCACGACCGGGAATACCATCGCGAAAATCGGGGCTGTTCTTCTCTTTTTCGGCGTCGCTTTTCTTTTGAAATACGTAAGCGATCAAGGCCACTTCCCGATCGAAATGCGTCTCCTGGCGACCGCCTTCGGTGCCGCAATTTTGTTCGCCCTCGGCTGGAAACTCCGTTACCGCAAAGGTCCGTTCGGGCTTGTGTTACAGGGCTGTGGAGTGGGGATATTCTATCTGACGGTTTTCGCGGCGTACCGTCTTTATGACCTCCTGCCGGAACCGCTGGCTTTCGCGTTCCTTGTTTCAGCGGTCGTGCTTTCCTCCGTTCTCGCGGTCCTGCAGGACTCCCGCGTGCTCGCGGTTTTTGGCGTGACTGGAGGGTTTCTCGCGCCTGTTCTCGCATCGACCGGCAGCGGCAGCCACGTCATGCTGTTCGGTTACTACGCTATTTTGAATTCAGGCATTCTCGCAATGGCGTGGTTCCGGTCATGGCGGGATCTGAATCTGGTCGGTTTTGCTTTCACCTTCGTGATCGCCTCGTTTTGGGGGAATAAATATTACGTACCGGAATTTTTTGGTTCCACGGAACCTTTCCTGATCTTTTTCTTCCTGCTCTATTTTGCCGTGGCCCTGCTCTTCGCTGGCCGAAAACGAAATCCGGAGGCGTTGGCGGTCGACAGCGCGCTGGTATTCGGTGTACCGATCGCGGCTTTCGTTCTCCAGAGCGGACTCGTCAAAGATACCCCTTACGGATTGGCCTGGAGCGCTGTTGCGCTGGCCGCGTTCTATTTGGTCGCGGCACGTGTTCTTTTCAACCGAAGGGGAGAATCGCTGAGACTCCTCGTCGAAGCCTTTTTCTCGATCGGGGTCTGCTTTTTGACCTTGGCCGTCCCATTCGCATTGGACGGGAAATGGACCGCCGCTGTCTGGGCGCTTGAAGGCGCGGCGCTCCTGTGGAGCGGCGTCCGGCAGAACCGGGTTCTGGCGCGTTGGGGCGGAATGGCTTTGCAGCTGCTGGCCGGATTGGCGTTCTTTTTCGCGGAAAACCGGCCGCCGATGCTCTTTCCGGTTCTGAACGCGTTTTACATGGGGACGTTCGTGCTTTCTCTGTCTCATTTTCTTGTTGGATTCTTTCTACACCGTGCGGACTCCGCCCGGTTAAAGGCTTGGGAGAAGGACATCATTCCCCTCTTCATCGTGATCGGAACGGGATGGTGTTTTGGAGGGGCGGCGGTCGAGCTCAGGCAGGCTGTTTCGAGCGGTGCTGTCGTGATCCATGGCTACGTTTTGTTTCTTGGCGCGTCTCTGTCCCTCTTTCGTTATTTATCCCGAAAACTGGATTGGGAAATGCTTGGCGAAGTCCGCCGGATCATGATTCCGGTTCTGACTGTGATGATGATCGCGCTTTTTCTAAAGAAGTCGCACCCCGCGGCGAATATCGGAGCTCTTGCCTGGCCGGTCGCGTTTTTGAGTCACTATCTGGGACTTCGCGACCGAGAGATCCGCTTGGGCAAGCAGTTTTCCGGAATTGAGCATTACGCGGGTTTTTGGCTTCTGACTCTTCTGGCGACTTGGGAAGCGCACTCTCTTGGAACTCGGTACTTGGAGGGAGCGAGGGTCTGGGCTGACGTCACTTTGGGTATGGTCCCGGCGCTTTTCGCGTTTATTGTCATCCGGTGGAAGGAGACCGGACCCTGGCCCGTCGGGCCGAACCGCGGGTCGTACCTTGGAGTGGCGGCCATTCCTCTCCTGGTTTGGGCCATGGGGTGGATGATGTACCTGAATTTCACGAACCCCGGGTATACAGGTTTCATCACCTATCTGCCGATTTTGAATCCGATCGACCTGACGCAACTCGTGCTTCTTCTTGTTCTCGGGTTTTGGGGGCTCTGGTACCGCGAGACGAAGAAAGCGCTGTCCACATTTGCCGTATTTGTCGGGCTTTCCGCTTTTGTGTGGGTCACCGCGGTCTTGACCCGCACGCTTCATCACTGGGCGGACCTGCCTTGGGATTTTCAAACGCTCTTTGAATCGAATCTCGTACAGACTTCGCTTTCAATTTTCTGGAGCAGCATTGCGCTCGGACTCATGATTCTGGCTACCGGACGCAAGTGGCGGATACTTTGGATCACCGGAGCCGCTCTTCTTGGAATCGTCGTTCTGAAATTGTTTTTGATCGACCTGTCCGGAAGGGGAACTCTGGAACGAGTGATCTCGTTTATTGGGACGGGGCTGCTGCTGCTCGTTATCGGATATTTCGCCCCGATTCCGCCTTCCGATTCCATCGAAAAAAAGCAGCTCATCGCTGAGGGTCAATGAAAATGAAAGTCTTTCTGATTTGCGTGATTTCAATCGTTACGATCAATGCCCGCTCTTCGTTTGCCGCTCCGGCGTCGAGGAGTCTTACACCGGACGATTTCGCTTATGCGATCGAGATCGAAACGCCACCGCCCGGACCGGTTTATCAAGTGAACCTTTCGGATGACGTCTACGGAGTCGTAAAAAAGGATTTTCGGGACATCCGGGTATTTAACGGTAACGGAGAAGTGGTACCGTTCACGCTGCAATACCAGGCATACGAAGACCGGCAGTCCTCGGTCTCCCGCCCCGTTGTGCTCTTCCCGATCGAGGGGGCTCCGGAACAAGCAGGTGCGCAGAGCGCGGTGGAGGTGGCCCAGGACGCCAATGGCAAGCTTGTGCAGGTCCGTTTCTCGGGGCAACGCGAGGGCACGCGCAGAGAGGTTTCGGCTTATCTGCTCGACCTCAGAACCGAAGATCAAACTCTGACAAGTCTTCAAATCCAGTGGTCTCCGGCTGATCGTAATCGGGTGCTCTCGGTCACGGTCGAAGCCAGCGATGACTTGAAATCCTGGAGGACGGTTTCGAGCGGAGCCGTGCTCGCGAAACTGGCGTTTCAGGGCGAAACACTGGAGCAGAAAAAGATCGAATTCCCCGGAGTGCGGAGCAAATACTTGAAATTAGCCGCGGAGGGCGGCATCCCGTTCGGTCTCGAGTCGGTGTCGGGGGAGTTTGTTTCGCAACAGAGATTGGATTCCGTGAAGCGGCCGGTGAAGATCCCCGGGCGAATCAGGCTGCCCGAAGAGGGCGCCGCCGGGGGCCGGACCATGTCCGAAAATGAATTTGTATACGATGCGAATTCGGTGGCCCCCATGGATTCCGTCAAGGTTCTCCTGCCGGAGCCGAACATGTTTATTCGGTTTCATCTCGCGTCGAGCGGCTCCGAAAACGGTCCGTGGGTCGATCGAACTTCGGGGACCGCGTACCAGCTGACCCTGGATGGCAAGGAATTGGCTTCCGCGGCGATTCCACTCAATCAGCCGATTCCGGACCGGTACTGGCTTCTGAAGGTGGAGGGCAAGGGGATCAATCTCCGGGATCGAATTCTTCAGCTGGAATTGGGTTATGTTCCGCATCAGCTCCTTTTCCTGGTGCGCGGAAGTGCTCCGTTTCGGCTGGTTTATGGTAGCGCGATCGCCGAAGGCCTGGATTTCGGTTTCGGAGCGCTTCTGGAAAGTCTGAGAGTGGCCCGGAGCGGTCAGGCTGTTGTTCCCCAAGCCAGTCAGCTGGTCGGAGAGCGAAAGGAACTCGGGGGGCCGGCGCGGCTCAAGGCGCCGCCCGAAGAAAAACCCGTTCCCTGGAAGCAGTTCGGCTTGTGGGGCGTCTTGGGACTCTTTGTGCTGCTCAGTGCCGGCATGGCTTGGCGCCTTTTCCGTGATCTCTCGGCCAAAAGCTCCTAAACGGAAAGCCCCGCTGCATAGCCCGAAGCCCAGGCCCAGTGGAGATTGTAACCGCCGAGCCAGCCGGTCACGTCGACGACTTCCCCGATGAAAAAGAGGCCAGGAACTTTTTTGCATTCCATGGTCTTCGACGAGAGTTCATCCGTGTCGACGCCTCCCCGGGTCACTTCTGCTTTGTCGTAGCCCACCGTTCCCGTGGGGGTGATCTCCCAGCCGTGAAGTCTTCGACAAAAGTTCTCCAAGATTTTTTCCGACACCTGGGGCTTTGGAACCGGTGACGAAAAATCTGTTTGCGACAGGCGCTCGGCCAAACGGGTGGGCAGAAGCTCGGCGAGGAGGTTCTTCACGGTTCCGCGGTTTCCTGCTGCCTTTTTTCGGATGAACCATTCAAAAATATTGTGCTCGGGCAGAAAATCGATGAAGAGAGAGTCCCCGGGGCGCCAGTAGAGCGAAGCCTGGAGCGCGGCGGGGCCGCTCAAGCCCTGATGCGTGAAGAGAAGTGCTTCGCGGAAGGATACCCCCCGGCAGGTCACCCCGCACTCGAGCGAAATGCCGGTGAGTTCCCGGAAGCCCGCAGTCGCTGGATTGAGCGTGAAGCCGTCCAGGGCGGGTGCGAGTTCGACAATTCTCAGCCCGAACTGTCTCGCGATTTCATAACCGAATCCCGTGGCGCCGATCTTAGGGATCGACAAACCACCCGTCGCGACACAGAGCGATTCAGAGCTGAATTCTCCTTTGTTCGTTGTGAGATGAAAGCTTGCCGGGGTCCCTGACGAGTGCTCGATCTTTTCGACCCTGCAGGAAAGCTCAAAACGTGCGCCAGCCTGATCGCATTCCTGTTTGAGCATTGCGACAATGTCCTGTGCCGAGTTTTTACAGAACAGTTGGCCTTTGCTTTTATCGATATAAGGAATGCCGTGCTTCTTGAGCAGGTCCAGAAAATTTTCAGCCGGAAAGCGCGAGAGCGCTGACTTGCAAAAATGGGGATTGTTTGAAAGATACTGAGCGGCACTCGCTCCCGAGTTGGTGAAATTGCAGCGGCCCCCGCCCGAGATTCTGATCTTGTTCCCGACCTGTGCCGCATGATCGAGCAACAAAATGCTTCGCCCTCGCGCGCCGGCGTGGATGGCGCACATCATTCCGGAGGCACCGGCACCAATGATGATGACGTCGTGGTGGTTCATGTGTTCCAGTTCCCGACTCGCCGCGCGATAACGGGAGCATTTCTCCTGTCTGCTTTGGGGCAATCAATATTGTCCCGATAGACCATGAATGCAAGCCTCTCGAAGCAGCGAGTCGGGGTGGTGATCCGCGGCATAGTTGTTCTGCGTTGTCCTGCCGCCCGGTTAAGTTTATAGTCCCCCAATGACTTCGCCGAATTCGAATTCCCCGCAGACCCAGCAGACCCTGCAGAAGGGCCCCCCGACTGACGTTCCGTCCATCCTTCGTCAGGTGAGAAGGCCCGAAAAGGCCCTCGTGACTGCCGGGATGCCTTACGCCAACGGCCCCTTGCACATCGGGCATCTCGCCGGCTCCAATCTGCCCGCCGATATTTACGCCCGCTGGCTCGGGCTACTGATCGGTCGAGAGAACGTGCTGTTCGTGAACGGAACAGACGATCACGGCTCGACGAGCGAGGTCGCGGCGCTTCAGGCAGGCGTGCCGATCCGGGAGTTCATTGATCAAATTCATGATCGGCAGAAGGAAACTTTAAAGCGATATTCGATCGGGGTCGACACTTACACCGGGACCTCCCGACCCGAGTGCTTTCCCGTCCATAAGGAACTCGCGCAGGAATTCATCCGAAAGCTCTATAAAAACGGGATGCTCGAAAAGCGCACGAGCCAGCAGTGGTATGACCCGAAGCTGAACCGCTTCTTGCCCGATCGTTATGTGAAAGGCCGCTGCCCGAACCCGAATTGCGATAACGAGAGCGCGTACAGCGATGAATGCGACCGCTGCGGCTCTCAATATGAGCCGAGTCAGCTCATTGATCCGCGAAGCGCGATCAGTGACGCCGTTCCCGTGATGCGAGACACCGTCCACTGGTGGCTCGATATGTGGAAGGTCTCGGAAGTTCTGCGTCAGTGGATTCAGGGTAAAGAGAATCAGTGGCGCAAGCCCGTGATCGCCGAAGTGCTCGGGACCGTTCTGCCTTCCATTCGTTTCGACTCCGTTCACGAGCCGGCGTACAAAGATCTCAAAGCTTCTCTTCCAAAACACAAGCCTCGTTACGCGCCCGGCAAGAAGCTCGTCCTTCAGTTCGAGACGAAGGACGACTTGGCGCAAGGCCGCGCCATGCTCGAGAAAATCGGAATCGCGTGCGTTCTCGTCGATGGCTGGGCTCATCGCTCGATCACCCGCGACGTGGCATGGGGGATCCCGCTTCCGACCGATCTCGATCCCGAGATGGAAGGAAAGACGCTTTACGTTTGGCCTGACTCGCTCATCGCGCCGATCTCGTTCACCAAAGTCGCGTTAAAGGAAAAGGGCGCCGACCCGGCTCGGTATGCCGAGTTCTGGCGCAATCCGAACGCGCGTGTCTATCAGTTCCTTGGCCAGGACAACGTCTTCTTCTACGTCCTCATGCAAGGCGCGATGTGGCTCGGCACCCAGGATGACCCCATGCACCTGCCTCAAGCGGGTGAGTTCCAGATGACTGAAATTTTCGGGTGCTTTCATCTCATGGTGAACGGTGAGAAGATGAGCAAGTCGCGGGGGAATTTTTTCACCGGCGATCAGCTTCTCGACGAAAAGGGCTATTCCGCGGATCAGATTCGTTATTTCCTGGCGACCCTGAGTTTACCCGAGAAGGCCTCGAACTTCGATGTCGCGGGATTGGATGAACGGAACAAATTTCTCGCGGGCCCGATGAATGCCGCCTTCGAGAAACCGATTTCCGCCGTTCATTCGAAGTTCGGCGGGCGTGTTCCTGAGGGCGTGCTGCTGGACAAGGTTGCGAGTGAGACGCTTCAGATCGCCCGCCGTTACGTAAAATCGATGGAGCGCGGCGATTATTCGAACCTTCTCGGAGCTATTGAGAACTATGCGCGTCTGATTAACAGCCTCTTCACGCAGTATAAGCCGCACGATGACCGGCACCCCGAGGAAGGGCGGCGAAACGCGCTTTATTCCTGTTTCTATGTTCTCAAGAACATCATGATCATGCTCTATCCGTTCGTGCCGGAAACGATGGACCGGCTACGCGAGTCCTTACGGCTCCCGCCCGGCGTTTTCAGGATCGACGAGCTTGGGACCGCGATCGCAGCCGGACACGAGATCGGGCCGAAGCAGCAGTTTTTCCCGCGGGTCGCCGGAGCGGAGCCCGGCGCCGACGGCTGAGCGGAGAAATCAAAGGGATCGTGAAACACTGGTTTTTCCTTTCGGTTCTTTCGGCCCTGGCTTTCACCGGACTCCCGGCGTTCGGAAGGGAGCCCGTTATCGGGATTTTCGGTGATTTGCATGGAGACGAGGCGGCTGCGACCGCGGTTTTCGAAGGCTTTCGAAAAGCCGGAGTCACGCACGTCATCGGAACCGGTGATTTTCTCAAGTATGACGGCCTCGAAACCCCGGCGTTGCTGGATCGCATTCTTTCGAAGATCGGTCCTATAACGAAGATTCCGAAGGAGAATATTTTCCTGATGCCGGGCAACTGGGAACGCTTCGGCATGCGAAGACACAATGGTATTGAGGATTGGGCGCTCCCGATCCTGGAGCGACATGGGAAGCTGGTGACCCGTGATTATGACTCGTATGGATACGTTAAAATAGGATCTCAGAAGGTCATGGTCAGTCATTTCCCCCAGCATCCCATTTCCCCTTTTCTCCTGCCGCCTCCGGAATTCCGTAAGAGTCATCCTGGACAGGCATCGCTTCTGGGGACCATGCAACGGAAGATTTACCCGGATCCGGATGTTTCGTTCGAGATCATTGCTCACACGCATCGGTCAGGCGCCTACGTGGATTCTGAGAGCGGCAAGCTTGTCGTGAATTCAGGCACGCTCGATCGTAAAGCAAAGACTCCTCTCGAGCCGCGCAGTTTCATGATTTACGACGCCAACGAACGATCCTTGAGATGGTTTGATCTCGACAAGAATGCGTTCTTCAAGAGACTTCGGCTGATTGAAAGCGGTGTTACACGTTGTGTTAGGCGCGCACTGAAGGGGATTACCCCCTGATTGATCCGGCACATCCGCCTGATCGCGACAAAAGGTCCCCATACTGGTATATTTCAGCCGGAGGGGGGCCTGTGCAGAGATCTGTTTTTTTCGCGATCGCCCTGGCGACCGTTACGCCGGCGTTGTCCTTTGGCGACAATGTCGAAACCGTCTCTTCGCGCGTTCAGAAATTCACGAACTCGGATTGCGAGCACGAAAAAACCTGTTCTTTGCAGTCCTTTTCGGTTCGCGACGACGTGTACGTCGTTCACCTTCCTGACGGATCGAAATCCTTCGGAACCCGAATGTTCGCCTCTTACGAGGTGCGCCGGCTCGAAGATCTTGAACAGTACGGGATCGCGCAGTTCATTCGGGGTTGCCAATTCTCATCGACCCGGAACGGTCTCGGTATCGTTGAAAAAACTCTCGACATCACGCGGCCGTTTTATGGCGGGACGATCGTGTTTCGACACCCTGAGTGGGTCATCGATGGCCTGACCCGTGACCCGCTCGACTGGGGCTTTGAGAGCCGTCCCGATATCCGGCATTATTTTTACCGCTGGAATTCGGTACCTGGGTCTTTTGAAAAGGCAACGGCGCGATACTTCGGTCAGGAGCGTCCGACCCGCCCTGACCTCTACGTCAGGGATTTGCCGGGAACCGCGTTCCATTTGCCCGAGTACGACTCAGCAAAGAATATTTCGTTGAGATTCCGAACTTGTATCTACAAAGAACGCGATGTGCCGCGCGATGTACCCGCCGAGCAGATCGGCTTCGCAAAGCCGATTCAATGCTTTGACTGGGCGAGTTCATTTGTTTTTAATCACGAAGCCGGGAATTTTGAATCGCCTAAAGGAATTGATCCGATTTGCCTCTGATTTCGAGTGCCCGCTTCTTGAGTTGCGCGAACATGGGAGCGGTCGCTCCGAAGTCCCGGATGTGAATGCCCGGCTTCATTCGAGGGCCGTGAAAGTCGCTTCCGCCTGAAGTGCATTTCTCATGCTCCTGGGCGAGTTTCTCGTACAAAACGCGGTCTTCAGGAGTGTGTGAATGGTGGTTGATCTCGACGCCGTCCAGCCCGGCCGCGAAAAGTGCCCGGACGAGATCCGGCTGAAGATATCTGCCGGGGTGGGCAAGGATCGCGAGACCTCGCGATTCGTGAATGGTCGCGATGATGACTTCGGGAGAAAATTTGAATTTCTGGATATAGCCGGGCCTGCCGGGATCGAGGTAGCGGTCAAACGCGTCTTCGACGTCCCGGACGAGTCCCTTGCGCACCAGGGCTGCCGCGATATGGGCTCTTCCCGGAGATTTTGTTTTGCGGGTTTCGGCCAGAACCTCTTCGTCGCGGAGGTCGACGCCGGCCGCGCGCAATTTTGCAGTAATGGCGAGCACCCGTTCCGGGCGTCTCTTTCTGATCTGCTCGACGAGCCGGGAAACGGCGGATTCCGCTGAAGGATCAATGAATAAACCCAGGATATGGAGTTCGGTCTCGCCCGCGTAGGCCGTGAGCTCGCAACCCGGAATAACCTCGATTCCGCGTTCCTGTCCCCGTGTCAGCGCCGCCTGAATTCCCGAAACCGTATCGTGATCGGTGATCGCCATCGCCGCAAGCCCGGCCTCCTTGGCGGCGTCGACGAGCGAGTCGGGATTGAGCTCGCCATCCGAAGCGGTGCTGTGAAGGTGAAGATCGGCGATGAATTCCTGGGCTTGGGTCATGTCAGTAAAGGAGGTACTTTGCCCGAATGCGTTTAAAATTATCCAAATTGTTCTGCCAGCGAAGGACGATTTGTTCGGGGGTGAGCTTTCGGCTGGTGAGCAGATTCCAGATGTCGCGGTCGCCCACTTCGACCTTAAAACCGGATGTTGGCGTGAACTGCCGAGGGTGGGTTTCATAGAATGCCTGAATCAAGTTCAGGCCGGCGAGAACGGAATCGAGTTGGTCACGATCCGTGATCGAAGCCGCGACGCCATGGCAAAGTTGATCTTTGTAGGGGTGGTAAAGCGCGGTCGGAATAAAAGAGATCGCCTCGAAGCGGATGCCCGGGATGTTTCTTTTCGAGAGATTATCAAGAAGTTTTGCCGAATTGATATAGGGCGCCCCATATACTTCGAAAGGTCGGCTGGTCCCGCGACCAACCGACAGAGAAGTAGTCTCGGCCACGCCGAGTCCCGGATAAAAAATCGCGCCGTTCAGGGTCTTCATATTAGGCGAGGGGTTTGCCCAGGGAAGTCCGGTTTGGTCGAAAAGAAGGTTTCGCGTCCAGCGTTGCATCGGAACGACCTCCAGCTCGCAACCAATGCCGAAGTGGTCATTGAACATCCGCGCCAGTTCCCCGATAGTCATGCCGTGCCGAGTGGCGATCGGGAAAATGCAGGTAATTCCGGAACAAAAATCAGTGGTGGGAATCGCCCCTTCGACTTTTTCGCCGCCGATCGGATTCGGACGGTCGAGTACGACGAATTTTTTTCCGTTTTCCTTGGCAGCCCGCATGGCGAGCGCCATTGTCCCGATGTAGGTGTAGAAGCGGGTGCCGATATCCTGGATGTCAAAGACGAGGATATCAAGGCCCTGGAGCATCTCGGGCGTCGGTTTCAGGGTCTTTCCGTAGAGGCTGTAGATCGGGAGCCCCGTTTTTTCGTCCTTGCCGTTATCCACGGTTTCGTCTGCCGTGCCGCGGATGCCGTGTTCAGGGCTGAAGAGCGCGACCAGCGAGAAGGACTTTTCACTGAAAAGGACGTCGATGTCGCTGATGCCCCCTCGCGTTCGCCCCGTGTGGTTCGTGATCAAGCCGACGCGCTTGCCCGCGAGGACGTCGAAATGGCGTTCTTTGAGGACGTCAATTCCGGGTAAGACCTCTGCTCGTCCGGATCTGACTTCCGCATGCAGAGTCACGATCGTGAGCAGAAATGCGAGTGGGAGTGTTCTGAGCAACATCATGGGCGCAAGTATCCACCTGTGTTGCCGGTTTGGCAATATGGCGCTATGCAAAAAAAGCTGTTTGGCTCCTGTTATTGCATCATGGCGGGGTGAGCGGGACGTGGAACAAGCCGGGCATCCGGTTTTTCGGCGGAAGTCGGCGCAGCTCCGATTGTTTTGGCCTTTTTGTCATTCACGGCCGGGGTTGTCGGGTTCGCCTCCTGGCGCACTCTGTTTGCGGTGCAGAGTTCGTGGAGTTTGATAGTCCGCATGGCCGCAAGAGTCGCCGCATCGGCTTGCCGGCCCTTTGCATCGGCCGCGGCAGACTCATTTTCCATCCTTTGGCGAATCTGGAACCACCATTCCGCGAGATCGGCCTCAGGTTCCTTGAGCTGGGTGTAGTAACGCAGCTTTCTTTGAGCCAGAGTGTAAGCTTTCGCCAGCTCTTCATCCGCGCAAATCGCGCGATTGGTTTCGAGCTGAACGTCTGAATCGGAGGCTTGTGCGGCCGGAGCGGTCAGCACCGTCAGAAAAGAACAACTAATCATTGAAATCGCGGAAATCGCGGAAATCGCGGAAATCGCGGAAATCGCGGAAATCGCGGCAGCGGTGATTACGCGTACTCTCATGAGGCCTCCCTCTCTTCATGCTTTCACATTACAGCCGGCAATTCAAATACCGCCCTGATTTGCGGGAGTTGCTTGGATTCGTGAGGGAATTTGGGTGCTTGCCCCAGTGCAGGCTGCGGTTTTCTGCCGGAATTGGCTGGAAAAGGAGCAGGCCGAAATCGGGAAAGTCTGCTATAGTTGCCATTCCGATGCTTTTCTACACACAACTTAAACGCGAGTTCACGAGAGCCAGCTGGAAGCGCGGTCAGCTCTATTTTCGTGAAGAGCGAGTCAGCGAAGTCAAGCTGAACGGCGATGTTATCACCGCGAAAGTTCAGGGAACTGACCCGAAAGCCTATGAGACGGCTATCGTGACGGCCAGGGGTACGATTGCGAATTCAAAATGCTCCTGTCCCGCCCATCGCGTCTATGAAACGCATTGCAAGCACGTCGCTGCTTTAGCGATCTGGACCGTCGAGCGTGGAAGTCTGCTTCGGGCGGGCGTGACCAGCGGGAACCTGGGCGTCGCACCAGGCGAGAACGAAATCGTGCTGAAGGATCCAAGGGCGATTGCGGACGTCCGCCTTCGCAAGCTCATCATGGCTCATCCGGTTCTGACCCGCGCGAGCTTCATCATACGTCGCGATCTGATGGCCGGTTCGGTCGAGGGCAAGGACCTCACCGGGCATCCGTTTTCGATTCCCATCACGCTGGTCGAGGCCGCGGCTCTTTTGGAGTACGCGCAGACCCCGGATGAGGAAGAGGTCCGTAAACAGCGGCTTTCGGGCGAGGCCGTTCTCTTTGTCCGAGGGATTTTTCAGAGTAAGGTGTTTTCGGCTATTTCGGCGGAATCGGCGATTCGCTACCGCGATCCGGAGACAAAGACGATTCAGGTGATTACGTTGAGCTATCTCTTGAAGCAGTCCGAGCCGGGACTTTGGAAGACGAATCAGGGGCTTCTCCTTGAACTCCCGCCGGCGGCGCTCGTTTCGGACGAGGACGTCAGCTTCATCCAGCAGATGAACCAGACCAAGGTGATCTACCAGGGACAAGCGGCTCTGGACAATTTGGCGAAATTGCTGACCCATCGAAACCGCGATCAGATCGTCTTCGATCACGCTGTCTGCGTGGAAGTCGACTCTGTTCCGCTTCGGCTCGTCTCGTTGAATATCGGTCGAAAGGTCGAAAAAAGCCGGATTCTTACCTTCGAGTTCGCGAACGGGAATGTCCGGCTGAATTCAGCCGAGCTCGAGGAGCTTGCGAAATATGGCCGCTTGAGTGCTCATTACGCCTGGGTCGGCGACCGGATTTACCGGCTTTCGACATCCCTGACCCAGCTTCAGCAGTATGCGAACCGGAGCGGTGTTGCCGCGAAAGAAGATGACGAGAAGCCGGAACAGGCCGGAAGGGCCAGCGCTTTCGGCGCACTTCACGATGATGCGACGAATCCGCTCCATCCGCTCGCGGCTTATCGGTTGAGTCTCGAGCTCGGCGTCGAAAACTTTCAGGTGGATGCTGACTGGGAGGAGTTTCAGGAATGGCGCAAGGTTTTCGAGAAGAACCGGACGCCGCCTCTCCCGCAAGCGCGCTACGGCTTCAGGCTCAGGGGCTATCAGGAGAATGGCCTGAAATGGTTATGGAGTCTCTATCATCGCGGGCTTTCGGCCCTGCTCGCCGATGAAATGGGTTTGGGCAAAACCCATCAGGTACTCGCGCTGCTCACGACGTTGTACAAAGCCAAAAGGGCTTCGCCCAAACAGCCGTCCATCGTTGTTGCGCCGACGTCCGTCATAGCGGCCTGGGTGCAAAAGTTGAATAAGTACGACACAGGGCTTAAATGGCATGTCTTTCATGGAAGTGGCCGCAGTCTTCCGCATTCCGGAGTCGATCTCGTACTCACGACGTACGGCATTCTTCATCGCGAACCGGGGCTCCGTGATCGTGATTGGCATGTCGTAATTCTCGACGAAGCTCAGATGATCAAAAATTCGAGCACGATCAGCGCCCGTGCCTCGCGAAGCCTGAAGAGCAAGTTTCGGATCGCGATGACCGGAACCCCGATCGAGAATCAGTCGACGGATCTCTGGTCGATTATGGAATTCCTTCTTCCGGGTTATCTCGGGTCCTTGCCTCGTTTCAAACGGCTCTATGGCTGGGGACGGGAGATGCCGCCCGAAGCACAGGCCGCGGCTCTGAGGCGGATGGTTTCGCCATTTCTCCTGAGACGTACCAAGGCGCAGGTGCTTACCGAACTTCCGGAAAAGACCGAGGAGATCGTTGAATGTGAAATGACCGCCCTGCAGAAGAAGATCTATCGTTCTTATCTCAACAGCGCTGACGCGACCCGGATCAGGGAGAATCTTTCGACGGGCGGCAAGGTTGATTACGCCAATGTGCTCGCGCTGCTTACGCGCTTGAAGCAGGTTTGCGACCATCCGAAACTTCCGCAGCTCACATCGGGGGAGCTGAAGCTGAAGAAAGGCCTGTCGCCCCTGGATACGGGGAAGTGGGAAGCATTCCAGGAACTCCTTAACGAAGCGCTGGGTTCGCAGTTGAAAATCGTCGTTTTCACGCAGTATCTCGGGATGATTGATCTGATTTCCCGTTACCTTAAAAGCGAAGGGATCGGCCACACTGAATTGCGGGGGGATACCCCTGACCGCACTTCGCGGCTGGAGCAATTTGCGTCGGATCCGGAGTGCAAGGTGTTCTTGTGCAGTCTGCTCGCCGGTGGACTGGGTATCGACTTGACTGCCGCGAGCGTTTGTATTCACTTCGACCGGTGGTGGAATCCGGCGAAAGAAAATCAGGCGACCGACCGGTTGCACAGGATCGGTCAAACGCGCGGTGTTCAGGTTTTTAAACTCCAGATCCCGGAGTCCGTCGAAGAACGGATTGCGAGCATCATTCAATCCAAACTCGCGCTTTCCGGCGCTTTGATCGAAGAGTCCTCGCTCGGGCTCAAGTCCTTCTCACGAAAAGAGCTGCTCAAGCTGCTCGCGCCGCCGGATCAGGATTAGGGACTCGTCGTATTCACGACGATGAGATCTCCGAAGCGGCTTTTCAATTCTTCCAGACGTACGACCTGTGCTTCAATTTCGGCATCAAGCGCGGCGACGTAGTTGGCGTAGTATTCCTGCTTCTGCCGATCTCCGTTTCGGGTCACGATCGCGAGATTTCTTCGGGCAAGCGGGCGGTATTCCGAGACATTCAGATTGTAATCGCGAACCGTGGAGTTGTAATCGGAGACAACCAGATTAATAAAATTAGTCGTCAGGGATTTTCGGTAAAGGCCATCAGCGAGCGTGTTCAGGATAAATTCAGACAGCTTGTCTTCGTCCACAACGTCTCCGTAATCGGTAAAAAAAATTTCCAGGCTGTCTGAATACGGAAGTCGGGTCATCGCCTTGAGGCGCTTCAGCGCCCGGTACTGGGTGGAATACGCTTCCAGTTCCCCGCCGGGCATCCGGATCACTTTCGCGAGGTAGTCTTCAAGGTCCTTGAAGTCCAGCGGATCCTGCCGGGCGTTAAAAAGGGAATAGCCGCGATAATGAGCGAGTTCATGGATGAGTGTCGCGTAAGAGTCGAGCAGCGTGCGGTCCGGGTTGATGCAGATGGTGAGTTCGGTCAGGATTTTCAGAATCGCCCGCGTCGGAGTTCTCGTTTCGGCCGTCTCGTAACCGCGGCTGACTTTATCCTTGAGTTCCGGATTCTCTTCGATCGCCTGCTCCCAGTTCCTGGAAGGTTCAGCGCTCAAGGTGGAAGTGCTCGTTCTGAATTCCCCGACCTGGACTTCCGGACAGAGTTTGACGATTGTGATGAGCTCGTCCGGGCTCGCCGTATTTAAGCGCGCCGCGGCTGTCTGTACCAGTTCGTAAGCGTCGGGGTCCTCTTTCGCGATATCCAAGAGCCTTTTGAAGGTCGCGGTCGTGAGCTCTTCTCCGGGGTTGAGCCAGCGCTCGAAAAACGGCGAATGGGTTAAGGTGAACGCTGACTGAGCGGCGAAAAGGAGCAGTGCGAAAACCGGAAAAAAGAATTTCAGTTTCATGACACCACCTTCGTTGTTCTACCTGATCTAAAAAGCTCCGGCAGCGGATGCTTCGGTTCCCGGTATGGGCGCGACGCTTTGGACCGGTGGTACTTTAACTCCGTCCTGGTTGAACGATCTCAAATCATTCGTCTGAGCAATGACCCGGTCCAGTTCACTGATGGCCCTGAGCTTCTCGGCGGCCTCTTTGGCTTTCAGGACTGCGGTCACTTCGTGCTCATGGTCGTTGCCTTCTTCCGCTCCATTTCGCGGTGCTGCACGGGCCAGAAGTTTGTCGATAATCTTGGACGTTATCTTCAAGCACTCCGCGCCCGCTCGTGATCGGGTGGTTTTGATCAGGATTTCGCCATTTTTGTAAAGGATCTTGGGAGGTTCATTGTCTTTCGTGACGCGAATGGAGACCCAGGCGATTTCAGATTTCCTACTCGCGTAACTCGGCGAGTCCTCGAGTTCCCGCAGCTGTGCTGTGAAACATCGGATTTCATCGCCGCTCATGACGGAAGGGATTTGGCGAAGGCTCGCGGAGATTCCCCGGACATAGCCGAATATGAATGGTCCATCATTCCCGGCACTCGAAGCACCTTCGGCGGTGGAGGGCATCCCCAAGGCGGAAGCGATCGCGATGATAATCAAATACGGTTTCATAACCCGGTCCTCATGGACCAGAAAAGCAATTTGAATGCCGCAAATTCGAGGTGTTTATGCTGTGAGTTCCGGCTGTGTCTCGGGTGACACAGCCGGAGTCAGAGTACGGGTGTTTATGAAGTATACAGGTTTCGCATTACTCCGGATCGCGCTTAGAACCCATGAAAAAGGGCTGAATTGTTCCGGTATCTTCGTCCAGTCCTTGTCGGAAGTTCCCTCCCGTGCCGCCCCGGGATTCCGCCGCCTTGCTTTTTGTCGGCGCTTTTTCTGAGGCAACGGATCGAAGTACCGGATGGCCATCCGGATAGAGTTGCGTGGGTTCGGCGTCGAGTTTGAACGCGACCACTTGTCCGGAAAGCCCGTTATTCGAGACGATGATCTTGTCGTAATCCAGCGCGCTCGGGTCTCGATAAGTTTTGAAGCCATCCTGCAAGTCGATGCCGAGTATGGCGCGCCGGATGAGCGGCTTCCGGGAAGCATCGTCGAAACGATAGCTGAGCACCATCACTGGTTTCTTTTTGTTCGTTTTGTCGAGCTTCAGGCCGAGGCCTTTCAGACTGCCGGCGGGGTATACGTGAACTTCGAGATTGCCCTCCCACTCGATGACGTTCACCCGCTTTCCTGAGGCGCCTTTGCCGTCCAGCCGGTCGTAATCACGATCGGATTCCGCGTTGGCAGATCCGTCGATTGGTCGCCAGTCATCGGAAGCCGAAGCTGAAAACAGCGTTAAGGACGCGACGAGCAGCACGTAAACGAAACGGTTCATCAGGGACTCCTGTTCAAGTCAGTCGAACCCTCCGTGTTCGAGAATATTTTTCAGAAGCTTCTATTTTGAAACGGGTTCGGGCGCGGCGGAATGAGTCTTTTCTGACACCGCTGAAATTGTTTCTGGTGCGCGGCGTTACCCCCCGTCGCTGCGTCGGGCTTCCGTCGAGTTTCATGGTGAAGATCAGCCGATTTCAGCTAGAGTAAGGCGCATGAAAAGCAAGCTCGTTATTCGTGCTATTTCGGGCGCTCTCTTGGTCCTTGCGATAGGACTTGGAATTTCCGCGCGGGTCGTGAAGTCCGGGGCGGCGCCGGAAAACCCGCTCGCCGCAGCCCTTCAGGGTAAGAAATGTGACCTCTTTGACGATTCACAAGGCATTCCTCACATCAGGGGAGAGTCGGAGAGTGTCGCGCTTTCCTGTCTGGGTTATATCCACGCGCGTGACCGGCTCTTTGAAATGGATTTTTTTCGCCGTACGGTTCAGGGTCGCAAGGCGGAAGTCTTCGGAAAAGACGAGATCCGCTCGGACTTTCAGATGAGGCTTCTGGGCCTTTATTCTCATGCAACCCGGATTTTCAGGGAGATGCCCGGTCCGGAGCAGACGCGACTTTGGGCCTATGCCCATGGCGTGAATACATTCCTGAAGAGCGCATCGAAGCGCGCCCCTTCGTACCCTGCTTATGAATTCGAGAAATTCAGGTATGTTCCCGAAACCTGGATTCCGGAAGACACGATTGCTTTGATTCTTCTGCAGTCTTTTGATCAGACGAAGCGAAGTTTCTTCAGCAAGCTCGAGGAAGATCGCTACAAGGAGTTTTATCCCGCACGCGCCGCCGGGTATTTCGATTCCGATGGGCTTCCGTGGGATACGGCGATTCTGAAAAGTGGTGAGTATTTGCAGGCGCCCGTGCCCCTCCCTCAGAGCACGAAATCCGCCGTGAACCGCGGCAGTGCGTTTCCGGATATTCGGGCGCCACGGATCGGTAAACTCGGTAAACTCGATGAACTCGAGTTTCTGAATAGCGGAATCGGCCTGGGCAGCAATAATTGGGTGGTCAATTCCGCGCGCAGCAGGACGGGGCGCGCATGGCTTGCCAATGATCCCCATCTCAAACTTCAGTATCCGCCACTCTGGCATTGGGTGCATGTCGAAGGTGGAACGTTGAACGTGATTGGCGCGGCGATGCCGGGGCTGCCCTTCATCGTGAGCGGCGCGAATAACAAGATCAGCTGGGGTCTCACAAACGCGTATCTTGACGTCGGGTATGTTGCTTATATCGACACAGCCGACCTGAAGCCGCTCGAAACAACCCGTCCTTTGATCTGGTTCAAATGGTGGAAGCTGAAGCTGCCGTTTTTTTTCAAAACGTTTCAGCGAACCGATCGGGGCCAGCCGGTTCTTCCGCTTTCCGCGCCCGAGGGAAAAGCGGTCGTCCTCAACTGGGTCGGGCTCAGCCTTCACGCCAAGGACATGGGCGACACCATTCGCGGACTTTTCGAACTCATGGCGTCTGAATCGGCGTCGAAGGCCGACCGGGCGCTCGCCGCGGCGCGGGTACCGACGTGGAATTTTGTTTTCGCCGATTCTGAGGGAAAGATCGGGTATCGTGCCGTTGGCCGTATTCCGAAGGTCGAAACGTCTCCTCGCCTTGGTGTGGTTGAGAGAAAACTCATGGACTGGCAGAAAGAGCTTTCCGGCGTGCCGGACCTGTCTACCGAAGAGATGCCGCATGTTTTTAATCCGAAACGCGGTTATATTGCGACTGCGAACAATCGGCAGTGGCCGCCCGAGGCCCGCTTTACGGGTGGGAGGGGATACCGGTCCGGCTTCCGTGCCTTTCGGATCGAGGAACTTCTCAAGAAAACGCCCCGTCACGATCTCGCTTCCATGAAAAGAATCCAATGCGACGTTCAGGCCGTTGATGCGAGATTTCTCATCCCCGAAATGCTTCAAGCACTTTCAGAAAATTTTCGGCGAAAAGAGCCGGAGGCTGTTGAGCTTTTACGGAGCTGGGATTTCGAGGCCACGCTCGAGTGTCGAGCCTGTGCGCTTTCAAGGCGCTGGCTTGACCGGGTTCTCGGCGCGGCGCAGACAAATGAAAACGGTCTTTATCGAGCACTGCGGGAATCCAAGGGGAGTAAAGAACACCACGCAATCACGGAGGTGATTCAAGCTGAGTGGGTTCCAGCGGTTCTGGATGTGAAAGGTTTTCCGTCATGGGGAGAGGTGCATAGAAACCGCTTCGCTCACATCGTGGGATCGGGAGCTTTTTTCGGTGAGGAATCTCTTCCAACACCGGGCGATGATGAATCGGTCAATCCGGGGAGTTCAGATTGGGAGCAGGATGCCTTGGGGCGAGGTTATTTTGAGCATTCGGCGGGAGCATCACAGAGGCTCATCGTGGAGCTTACCGATCCTCCGACGGTCTATGCGGTGCTTCCGGGCCCGAATCGCGACGTACCCACGCGTAATCTCCATGAGGAGGGCAGTCCGTGGGAGAAATGGCGCGATTGTCAGTTTGAGCGGCGCTGGTTTCCCCTTGATTGGAAAGCGGTGCGGCTGAATTCAATTGAACTTTGATTCAGGTGCTTGCGCAGGGTGGTGTTTCACCCGTCTTCGCTGAACAACAGGAACTCGCGCAGGGCGGATGTTTCGATTCCGACTTTGCCGCGGTTTTCTTATAGTCCGTGCTGTACCAGCCCGATCCTTTGAGTGAGAACGACGCCAAGCTCATCAGCTTCTTGAGCGGCCCCTGGCAAGAAGGGCAGGTTGACATCGGTTCGTCGGAAAACTTCTGCATGAATTCATGATGTGAATGGCAGGACTGACATTCGTATTCGTACAAAGGCATATGAGGCACTTTCATAGTCAATTCAAAGAAAAAGGGCAACGGGGTTTCCGTTGCCCTTTCTTATTGAGAGTTCTTTTTCTCGCTCGGTCTATTCTTGCGAGAAATTGCCTGTGGCTTCAACTCCTTGCGAGGTCATAGGCACGGAGTTGACTTCGGACCTGGGACGCGGCCGAGGAGCTGGCCTCGGCTCAGGTCTCGGAACCGGCTGCGGACGTGGCTCAGGTCTCGGAACCGGCTGCGGACGTGGCTCAGGTCTCGGAACCGGCTGCGGCCTCGGCTCAGGTCTCGGAACCGGCTGCGGCCTCGGCTCAGGTCTCGGAACCGGCTGCGGCCTCGGCTCAGGTCTCGGAACCGGCTGCGGCC